>Ga0164309_10000436_pt1 | contig 22893 bp, 34 predicted proteins | sample Whisoiple_247_MG_FD_109984 | JGI IMG/M metagenome (GOLD analysis project Ga0164309, IMG submission 109984) | Soil microbial communities amended with fresh organic matter from upstate New York, USA - Whitman soil sample_247_MG | ecosystem: Environmental > Terrestrial > Soil > Unclassified >...
GTAACAGCGAAGGTACCGAGAAACAGATCCGTGAGTTTCGAAGCGAAACGCATGCGTTGATCTATTCTGACTACTCGGTGGCTCTCACGATGTACGAGTATTGTTATGCCATGTGGAGCTTACATGACGGAGCCCTCATCGGCGGCAGCCTTTGGGAGAGAGGGCTTTGGAAGCTATCGCAAGCGTCAATTGAAAAGATCATCTTCATGAAAAGGACGGCGTGATGAAACGACTTCTCATTCAGACCCAGCTTTCAAACTACGACACTAAGGGAAACTTCATCCTCGAGTGTGACAGTGGTTGGCAGATGGTCGTCGGCCGGTGTCGTGAGATGTTGAAACTGAATCCTGACCTTCAGATTGACGTGATGGGCCCGAGGACATTCAACTGGTACAATAACGATTCATCAGTCATCACTCCTCCTCACAAGGTCAACCCAGACATGGACTGGCACTACCTGTACGCGTACAACGATCCGACCCAAGAAGACAGGGGACGTCTCAACTACATCCAACACGAGATCATGCCAAACGCGCTAGCGACCAGGTACGATTTCAACTTTGAGCCCCTGAGCAACATCATCGGGTTACAGCATCACAAGAAGCACCCGGAACTGAAGTATGACGCGGTCTACATCAACGACCCGATGCACCTGCGAAACTTCAAGGCGATGTTTCACCTGAAGGCAGGCTACCAGCCTCGTTTCTACGTTCACTCGCACTTCATCGACAACCCAGAATGTCCCAAGTTTCCGACCGACGCGTCGTTGTGGCTAGGACAGTGTGAGGCAGCCATCAAGGCAGACTTCAACTTCTGGCAGTGTGGTTCAGCGATGGAAGTCTTCTTTGACTCGATGGAAAGACAGTTCCAACCTGCCATCGTCGACCAGGTGAGAGCAAAATCGCTGCCTTGGGACGACGGGTACTCATCTGAAGAGATCAACACACCTCCTGACATGAAGAACGTCAGGTTCGATCCGAGCGTGTTTGACGGGTTCAGGAAAGAGCGAAAGAAGGTCATCTTCGTCCCGAACAGGATCGGTGGTCGGGGTCGCTCGAGCGACTACACCAACTGCGGTAAGTTCATGTTCGACCTGTTGCCCCATCTCGCGAAAATGAGGATCGGAAAGGGCCTGAACGTGCAGACGGACTTCGTCGTCATAGCGGGCAACCCGAGCCAGAAGTTCTTCAACCACGAGCTCGAGAAAGAGTGTGGGCCCAACGGCTACGTCAGCCTAGTTCCTGACGCTCTCAATCGTGATGAGTTCAAGTTGGTCGCTCGTAACAGCGACATCGCCCTGGGTCTCTATGACCAAGACGCGTACGGCGGGACCGTGGCACGTGAGTGCATTGACCTGGGATGTATGCCTCTATGGCTCGATAACTTCGAATATTCTGTGCTGGCACGGTCGGCCTCGAGCTATCCGTTCTTGGTCAAGCCCGACTGGTCAAACTTCCTTGAACGAACCTGCGCGTTGCTTGACCTGATCCAGTATCACAGGGGTGAAAGCAAGTACGTGCAGTCCGGGTGGTTACCCATCCTCCAACGCGTAGTACGAGCGCGTTGCTCTTACGAGGCGACGACCCCTCTTGCCATGCAAGTCATGGGTTTACTATGAGAACAATCGCAACAAAACCAACAGACAGAGAGCTCGAGCACCTGTACATGACGCAATACGCCTACAGAGGCGAGGATGTTGTCGTTAATGGCAACCTCTTGTTTGAGCTGCTCAAAGAGATCAAAGAAAGTCGCGTTGCGCTGAAGGCTCTAATGAAGAAATGAGCGACAACATCGATGTGAAAAAAGTTGGCACGTGTGTTGTGTGCAAAAAGGACGTCATCCGAACGATCACGTACAAGGATCGTGGATTTCGTCCAAAAGGACAACCGAGAAGCGTGTATAACACGACGACGTGCTATGGAAATATTCACTGCAGCCATTGTGGGTTGATGTATCAGTTTCCACCACCTGAGCTGACGAGCTAAATAGTTACTGCTGATGAAACCTCAAGACCTGTTACGTCAACTGATCAAAGAAGAAGTGTCTGTCGCACTTGACGAAGCTGAGAACAAGAAAAAGAAACCACCCACGTCGTTTGGTGAGTTTCGTAAGCGCGTAGGAGCTGCGTTGAAGAAAGCGGGTGCCCCTCAGGAGCTCGTCGATGAGGTCAATGACCTTGATTACGAGGGTGCTGGCGTCGTCACAGCCCTGTTCAGGGCATGGGATGACATCTCGTATGAAATGGACGTAACTGGTGACGATGATATCGATTGGCATGAGCTAGTTGAGACACACGTGTACGATGCCATCCTTGACGCGGTGAGCGAGTACGAGAACCCGATGAATTATGAACCTGGTTCTAAAAAGGGCAAGAAAAAGCTAAACGCTCCAGAGATTGCTAGTAAGGTCGTCGCTACATTGGCGCCAGTCGAAAAGATCTCTCGTAAAGAGAGCGATGAACGTATCATGCGTGACATGAGCATGCTGGTTTCAGACATCCTTGACCGTGCTGCGAAAGTCGGTGCTGTGTCAAGCGTCGAGTGGGATCGTGGTAAAACGAGTATTCCGTATCGCGTCGAACGTTCTGATTATCTTGACGTCATTGACAGGATTGCTATCCATGCTGGTGGGTTGAAGCCAGTCGGCGACGAAGACACTATCGGAACCTATCTTGACGACTTGACTGGTCTGATGGTGACTTTCGGCGACGGAATCGCAACCATCAAGTGAGCTAAACTTTCCTTAGCTCAAGGCGTACTATCGTCCTCATGCGAGCACTCATCACGGGCGGAGCGGGTTTTATCGGAAGTAACTTGGTTCGTCGGTGCCTAGACGAAGATTGGGACGTCACGGTCGTCGATGACCTGTCTAACGGTCACTTGGAGTTCCTGCCACGGCGACGTCCGATGCCCAAGACTTGGCAGCTTGACTTTGCTGATCCGATCGTGTTAAACGCGATCAAGAGAAAGCATTTCGATGTCGTCTTTCACCTCGCTGCCGTGCCACGAGTCAGCTACTCGGTCGAACACCCGCTAGAGACGAACGACGTTAACGTGACCCGGACGTTGCAGCTGCTCGAGGCGTGTCGGGACAACGTCAGACGATTCGTCTTTGCGTCTTCCAGCTCTGTCTACGGTGGGGCTGACGTGTTACCCACCCCTGAGACGTGTGAGAAGAACCCGACCTCACCGTACGCGCTTCAGAAATCGATCATCGAAGACTATCTGAGGTTGTATCACAGGTTGTACGGCCTAGATTCTGCATGCATGAGGTTCTTCAACGTCTTTGGGCCTAACCAGCTCGGTGACAGCCCGTACGCGACGGCCGTGTCAGCTTGGTTGTCAGCGATCAAGAAAGGCAAGCCGATGCGATCTGACGGCGATGGCACGCAGTCTCGTGACATGTGCTACGTCGATAACGTCGTCGACGCTTGCGTCAAAGCAGCACAGTTCGTTGGCGTCTTGGGAGGCGATCGTTTTAACGTGGCCTGCGGCGATCGGGTGACCAACAACGATATCCTTCGAGAGTTGCAAAAGCGATACCCGTTCACGTCACAGTTCGACGCTCCCTGGCGAGCAGGCGACGTGATGCACACCCAGGCTGACGTCTCGAAAGCGAGGAATGTACTAGGGTACGTTCCCCTAGTAGGGTTCTGGGAAGGCCTGGATCGCACGATCGAGTGGGTCGAGAAGACGCCTGAGTTTCTGACACTGACGTTGAGGACGTGAGGAAAACACAGTGATCCACATCAACCATCGAGTCGAAGACGTTCGCAACTGGTTCCGTGATCTCAAGGCGTACGAACGACACGTCACTGACAAGACGGGTTGCAAGATGATCGAGGTCGTCGGCGCCACGTTCATCGCCAACGAGGTCGCGATCTTCGGAACCGTCAACCAGGACTACGTCGCTCGTGAGATCGAGTGGTACAAGTCGATGTCTCGCAACGTCCATGACATTCCTGGCGGCGCTCCCGCAGCGTGGAAGGCGTGTGCCTCACAGGGTGGATTGATCAACTCGAACTACGGATACCTCGTCTGGAGTGAGGAGAACCACGAGCAGTACAAGCATGTCCTTGCTGAGCTCAAGCGAGCTCCCGAGAGCCGTCGAGCCGAGATGGTGTACACCCGCCCGTCGATCTGGAAAGAGTACAACCGAGACGGGATGAGCGACTTCATCTGCACGGACGCTGTCCAGTACTTCATCAGGAACGGAGAGCTGGTGGCTGACGTTCGGATGAGATCGAACGACGTCGTGTTTGGATACAAGAACGACAAGGCCTGGCAGGATTACGTTCATAAACAGCTCGCTGATGATTTAGGTGTGCCCGTTGGGACTATGATCTGGCACGCTGGCTCGCTTCACGTGTACGAAAAGCATTGGAACCTGGTTCTCTAAGAGAAAGAAGTCAACATGACATGTATCGTAGGTTTGGTCAGCAAGGATAGCGTTTTCTTGGGCGGTGATCGAGCGGCGACAGACGGAGGTCTTGGTCGGACCATCATCAAGGAACCCAAGGTCTTCGAAAAGAACTACGTCGGTTTTGGCGTCTGTGGCCTGCCGAAAGTGATGGACGCAGTGCAGCACGCGATCGAGCTACCTCCTTTCAATGACGGCGTTGACCCGAAAGCGTACCTGGTCAGCGAGGTCGTCCCGACGATCCGAGAGGGCCTGAAGAAACTGGAGTGCACCCAGTTACACAAAGGGCAACAGTACTTTCATGGCGCGATGCTGATCGGTTTCCAGGGTCGTCTCTTCTTGATGGAGGGAAACTTCCAGCTCGTCGAGTCGTCAAAAGGTTTTGCTGCTGTCGGATCAGGCCAAGAGCCAGCGCTCGGCTCGTTACGATCGACAAAGGGAAACCCACGCGATCGGTTGATCGATGCGCTCGAGGTCTCAGCTGAAAACAACGCTGGCGTCGCTCCTCCGTTTGACGTCATCGAGATCAAGACGAGGAGAGGCTGAGCGACACGAGACAGTAGGAGGACCACAACATGACGTGTATCGTAGGGATTGAGCACAAGGGCGTCGTTTACTTGGGCGGCGACTCCGCAGGCATAGGTGGTCTAGACATCCACACACGCCTGGATGAGAAGGTCTTCAAGAACGATGAGTTCGTGATGGGATTCACGACATCGTTCAGGATGGGCCAGCTGCTACGATACGCGTTCACACCACCAGATCGTTCGACTAGCAAGGACGACATGGCGTACCTGGTGACGGATTTCGTCGATAGCATCAGGGCGGTCTACAAGGAAAAGGGTTTCATGGGTCGCGACAGCGACGATGACGCCCACGGCGCGGAAACAGGCGGCACGTTTCTCTTCGGTTACAGAGGTAAGCTCTATCAGGTCGAAGAAGACTTTCAGATCGCTCGGACCAGCGACGGTTTCATGGCTTGCGGGTGTGGTGAGTCGTATGCCCTGGGCTCGTTGCTGTCAACGTCCCACGTCAGTGATCCGCTAGAACGACTGAGGATCGCCTTAGAGACCGCGTCACACTTCAGCGCCGGGGTCAGGGGCCCGTACAATTACGTCAGCACCAACCTCGATGGGTACGTCAAGCATCCCGTCACCAAGCAGGTTCGTAGTACTAAAGCCAGGTGATGTGTTACTGTTGGTCATAACATGACGCTTCAGAATCCAACGTTCACGGTCTTCGTAGGACCGATGTTCTCGTCTAAGACGACAAAGTTGCTCTCTGCGCTTGAGAGACACAAGTACCAACGCAAGCGTGTCGTCGTGTTCAAGCCGTTGATTGACGATCGTTATGACGCTAACGAGGTCGTGTCGCACAGCGGTTGGACAGCACCGGCCACGACAGTGAAGAACGGTGCTGACATCCTCGAGGTCCTAGCGCAAAGTTCTCATGAACCCGACATCGTCGCCGTCGACGAGGCTTTCATGATCCCAAACGTCGCCGAGGTGCTGACGTGGTTGTATCGCAACGGCATCAGCATCATCGTCTCGACGCTTGACATCTCTGCGCAAGGAAAGCCGTTTCATGAGGTCGAGAAGCTTCTCGCGTGGGCGACACACGTGGAAAAGTGCTCGTCAGTGTGCACGGTCTGCGGTCGCGATGCCTTTTACACTCACAAGAAACAGATCGACGAAGATCGCGGTGAGATCCAGGTAGGTGGCGCTGAGCTCTACGAGCCTCGCTGCTTCCAGCACCATCTCGCTGTTGATAACCGTGAAAAGATTCACGAAGAATAAGTGTAAGTCGTAGCCGGGCGTGTTAGGATGGGAACATGGAAATCCGCAGGCCTTTTGAGATGAGTCTCCCACAGGATCTCCTGGAACTCGCAGGGATCTTTCACGAAGACGGGTTCCAGCTGTTCGTCGTCGGCGGCGCAGTCCGTGACGCCGTGATGGGAAAGCTGCCCAAGGACTACGACGTCGCGACGGAGGCGACGCCCGATCAGGTGATCAAGCTGCTCAACCAATCTGGTTCGTCATGGAAGACCAACGAGGTTGGCATCGCTTTCGGAGTCGTTCGCGTCCATCGCGAGCGTTTTGGTGACCTTCAACACAATGAGTACGAGATCGCGACGTTCAGGCGCGACGTTGGTGAGGGTCGACGACCTGACTCTGTCGTCTTCACGACGATCGAGGAAGACGTCATGAGGCGTGACCTGACGATCAACGCCATGTTCTACGACGTCAACAAGAAAGAGATCGTCGACCTGGTCGGTGGCCTCGCCGACATCGACGAACAGGTCATCAGGACCGTGGGCGTTGCTGAGGATCGTTTTCGTGAGGATCGATTGCGTGTCTTGCGTGCCTTGCGTTTCGCCTCGCGGTTCGGATGGCACCTCGCTCCTGAAACGTGGGACGCGATCGTTCGTGATAACAACCTAGACGGCGTCTCTCCAGAGCGCATCCGCGACGAGTTCGTCAAAGGGATCGCTGGTGCACAACAGGTGGCAGCGTTTCTCAGCCTGCTCGGAGCCTTTAGCATGTGGCACCGTGTCTTTCCTGGGCTCGCAGTCTCAAGCATCGACGTTGATTCACGCGAGCCAGCTGTCGTGCTCGCTGTCCTGCTAGACGGAAACCCGCCTGCTGCCGTGGCTAAACGCTTGAACGCCCTTAAGTACTCGTCGCAAGAGGTCGCGCAAGCGACGTTCTTGTTGCGATTCCGTGACATCACGTCCCAAGCAGCGTTCAAGATGAAACGTCACGCCTTAGCCAGTGGTATCACTGACGAGCTGATCGTCGACTACTGCACCGCTCGTGGGATGCCCAGCATCAACATGTTGACAGCATTCATCGGATACATGCCAACCGTGTCGGGAGACTCGCTCTTGGAACAAGGCTTCTCAGGCGCGTCTCTTGGTCATGAACTCGAGCGACAGGAGACCGTACGATTCGAGAAGCTGCTGAACACCGACCACCCGAAATCGCTCTCACAGCTAATGAAGAAAAATGGTAAAAAACGATAGCGACAAACGCAGGGGTGACTGGATCGCGACCTACAGCGGGAAGCGATTTTACCCGCTTGACCCTCGTCCTGAGGACATCGATGGGTATGACATCATACACGCGCTATCGAACCTGTCGAGGTTCAACGGTCACTGCACCGAGTTCTACAGCGTCGCCCAACACAGCGTCCTGGTATCACTGATGTGTTCAGAGCAGGACGCGTTGTGGGGGTTGCTGCACGACTCGACCGAGGCTTACCTGGCAGACGTGCCGTCGCCGTTGAAGAAGTGCCCAGAGTTCATCTTTTACCGAGAGGCAGAGAAGCGACTCATGGCCGTCATCTGTGGCGTGTTCAAGCTCGAGACCGTCGAGCCGCCCTCAGTTAAATTGGCAGACCAACGGATACTGGCTACTGAGGCTCGCGACCTGACAATGACTGAGGGCCGCGGGTGGGCCACGATGGCTGAGCCTTACGACTTTCACATCAAGCCTTGGTCACCCGAGTACGCCAAGGCGCGCTTCAGCGCCAGGCTCCACGAGTTGTTATTGAAGAGGGCAGCATGAGCTTCAACAGGATGAATCCGTACTGCGTCACTGGCGAACACCACAAGTACAAGGACAGTGAGTGCCCCGACTGCGGGCAGTTCGAACGACCTGCATGGGCCGAGACTTGGATGATGGTCGCCCGAACGATGGCCGAGAGGTCGTACGATCCCCGCCTCCGAGTGGGTGCCATCATCGTATCGGAGGACAACACCCAGATGCTGTCGGTGGGCTACAACGGCAACTACAAGGGCGGGCCACACGAGCACGAGAGCCCAGAGCCTGGGAAGTCGGGCTTCATCCACGCAGAGATCAACGCGTTGGTCAAGTGTGACTATAACTTCCCGAAAAAGAAGCACATGTACGTCACACACAGCCCGTGTCGTGACTGTGCCAAGCTCATCATCAACGCGGACATCGTCCACGTCGTCTACCAGGTCCAGTACAGGGACCCTTCAGGCCTCGACCTCCTACGCTCGGCCGGGATTGAGGTGTTAAGTATCGAGGAGGCAATACTTAAAGCTAAGGCACGATGAGAAACCTGACAGAGGCAGACGTCATCCGGGTCATGCGTGAGGAGTGGGACAAGAAGGTCTCCACTCTCGCTGAGACGGTTGAGATCGCATTGAGTTCAAAGGTAGGAGACGGAAGCGGCGAGCAACCCATCCTTTCGCCCGAACTCAAGGTGATGCACAAGCAGAGCGGCATTCGCTACACGGTCGATTCCGTGGGTCCCAGGGACGTCATTCTCAGGACGCCGGAAAACGATAAGTTCCTCGTCAACAAGGACGAACTGGAGGCGGATTATGAGCTCGACTGACAAGAAGAACCCACTAGACGGTCTTGACGTGGAAACGATCATCAAGACCAGCATCAGGAAGGGACGACAGGGCATGATGCTCGATGACAGTCCCGACCTCGGTCGCAAGCCCATCGTCAGGTCTGAACTGGTCAGGAATGACGTCGATCTCAAGGAGTCGTACGTCGCTGAGCCTAAGCCTTTCAAGCAGGTCAGCGAGCTGGTCTCTCAGAAGACCAAGGACGCTCACATCGAGCTATACAAGAAATACGTCGAGTCGTTGAACGCAGTCTCCGCAGAGCTCGACACGTCCGACCGATCAGTCGCCGACTCTCGACACTCTGATTTCAGGTCATCGAAGCTCGACGAGACATTCAACCTCAATGCGGTCTGGCTCCACGAGCTGTATTTCGCGAATTGTTTCGATCCTCACTCTGAGGTCTACATGGACTCGAAGTCATACCTCCGGTTGGAGCGTGACTTTGGGACATTCGAGGACTGGCAGAAGGATTTCATGGCGTGTGCGCTGTCGTCAGGTAACGGATGGGCGGTCTGCGGCTACAACATGTACCTGAAACGCTATGTCAACACCTTCGTCAGCAACCACAGCCAGGACGTGATGATGGGTTTTTACCCGTTGGTCGTCGTCGACATGTGGGAACACGCTTACTCACGTGACTACCTCACTGACAAGAAGAGTTACCTCGTTGCTCAGATGCGAGAGCTCAACTGGAACGTCGTTGAGGAACGTTTTCTGAAGGCAGAAGCCTTGCACGAGGTGCTCAAATGAGGCGTAAGATCCCAGTCTGGCAGCTCAAGCGAATGATCGCTGAGGCGTTTCTTGGCGAGGACGACGCTCCTCCCGCGGTGGCTCCCCCAGAAGAGAAGGACACCTCGCTCGATTCGCAGGTCGATCGTTACTTCTCTGAGTACGAGTCAGAGGCCAAGTCTGCAAAGAACGAAGGCGCTGACTTCCGTCGCCTGTTGCGTCGCCTGCTTGAGGCAGAGGGTGACACCACGGGTAACGAGGCGCCTGCTGATGACGGCGACGATGAAGCTGGTGATCCTGCGAAGCAAGGCGTCGATTCGATCGACCTAGAGAACTTTGCGAACAGCGTGGTTCGCCTGATCGAGAACTACGACAGCCTGCTCGAGGTACGCAGCACCATCACCCGCCGGGCGAAAAACTTTCTCGCAAAAGCGTACTCTGAAGACGTGGTCGAGGCCTTCGATAAGGTCATGCGAGACGAACACGGAATCGTTCCTGGAGAGTCTAAGATTGACGTTGAGGACGAAGAGTTCCCAGCGCCAGGTGCTGATCGCGCCGGTGACGGTGGTGGAGCTGGAGGGGCACCCGCCTGACCTGACATGAGACCTGACCTGTTTCAGGACAGAAAGTGCATCCATGTCAAGATTGACAAGCACGTCCATGCTGAGCTGAGGTCACGCCTGTTCAGGCACAACCTTTCCATGCAGGAGGTGTTTGACGAGTTCGCCAAGTTGTTCGTCAGCGATGACGTTAAGGCAAATCGCATCGTGGAAAACCTCGTCAAGCGCAAGCTGAAAGAGACGATTGAGGCCTTGTCTGAACCCAAACAACGACGCGATCGTAGTTTCAATGACCTTGACCACGACGCGTTGTATGATTTGATTGACGAAGGACAGGAAGAAACACCATGATTTCAGTCAAAGGAACCCTCGAAAAGCTGCTCACCAGGTCACCCCTCATGGTGAGGATCGCGCTTCTCTTGGAGAAGCTTGCGACCGAGGTCTACAAGTTGGGTCAAAACGTCGTTGAACTGAACCAGACCGTCGAGGCGCAGCAGGAGCTGATGCAACTGCTATACGCTCGACAGAACATGATCATGAAGGCTCTTGAGGACAGGTCGCTGGACATGAAGCTGCCTATGACCAAACAAGAAAAGGTTTCGAAGCCTAATTAAAGGCATGTCTAGCCTTCACACGGTTTGGGCGTACGTCAAGAAGTATTGGGCGTACGTTGCGTTGGTATTTGCTGTCATCTTTGGGTACTTCTTCTTTCACAAGGAGCAGGTCGATTTTGCTGACCAGATGAAGAAGATCAAAGACGCCCATGACGTCGAGATGAAGACGATCCAGGACGCTCGTGACCAGGAGGCGAAGGAACACCTCGAGAACGAACGAAAGCTTCAGGCGACCCTAGCTGCCGTCCAACAACAGTACGATGATGCGAAGAAAGACCTCGACGACAAGAAGAAGAAAGAGGTCGAGAGCCTTGTCAAGCAGTACAGCGACCAGCCTGACGTTCTCGCACAAAAGCTGTCAGACGCCACAGGCTTCAAGATTATAATGTCGAGCTGAGCTGTAGTAGTATGAGGCGATGAACCTCAGAAAATTCACAGCCTTCGCTCTCATCACCGCGCAGCTGTCTGTCGTCGGACCAGCCTTTGCAGACCCGACACCACCACCACAACAGATCACGTTACCGACCGTTGAGCTGCAACCAGGAGAACCCGACGTGGGAGCGGCCTTGTCACCCATGAAAAGAGGTCAGACGGCACCTTTTACGGGAGTGTTGCTATCGCCGCGGGCTACGGCGCAGCTCGTCGTCCAGCTGAACTCGATCAACGATCAGATCAAGATCGAGGTTGACCACGCCCGAGCAGAAGAGAAGGCCCAGTGTGACTTCAAGGTCAGTGAGACGACAACGACCTTGACAGCCGACAAAAAGGTCTTGCAGGCAAACGTTGACTTCCAAGGCAGGCAAATCGACATCCTGAACGACCAACTGAAAAAAGAGGAACAGAGCCGCCCGAACACGGGACTGTGGACGGGCCTGGGCGTCGCTGGTGGGTTCGTCGTCGGCGTTGGGATCACGTTATTGACTGTCGTTGTCGTCGGCCAAGCTTCAAAGTGATGAAGATGACTTGGGCGACCTATTTACGAACATGTCAGACGTACCCCCAGACTCAGATGATCCGTCCGTTGAGATCAGCTCACTTAAAGCGCCTTGGTTCTACATCCGTGACACGAAAGGTGAAGGCTCTCTCACCGTCACGCTCGTCATGGTGTCATTCGTTCTGACGTCGTTGGCGTACGTGCTGTCGATCGTCGAGAAGATCGGCCCAGTCACCATCCGACCATTTGACGTAGGGGCGTGTGGCGTCTTCTTTGCTCCGATCCTGACGCTTTATTTCGCTCGCAAGCACACTGACGCAAACGCGCCAACGAAGTGAACCCATGACACACGTCACCGTCAGCGAAGAGGCTCTACGTGAGCTGGTCAGGGAGGCGCTCGATGGCGGGCACCTCGGTGACCTGACCATGCCCGAAGAGGAGATGCCTGTCAGCGTCAACCCTGTCGTCGACCAGTCGGCCGCGGTGACCGATCCGATCAATCCAAACTTCGTCCCACAGACGAAACCAGAGCTTGACGTTGCTCTCAAGCAACTGACCAAGGACGTTCCCATCGATAACGTCCCACAATTTTACAAGACAGTCATTGACGCGATAGAGGCGTCAGACCTAGAAAACGAAGAGGACGCACAGATGAAGAAGGCAGCAGAAGGCGGCACCACGCAGGTCGAAGAGGCTGTGCGTAACGCAGTACGTAACGTGTTGGGCGAGGCCGAGCTGCCTCCTGTCAGGAAGATCCCGTTCGGCGTGCACGGCACGGAGTACATGAACAGCTTCCGTCACGCGAAGGACTCTCTGAAGAGCAGCTTTGGTTCTGAGGAGGAAGAGATCGACGAGCCAGAAACAAACGACGAGCCAGTCGCTCCGAAGAAACGTGGAGCCTACAAATCGACAGCTATCGGTAACATGGAGGACGTCAGCGGAGCATCGTTCCAAGATATCGCTAAGGAGCTAGGCTTCTCTGTGGCAGGCGCGAAGCAGGCTGTCGACAAGGCGCTTGAGAAGGCGCGTTTCCTGGCGACTGAGATCGACCAGGACGACCTCGAGATCATGATCCTCCAGACCATGAACGAGTACATCAACTCCTTGAACAAGACGGGCGAGCTGTCAGCCGCTGACGTGCGATTGATGAAGGATCACCCTGAGATCGTTCGTGAGCTCGATGGGTTCCGTGAGTTTCTTGCTACCGCGATCAAGCGCAAACGCAAGGAAGGCCAGCAGGTCGAGGACCCGTTGGGCGAGAGCAAGCACCTTCACACCGTCGCTGAAGCGATGAACTCCGTCGGCATCAAGGCCCGCGTGGTTCGTAAAAAAAAACTGAACGAAGCGCCTAAAGCACCACGACGAGGGAGAAGCGTTCCATTCGGCAACACGGTCTTATACGTTGACAATCGCGATCCGGCATGGGTCGTTCTCAGGACGAAAGACGGCGTAGAGATCGCCCAACAGGCCAAGCGTTCGTCGGGGCGCGTGTTCCAACAAGGAACCAACCCAGACTACGAGGGACGGGAGTCGTACGAGCTGCAGTTCAACAGGGCGCCGTCCCACGATCCAGAAGCCTCTCCTGATTGGTCAACATATGACGGCCAGGCACGTAGGGGCGAGATCACGAGCCCAACGTTTCTAGAGCGGATCGCGTCTCGAAACACGTACCAAGAGTTTCTGAATAGCTCGGAGTCCTGATGCTAGTAACCTGCGTCCCAAACACCGCTCTTGTCGCTGCGGTCCAGTTCGAGCCGAAGCTGCTCGACGTGCACAAGAACCTCGCGACAGCCTTGCAGCTCAGCTTTGAGGCCGCTGCAAAGGGCGCTCGTGTCGTGGTGTTGCCCGAGCTGTGTCTCGGAGGTTACGTGCTACGTTCTCCGGGCGAGGCGATGCAGGTTGCACAGGACAGGGAAGGATACCAGACTGAGGCTTTCAAGGCGATCAGCCAGCGCTTCAACTGTCACATCGTCTTCGGTTACACGGAGCTGTGCGAGGGAAAGCTCTACAACAGCGCTGCCGTCGTCGGACCTTGCGGTCTCGAGGCCAATGCCCAAAAACACAACCTCTGGGGCAGCGACAACATGTGGGCACAACCTTCTGAAACGTTGAACCCGGTCATCATCACGCCCGCCGGTCGGTTGGGGGTGTTGATCTGTCGCGACGCGATGAACAAGTATCGAGAGTCCTACGCGTTCAACCATGGCGAGCCTTTCTATCGCAAGGGCTCGATTGATACGATCGCCCTGCTGACGAATTGGGGTGGTGACTACGGTTACCCAGACAGCTCTTGGGTCGAGCTCGCCGAGGAGACGCGAGCCAATCTAATCGTCAGCAACCGCGTCGGTGAGGAGCGAGACCTGAAATTCAAAGGCGGTTCATGCGTTATCGATCGTGACCGTCGCATTTGGACTAACGGCAGCAACTTCACAGAGGCCGCGGTCGTCGGCGGGATCGTGGTGACAGGATGAACCTGAGAACGCTTCACAAGGAATACATCGAAAAAGCAAATCGTCCTATGGACTTCGGCGCTCTGCCTATCGAGCCCAAGGAACCAGACGTCCCGGTCATAGCTGTTGACAGGTGGCGACAGGTTGACGGTGCTCTCGTCAAGCAGTTTCTGTTCCGACGAGAGGGTGACAGGGACAAATTCTTGCTTGGTATCCTTGACTACGAGGCACAGGTCAAGCACAATGCCCTCATCGTGATCGAAGGCGACAGGCTAGCGTTGAAGGTCAGGACCCACGACGTTGACCGTGTCACTGAGATCGACAAAGAATACGCTAGGTTTGCTGATGTCCTGTTCCACGACGTGGTATACTGTCCCGAACATGGAGATCAAAGCCAACACCTCTCGAATCCTGATGAGTGACACCCTCAAGGATCACCTGCCTGACCTTGAGAGCGATGTCGTCGATCAGCTGCAAGACCAGTACGTTCACGTCGTCGCTGACAGGCGAATCGGTGCAAAATCACTTCCGATCACGGGCCTGTTGGTCTCTGTTCTGTTTGACGTGCAACCTGAGATCGAGTTCAAGGTAGAGCTAAGCGAGGCGTTGATCACCGTCAGCGCTAACACGTTAAGCTTTGTTTCCTTTGAGTTGCACCACGGTGAGACGACAGTTCCAATCCCAGGTCCTTTCATAGTGAAGGCAGCTCGCATCCAAGACATCGACGCGTTGAACCAGATGTGCGTCCTGTCGCTGCAGTTACAACGCGTGCAGTAAGCCTGATCTCTCGTCGTTGACGACCTATTTAGAGCTTGAGGTACGTGATGAAGGCGAAATCATTGAAGGAACTTCTGGAGCTCGATCCCATAGAGGTGGTCGTGGATCCGTACGAAGAAGAGGCGTTTGGATACGTAGAGAACCCACCAGAGTGCTCAGGTTGTGGAGCACCACCTGGTGAGATCTGCGATTGCGCGTCAAACGATGCGCTCCCAGACCATGAACACCCTCCCGTAGGCCATGAGACGCCCGTAGCAGCGACAGGAACGTGCCCAGCCTCCTACCTAGAGGACAGGATGCTCGAGGCGACCGGAGATGACGTCAAAGGAAACTCGGTCACGAGAGACGAGGCTGCGAACTGGTTGGCGCAGTGGGACATTGACAACTACGGCTCGACCGTCGAAAAGGCAAAAAAGTTCGCCAAGCGACAACTTGACATGGTCGCCGGTTCAGAGCTTGAGTTCTTGAACGTGCCCTGGGCAAAAGAAGGATTCGTGTTGGCAACGGCCGACAAGGTCTTTGATCCATATGGCGACGCACCTGATGGTTGGACTGACAGAGAGGAATACCTGGCGGGTCCAGAAGGCCCGGGTCCGTTAGATCCACCCCTGGGCGAGAGCAAGGTCACTGACTTTGACAAGTACATGGACAAGATCCTGATCTCTGAGGGACACGGTCGTCCCGCTGTCCCACCTGAGGACAACCCGCAACGCCGTCGTGCTGCTAAACACCAGGATAGACCAGGCAACAAGACCAGGTTCGGAGCCAAGTGATGTCAAAACAAAAGATCGCGCTCAAGACGGGAACGAGCCTAGGCGAGTACCTCGACTGTCTCATCAACGAGAGCGTCAAGTCTGGCCTGCACCAGAAGGCGCTACAAGAAAAAGAAAAGCAGTCCGCCGCGAGCGGAGGCACCCAGGGTTCCCAGGATAATTCCGGGAGCGACGATGGTGATGATATCGATCTGTTTTCTGACGATGAAAACGAGGGCGGTTCGGGTGACACCGATCAGGCCACGAGCTCCAAGACGATGGATGACGAGACAGAGAAGCTCAAGCAAGGCGACGTAGAGACGAAGGACATCGTCGACAAGCTGAACTCGATCAGGTCAGGCAAGTCGTTCAAGGACGAGCAGGTCTCTAACGCGATGGACCAATACGTCGGCAGCCTCAGCAAGGCTGAAAGGACGGCGCTGCTAGCGTTCCTCAAGGGGATCGCCCAGATCGTCACGGGTGAGGTGTCTGGTGGCGAGGCAACAGAGCCTGACAGCAACCCAGCTGACGTCCAGATGAAGAAGGGTCCCGAGGCCGCGAAGACCAAGCACATCCAGCCCAACATCATCAAGGCCGCTGCGCCAAAGGAGAAGCCCAAGGGCAACGCAGAGGACACGTCAGGACCGGTTCCCATCACTCCTAAGAAGAAGTGATCACGTCAAAACCGTGACATAAGATGGAAAACATGGAACTGACAACGACAAAAACCGAGACCCGCATCATCGTCCTGCCCAAGGGAGGCTCGCTCGAGCTGACGCTATCACCAGGGTTTTACGATCGGGTCAGGTTACACTTTGGCCTGGCGTCGGACGCGCCTGTTGACGATGACCACCTTCGCATGTTCGTTTTCGGAGCCTTCAAGGGCGCCGTCGACAAGGCAGAAGAGGAGATGATGAGTGATGGGAGACCCGCAACAAACGCTCAATGAGTTCATTGGGTTAGTCATCGAACATAAGATGCGCGAGGCCGACGTGTCAGATGGCTCGCGCGTTCCACACGGCTCGTCAAAGCACGTCAAGGACCTTGAGGCCAGGATCGCTGAGCTGTCAAGGTGGCGAGAGAAACAAAAGAGAGGCAGCGAGGCTCGAGCAAACTACTCAAGGCTCATCTCTCGGTTGAAAAGCGAGCTAGCCAGCGCTCGTCGTGCTGCTGCAAAACGCAAGCCTAAGGCAACGAAGAAATGAGACGAGAGGGACTGAAACGCCTGATCACAGAGTGGTCGTCGCTCAATGAAGGGGGAGCAGCTGGGCACCTCCAACACCTGTACGACAACCTGGGCCTGACGTTTGGTGAGATCAAGGAGGTCATCGCCAACGCATCAGAAGGAAAGCTCGAGAAGGCCTCTGAGAAGCTCGATGGCATGAACCTTGTCTTCACGTATGACGTGTCGCAAGGCAAGCTGAAGGTCGCTCGCACTGGGTCTGACATCAAAGGCGGCGGCATGGACGCTGCTGGTCTAGCGAAGAAGTTTTTCGGACGAGGCAACGTAGAAGCAGCTTTCAACTCTGCGTTCAAGGTCCTGAACGAGGCGCTGGCAGCGCTGCCTCCCAAGGTCGCTTCAAAGGTGTTCGGTCCCAAGGGCAACAGGTGGTACTCGATCGAGATCATCTACACGCCAGATCCCAACACGATAAACTACGACAGCAACAACATCGTCTTTCACGGTTGGCCAATCTTTCAGGTCAACAAGGACGGGACCGTCGAGCAGACGGATGACGATTCTGGAGTGGGCATACTGTCATCCAAGATCGACCAGATGCAGAAGGCTGTCAGCATGAAGGACTGGAAGGTCAGGGGTCCGTCGTTGCTGACGTTGAAGAAAATCTCGGACGGTTCAGTCACAGCGAAGGCAACCAGCCAGATCGATGCAGCGATGGCCACTGCTGGCGTCGGTGACGACGATACCGTCTATGACTACCTGCGAAACCTGATGGGCGAGGAGGTCGCTGACCTTGACCTTCCTCCTGACGTTGCAAAGATGGTCGTTGAACGCGCGATCGAGGCACCCGGAGCTCCTGGCGTCCCTGACATCAAGAGAGCGACGCCGCCTGAGCTGCAAGCGACCGTCGCTGACTTCATCAGGGCGTCTGAGCCATTGAAGAAGAGGATGGTAGCGCCCATCGAGAAGGCGATCAGTGACTTCGCCATCGAGGTGTTGCGAGGTCTCAACTCGACGCTCATCGCAAACTCCGAGGGTGAGGTGAGTCGACTGAAGGCCCAGCTGAACAAGGCGATCAAGGCGATCCAGTCATCAGGGAACCAAGCTGCGATGGACGTGTTGCAAAAGGAGATGCAACGCCTCGGTAGCGTAGAAAACATCGGCGCGGCGATGGAGGGAATGGTCTTCTTTTACAAGGGCCAGGCCTACAAGTTCACGGGCGCGTTTGCGCCTGCACATCAGATCCTGTCGCTGTTCAAGTACGGTCGCAAGGGGATTCCCAAAATGGACATCGGAGAGGCCCACCTGCGACGTGCCATCCAACACATGCTCAAGGAGGGCGGCCACGCGTTCTCTAACGTCAAACCCATCGCCTTGGAGGATTTCAAGGCAACGTGGCCTCACATCAAAGATGACCTAAAGACGTTAGGATGCACAAAGATCGAGTTCATCGGAACCACAGGGAAGAAACCTGTGATGGGAGACGTGGACCTAGCGGTCGAGTTTCCTGGCGAGCGTGATGAGCTGTTTGAGCTAGCGCAAGACATGTTCGGCGCAGGCAACGTTGACATTGTCGGGCCTTCTATCGTCACGATCAGCTACCCAGTTCACTCGAAAGAAGGTGGCCTGACCGGCGACCACGTCCAGGTCGATGCGATGATGGGAAAGACGAGCTACCTGAAATGGTCGCGCTTCGGCACGTCTCCGACAGAAGGCCACGTTGACTACTCGCCTGTTAAGGGCGTCGTTCGCAACGTGTTGCTCAATGTCATCAATCGTTTCGCTGCCGAGAGGACGTTTCCTGGCAAGCAAACTGACCTTGATAGGACACGATACATCGTCGATTTTGACAAGGGCCTCTTTACGGTCGACCAAACGAAACGAAACAAGGATCCCAAGAAGCCTCCCCTCAAGGACTGGAGGACGCTAGATCGTAAACACATCAGCGATGATCCGGATACGATCGCGTCTGTCATGTTTGGCAAGGGAGTCGACGCCCATGACATCAGGACATTTGAGGGACTCGTGAGCGCGTTGAAGAATGCACCTCGTCTCAAGGATCTCTCAAAAGAGATCCTCGCTGCGTTCGCGGTCGAGATGAGAGCCCTCGTTGACAAGTCGCCCCATGCGCTGGGCGACAACCCAGAACAAGCGTTAGACTACATCGATCAGGTAGCAAGTGGGAGATAATTAAGAAGACATGAGCGCCCTACGAAACAAGGTCCTGTTACAGGACACAATCCGCCTGATGTTAGAGTCACCGGCATCAGACGCCTTCGAGCAGTCGGTCGCCACGTCGATCAACTCACAGTTCAAGAACAAGGGCATCACAGCTGTCAGGCCACCAGCTGACACGTCGTTACCTGACGTTCTCGTCTCAGTGTCTGACGTCGGAGACTCGTTCATCGAGGTCAAGATGTCACACACTGACAACCTTGCTAACCCACGCGTCTTCTATGACGGTTCTAAGTGGGTGACGACGTACAAGACGCCTGTCGCAAAGTACGCTGTCGACCTTCTCAACTCGTCTGACCAGGCAGCAGCGTTCATCAACGACCTCAAGAAGTTCGTTCGAAAGGACACGATCAAGCTGTCAACGACCCGCGCCGGGATCCGAGAAAAGGGCACTGTCACGCTAGACCAGATGGTGAAGTTCGTGACCAAACGCGGTTCGAGGTACGTCGTCACCGAGCCAGACGTCAACTTGGGCAAGCTGGTTACCCAACACTACACGCAAGGCAAGAGCCAGGCAGCACATTACCTGCAGGCCAAAGATGACTTTTACATGATCGGTAACGCTGATGCCTTAGGTCTTAATTCGGCGAACGGCGGCAAGATCCCGACCCTTAGCGGAACGGGTGAGTTCAAGGTTCGTGTTTCTACACGTAGCGAGTTCTATGAGATCCAGACCGAGCTTAAGATCAAGCACTACGACCCAGCGTCAAGCCCGTACTCGGTGTTGAAGGGCAGCAAGAAGATCAATCCTTTCACTGCTCTCGCTGATGCTGTCGAACCAGAGCCGCCGCCGAAGCGCAGCGTCAAGCGTGTCAAGCGCAAGAAGTGAACGCTTGATTGCTCGTGGTGTATTTTGGGTGCATGATCCCGTACACCACGACACCCACGTACGTCTCTCACGTTAGTGCGCTGGTCAGCGAGAAGGAACTCATCCTTGCTGAGCTAGTCTCATTGACTGGCGTCAAGGGAGTGGCTGACAAGCGAGCCAGGCTCAAGCAACGCCTGAAAACGATCGATAAGAACCTTGCTGATGGCATTGCGGCCTTGACGTGGCCTGACGTGTTCAAGGTCTGGATTGAGACCCGATCTGATAACAACGGCGGCCTCTGGACACCAGATGAGTTACAACTGATCAAGCAGGAGGTGACGTACTGTGAAGGTCACACAGAGAAGGCTCTCAAGTCTCGCTTGGGCCTGTCGTTGCAACCCACGTACGGTGACATCGACATCAAGGACGGCGCCAACGACGGTGACGACAAGTACCTGGGTGACTCGATCGGCACGTTCAGGACCAGCAAGCTAGGCACACGCCTGTACATCAAGTGCCTAAGAGAGCTGACAGACGAACAGGTGACCGATGAGATGTACGATGGAAAGGTGTCAGCGGGAAAGCTGTACAGGAGCCTACCAGAACCAGTCAGACTGAAGTTTCAGGCGAGTTTGGCTCCAGAGGTGGGACTAGCGTGTTACCCATCGCTGTACCTGTCAAACGACCATGGTTTCGTCAGGGTGATGCGATCAGAGTACGCGCTAGCGTTCCGGCTAGAGTGCATCACCCAACACGATCCTAAGTACAAGCTCCGACGCGATTACGTGGAAGCTCAGCTGTTGCTGACAGCATCAACCTCGCAAGATGGAACGGATGAAGCTGCGTAACAGCGCTTCACCTTTCAACGATCTCTTCTTAGCAACCTTCTTCTTGGGTGAGCTGTCAGGCCTCATCTTACGCAGCGTGTCCCAAACGAAATTACCGTCGATGCCCTTGGGCAGGTACTTGACGAATGACTTCTTGTCATCGTCTGCTAGGAACTGACGCATCTTGGTGCCGCTGATGTTGATGGTCGACGTTCTCTCGACCGGGCGCCTGACGACGTTTAGGTTCTTTGTGTACTTAGCTAGCGTTTGGTCATCAAAGCGCCCAGCATCATCAGGGTCTGAATAGACGACGTACGTATCGTCAGAACCCGCCTCGCTCGCAGCGCCCATCAGCTTGAACGCGTTGCCAACGGGAGACCCACCATACGTCACGGTGACATTACTGGGCAACGAAGGCTCGATCTGCTCCTTCCAGATCTTCTCCATCGCCTTACCGCTGACATCGTCGCGGTCGCTAAGTGACACGAAAACGTGCGCCTCGTCATTTTCTGTCGCTGCCAAACGAACGAGCATGTCATGCCCTGCATGGTAGGGCTTTGCGCTCATCGGAACGATGCCTATCTTTGCCATCTAGTGTCAATCCTTACGCTGCTGTGGTATTAAGTAGGTATGAAAAAGAAGAACAAGGAACGTCAGCATACGACGTCTTGTGGAGCGATCACCTGGCGAGTTCGCGAAGGCGCGCTCGAGCTGCTCCTGATCAAGCAATTCGAACACAAGGAAACGTGGGGAATCCCAAAGGGTCACATCAACAGCGATGAGACCTTCGAAGGATGCGCCATTCGCGAGGTCTTCGAGGAAACTGGAGTCCAGGTTGTCTTGTCGAGCGAGATGCTTGATTGCCACGCTCACATGAAAAAAGAAGTCAAGCGAGTCATTGCGTTTCTGGCAGTGCCCAAAGACCAAAACGCCGTGCTCTCTAGCACGGGTCCGGAGAGCGAGGTAGCAGACGTCAAGTGGATCCAAGCCGATCGATTACCTCCCATCGTCGCGTACCAACAATCAATGATCGCTAACGCGATCGAGATGTTGGTGACCAGGTTGCATGGACCCACGAATTGACGCAGCCTTGGCGTTTGTCCACGGCTACGCATCCCACGTTGACGATTGGATCGTCATCAAGAAAGAGCTGTTAAAGTCACTGCCTCCCGCGCTACGAACGCTGTTCTCGACCAGGGACCCGATCACCAAGAGGCAACGAACCAACGATTTCGAGCGTGAGGTCGCTCGACACTGGTCAGAGATATCCGGGCGCCCGGTCCTATTTAAGCAAGATGAGCAAGCTTCGAACGAAAGTGTTACTCCAAGAGTACGTAAGGAATCTCCTTAACGAGGACGATTTTGGGGGTGACATGGGTGGCCTGGACCCGATGGGTGGGTCGCCGTATGGCATGCACTTCGCGAGCCAGGACCAGCTCTATAACATCTTCGTGAAACCCTTCGCTGATGTCGCCGGCGTCGCCGCGGGTAAGACGAAGGAGCTGTCACAGAAGGCTCAGACCGTGCTTAAGGTCGCGTTTGAGAGCGTGGCCACGACGTTAGTTCCGATCCTGAAGGACAGCTACGGCGAGATCTTTGCGCAGGAAAAAGAGGAGATCGATAAGATCAAGTCCCAATATTCTGACGTATACGGAGCGACGTGGGACGCCTTCAAGGAGAGCGACGTCCTGATCGCTGCGTTCATGTATCGACCGGACCTGTTTCTTAACGGTGCGTTCGCTCGCAAGGCACCCAAGGCGGCGGCAAAACTTTTGAGCGTCCTGTCAGGTGGTAGCCTTGACAAGCTGTTGCATGGAATTCTCTCGGGTGGCGGTGGGGGCAAGAAAACGGATCACAGCGAGGGTCCGGGAATGCCCTTTGAAGGCGTGGTCTATGAAGACGACGAGAAACAACCGAACAGCAAGCTCGACAAGCTAGCTCAGGTCGCTGACAACAAGAAGGTTCACAAGGCGCTCACTGACAACCCAAAGGTCCAAAAGATGTCAGAGGCAGGCCAGAACATGACGCGATCGACGTTAAAGAAGGTCTTCGTCCAGGCTCAGGCCGTGCTCGGAGCAAAGACGTTGCAAGACATCCAGAACAAACTAGGCAAGAAGCTGCCTGGCCTGGACAAGCTAGCTCAGGTGCCCCAACAGGAACGTCAGAAGACCGAGCTCAGTCTTTTGGCAGGCATCAAGAAGGGGATGAAGGAGTTTTACGTCAA
>Ga0164309_10000438_pt1 | contig 22775 bp, 18 predicted proteins | sample Whisoiple_247_MG_FD_109984 | JGI IMG/M metagenome (GOLD analysis project Ga0164309, IMG submission 109984) | Soil microbial communities amended with fresh organic matter from upstate New York, USA - Whitman soil sample_247_MG | ecosystem: Environmental > Terrestrial > Soil > Unclassified >...
ACTTTCTCCACATCCGCAACTTCTGGCTCACCCCAAAGGGCGAAGACAGCCCCGGGCGTCGTGATCAGTTCACAAGCCATGCACTCCTACCAAACCAAACGGCCCCACGCGGTCAAGATTTAGGCTCGCTAGCGAAACTTGCGATCAGGCGGTAAGTCGCGCGTCGAAAGCGTCTTAATTTCCGCAAAATTCTGGCTGCTCGGCGGCTTGCCGTCAGTAAGCTCACGGAGTGGTGCTGGCGAGGGAACGATGAGCATTGGATCGATCGGGCGATGGGTGGGTGGGCTGTTCGGTTTCGGGCTGCTCTGCACGGCGTGTGGCGGCACGGCGAGCCACGAAAACAGTAACGATACGACCCGCTGCACTCCGGGGACTCAACGCTGTGACGGGCACCAAATCAAGCGCTGCGACGACAGCGGGGCCGGCGAATCGGTCTGGCAGTCGTGCTCGAGCACAGAGTGCCGAGTGCAAAACGGCGTGGCTTCCTGCGCACCCACCGCATGCGCGGCGGGCACAGGCGTGTGCAACGGGACAATCGCGACCACCTGCCTGTCCGACGGATCTGGGCCGACATCTGGAGGAACGGACTGCGCGCAGACCGGTCAATACTGCGTCGACGGCACGTGCAAAGACACCTTGTGCGTCGGCGGCAAGAACTCGTGCAAGGACGGTGACTTGTACCAGTGCTCGATGGATGGCCGTCGTCTCACATTGCTCAAAGATTGCACATCGAGCGAGGTCTGCGACGCCACGATAGACACGTGCCTCAGTCGAGTCTGCGAGCCCGGTCAGAGTGGTTGCTTCGGTGATCTCCTAGCCACCTGCAGCTCGAGCGGTGGCAGTTGGCTGCCGGCGACGACTGACTGCAAAGCTCAAGGAAAGGTCTGCTTGGACGGCAGCTGTCGGAGCCAAGGCTGCACCCCGAGCGGCTCATTTTGTAGCGGTAACAACGTCTATCAATGCGACCCGATGGGCGTGAGGGGCACGCTATCCAAGACCTGTGACGCCCAAGCGGAGCACTGTGAGGCGACGGCCGCAGGGCAGTACGCTTTCTGCGTCAAGAACGCGTGCGTCGCAGGGAAAATCGTCTGCGACGGCAACACGATCAAAGTGTGCAATGCGGACAATACGTTGCCGGAAGACGGCATCGCCTGCAAAGACGACGAATTGTGCGACGCGGGGAAGTGCAAACCGCGCGGCTGCGGCAACGTGCAGCAGCCCTACTGCATGGATAACGACGTCTACAACTGTGACGCCGTTGGGCCGGCGTTGCTCGAGCAATGCGACCCGGCGTCACCGTGCCAAGTGATTGCCGATCCAGTGGTCAGCGGGACCAAAGAGATCAACTTCGGTTTGGTCAGCTGCGTGCCGCTGGCGTGTACCCCTGCTCAGATCGGCTGTGTGGGAAATAAGATCGGCTCTTGCGAGTCGCAAGGAGCAAGCCTCAGTGGAGAGGTGATCGACTGCGAGGCGAGTAACCAAGTCTGCACCACGCAGATGACGTGCGCGACGAGCGTCACTGACGTGATCGGCGAGGAAGTCAGCGTGACCGACCTCGCAGGCGACACCTACGTCGGCAACGTCGTCAGCGTCCAGTCAGCGCGCAAGTTGACCGAACTCCAAGCGTGGCTGAGGCGCGATACCGCGCACGACCTACGCTGGATCATCTTCGAGCAAGTCGACAATCAACTGATCTCTCGGGCTGAAACCACGGCACCGGCGGCGAGCGGGTCGGGCTTCGTCAGCTCTGGTCCCCTCGACTTTCGGCTAGAAGCGGGCAAGCGCTACGCCCTCGGTGTGGCCCTGCCGCTGGACGTAGTTGCGCAGACTACTACTCAAGCGCCAATTTCGTTTGGTTCAGTGCTCGGCACGGCGGTGGCCGATCCGGACGTGACGACGAGCGTGGAGCTCGCGACGGCTTTCTCCGGTGGTTCGGCCCTCTACATGAAGGTGACGACCGAAGCGCCCTGACAGGCGGCCCGCTCCCGACCTGCGAACGCAACTCGGCACGGCACTCGCTATCGCCGGCTGCGGTCCGAAATTTTATTGATGGTCACCAAACACGTCCCAACCGTCCCAGCCTTCGGCGTCGCGGACGAGGGAGAGATCAACCGCCGAGCCGCAGAGACCGCAGAGATCAGACGGAGAATTTGGGTGTTGGTGCGTCGGATCGCGGCTTAAAAAAGCTCGACGCGCGCTCATCGGCGCAATCGATACTGGGAGGTTTCCGCATGCGAAGTGGTCGGTCAGGGCAACCCTAAAATCTCCTTCTGGTCTCTGCGACCTCTGTGGCTCGGCGGTTAATCTCAGGGGCCGTACTGAGCCGCACCCGGCGTAGTTGCGAAGTCTGGTGCGATGCGTGCGGAGTGCTGTGCCGGGAACAGCGCGGGCTGTGAGGTGCGATGCTGGAGCGCGAGCGCCCCTTTCTTCGGACTGTGGGCGAAGTTAGCGCTGTGTGGTCCGTAGCGCTTTGCGGGCGCGCTTCTCTTCGTACATGAGCGCGTCCGCTTTGGCCAACAACGTTTCGATACTCTCCGGTCGCGACGAATCGTAGAGGGTACCGCCCACGCTCGCGGACAACCGGAAGCGTTGCCCTGGCTTTTGGTTGCGCGCCGTAATCTCGGCCTGAATGCGCGCGACGAACGACTCGAGCTGCTCCGCGTTTGCCTCTGGCAGCAGCGCGACGAATTCATCTCCGCCCAAGCGAGCCACGACGTCCGAGGCGCGGAACGTGGCGCGCAGCACACCCGCAGTATCGCGCAACGCCTGGTCACCCTCTTCATGACCGAGTTGATCGTTTATCTGCTTCATGCCGTTCAAGTCCAAAAAGAACAACAAGGCCGAGCCACGCGCGCGATTGGTCTGTTGGATCACGAGCTGCGACAGCTCCAAGAAACCACGGCGATTGTACAGACCGGTGAGCTCATCGCGAATCGACAGGTTGCGAACTTCCTCCGCCAATTCGAGCGTGGCCGCGCGCGCGCGTTCGCGCTCGACCACTCGTCCGAGCTGCGTGCCGATATTGCCCATCAAGTTGAGCAGCCGCAGATCCGGTTCCTCACGACGCTCGGAGTAAAACTCGAGCACCGCGACGACCTCGTTACCGATCAACACCGGAAAGGCAAATCCACTGCGGATGCCGGCTTCGCCGGCGGTGCGCGCGCGCAAGAAGGTGCTCTCGCTCTCCAAGTCACTCAGCCACGTCGCGAGCCCCGACCCGAGGACTTGGCCGATCATGTCGTCATCGGGCGCGAACTCGAGCGCGGCGCTCTGCTCGCGAAAGTCGGCAAAACGCGCGGACTCGTCGTTCCACCAACCGGAGCTCCGCAGCACGTCGCCGTAGCGGAAGTACACGTGACCAATCGGCCAGCCCATGAACGCGCACACCCGATGCAAACAGATCTGAAATGCTTCCTGCACGGTGTGCGCGGAGTTCGCCGCAGCGGCAATCGCTTGCAGGATCTCGACACTGGCGACTTCCTCGTTCACCAGCACCGTCTGTTCGAGCAGCGCGGCCTCGGTCTGCTTGTGGCTGGTCACGTCGTAGACCAACGCCACGCCCGCAGTGACTCTGCCCTGATCGTCGCGCACGGGCACGATATCGAGCGCGTAGGTCTTGGGACCGCGAACGACTTCGAAACGTTGGCTTTCTCCGGCCAAAGCTGCGCGATACCGCTCAGTCAGGGCTTCGAGATTGTCCGGCCTCGCGATCTCCGAGAGCGTCTTACCGACGAGCGCTTGGCTGGAAAAGCCGACACTTTGCAGGAGCGCCTCGCCGTCCGCGACGAGGTAGCGCAAGTCATGGTCGAAAACGAACACCGCGCCGTTCGGCAAATTGCGGACGACGGTGCGAAACAGCGCGTCGCTATTGATCAACGCCTGACGAGCCGCGCGAGCGCGGGTGTTCTCTCGCGCCACGCTGACCACGGCTCGAACCGAGCCGGAAGCATCTCGGATCAGCGAAGAGCTCACGCGAAATGACTGCTCCCCCAAACCCGGAAAACGCCGAATTACCTCGGCGTCTCGCACTGATTCGCCGGCAAGAGCGCGGGTCGCCGGCGTGTTGTCGACACTCAATGGAGTCACGCCATCAGCCAAGAACAAACCGTGGCTCGCGTGAGCGTCTTCCGTGTTGGCAGCACTCGCTGGCCGTGAGTGCAATGCCGCAGCGTTGGCATACAGCACTCGACCGTCGGTGGCCGTGATCACGACCGAGTCGGTCATGGCCTCGAGCGCCGCACGCAGCAGCTCATTCGCTACGAAGTCTGGCTCTCGCTCGTGCTGAACCGTGTCGACGAGGGGAATTGCCGGCAGCTCTCCGGACGGCTCGGTGCGCGAATTCGACACGGGAGTTGCGCAGTATGGCCGTCGCGGGAAGGTTCGTGAAGAGCGAGACGCGACGCTGAACCTCGGCTTCGAAGCTGTGGCGCTCTTGTCCTGAGCGCAGGTTCCCACACATGTCGAAATGCGACCGGCCTCGCTGATGACAGTTTTTTCACAATTCCGGCCGCCTCAGACAAGGCTCATGCGAACAACCTCGCGAAAATGCTCGGTCCGCGGCCCAAAGCGACCGACGGCCCGGGGGAGCCGTCCCGGAGACGATTCATGGTTGAGCGGACACTTTGCGCCCCCGTTACAACTCCTGCGATTCGCGGCCATTATCGGATATCCTATTTGCGAACGGAGGTGGAGTTGAGCGCGCACGACGCCGAGCGAAAGATTCAAGTGCTCGAGCGGAAGCTCGCCGAAGTCGAAGCTCAGCTCGAAGAGCGTCGAGCCACTCGCCACTCTACGGATCCGCGGCTCAATCGCTTGTTGGGAGATCCGGTCGTACTCGCGACGTTCCCGCATCTGATTCTGGTGCTGAGTCGAGAGCTACGCATTCTGTACGTCAATCGCGCCGAAGAAGGACAGGACCCCGCTGATTTCATCGACGCCGATGCCTTGGCCTCGATACAAGCGAGCGATCGCCAACGTTATCGCGACGTGTTCGAACAGTCCTGGCAGTCGGGCAACCCGGCGAGCATCGAGATACGCTCCATTTACGACAGCTGGTGGGATTCGCGACTCGTGCCCGTGCGCGACGCGGGTGAGGTGGTGTTCATGCTCGTGTCCAGCACGGATGTGACCCAGCGCAAAGCACAAGAGCAGGCCCTGCGCGAGCGAGAGAGCAGCGCACGATTGTCTCTACTGGCGAGCGGTGTCGGAACTTGGACCTGGTATCTCCGCCGAAACGAGCTGTATTGGGACGAAGCGCTGTGCGAAATCTTCGGCGTCGAGCCGAAAGATGCGCCGCGTAGCCGTGAAGAGTACCTCGAACTGGTGCACCCGGAGGACCGCGCCGAGGCCGCGGCAATCATCGCGCGCTACGTGGAAACCGGCGTCTACGACGGCATGGCCTATCGCATCGTGCGCCCGGACGGAGCCGTGCGCCACGTGATCGCCAAGGGCGTGGCGCAGTTCGACGACCAGGGGCAACTCGAGGCGCTCCGCGGCGGCGTGCTGGACGTGACCGAGCGCAAAGAGCTGGAAGCGAACCTTTCGCAGGCACAACGCATCCAGGCCATCGGACGCCTGACCGCCGGCATCGCGCACAATCTGAACAATTCGCTCAGCGTCATTTTGCCGAACGTGGCGGAGTGCCGCGAGCTTGCGAGCGGTCCGGTCTCCGAGCGCCTGGCGGACATCGAGCATGCCTCGATGCGAGCGGCAGAGATGGTGCGACAATTGATGCTCTTCGCGCGCCCACAAGACAATGCCACGCGCAGCGCGTTCGACTTGACCGACGCGGCCCGCCGAATCGTGGACATGTGTCGTTCGACGTTCGACCGCAAAGTGCAAATCGAGCTAATACCCGCGGTGATTCCGGCCGTACTCGGCAACTCCGGTCAAATCGAGCAAGTGCTGCTCAACGTGTGCCTGAACGCTCGCGACGCGCTGGTGGAGAGCGGACGCAGTGAGCCGACGCTTCGTGTCGAATTCTCCTTACCCATCCACGGTCGTGTTCGTGTGAGCGTGATCGACAACGGCGTTGGTATGACCGAGGCCGTGCGAGCACGCATGTTCGAACCGTTCTTCACCACGAAGGAAATGGGACGCGGCACGGGACTCGGGCTGTCCAGCGCATACGCGATCATCACCGACCACGGCGGCACCATTCAGTGTAGCTCTCGGCGCGGTGAGGGCACTCGCTTCGATATCGAGCTGCCCGCTGCACCCGCGACGACGCCGAAGCCCGTCGCGCCCGAGCGGCAACCAGTGCCCATCGGCACCGAAACCATCCTATTGGTCGATGACGAGTCCGCCGTGCGCCGTGCGTTGCGCGGAATGCTGGAGCGCAGCGGCTTCCGCATCGTCGAGTGCGAGGACGGGATGCAAGCGCTGAGCGCGTTGGAACGCGGAACACGCGCGGATGCGATCCTGATCGACCGCTCGATGCCAGGCCTATCCGGGGAGCAGGTCATCGAGCGCATCTGGCAGCTGGGTATTCGGCTGCCCATCTTGGTGCTCAGCGGACACTCGAGCGTAGATCTGTCGAACCCGAACGTGCGAGCCGTCCTATCCAAACCAATCACGCGCGAGGCATTGGTTTCCGAAATACGCCGCGCGCTCGACCAACACGCAGCGCGCGTTCGATAGGGCCTAGAGCCTATCCCAATAGGCTCTAGGGGCAGAACTGCACGGGTGCGTCGAGGTCCCGCCCTTTGAGGATCGGGCTATATTTCTTGGGCACGCCCCAGCTGCACGCCGCTTTGAAGTCGACCTTGGTATCGGTGTATTCGCTCATGAACACGGGCTTGTCGTGATCGACGTACACGGACACGTCCGCGCACCAGCTCTGGTCGTAGCAGTCCTCGGTGAGCACCCAGTCGAACACGGGCTCTAGCTGAGCGGCGATCTCCGGAGCGTTCTTTTGACCGATATTCAGGCCGCGAGCGTGAGCTTCACTGGCTAGCCAATTGGCGTAGTCGATGCCGTCCTTTTCCGTGAGGGGGAAACCCGACTTGGCGCTGTACACGTCCATGTTGTCCGGCTCGATGCCGTCGAAGCCCTTTTGTTTGCAGAGGTCGAAGCGCGCCGCCATCACGTCACGCAGCGCCTTCGCTCGAATGTCCACGAAGCGCTCACCGGGCCACCCCGGATACTCGTTGCCGAGCACGGCCGCAGGAAAGCTCTTCGCGTCAGAACGCCAATCTTCGAAGCTGCCGACGCTTAGATAGCAGATCACCTTCCGCCCCTGGGCGTGCAGTGCTTTCACCACGCTCTCGTCATTGTCGAAGCCGTCAATGTCGTACACGCTCACGTTCACGGTCTTGTCGATTGTGCCAGTGAGCTGCCACTGCCAACTCACCCCTGCGTTTGGCTTCCAATATTCGTCATTGCTCGTCGCTCCGCCGTTGCCGACCGAATTGGACTCGCCGCCAGCCGAACTTCCCGGGCCGGAGCCTGCTTGGTCATGGCTCGTGTTGCTACCACCCGATGACACTTCCGACGACATGCCAGAGCTTCCAGCTTGCGCGCTGTTTGCACTGCCACCTGGGGCGCGTTGCACTCCGCGATCGCTGCTCGAGCAACCGACGAAGCTAACTGCGCAGATCGCCACGAGTGCAGCCCAAGAACCGCGACGCTCGCTAACGCGCCAATCGAACATGCGCGATCTTACCCAGATTTATCTGGAGGAGTGCTCACAAATTGCTCGAGCGCATCGAGCAGGCTACGTTTCTACTGTGCGACAATGGACGCTTCTATCGCATCGCGCGCATCGCGCGCGGCTGCTCGCGGTTTGCGTGGCTCCGCTCTTCTTGGCTTGCGGGGGCGTGTCCAAGCAAACGAGCTCGGGTGGAGCCGCTGGTTCGACTGTCGCAAACGGAGGACAGAGCAGCATCGCTGGCAGCCCGAGTATTGGCGGCGGGGGCAGTGCTAACGGCGGAACTGCGAGTGGCGGAACTGCGAACGACGGGTCTGGCGGAGCAAGGGTGTGCTGCGCGGCGATTCCTACGTGCCCAACCAACGAGCAACGAGCGCTCGACTCGGAGTGCCCAGGGAAAGCGTCGTGTCACCAAGTTGCACTGTGCTGTTCGTCGATCTGGTGCGTGGCAAGCGACGAGTCCGCAGGCTCTGGGGGTTCGAACGGCGCGCAAACCCACGATTGCAACGGGCTAACCTGCACAGCGACGCAAGCCTGTGTTGCATATCGCGCAGTTGGCGGTCCAGTTTTGATGCCGGACGCCGGGACATGTCCAGCCGGCTCGCATGCTGAAAGCAACAGCTATTGCCAGCAAGACTTCGCCTACAAATGCGTGGAGCTGAACGGAGCCTGCCCCAATCAGCCGATCTCGTGCGCGTGCGCGCAACCGCCCGCTGTCACCCCGGGCCTCTGCCCAGCCAACTACCAAAGCTGCTCGCAGTCAGACAAATCAGCCAGCACTTCGGCGCAGCTGATCTGCCAACTATTGGCACCGTAGCGCGCGTCGCACCGAAAAACGCCGTCGCTTCGTGCTAGCCTCGGCGACATGCGCGGGGTTCGAGCCATCCTTCGGCAGTGGCGATCTTCAGTCTGTGCCGCACTCGCGCTGTGCGTCGCGTGCGGCGGGCGCTCCGCGCTCCGCGGTCGGGATCTCGAGGCAACGAGCGGCGGTAGCGCGCCGCTCGCAGCAGTCGGTGGCACGCTCACCACGGGCGCGGGCGGCAGCGCCCCGAGCAGCCTCGGCGGCACGTCGACCAGCAGCGGCGGAACTGCCGGCAGCGGCGGAAACGCAGGCCGCGCCGGCCAAGGCGGTTCAGCGCCCGTCGTCCTCAGTGCGCCCGATCCACAGCGAACGCCGCCGCTTTTTTGCAGCCTCGATCATTGGTGCGGTTCCAACGCAAACTTCGTCGCGATCTGGGGTAGCTCAGCCACTGATATCTGGGTGATTGCGAACCAAACCGGCGATCTCGCTGGCAGTCAGCAGACGAACAGCATCGAGCGGTCTGCGCTGCTGCATTGGGACGGGCTTCGCTGGGGAGCGACTCAGTTCGACGACACGCGGGCGCTGCGTGCCATTTGGGGTTCGTCGAAACACGACGTTTACGTGGTCGGCGCGAACAGCACACTACTGCATTACGACGGCAATTCCTGGTCGCCGGTGCCCCTGATGTTGGGCGCGTCGATCGACTTCACCTCTGTCCACGGGACGAGCGCGAAGGATGTCTGGGTAGTCGGGCTGGGCCGGGCCGCACTGCACTACGACGGCAGCGCCTGGTTTACGCTGACTCCGCCAACCATGGACGTGTTTCGTTCGGTGTGGAGCTCAGCGGACGACGTTTGGGTTTTGGGCGATGCGAGTCTCAACCACTTCGACCGTAAGGCGTGGTCGACCGTGCCGAGGCCGGCTGCTGGCTTGCAGAGCGCCGTGTTGGGTCACGCTCCTCACGAAGCGTGGATCGGCGGACCAGCGGGCATCATCGAGCGCTGGAACGCGATGGGACAAATCGGCGGGACGAGCGTCGACGCACAGACCGGAACCGCGAACTTTCGCAATCTTTGGGGACAAGCGGACAGCAACGCTTGGGCGGTGGGCGAAAAGGGCCTCATCGCACACTGGGGCAACTCCGATTGGACGATCGCTCCACATCTGACCGACTCGAATCTCAACGCCGCGTGGGGAGAAGGCAAATCAACTTGGTTCGTCGGCGATAACGGCACGTTTCTCGAGTTCGACGGTCAGGATTGGTTTGCGAGTCCGCTCGCTGCACACGAGCTCAAGCGCTTATGGGGCAGCAGCGCGAACGACGTTTGGGCAGCGGGCAGCGAGTTCATGCACTGGAACGGCGACCATTGGCAGTCAGTGGCGCGGCCCGACGGTGGTGATGTATTCGCCTTGTGGGGCAGTAGCGCGACGGACGTTTGGGCCGCCGGCAGCAACGGTCTGATGCTGCATTGGAACGGCTTTACTTGGGAGCTGCACGAGAGCCCCACTAGCGGGGACATCAAAGGGATCTGGGGCAGCAGCAACAGCAACGTCTGGGCAGTCGACAGCAACGGAAACTTTCTGCACTACGACGGGATCGCTTGGTGGATTTCGGCCGCGCAAAACTTCGGTCCGCTCGTCAGTGTGTGGGGGAGAAACGCTTCCGACGTGATCGCGATCACGGCCAGCAGCCGCATCCGATACGACGGCGTCACGTGGTCCCTACTGCCGCACCACATCAGCGAGTCGCCGACTTACAAGCTCGCTTTTGGCGGCGGCGGCGCGTTCGTGTGGCTCGGTGGAAACGTCGGCTGGGGCGCGTACAAGGCCGGCGGCGCGCGCCCCGAACTCGGTCGCTGGGACGGCAGCACGATGACCGACAACCTCGAGCCCACGATGGCCCCAATGCCCATCTCGTTGAACTACGCCTCGGTCGAAGCCGGCTGGGCCGACAAGGGAGACGACGTTTGGATCGCTCTGCCGCCGGTGATGCACTGGGATGGCGCACAATGGTCCTATTCGCCAAACGGAGGGATGTCGCCGGTCGCCTACTTGTGGGGCACCTCGAGCGATCTCTGGGCGCTCACGAGCAACGGACAAATCATCAACAAGTCGCGCTAGCGACACTCGGCACGCTTGCACGCGAGGCCGTGTCGCGTTGAACTCGACCCCATGTCTTCCGAGCCCCGTCGTCACTTTTCCATGCTGCGCGACTTTCGCGCGGCGGACTTTTTTACGTTGGGGAACGGCCTCGCGGGTTCCGGCGCGATCCTGGCCTTCATGCGCTTCTGCGCCGGCGAACAGGCAATCTTTTTCTGGATCGGCACTGGCTTGCTTCCCATCGCTCTGGCGATGGACATTTTGGACGGCCGAGTCGCAAGGTTGCGCAACGAAACATCACCTTTGGGTCAGGAGTTGGACTCCCTGGCTGATGTGGTGTCATTTGGCGTTGCACCGGCTGCCATGGCCTTTGCCTGTGGGCTGCGCGGCGAAGCCGACGCGCTGTGTCTGATGTTCTTCGTCGCCTGCGGCATCAGTCGCCTCGCGCGCTACAACGTGACTGCCGCGAGCCTGTCCACGGCGACCGGCAAGGTTCGCTACTTCGAGGGCATGCCCATCCCGAGCAGCCTTTTACTCGTCATGCTCTGGGCCATTCTGTTCGCGCAGGGGCATCGCGGTAGTGCGCTGTCCGTGTGGGAGCTCGGCCCAGTCTCGTTACACCCGCTGGCCCTCATTTACGTCGCCCACGGCAGCGCAATGATCAGTAAGACCCTGCGCATCCCAAAGCTGTAAGCCGACCTACATCGGCAGTACGATCTTTGGATCACGCCCGGGGTGGCACAGCTTGGCGCAGAGCTAACGATCCCGGCTGATTTTCGCTGAGCTCAGCGAGAGAAGGCGTTGGCTCGACATTTGCTTAATGGGGGGAGGATGAAAGCATTCAAATTGCGGCTGGAGCAGGCGCTTGGCTCTGGCGCGGCGATGGCATTGCTCAGCATTCCGGCCTGCGGTGGCAGCGCAGCCGTCGACCGAACGACGAACAGCGCCACTGCCGGACAAGCGGGACTCGACGCTGGAGCAGCTGGCAACGGCAATCAGCTCACGCCTTATCCAACGACGGGGCTCGGCTGCTCGGGCCCGGTCCACGACGGCGGCTTCTACGGCCAATGTTGTGCCGAAGCGCTGTGTTACACGCCGGCCGACGGCAGCGAGTGCGCGGCGCCGAACGACGCGCCAGCCAAACTCGGCACATTTTATGGCTCTGGTAGCTGCTTATGCGGGGAAGCACCAGCGATTCGAGGCCCCTTCGCCGCGAATCCGACGGACGAGCCGAAACAGCCAGGCAGCTGTTGCTACGTGATCAGCAGCATCACTTGCGAAGGGCGTCCGCTATTGGTCGACGGTACGCCGATCGTTTGCTCGCTGGTGGAGCGCAGCGACTGGCTCGTGACTGACCTGCTGGGGCTCTCGGTGTGACTGCGCTCGCCGCACTGCCGACGCGCGACAACTGGCGCGAGCTCGAGTCATCCAGCAAGGCCCTCCCTGAAAACGCGCGCCGCAGCATCGCCGAGCACTGGGCTCGCGCGGCGCAAATGGAGCATGCCTCGGTTGCGGCCTTCAGTAGGTTTTCGCTGCAGTTGCTGGCCGTGGGAGCGCCCCCTTCGCTACTCGAGGACGCGCATCGCGCCGCACTCGACGAGATCAAGCACGCCGAGCTGTGTTTCTCGCTCGCGACGATCTACGCGGGCCGCAGCGTTGGACCTGCGCCGCTCCCCGTCGATGAGCGCGCGCTGTGTGGCTGGGACCTAGTGAGCGTCGCAGTCGGCACTGTCGAAGAAGGCTGCGTGGGCGAAACCATCGCGGCGCTCGACGCGCGAACGTCTGCCGAGCTGGCTCAGGACGAGGCCGTGCGGTCGGTGCAACTGCGCATTTACGAGGATGAATCGCGGCACGCCGAGCTCGCCTGGCGATTCGTGCGTTGGGCCGTAAAGCTCGGTGGAGCGCCGGTGCGCGACGCCGTGCGTGAAGCATTCGAACGAACGATGGCTCGCTTCGGACGCGCCACTCCGCTCGAAAGCATTCATGAGCAGCGCTTGGAAGCGCACGGCGTCTTGAGTGGGCGCCGCAGGCACACGCTACGCGCTCAGATCATGCACGAGGTGATTCGCCCGACGGTGGCGGGGCTGTTGGCGTGACCGAGTGAGCTTCGCGGAATCGCAAGCCACCCCAAAGGCTCCTTGCCCCAAGTTGTCGCTCAATGCGGAGACGCCGCACAGCTGACCGCCGCGCTGCAGTCGGCCGCGGCCATGACGCATGCTTGCTCGAGTTCGGCACTGTCTGGGGCGACTTGCACGCGAATGTCGCAGGCACTTTTGCAGACGTCCAACCAGGTGTCGTCGATGCTGCTGTTGTCGGCGCACAGGGTTTTGACGTGGGCACACACGGCAGTGCAATCGGCGGTTGAGCCGGCATTTCCGCCAATACCGGTGTTTCCACCGACGCCGACGCTGCCACCGCTCGGCTGAGCGCCGCCTCCGCTGGCGGGATGACCGCCATTCGAAGAGCCGCCGCTCGCGGGGGCGCCGTCCGAACCCCCGCAAGACAGCGTCACGAAACCGAGGAGGCTCAGGGACAATGGTAGTCGCCAAGTGGGCGCGCTGCTCATGCGTTCGAACGCTAGGGCAGGCGCTGGGCCTTCACAAGTCGCCGCGCCGACCCGCTCCGCCGAGTGCGGGACACGAATAACCAATGTTCGTGAGGCCCATGGTGTTGGTCGATTCGAGTACGATGGCGACGTCGTAGCGTTGACCGACTTTGAATGTCCAAGCTGCCACCCCAGAAAGAAAGAGCGGCGAGCGCCTGGAGCGGCGGACTTGGCGCCGAGCCCGTCAGCGATAGGGTCACGAAGCTGTGGCTGGTGCAATTTTGAGCGGGCCACCAATGTTCGCTCGACTCTGCGCACGGGTCGGTGGGTTCGACTGCGCTGAGCGTCGCGCGCACGTTGAACTGAGCGCGCTCGGCAGGCAGCTCGTGCTTCGCCGCTTGGGGAAACTCGACCAACGGCCATGCCTCGAGCTTGGGGGCAACAGAGGGCTTCGTGCATACGGGCCATTCGCGCACCGGCGGCGAATTCGGTGATTGGGGCTCGCGCTCAACGACGGGCTGAGCAGACGCGACTGGAACCGCGCTCGGCAATGCCGTTGGGACTATCGCCGAGTGCAATTCAGGCTTGGGTGCGCAAGAGATCTGAAGCGCGCCCAAGCTGAGGCACAGCAAGGCGCGCCGCAGAGTTCCTCGCAGTACCGCAAAGCCTTTGCGCCAATTGCCCTCGTTCAGCACGCATCGCTTTTATCACGTTCGCTTGCGGCGTGAGCCACTTGCGACGGATTCGACATAGGCGCGGTACATGTCCGCATTGGCCTGAGCCCACGCGTCCACTTCACGGCGACTCAGCCCCTGGGCGGTGACCTTTTCGGCGACAGCGGCCATGGCCGTGAGCACGACCTCGGAGGTGAATGACTGACGCTCGGCGGGAACGCCGGGCAATGCCTCTTCGAAAAAGGTGAGCATGCGGCGTTTGATCACGGCCAAGAATTCGTGCGCTTCCGGCGCATCGCGAAACAGCGCACCCGCGTCGTCGAGCGCGGTGCGCAGTGCTGCCTCTTGTTGCTCGGAGCGAAAAAACACGAGCACGGCTTTGCTCAGCCGATCGAGTGGCTCGAGGCGTTTGTCGTCCAGGATCTCGTCCAAGATGCCCCAGGTGTCCTGCCACTCGTCGGTCTGCAGGCGGAACAACAGCGCTTCTTTGCTCGGGAAGTATTGATACAGCGAACCGATACTGACTCCGGCCTCTTCCGCCACGCGCACGGTGGTGAAATGGCGCGCGCCCTCACGTGCCAAAACGCGAGCTGCGGCCTCCAAGATGTCCGCGACCAAGCGCGCTGAGCGCGCCTGGGTTGGCCGCTTTCTCGCAGCAATTTGCGACTTTTTGGAGGGGCGCTGGGGCATGGCTCGGAATGCGAAGCACGAATGCGAAGGATCCTTCGTATTGTAACCAAGCCCTGTCGAGAACACCAAACCCATTCACGAGGACGCACATGAACAGCTTGCTCACCGCCCCGGTTGCTCCCCTACTCACTCGACTATTCGCCGAAGCTCAGGCCGCTGATGCGCCGCTTCGCACGCAACTTGCGCAACTCGCGCCCGAAGCGCGCGCCGAGCTGATGAACCGCGCCAACACCGACTACCGCGGCTTCTACGGCATGGCTAAAGACATGTTCTTGCCCGTTTCGCCGGAAACAGGACGACTCTTGTACCTACTGGTTCGTTCGACGAAGGCGCGCGCGGTCGTGGAGTTCGGCACTTCGTTCGGTCTTTCGACGCTGCACCTGGCGGCGGCCCTCAGGGACAACGGCGGCGGCCGCGTCATTGGCAGCGAATTCGAAGCCGCGAAAGTGGTGCGGGCGCGCGAAAACCTGGCGCTCGCCGGCTTGAGCGAGTTCGTCGAAATCCGCGAGGGCGACGCCACCGAAACCTTGGGCCGCGATTTGCCTACGAGCGTGGACTTCCTCCTGCTCGACGGCGCAAAAGTGCTCTACCCGTCGATCTTGGCGCTCGTCGAACCGAGCCTTCATTCCGGCTCGCTGATCGTGGCCGACAACGCGGACCACAATCCGGAATTTTTGGCCTACATTCGCAATCCGCACAACGGCTACCTTTCGCTGCCGTTTGCCGACGACGTGGAGTTGTTCATGCGCTCCTGAACCGTCATACCCTGGCAGCGCGAGAGCCACGCGACTAACCTGCATGCAGCGTGATGCCGGATTGGATTTGGTTAGGCTTGCCGTGCCTCATACTGCTCGCTTTCGGCTTCGCGCTACGGCGTGCCAACGAACTCTTTGCGCTGAGTGCCCGCGCCGGCAAGCTGGAGCTCATCCGTGGGCGGTTGTCCCCAGCGCTGTTCGCTGAGTTCGCGGATATCGCAACGCGTGACCGACTCGACGGCGTCGAGATCCGCGTGCTCAGTGAGTCCGGCTCGCCGCGCTTATTGTTGCGTGGCGAGCCGAACCCAGCCGCAGAACAAGCGCTGCGCAACGTGCTCGGCCGATACCCCGTGTCACAGATCCGCACCGGGCGGCTACGCGCGCGCTGAGGCTGAGCCAAGGAGTCATCCGGGACACGCGCTCACGCTCGCCGGAAAACGAGCGACTGATGAACGGCAACTCCGGCTCTGACGCCGTCCGCCACTGCGAAAGACACTGTACCCGTCGCCAGCCCCGCATCGCCGCACGCGAATACGCCGGGCACCGTGGTCTCTTTCATCATATCGGTCTTGTAAAACGAGCCGACGGGCCCCGCTTCCAACTCACAGCCGAGCTGCTCCGCGAAGGGCTGCGCGAGGCGCGTGCTCGAAGCGAGGAACAGCCCGACGAAGCGCTCCACGCGCCCACTCTGCAAACGCACCGCGACCTCAGGAAGCTCGCCCTCGATCGCCACGATCGCCTCGCGCTCGACCGCGATCTCCCGCGCCGCGAGCTCCGCCAGCTGCTCGGGTTCCGGCTCGAACGCGCCATTCAAGAAGAACATGCTTTGACCGCGCGCCCCCCACTCCGGAGCCAACATCGCCAAATGCACGGCCGATGGGAGGGTGGCCAGGATGCCGATGCGGCCGCGATTCAGCTCGTAGCCGTGACAGTACGGACAGTGAAACACCGAATCGCCCCAACGCTCACCGAGCCCGGGAATTTCAGGCAAAACGTCGACCACGCCGGTCGCTAGGATCAGTCGCCGCGAGCGCAGCGTCTCGCCTTCGACCTCGACCTCGAAGCCACCGGGGATCACGCGCGCTGCGGTCACGCTCGCGGCGCGATGGCTCACGGTCGGGTACGCGAGCGCCTCCGCACGCCCCTTCTCGGCGATCACGCCGGGAGGTACGCCATCTTGCCCGAGGAAGCCATGCGCGTGGTGCGCTCGGCGATTGCGACGCTGTCCCGCGTCGACGATGAGCACGCTGCGGCGCGCTCGACCGAGTTGAATGGCTGCGGCCAAGCCCGCATAACTGCCGCCCACGATGATCACATCAAGCATGACCGTTTGCTTATGCGCGTCAGTTGGCCAAACGTAAAGCCCTCCTCGGCTCGATTTTTTGATGGTCACGAGTCGCGGCGCGAGCCGGCAAAGCCTTCGGCGTCAGGTGACGGCGCGCTACTTGGCCTGCTCTGAAGCGGCTTCTTTCAGAGGCACGCCTCGCTCGCGCTCGGCGATGCGTTTTTGCACGCGCTCGACGGACCGCTTTCCGCCGGCTTGGATGTACGGTCCGAGCTGCCAAATCTGATTCTCGTGGCTGGGATCGCTTTCCCATTCATCCCAGCCGGAATCGCGCCGAAATTGGCCGAGTAACCCCGAGGCCACAATCTCCGCTTCGTTCACCGGCTCGCGCTCGTCCCGGTCTGGCCCAACGTAGATCGCGTCTTCTTTGCAGTACAGCTCGCACATGAAGCACGTCTGGCAGTGCTCGACACGCGCGCCGATTGGGACCCCCGCGGGTCCCGGCTCGAGCACGTTCGTCGGGCAAACCTCGACGCAGCGGTTGCAGCCCGTGCAACGGTCTCGAACGATCAACTCAAACATGGCTGGGGCTCCACTGCGCGCTTGCTTCGGGCCTTGTCCATACGTCGTCGAGCCCGCCGATCAGCAAGCGACGTTGCTGCTCGGTCTTCTGCTCAGGGACGTCTTCGCGTTGGTGCATGCCGCGCCTCTCGTCGCGGGTGAGTGCTGCCGTGTAGCAAAGGCGAGCCGTGGCTACGACGCTCGCGGTCTCACGTGCGCTCACGGCGTCCGTACCAATTGCTCGGTCATGTTCACGCAACTCGCGCCAAGCCGACTCGAGGATCCGAAGCGAATGGCGCAGCTTGTCTCCCGAGCGAAACACGTTCTTTTCGAGCGGCAAGATCTCGTCTTGCGCGGCTTTGAGTACGCTTCGCCGATCCACGGCTTTCACGCTGCCGCGCGGACGTAGCCCCACGGTCCCCAGCGCGCGAACCTTCGAGTTCAGCCGACGTCCACGACTCTGCGCGAGCGCGGCGGCTCCCGCCCCAGACAGCAAGCCCGAAGTCAGCGCCCAGGCAGAGTTCGGTGAGCCTCCACCAGTGGTCGCGCCCGCGATCAGCTCGCGTGTCGCCGTGTCGCCCGCAGCGAACAGGCCCGGAATCGTCGTTTCGCACCGTTCACCCGCGATGCGCAATCCACCGGTGCCGCGAATGGTCCCCTCTGGAAAGAGTTTGACCTCGAATGGCTTCTCGTACACGTCCGTGATGCCCTTGCGCACGAACGGCAAGAGAGTCATCGGCTGGATTTGAGTCAGGACCTTCCTGAGCCCCTCGGGGCATTCATTCAGCAAGGCGTACACAGGTCCGTCGACCAGCGCGCGTTCCAGCACGTAGTTCGTAGGCAGCACGTCGAGTTCGTTGCCTTCGGCGTCGAAATAGCGCGCCCACGAATAGATGAGCGTACGAGTCGAGTTCCAACGCGGAGAGATCGAGTACTCGTTCGAGAACTCCATGCCCGAGAGCTCGGCGCCGGCTTCGATCGCCATCAGGTGGCCGTCACCGGTGTTGGTGCTGCTGCCGAGGAGCCCCCCGAGAAAACCTGCGCCACCAGTCGCCAGAATGACACCGCCGGCGCGTGCAGCATAGGCGCGGTGTTCCTGGCGCCGGACGCCGTTCACTCCAGCAACGGAACCATCGCCGTGGAGCAAGAGCTCGAGCGCCGGGCTTTGGTCGAGAATGGTGACGCCAGCGTCGATGGCTGCGTGGCGCAGTGCCCGCAAATACTCGGGACCTCGCAACGCGTTGTACGCGGTTTGCCCTCGGTCGTTGATGTTGAATCGATAGTACTTGGCGAGCGTCGGCAGTACACGCCACGTGGTGTCGATGATGCGCTCCATCCAACCTGGATCGCCGAGGCCATGCGCCAACGCCAAGCGCTTGTCGATCGCTTCCTTGCGCGCGTTGCCGTCGGGCGAAACCCACCAGTGGCCAGGGCCAGCGGTGGCCGTCACGCCGCTCGTACCGACGTACCCCTTATCGACCAGCACGACCTTGGCACCCGCCCGAGCCGCGGAAATGCCAGCCCAACACGCCGCCATTCCGCCGCCGACGATCAGCACGTCAGTTTCGATTTGGAGCGGCTCGGGGCCGCGGACCGTCACATCTTCCGCCATAGAGCGACGTCTCTTATAACAGACAGCACACCCTGTCCACACTGAACGGCCTCAAAACATCAGGTTCCCCGCCCCGAGCGCGAAATCGAGCTTCGACCCGAACTGGCTTCGGGCGCTCTGACACTGCGCGGTGGCATTCGACGCACGGGTTTGCCGTTCCGTCCAAGTTCCCGCGCTGAGACCGAGCGCGATCTCCTCTTTGCCCTGCTTGAGCTGCTCTCGCGCGTCCGGATAGGTGATCTCGGGCAGCACTTCCAAAGCGTCGTCGAGTTCAGCGACCGCGAGCTCCAACAAGCGCTTCTGAATGTCCGCGCGCGTGTCGTTGAAGCGGAGCGCTAAGCTGCTCGCTGCTTGCAAGCGCTGGATCGCGATGTCGACGTTGAGGGCGCCGTTGAGAATGCGCAGGAATTGGCCAATCGCGACGGCGTCGAGCGGCTTGAGATCGAGCGGCTCGCCGAAGCGCTGATCGAGCAACTTCGCCGCTGGTGATTCCTTGAATGCGTTCGTCGCGTAGAAGCCAATCGCGCCGTCGATATCCCCGCCCGTGCCGTTCTTGTCGGAAGCGCGAAATGCGTTGTGAAAAAAAGGCGCAGTATCGGCAGCTTCGATCAGCGGCGGCGGGTTGAACGTGCCGTCGCCAAAGGCGTTTTTTACGCCAAAAGTCTCCAGATTCGGATGTTCGAGCTCAGCGCCTCCGAAACCGCCGTCCTCGAGCGGCTCGCCATCCGCCACACCGCGCGTGAGGAACGCGACGCTACTGCCCGCGCGAATCCCGCTGTCGAAGTTCCGATTCTTGCCGGAGTCGATGAAGTTCGCGCCCGCGTTGTGGTGACACACGTTGCAGCGACCGCGCAGCGGATCCAGAAACACTTGGCGACCTTCCTCACCTTGCGCGTCTTCGATCCGAACTTGCTCGAGGTTCAGCTCGTTGAGCCGTCCCAAGCTGAGCTGAAACGTGCGCGTGAGCTCGGCTTCTTGCGCCGTTGGCGGGCGGAAGTCGACGTTGGCACGGCGCGCCAGATCCTTGGTGAGGTGTTGTTTGATGGCGCCTTCCAAGAACGCGAGTAAAGAGCCGTCACCCGGCGCGCCATCCCCCGACCAGCCCACGCGCTCGAGCGGCGGATTCGCGCTGCCGTCGGCAGGGTCGGGGGTCGTGCTCGTGGAAAGCGACAACACGTGCGAAACGGAGCGCGAAGCAAAGCGATGCGTCGGATCCTGAAAGCCGTCGACGTTCTCGAGAACGCTCGCAAATTGAAGCAAATCCGAGGTCTCGAGCTCACGCAGTGCCGGGTTGGTCTCGAACACGAATAGCGGGTCTTTCGGATTCTTTTCGTGCAACGCCGTAACGAACGCGACGTCGAGCGTGGTGTTGTTGGCAACGGGATGACAACTGCCGCACGTGCGGCCATTGCCGTTGAACGTCTCACGAAAGAAAATGTCTGCACCCGCGCAAACACTCTGAGTGACGAGCCCGGCGACCACGCGCGGATCTTGCGCGCAAGCGTCGAGCCGCTCCTCGACGCTCAGCGACTTTGACGCATCTGGCTGCTCCGAGCCGCTCTCGGCCGCGTGCTCGGCGATGCCGTTCGGTGCGCGGCCGTCCCGCTCACTCCCCGAACACGCCATAGCCACGGCCCCGAGCGCACAGAGCGCGACACACTCGAGCAAAGTGAAGCCCGTTTGGATCGATCGCATCACGAGCTCAACCCCCGACGACATTCGCCTTCAGCGACTTCAGCCAATCTCCAATGCCGCTTCCCGAGCTGAGCGAAGTGCGCGTGTGCCAATCCGCCCACGACACGCCGCCTTTGTCCGAATCGTCCTCCGGCGGCTTGAACGAGTAGTTGGAGTTGACGCCGACGATGCGCGGATCGCTCTCATCCGGCAAATACAGCGGCCCGCCAGAATCCCCCAAACACAGGCTCGCGCTCTTCTGGTCTTTGGCGTGCCCCGCGGTCACCAAGTACGACGCGCCCACCGCAGCCTCTTGCTCGTCAGTGATGCGCCCGTCATAGCGACGGATCTCGGACACGGGAATGGTCGCAGCGCTCGCCAGCTTGTATCGCCCCAAGTGCAAGTCGCCCGCATCGACGTTGGTTCGCTCTTCGCAACCCCAACCGACTTTGACCACCTCTGCGCCGGTCGCAATGTTCGAAAGCTCCACGCGAGCTGCCGGAATTTGCGGAGTATCCTCGCTCAGCTCGATGACCGCGATGTCGGCCGCGCCGCTGTCCAAGATCGGATCGCCACACACCGGGCACGTCCACCACGAAGGGTGAATCGAAGTGCGAGCGATCTCGAACGTGCCCTTCTTGCCGTCAGTCGCGTCGAGGCCCCAATAGATCGAGAGCCGCTTGCCCGGCAGATAGTCGTCCCGCAAGCCACCGTTCGGCGGATAATTTTCGGGCGGCGGCATCCCGTGAACCGGCCGCCCCAAGGCGACGCAGTGCGCAGCCGTCAAAAATAGGCGCGACCCGATCTTCGCCGCGGTGCAATCATCGTTGATCCCCACGGTCGACGGAAACTGGCCCCTGCGCGCGGGTTCGCCGTTGATCAACTCCGGCTGACCCGGCTGCGAATCACCCGTCGAAGCCGCGACCAGCTCGCGCTCGTCCCCGACGCCGCAGCCCACGAGCAACGTCGCGCCGAGCGCGCCCAACGCGAAAACCAAGCTCGCCGCGGTATGCCGCAAGTTCAGCGCTGAAAAACCGTTCTGTCCGTTCATTGGTCGTCTCCACCGCGCGAGCAAAAGCGCTCTCGAAATCACCCGTACCGATGCGCCTCGCGTTCGGGTGAACGCGCCCGTCGATTTGGGATTTTTGGGTAAGCGGGCGCGGACAGCCGAGCCCGGCGCGTAGCCCAGAGCGCGGCAGAGACATGGAAATGGCGACTGGCCCGTGACAGCCACTCGTGACAAAGTAATTGGACTTACTTTTCGGTGGAGGACATGAACATGAGTCGAGTCTGTAGGGTCGGGGCAGTGGCTATTGCGTGCGGCTGGGCGCTATTTGCGAGCGGCTCGGCGCAGGCCTGTGGCGGAGGCGGAGTCGCGAGCAAAGTCGGCGTCACCACGAACGCACAACGCATCTTCATGTCCGTGCGCGCAAACGGCACGACCGACATCGTCGCGCAAATCGCCGTGACGCAAACCACCGCAGATTACAGCGTGTTGATCCCGGTTCCGGATGAACCCACACTCGACAGTGAACCCGTGTCAGTAGCAGACTTCAATGCGCTGGATCAGGCGACCGCGCCGGTCGTTATCGACGCAGGCGGAGGGGATTCCGGCGGTCCCGGTTGCGGCTGCATCGGTGCCGGTGCAAACGACGATGACTCAGCGAGCGCGCCCGAGCGCACAGTCATCGTGAGCAGCCAAACGACGATCGGCCCGGTCGTGGCTGTGTCGCTCACTGGCGAAAACGGCGACGCCGTACGCGCGTGGCTGACGGACAACGGCTTTTCCCTGCCCCAGAGTGACGCGGCCATGTTCGACAGATACGTGGGCAAAGGCAGGTATTTCATCGCAATCAAACGGAACCCTGAAACGACCGGTGCCGGCGCGACAGGCGGGGGAGCGCGTGTCGCGAGCAGCATGGGGATTCACTACACCCTGCCGGGTGACCACCGCATGCTTTCGCTCGGGTTCACCCAAATTGGCGCTGCGTCGACGATGGCGCTCACGCTGTTCCTCGCCGCGCCGCAAACCGTGGGTCCTACCGAGCCGTTCAAAGCGTTGACGCTCAACGATATCGACGCCAACACCCTGCGAACCAACAACTACGCGCTCGCCGTCCAGACCGCCGTTGCAGCGCGAGATTCGAAGGCATTCGTGCTCGAGAGCTCGACCCCGATTGCGTCCATCGCCAAGAGCGCGCCCGGGCTCGCGCGTTTCGTCGATGACGGCGCAACGGTCACGCGCGCCACTACCGTGCTGCCCCGCGCAAAGATCGAGGACGACGTGGTCTTTAGCACGCCCTTCCCCAATCCCGTGCCCAGCCAACGCTTCGTCAGTGTCGGCGGCGAGCACGTCCGCTATGCAGGCATGGGCGCACTCGCGTTGTTACTGACAGCGGGCGCACTACGCCGCCGCGCACGACCTCGCC
>Ga0164309_10000439_pt1 | contig 22762 bp, 12 predicted proteins | sample Whisoiple_247_MG_FD_109984 | JGI IMG/M metagenome (GOLD analysis project Ga0164309, IMG submission 109984) | Soil microbial communities amended with fresh organic matter from upstate New York, USA - Whitman soil sample_247_MG | ecosystem: Environmental > Terrestrial > Soil > Unclassified >...
GACCAAGCCTGCTGCGACCAAGCCTGCTGCGACCAAGCCCGTCGCATCGAAGGCAGCCTCAAAGACAGCCGCTAAGCCAACTGCAGTAGCGAGCAAGCCCGCTCCGGAGCCCGTACCCGCGGCACCGAAGACCAAGACGAAGGCCACGCGAGACTTCGGTTACTGAGGCGCGAGGCGCCCCAGCCGGCGCCCTGAACCGTGTCACTGCACACCGATCCAGGGCCCGGCCTGGTTCCGGGGCCGATCTGCACTCCCGCCTCGACAATCGGCGGCCGGATCGGTTGACACCCGGCCGTCCATCCCTACCTTCCCGCTGCTAGCACTCTCGACCGGCGAGTGCTAATTCGAAAACATCCATTGTTTCACCGACTTAGGCTGCATTCGCCAGCGCGTCGGTCCGCGGGGCACCGGTTCCCGCTCGTTCCACTCAGGAGTTCCCGATCATGGCTACCAAGATCCGACCATTGCAGGACCGCGTCATCGTCAAGCGCATCGCCGAGGAAGAGAAGACCAAGGGCGGGATCATCATCCCCGACACCGCCAAGGAGAAGCCCATCGAGGGTGAAGTCCTCGCAGTGGGCCCCGGCAAGATCGAAGACGGCAAGCGCATCGAGCCGTCGGTCAAGGCTGGCGATCGCATCCTGTTCGGCAAGTACGCCGGCACCGAAGTGAAGCTCGACGGCTAAGACCGCCTCATCCTGCGCGAGGACGACATCCTCGGCGTGATCGAGCGCTGATCCGCCCACCCCTAAAAGACTATTCAGCAAGGAGAACTAGCAAATGGCTGCCAAAGAAATCGCATTCGACGAGTCCGCACGGACCAAGATTCTGAACGGCGTGAACGCCCTGGCCAACGCGGTCAAGGTCACGCTCGGCCCCAAGGGCCGCAACGTCGTCATCGAGAAGAGCTTCGGCTCTCCCACCGTCACCAAGGACGGCGTGACCGTTGCCAAGGAGATCGAGCTCGAAGACAAGTTCGAGAACATGGGCGCACAGATGGTGCGCGAAGTGGCGAGCAAGACGTCCGACGTGGCCGGCGACGGCACCACGACCGCGACCGTGCTGGCTCAGGCCATTTTCCGCGAGGGCTCCAAGCTGGTCAGCGCCGGCCACAACCCCATGGAGATCAAGCGCGGCATCGACAAGGCCGTGGCAGCACTGGTGGCCGAGGTGGCCAGGCAGGCCAAGCCCACGCGTGACCCGAACGAGATCGCTCAGGTCGGCACCGTGTCGGCCAACGGCGACGAGACGATCGGCAAGCTGCTCAGCCAGGCCATGGAGAAGGTCGGCAAGGAAGGCGTGATCACGGTCGAAGAGGCCAAGAGCGCCGAGACGAGCCTGGACGTGGTCGAAGGCATGCAGTTCGACCGCGGCTACCTCAGCCCGTACTTCGTGACCGACACCGAGCGCATGCAGGCTTCGCTCGACGACGCCTACATCCTGCTGAGCGAGAAGAAGATCTCGAACATGAAGGACCTCTTGCCGGTGCTCGAGGCGATTGCTCGCCAGCAGAAGCCCCTGCTCATCATCGCCGAGGACATCGAGGGCGAGGCTCTGGCCACGCTGGTCGTGAACCGCCTGCGCGGCACGCTCAACTGCGCTGCCGTCAAGGCTCCTGGCTTCGGCGACCGCCGCAAGGAAATGCTCAAGGACATCGCCATCCTCACCGGTGGCCAGGTCATCAGCGAAGAGCTCGGCCTCAAGCTCGAGAACGTGACGATCAGCGACCTTGGTCAGGCCAAGAAGATCAACATCGACAAGGACACGACCACGGTCGTCGACGGCGCTGGCAACAAGGACAAGATCGTCGGTCGCCAGGCCGAGATTCGCGCCCAAATCGAGAACACCACCAGCGACTACGACCGCGAGAAGCTCCAGGAGCGCCTCGCCAAGCTGGTCGGCGGTGTGGCCGTCATCAAGGTCGGTGCTGCCACCGAGACCGAGATGAAGGAGAAGAAGGCTCGCGTCGAAGACGCTCTGCACGCCACGCGCGCTGCAGTCGAAGAAGGCATCGTGCCTGGTGGTGGTGTGGCTCTGCTCCGCGCGCAGAGTGCGCTCGACAACCTGAAGGTCACCGACGAGGAAGCCGTCGGCGTCCGCATCATCCGCCGTTCGATCGAGGAACCCCTGCGCCAGATCGTCGGCAACGCAGGTCTCGAGGGCTCCATCGTGGTCCAGAAGGTCCGCGAGGGTTCCGGCAACTTCGGCTACAACGCACGCACCGACAAGTACGAGGATCTCGTGGCTGCCGGCGTGATCGACCCGGCCAAGGTCGTGCGCTCGGCTCTGCAGAACGCAGCGAGCGTGGCGGGCCTCATGCTCACCACCGAGGCACTCGTGGTCGAGAAGGCGAAAGAGGACAAGGCGGCCGCTGGCGGACACGGCCACGGCGGCGGCGACTTCTGAGTCGAGCCAAGGGCCGGCCAGAAAGCCGCTCCCGCTACGAAGGGCGCCCCGAAACGGGCGCCCTTCGGCGTTTGTGCCGCACGGGGTGGCGAGGGAGGCCTTGGACGGGTTATTTCAGATCTGCATGACAGACGGTGGTAAGTGGCTCTCTCCGCCGTCGAGCCGTCGTGCTGCGACGCCCGCGCTCCCGGTACCCGCGCGCCGGGCTCCACCTGCCCCGTGCTCCTTCACTACCTCTCCCGGCATAGGTGCAGGGAATCCCACACTATCCTCTAGTCATTTTTGCGGCTCACCTCGGACATCGTACCGGGCAACCGTCGTGGCTGGATCACGGCGAACCAGCTGAACCGGGGCGCCACCGTGGCGAAACGGAGTTGCTCCGATGAAACCGGGGGGTGAGAACATTGCACTTCTGCGATCCGCGCTTCCCCAACAGACTGAAATGTTTCACAGGCCCAGTGGCATGCTCTCTGCAAGGAGCCCTGGCAGGTGTGAAGCTGCTGCCTTCCGGCAGGAGCGCACGCCGCAGTACCTCAGCGGCCCTGAAACTTCTCCCCCTCCTCTCCCCCCTTCCCCGTTTCTGGGCCGCTGTTCTTTTCCCACCCTGGGCTTCTACGAAGTCCAGGGTGTTTTCTTTTCTGCGGCCACACGCGGGGGACGAGGCTAGTGGAGCGTGTGCCAGCCGCCGTCGTGCTCGACCTTGGGCACGTGGACGTTCGTCCTGCCGGGTAGGTGGGTCGCCTCGCCGCTCGGACCGAGGGGGCCTCCCAGGTCGGCACCTTGCTGCTGCCCAGGAGCCAGGGCCCCCGTGCCCCCGACAGCGGGTTGGCTCGCGAGGCCGTCGACGGGTCCCTCCGGCCCGACCAGACGCACCGTCGGACCTCCAGGGGGCCCCAGGATGACGCGGACCGGTCCGGCCTGCTTGAGGACCGCCAGCGCAAGCTCACGCCGTGCGTCCTCGCTCGCCTCTTCGCGTGCCCAGCTGAGCAGCTTCTGACGGGCCCGCTGGCGGCGCTTGACGTAGCCGGCCACCAAAAGGCCCAGGCCGAGGACCCAAACCAAAGAGCCGCCGAAGAGCACCGGCCAGAACGTGTAACGCTTGGCCAGGTCCCGCTTCCAGTCGCGCTCGAGCACGAACAAGGTCGTTCCGTAGGCGTCGGCCAAGGCTGGTTCGAAGGATTGCCCGCGACGCAGGCGCTCGAGCAAGTCCGAGAAGCGATGGCGCTGCTCGCCCTTGAGCAGGTAGCGCACGAGGTCGGCCGACTCGGCGTAGGCAATGCTGGCTTCGTCGTCACGCTCGGGAAAGCTCGTGCGCAGGCGGTCGAGCGGAATGAGAGTCTCGGCCACCGTGGCCGTCCAGAGCGCCTGGATGCGCGCTGTCTCCGCCTCCCCCGAGGTGTGCACGGCGAAGCCCTCGTTGAACCAACGGGGAATGCGATCGCGCCCCACTGCTTCGTGCAGGGCCACGTGAGAGAGCTCGTGTCGGAATGCTTCGGCGAGGTCATGCCGCTCACCGGGGTGGCGCGGCGTCGCCGTGAGCAAGACCAGCCCCTGCTCCGAGAAGGCGACCCCGGACGCGTAGCGGGGCAGCCGTGCACCGGGCGGCGCCAAAAGCTCCATTTCGCCCGCGGTGCGCCCGAGCCGCACCGTCACGTGGCTGAGGACTGGCTTGCCGAGCAGGCTCTGCAGCTCCTGGCGGAAATCCGCCCCGACGTCCGATAGCCGGCGTGCGGACACCGCCAGGGACGGGTGGTACTCGATGCTGAGCCAGCCGAGGTCGAGTCGACTGAAATCCGCCGGCATCCGGCCGAGTTCCTGCTGGGTAGCCCCCTCCGCCGTGGTCGCCGAGGCCTGCCGGGGGGCAGGGCCGACGAGCGCGAGGACCAGCACGAGGAGTGCCCAGCACCACGCTCGGATCCGCTGCCCGCTGGAGCGCTTGGCAGGGAGGGCTACGAGACGCGGAGGCACAATCTTTCGAAGGTAGGTCTCGGATCCGGGAGCGTCAACCGATCAGCCGACTCATTGCGATCAGAAACCCGACCCCGCCAAGCGCCCAGGCCAGGCGAAGTCGGACCAAGCGAAGTCGGACCAGGCGTAATCGGAATGCCGGGCTAGCCGCGAGCAGCCAAGCCACAACTCCCGAACACACCAAGAACGCGATCACGGCGACCGAGGAATACGTCGCTGCACCGAGCGGGCGATGGTGCGTCCGCTGAACGAGCACCTCGGCAAAGAGCGCGAGGGGAAGGAACAGCAAGAGTGCAGCGAGCGTTCGTTCCAGCACAGCCCCTCAGTTGACCGCAAAACGCCGACTGCCACCAGTCACGCCGCTCTCGGCCGCAGGTTCGATGGCCACCTCCTGTCCGGGCGGTAAAATGGGATCCGCGCCCAGGGTGCCGACGAGCTCGCTGACGTAGGCGGGCGAAAGAACCCGCTCCCGTTCCGCTTTTGCTGCCTGCAGTCGCTCCGCGATGCCCAGTCGAGCCGCCTCGGCTGCATAGCCCGGCTTGGCCAGGAAGCGCTCGAGCTCCCGGACGTGGCGCGTCCACAGCGCAACCTCACGCTCTTGTTTGATGGACAGGCGCTTCTGATACCAATCGCTCGCCAGCAGCGCCTCGCGCGTGAAGAGCCCGCGGATGGCGGGATCGTCGATGCCGCGTCCTTCGTAATGGCCGTACGCCATGATGTGGAGAATCGCACGCAAAGGTGGGCAGGCCGAGTCGATGCTGCCGTCGTCGAAGTATTGGCGTGCTGACGCTTCCTGCGCTTCGACGATGTTGTTCACCCCGTCGGCGAAGACGGCGAGGTTCTGCGTTTCCGGCCTCAGGATTTCTTCGTTGAACACAGCCACCGGATTGTCGAACACGCGCCCGAAATAGGTGTGCACGAAGCGCTCGGTGATGCGGTAGCCGAGCCGGCTCGCCAGCACCCGGCGACCCTCGAACTCGAAGTCGGCCACCTTCTCCAGCTCGCCACGAGCGATCATGCGCTCCGGATCGCGTTCCTCGGGAAAAAGGCGGCACCAGATTTCAGGAATGAGCAGGCTGACGTCGTGATCCACCCGGCAATCGGGCCCGATCCAGCCAGCCGCGGTGCTAAAGCCGCCGTAGCCCGTCAGCAGCATCGACACGAGCGCATTGTTCAAATCCGCGGTGGCAAAGATGGCGTTGAACGGACCCTTGGTCAGCGCACCCTCCGAGCCGGCACCGGTCGTGCTCGGCGACTTTCCGGTCACCGAGCAGATGTAGTCCATGAAGAGCTCGGGCAGCTCCTGATAGTGGATGGGACCATAGACGGCGAGCGGACGAATCTTGACGCCATCGCTCTCGTCCGGCGGATTGTTGCGACGACCGCTGAGCACGCTGATCACGGGAAAGACCACGGGATCCTTGGCGGCAATGCGGCGATAGAGCCGCGCACCGAGCTCGGCCAGGTAACGATCACGGGGCTTCGAAACGTCCGGCCGCACCTGCAAGTAGCGCGGATTCTTGCTGGGCTTACCGCCGACCAAACGCGGCTTGGCCGAGCAGATGTCGTAGCCTGCGCCATCGGCCGAGTTTTTCATGTGCGCCTTCATCGGCTCGGTGAAGAGATCGAAGAGGACCACTTGCTCGGTGAGATCGCGCATCTCCTCCGACGAAAGTGGTTGGAAGTTCGATACGAACAGACCCGGGTCCGACATGTCCTTCTCGGTCTGCTTGTCGAAGCCTGGATGAATCGCCTCGTCGGGCCGCTGGAACAGACGAAACTCGCAATTCTCGGCGATCTTGAGGCTTGGATGCGCCGCATACTCGCGCGGCAGGCCCGAGATCTGACTCGCCGGTACGACCGTGCTGGCGGTGATGTCGTCCTCCATCTGGACCTTGTCGGCCGGCATGAAGTCCTGCCTGAGTTTGTAGGTGCGCCAAGCACCGTTCTTCCACAGGCCCACACGCAAGTAGGAGCCGACCAGCTGACGCCCGTCGAGCTTGAGCTCGTGACCGGGAGCGCCGTTGACGATGTCGACGGCGAAGTGCTTCTTCCAGTCACTGCCCCATTCGGCGTGATAGAAGCGCTTGATCGCGAAGACGATGGCGCGCACGTGGTTGGGAATGGCGGCCAAATACGCGTTGTGTTCCTCGGTGTAGATGGTCGGATTCGGCGTCAATAGCTTGATCACCGAGCCCAACGAGCGCTCGCCGGACAAGATCGGCCGCGCCGGGTCGGACTGAGTCGCGCGGAACTCCGGCCGAATGCAGCCGGCGTAGTTGCGCACGATGATCTGCTCCACGTAGTCCATGTCCTTGTCGTACTCACCGACGTAGACGGGTCCGTACAGGATGGCGTCGTGCAGGCTCTTGGAGATCTCGCTCTTGCCGCCCCCGGACACGGTGCACGGTTTGTGACAGTAGGTCCCCTCAGGCACGGTGCCGATCAGGCGCCAACTCGGGGCCGACGGATGCTTCTCGAGCCGCACTTTGTAGCCGCTCGGATGCATGTAGACCTGGCCGGGCAGAACCCGAATCGACTGCTCCTGGCCGTGGTGGGTCCAGCGGGCCCGCTGCGTCGCCATGTCGATCTCCATGTCCTCGGGCAGGATGTGGATGGTCGGGAAACGCTTGTCGGTGGCGTAGCCCTGCTCGTGGACGCTGACGGTGTCACCGAGCAGTCGGATGGCGTCCGCGTAGCTGTGATCCGTGCCGACGATGCGCTGGTCGGGCAAGAAGCGAGTGCCGAGTCCATAGGCAGAGAAGGCCAGCGCGCCGCCCGAATGCTCTTCTTCAGCCAGGCCAGAGAGGTTGGCGGACAGGCTGATCTGCGTCTTGACCTCCTTCTTGCAGTAACCGAAGTAATTGTCGGCCAGGATCGTCACCATGATGCCGCGCGCATCGCGCAGCACGATCTTGAACGCCTTGCCGCCATTGTAGAGCTCGTGCGGCTCCGCCCAGCACATGCCCTGCGCCTTCTGGCGCTCGGTGGCGGCCGAGATGTGCGGCAGCCCGAGATCCTGCTTCTTCAGCTTGCGCAGGTGCGGCGCCAAAACCACGCAGCCGGTGTGCCCGGTCCAGTGCTCGGCATCGAGCCCGGCATCGTTCTCGGGCAAGTTCGGATCTCCGGCATTGCCGAAGATGCTCTCGACGAAGTCCAGGTTGGACACCAAGCCGCCGGGCGCGAAGAAACGAATCTCCATGCGCTTCTCGGGGCGCACGCCGGGGACCGCCGGGCACACCAAAGGCCGCAGGAGGAGCGATACCATGGTGTGTGCAGGCGTCGTCCACTCCGAGCTGTACGGCAGCTTGAGCAGCTCGGGAGGAGCAACGAACGCTGCTTTGAGCAAGCGCGCGAAGGCCACGAGCGGCACGCCCACCTTGTCACCGGGCACGGGCAGCCCGACCTCGGCGACGTGAAACACGCCCTGGGTGGTGCGCCGATCGTTGACCGGGTTGTGCAGGACGCCGTTCGACAGGTGATAACTCGACACCTCGGAGTTGTGATACTGGCGACCTCCGGCGGGCAGGCTGAGCGCGCGCGCTAGGCCATAGCGGTCGAGCAAGAGGGTTTGGCTCGGCAGCTGAATCGTCTCGCCGGTCGAGGCCAGCATCTGGTCGAGGAAGGCCTGAATTCGCGCGTCGACGGGCGCGAGCTGGCCGGTCAACTGCCGGCTCTGTTCGGCGTACCTTTGGAAGAGATCACCCGCGAGCTCGATGATGCTGCCCTCCTCGGCAGCCGCCGGAACCTCGAAGCCCTGAGCCGCGAGCTTGACGACGATGCTGCGGTGAAGAGCCTCGAGGTCGAAACTGGGCTGCCCACCATCCTCACGCAGCCCGACCAAACGCTCCAAGTTGGGGATCGTTTTCATGGCCAAACCTTAACGCCGAAAAAACGGGGCGTGTCGCGCGAGTACGTCACGCTCGAATTTTCGCCGGCGTCGCGCGCACTTTCAGCGCAGCGTGCCCGCGCCGATTTCCAAAATGGCCGGAAGGACCGTCGTTCGGCCCGGGAGTCGAAGACCTACTCGGTCCGATCCCGCTCCGGCTCGTCCGTCGCACCTGAAAGGGCCGCTGCCTCCTCCGCGACCGGCGAAGAGTTTGCGTCGGGGCTCTCTGCCTCGGAATTGTTTGCGTCCGGAGCATCCGCGTCGGAAGTGGATGTGGGCCCTCCAGCGTCCAGCGCCGCTGTCGCCGCTCCCGCACCCACCGCCTCAGCCTCGACCTCGAGCCCACGGAACAAGAGCGACGGCAGGATGAGCTCGCCTTTGCCGTCACGCGGCAGGAGCGACCACAGGATCAAGAATGTCGCCACCATGAGCAGCACGCTGGCGTTGTAGAAATGGAGGTCGAGCGCTTGTTCCTTCACCGTGAAGTACTGCGCGGCGCACAGCCCCAGCACGATGACCCACACGCGGCCGCTGGCGATGCGGCCTCGCCGCGTCGTGGCGGCGAGGGGCTCGTCGACCAGAAGCGGCAGCAAAAACACGAAATGGATGTAGTAGTTCGCCGGGTAGAGCAGGACGGGCATCAGCAGAATGCCCAGAATTGCTGCCACGTGCGGCGGACGTCGGTACGCCGCCCAGATCGTCATCAGAACGAAGACCAGCACCGAGGCGACGTGCAGGGGAAGTCGCTGCCGCAATACGAGCTGCTGAATGCCCTCGGAGCCGGAGGTGACCGTCAAGAGCGAGATGTGGTTGACGTGAGGCGATGCGTTGAAGCTCGTGATCTTCTTCACCCACAACGGCCAGGCGTCGAAGCCCAACACCACCGACGACAAGAGGACACAAACCACCAAGAAGACCGCCGCACCCAGGGCCGCGTCGAAGAACCATTTCTGCTCCTCGTAGAGCGTGCGCAGGCTCGGCCACCGTCCCGACTCCTTCTTCTTCTTGGCCACGTAGTAGGCAAGCGGCACCCCGAGCGCGAGCAGCGAAATCGCTGGGAACGCCCGAATCAGCGCGGAAAACGCCAGGAGTGCACCGCCCAGACGATAGCGCTCGGTCTTGAGCGCGCAGGCCCCGAGACCGAGGTAGACCATCCAGTCGTTGCGCAGCGTGGCGCCCGCCCAGTTCGAGCCGAACATGTAGAAGTCGTTGGCACCGAAGACGACGAGGGCCACGAGCGCCGTGCGGGCGCCGAACGCTCGAAATGTGGCAAAGGCGAACAGCAGCAAGAGGAGCGGATCCAGCGTGGCCGCCCAAATCAGCACCCCGTTCGAGGCGTTGGTGTTGGCGAACAGGGCCTGCGCGATGGTGAGCCAGAGCGGCGTCGCATTTCCACCGTGGTCCCGCATGCTGCCGAGGTAGCCACCCGCCCCCATGGTCTCCCAGAAGTAGGCCATGTCCCGCTTGAACTCGGCCCAGCGCGCGTCGGAAAAGCGGGCCCGAATGCCGGGAAATTCGCTCATCACGTCCTTCACGCGACGCATGTTGTGGTCGCGTAGATCGCGGAGCTCGGTCTCCTGAATCTGACGTGATTTCAGCCCACCGTGCTCTTCGGCGTACGAGAGAACGCTGGCCAGGTAGAGCCCATCGTATTTCAACTCGTGAAAGTACTTCGCCACCGGGTAGTACACCCGCATGTCGTAGTTGTGCACGATGCTCGGCTCCTTGTGCTTGGCATCGTAAAACTGCGGGTTACCCAGATTGAAGAAGCAGCCGAGCGCGAGTGCAGCCGCGACGATGAGCTCGACCAGGTGCAGGGGAGCCCAACCCTCCAGGCGCCGGGGCGAGAAGGCCTCGCGCGCCACGACGCCAAACGCAATCGCCGCGCTGATGGCCCGAGCCAAGCTGACGTCGACCGCCGGCAGCGGATAGGCCTCGCTCAAGGCGCCGTAGGCCTGATAGGCGCCAACCGCGAACAGGACACCGAGCGCCAAGTTCCAGATCAGCGAAGCGCGCTTCTGCGCCAGAACGACGGCAGCGAGCGCCAGTGTGACCAAGAGCAGCAGGCGATGCCGAAAGGCCAGCTGGTCGTCGTCGGCGGCGACCGAGCGCAAGGCTGCCTTCGACCCGGCGTCGGAACGCACGCTCAGCTCCGCAACGCTCAGCCCGTGGTCACCGGCCCGAATGCCGAGCTTGATGTAACGCCCCGTCTTGTCGATGTCGGTGCTGCGGCGCCAGCGGACACCGCTCTCGGTGTCGCGGCGGGCGAGCCAGGCTCGCTCGTACTCCTGCCCGTCCTTCGATACGAGCAGCTCGTACTCGTCGTTGTTGTCCCCGAGCAGGTCGGCTGCCTCGACCTTGACCTCACGGCCCAGGTCGTAAACGACGAACGCGCGCTGGGTGCGAAACTGAGCCGTGCGGTTGGAGTCCCAGGCGGAACCCGTCGGCGGCACGAGGCCGTCGGTGATGCGCTCGGCGTGGACGACGCCTTCGCTCGCCGTTGGAGCCTTTCCCGACAGGAGCTCGGCGCCACCGTCCCGCCCTGCGCCGCACGCCGTGAGCAGGGCCAGGGGCACCAGAAGGAGAAGAAGGACGACCAAGCGATGGCAGGAGCGCATGAAAACCGCGCGGATGATGCCAGGCTTGGAACGCGCATCACAGCCCCCCTGCGCCGCGTGACTGCCCGCCCGAAAGGGCGCACGGGCCGTCACTTTCGCGCTCCGTTCCCGAAGGTCTGCTCAGCGCTCCCCTGCTGGTTTGGCGCGTCTCGAGGCGAGACGCGCCCTGGCAGGCCCGAATACCGCGAATTTCGGCTGCACCCCCCAAGGCTAGAGCCCCGGGGGGTCAGTCTCGAGCTCAGGCCTCTTCGGCTAGCTGGGCCACGGGGACCGGCTTCTGCAGGGCCGGCGGGTGGAACCGCTCGCCATCCTCGGTGACGAGGCGCAGGCGCTTGTAGGCGGGGAGACCCGTGCCGGCCGGGATGAGCCGACCCATGATGACGTTCTCCTTGATGCCCGCCAGGTCGTCCGTCTTGCCGTGGATGGCCGCCTCGGTGAGCACCTTGGTGGTTTCCTGGAAGGACGAGGCGCTGATGAACGACTCGGTCGACAGCGACGCCTTGGTGATACCGAGCAGCATCGGCTCGGCAACCGCAGGGCGACCGCTGCGCGAGAGCACGCGCTCGTTCTCCGTCTCGAACAGGAACTTCTCGACCTGTTCGTCCGGCAGGAAGTTGGTGTCACCGCGATCCTTGATGCGGACCCGTCGCAGCATCTGGCGAACGATCACCTCGATGTGCTTGTCGTTGATGGTCACACCCTGCAGGCGATAAACCTGCTGGATCTCGTTGACGAGCCAAGCCGCCAGCTCCTTCTCGCCCTTCACGCGCAAGATGTCGTGCGGGTTGGCGGGACCGTCCTGAAGCGGGTCGCCGGCGCGCACGTGGTCACCCGGCTGCACCTGGATGTGCTTGCCCTTGGGGATCAGGTACTCGCGCGACTGATCCTCGAGCAGGTTGCCGTCCAGGCTGAGCGGCGTGACGGTGATCTTGCGCTTGCCCTTGGTGTCCTTGCCGAAGTCCACGACACCGTCGATTTCCGCGATGATGGCGTGGTCCTTGGGACGACGAGCCTCGAACAGCTCGGCGACGCGAGGCAGACCACCGGTGATGTCCTGCACCTTGGTCGTTTCGCGCGGCATACGAGCGAGCTCTTCGCCCGGCGTGATGGCCACGTCCTCGCCAGCCACGATGTTCGCGCCCACCGGAAGGAGGTAGCGAGCGTCCAGGCCCGACAGCGGCAGCTTCACCGGCTCGCCCGTCTCCGGATCGACGATGGTGATGCGCGGCCGCAGATCGGCGGCGCGGGACTCGACCACGATCTTGCGGCTGAGGCCGGTGACTTCGTCGACCTTCTCGACGACGGTGACGCCTTCGACCAAGTCGCCGTACTTCACCATGCCGCCCACCTCGGTGAGAATCGGCTGCGCGAACTGATCCCACTCGGCCACGGCCTGGCCGGGCTTGATGTGATCGCCGTCCTGCACGAGCAGGCCCGCTCCGTAGAGCAACCTGTGGTGCTCGCGCTCGCGGCCGGTGTCATCCACCACCACGAGCTCGCCGTGGCGATTCATGATGACGGCCATGCCGTCCTTGCGCCTGACGAGGTTCACGTTCCGCAATCGGACCGTGCCTTCCGTGCGCAGTTCGAGCTTGTTCGCCTCGATCTTGCCACGGGCAGCAGCACCACCGATGTGGAACGTGCGCATGGTCAGCTGGGTGCCCGGCTCGCCGATGGACTGGGCAGCGATGATGCCGACTGCTTCGCCGACGTTCACCTGGTAGCCACGCGCGAGGTCGCGGCCGTAGCACATGCCGCACACGCCGCGGCGCGTCTGGCAGGTGAGCACCGAGCGGATGACCACCTCTTCGATGCCGGCCTCGTCGATACGACGCACGGTATCCTCATCGAGGAAGCTGTTGGACGCGACGAGCGTCTCGCCAGTCAGCGGATCGACCACTTCTTCGAGCGTCACGCGGCCGAGGATGCGGTCGCTGAGCGGCTGGATGACGTCGCCGCCCTCCTCGAGCTTCGCCACGCGAATGCCGTCGAACGTGCCGCAGTCGATCTCGGTGATGACCGCATCCTGCGCCACGTCGACGAGGCGGCGCGTAAGGTAGCCGGAGTTGGCCGTCTTGAGCGCCGTGTCGGCCAGACCCTTACGGGCGCCGTGCGTCGATACGAAGTACTGCAGCACGCTGAGGCCTTCGCGGAAGTTCGCGATGATCGGCGTCTCGATGATCTCGCCCGAAGGCTTGGCCATCAGGCCGCGCATGGCAGCCAGCTGGCGCATCTGCTGCGTCGAGCCGCGCGCGCCGGAGTCGGCCATGATGTAGATCGGGTTGAAGCTCGATTCCTCGCTCTTCTCACCGGTCTCGTGGTCGACGACGGTCTCCTTGCCGATGCCGTTCATCATCTCTTCGGTCACCCGGTCAGCCACGCTGGCCCAGATGTCGACGACCTTGTTGTAACGCTCGCCGGAGGTGATGAGGCCTTCCTGGTACTGCTCGAGCACCTTCTCGACCTGCGCCTGCGCCTCGTCGACCAGCTCCTTCTTCTTCGGCGGGATGATCATGTCATCCATGCACACGCTGCAGCCGGCGCGAGTCGAGAACTCGTAGCCGAGATTGCGCAAGCGGTCCGCCAAGAGGACGGTGTCCTTGTTGCGGTTGATGCGGTAGCAGATGTCGATCAGCTGGCTGAGCGCCTTCTTGTTCAGCACCTTGTTGACGGCCTCGAACGGCACGCCGGGGGGCAGAACTTCGCTGATCAGCACGCGACCGACCGTGGTGGTGACGGTGCGGGTGACCTCGTTGCCGTCCTTGTCCTCGGTCGTCAGACGCACCTTGATGCCCGCATGCAGGCCCACGTGCCCATGGTCGAACGCCATGCGCACTTCCTCGATGGACGAGTAGTAGCCGCGCAGGTGACCGGCGAGCTTGTTGTCCTTGAGGCCGAGGCCATCACGGTAGCAACCCTTGTCCCAGCGACGCTCGCGGGTGGCGTAGTAGAGCCCGAGCACGATGTCCTGCGTCGGGTTGATGATGGGCTTGCCGCTCGCGGGCGAGAGGATGTTGTTCGTGCTCATCATGAGCACGCGCGCTTCCATCTGCGCCTCGACGGACAGTGGCACGTGCACGGCCATCTGATCGCCGTCGAAGTCGGCGTTGAAGGCCACGCAAACCAGCGGATGCAGCTGGATTGCCTTGCCTTCGATCAAAACCGGCTCGAATGCCTGGATGCCCAAGCGATGCAGGGTGGGGGCGCGGTTCAGCATCACGGGATGCTCGCTGATCACCTCGTCCAGGATGTCCCACACCTCGGGACGCTCCTTTTCCACCATCTTCTTGGCACTCTTGATGGTGTTGACGAAGCCGCGCTCTTCGAGCTTGTTGTAGATGAACGGCTTGAACAGCTCGAGCGCCATCTTCTTGGGCAGGCCGCACTGATGCAGCTTGAGCGTGGGGCCGACGACGATGACCGAGCGGCCCGAGTAGTCGACGCGCTTACCGAGCAGGTTCTGCCGGAAGCGACCCTGCTTACCCTTGAGCATGTCGCTCAAGGACTTGAGCGGACGCTTGTTGGGGCCGGTGATGGTCTTGCCGCGGCGGCCGTTGTCGAACAGCGCATCGACTGCTTCCTGCAGCATGCGGCGCTCGTTGCGGATGATGATCTCGGGCGCGTTCAGCTCGAGCAGCCGCTTGAGGCGGTTGTTGCGGTTGATGACGCGGCGGTAGAGATCGTTCAGATCGGAGGTCGCGAAGCGGCCACCATCGAGCGGCACCAGGGGGCGCAGGTCGGGCGGCAGAACCGGGATGACGGAAAGCATCATCCACTCGGGGCGATTGCCGCTCCCACGGAAGGCCTCGAGGACCTTCAGTCTCTTGGCGAGCTTCTTGCGCTTGGCCTCGCTGGTGGCCCCATCGAGCTCCTGACGTAGCGACTCGCTGAGGCCGTGCACGTCGACCTTGCGCAGCATCTCGACGATGGCTTCGCCACCCATCTGGGCGTCGAACTTGTCGTCGCCGTACTCGTCGCACAGCTGCGCGTAGCGCTCCTCGCTCAGCACTTCGCCCTCGCCGAGGCCCGTCTCACCGGCGTCGGTGACGATGTACGCCTCGCAGTACAGAACCTTTTCGAGGTCCTTGAGCGTGATGTCCAGGATGTTGCCGATGCGGCTCGGCAGGCTCTTCAAGAACCAGATGTGGGCGACCGGCGTGGCCAGGTTGATGTGGCCGAGGCGCTCGCGGCGCACCTTGGACTGAATCACCTCGACGCCGCACTTCTCGCACACGATGCCGCGGTGCTTCATGCGCTTGTACTTGCCGCAGATGCACTCGTAGTCCTTCACGGGCCCAAAGATCTTGGCGCAGAACAGGCCATCACGTTCGGGCTTGAACGTGCGGTAGTTGATGGTCTCGGGCTTCTTCACTTCGCCGTGCGACCACTCGCGAATCTTCTCTGGGCTGGCCAGAGAGATGCGAATCGCAGAAAAGGAGAGCGGATCCTTGGGCTTCTCGAAAAACGAAAAGATGTCACGCATGGCTGGGGACTCCGGAGGGACGAGCTAGCTGGATCGAACGATTGAGAATCTTGTGAATCGAGGGGTGGGTCAGGCTCGGGCCGGCCAAAAAGCCGGCCCAGAACCTGCTTCACTCCTCGGCGGCGACGGGCGCCAGGCCCGGAGCTTCGACGAGCTCGACGTTGAGGCAGAGCGACTGCAGCTCCTTGAGAAGCACGTTGAAGCTCTCGGGCAGACCGGCTTCGAGCTGGTACTCGCCCTTGACGATCGACTCGTACATACGAGTACGACCCTGGACGTCGTCGCTCTTGACGGTGAGGAACTCCTGCAGCGCATAGGCGGCGCCGTACGCCTCCATCGCCCAGACTTCCATTTCGCCGAGACGCTGACCGCCGAACTGCGCCTTACCACCCAGCGGCTGCTGAGTGACGAGCGAGTAGGGACCGATCGAGCGAGCGTGGATCTTGTCGTCGACCAAGTGGTGGAGCTTGAGCATGTACATCACGCCCACGGTCACCTCGTTGTCGAACGGTTCGCCGGTTCGGCCGTCGAACACGATCTGTTGACCGCTCGGCGAGAGACCCGCCGTCGTCAGTGCCTGCTTGATCTGCTCCTCGTTGGCACCGTCGAACACCGGCGTGCCGAAGAAAACGCCCCGGCGCAGCTTCTTCGCCAAGGTCATCACCTCGTCCTCGCCCATGCCCTTGATCAGAACCTGGAACTTCGGATCGGCCTTGTAAGCATCGCTGATGCGTTCCCGCACCTTGTCGACGCTCTGGCCGAAGTCGAGCGCGCGACCGATGCGCACGCCGAGCTCACGGGCAGCCAGACCCAGATGGGTCTCGAGGATCTGACCGACGTTCATGCGGCTCGGCACGCCGAGCGGATTGAGCACGATGTCGACCGGCGTGCCGTCCTTCAGGTACGGCATGTCTTCCTCGGGCAGGATGCGGCTGACCACACCCTTGTTGCCGTGACGGCCGGCCATCTTGTCGCCGACCTGCAGCTTGCGCTTGATGGCGACGTAGACCTTCACCATCTTGATCACGCCCGGCGGCAGCTCGTCGCCGCGGCTGAGGCGCTCGATCTTCTCGCGGAAGTGCTCCTCGCGAGCGCGGATGACCTCTTCGAGATCGTGCAGCAGCTGCGCGACCTTGTCGGCGTCCGAGTCGACCGGAACCTCGCCCCAGTACTTGCGAGCGACGCCGTCGAGCACCTTGGCCGTGAGCTTCTCACCCTTGCTGATCAGGGTCTTGCCAGCGTCGTCCACCAGGTTGCCCGTGGTGGTCTTGCCGGTGAGCACCGTCTTCATGCGGTGATAGAAGCTGTCACGGATGACCTTGACCTCTTCGTCACGGGTCCGCTCGAGCTTGGCGCGCTCCTGATCCTCGATGGCGCGAGCGCGCTCGTCCTTCTCGGTGCCTTTGCGCGAGAAGATGCGAGCGTCGATCACGATGCCACCGACGCCAGGCGGAACCTTGAGCGAGCTGTCGCGGACGTCGCCGGCCTTTTCGCCGAAGATCGCACGCAGGAGCTTCTCTTCGGGGCTGAGCTGGCTCTCACCCTTGGGGGTGATCTTGCCGACCAGGATGTCGCCGGGCTTCACCTCGGCACCGATGCGCACCACGCCCGCGTCGTCGAGGTCCTTCAGGGCCTCTTCGCCGACGTTCGGGATGTCCTTCGTGATCTCTTCCTTGCCGAGCTTGGTGTCGCGCGCCACGCACTCGAACTCTTCGATGTGCACGGAGGTGTAGACGTCCTCCTTGACGATGCGCTCGCTGATCAGGATCGAGTCTTCGAAGTTGTAACCCTGCCAAGGCATGAACGCGACGAGCACATTCTGGCCCAAAGCGAGCTCACCGCAGTCGACAGCAGGGCCGTCGGCGAGGACTTCGCCTGCCTTGACCACTTCGCCCGGCAGAACCACCGGCTTCTGCGTGTAGCAGGTGCTCTGATTCGAGCGCTGGTACTTGTGCAGATGGTAGATGTCCGGCACCTCGTCGCCATCCTGGCCCGTGGTGGCGCGCACGACGACGCGCTCGGCGTCGACGCTCTCGACCACACCGTCGCGCTTGGCGACGGCGCACACGCCCGAGTCCATCGCTACGTGGAGCTCCATCGTCGTACCGACGAAGGGCGCCTCGGAACGCAGACAGGGCACGGCCTGACGCTGCATGTTCGCGCCCATGAGGGCGCGGTTGGCGTCGTCGTGCTCCAAGAAGGGCACCAGCGCGGCAGCCACCGACACCATCTGATTGGGCGCGATGTCCTGGAGCTGAATCTGGTCAGCCAGGGCCATGCGGAAGTCGCCGTTCAAGCGTGACGACACCACGGCATCGCGGAACACGCCGTCGGCGCCGGTCGGCGCAGAAGCCTGGGCAATGTACTTGCCCTCTTCTTCGAGCGCGCTGAACCAGGTCACCTTCTCGCTGACCTTGCCGCCGTCCACGTGGCGGTAAGGCGTCTCGACGAAGCCGTACTCGTTCACGCGAGCAAAGGTGGAGAGCGACGCGATGAGGCCGATGTTCGGACCTTCCGGCGTCTCGATCGGGCAGATGCGGCCGTAGTGCGTGGCGTGCACGTCGCGCACTTCGAAGCCGGCGCGCTCGCGGGTCAGACCACCTGGGCCGAGAGCGGAGAGGCGACGCTTGTGCGTCACTTCGCTCAGGGGGTTGGTCTGGTCCATGAACTGCGACAGCTGGCTCGAGCCGAAGTACTCCTTGACCACCGCGCCCACGGGCTTGGCGTTGATCAGGTCGTGCGGCATCAGGGTGTCGATTTCCTGCGACACGCTCATGCGCTCCTTGATGGCGCGAGCCATGCGCACGAGGCCGATGCGGTACTGATTCTCCATCAGCTCGCCGACCGCGCGCACGCGACGGTTACCGAGGTGATCGATGTCGTCCACGCTGCCGCGCCCGTTCTTGAGCTCGATCAGATGGCGCACCGTCTCGAAGATGTCGCGCTCGGTCAGCGTGCGCTGGTCGAGTGGCGGCCGATCCTCTTCGGCAACGTCGCGATAGAACTTGTAATTCAGCTTCAGGCGACCGACCGCCGATAGGTCGTAGCGCTCCGGATTGAAGAACAGATTGTGGAAGAGCAGCTTCGCCGTCTCCAGCGTCGGTGGGTCACCGGGGCGCAGGCGGCGGTAGACTTCCATGATGGCGTCTTCCGTCGTGGTCGTCTTGTCGGCGATCAGCGTGTCACGCAGGTACGAACCGACGTTGAGGCCATCGATGAACAGTGTCTTGAACGACTCGATGCCGGCCTCGCGCAGGCGCTCGAGCGCGAGCTCGGTCACCTCTTCGTTGCACTCCATCAAGACTTCGCCGGTTTCCCGGTCGACGACGTCTTCCGCGCTGACCTTGCCGACCAAGTCCTCGATATCGAGAGACAGGTTCTCGATTCCGGATTCCTTGAGCTTCTTGATCGAAGCTCGCGTGAACTTGGTGTTGCGACGGATCAGGACCTTGCCGTCCGCCTTGATGTCGCGCGTGGCGCGCTGACCGAGGAGGAGGTCATACTCGATCGCCTTGTTGAAGGTGCCGCCCTTCTCCATGGTGATCGTCTCGGTGTCGTAGAAGTAGTTCAGCAGCTCTTGGGTGCTGTAGCCGAGCGCGCGCAAAAGCACGGTGGCGTGCATCTTCCGGCGCCGATCGATGCGCACGTAGATGATGTCCTTGTGGTCGAACTCGAAGTCGAGCCACGAGCCGCTGTAGGGGATCACCCGCGCGGAGTAGAGCAGTTTGCCTGACGAGTGCGTCTTGCCCTTGTCGTGGTCGAAGAACACGCCCGGGCTGCGGTGGAGCTGCGAGACGACGACGCGCTCCGTGCCGTTGATGATGAAGGTACCAGTCTCGGTCATCAGCGGAATTTCGCCGAAGTAGACTTCCTGTTCCTTGATGTCGCGAACGATGCGCTCGCCGCCCTCGCGCACGTCGTAGACCATCAGCTGCGTGGTCACCTTGATCGGACCAGCAAACGTCATACCGCGCTGCCGGCACTCATCGACGTCGTACTTGGGCTTTTCGAGATTGTAGCCGACGTAAACCAGCTCGCTCGTGCCGTCGAAATCTCGAATCGGGAACACGCTGCGGAACACGCCTTCGAGGCCCATGTCCTCGCGGGTCTTCGGCTCGACATCAGATTGGAGGAACTTGTCGTAGCTCCGCTTCTGGATCCCGATCAGATTCGGGACCTCGACGATCGAGTCGACCTTGCCGAGATTGGTGCGGTGCCGGAAGTTTGACTGTACCTTGGATGCCATTTTTGTCTCCAAACGCGCCTAGCGGGTCACGGCAATGCCGTCCCGCCAGGCAATCCCCTCGCGATTGCACACGCCCACGGAAGGGCACCCTGCTCCAGAAGGAGCAAGGTCCCTTCCACGGGATCCGAAGTCACCTGAATGGCCAAAGTTCGAGTTACTTGACCTCGACCTTTGCGCCTGCCTCTTCGAGCTTCTTCTTCAGGTCAGCTGCTTCGTCCTTGGAAACGGCCTCCTTGAGCGTCTTGGGGGTGCCTTCGACCAGGTCCTTGGCTTCCTTGAGGCCCAGGCCGGTGATCTCACGCACGACCTTGATGACGTTGATCTTCTGCGCGCCAGCGTCAGCGAGGATCACGTCGAACTCGGTCTTCTCTTCCTCGGCGGCGGCAGCAGCGCCACCACCAGCAGCGACGCCAGCGACTGCAACCGGTGCAGCACTCACGCCCCACTTCGTCTCGAGCTCCTTCACCAGTTCGGCGATCTGGATGACGGGCAGGTTGGACAGGTAATCGACCACTTGGTCTTTGCTAATTTCGGGCATTTGCTCTCTCCTGGAACTGCCGCACCGGAAACCCATCGAGTGGGTAGGGCGCGGTCGTATCGTTCGTTATTGTTCGTACTTGGTTGGGATCAGGGTGACTTCGAATGCCGCCGGGGGAGGCGGCACGGAATCTTGGGTTTGTTTTCCGGCATCCGGAGCAGCTGAAAATCAGCCTTTGTTGCGCTTGGCCTCGAGGACGAGAACGAGCTGCTGTGCGGGCGCATTGAGCAGACGAACGAACGTCTGCGCCGGAGCGTTGAAGGTGGCCAAGAGCATGGCGCGGGCCTCGTCCTTGCTGGGCAAGGTAGCGAGCTGCGTCTCGACGGCCTGAGCAGTGAGAACCGCCCCGTCCATGAGACCGCCCTTGATCTTGAGCTTCTCGTTGTCCTTGACGAAGTCCTTGACCACGCGGGCCGCAGCGGACGGCTCCTCGAAGCTCAGGGCAACGCCCGTCATGCCGCGCAAGGCCGTCTTGGCCAGCGCGTCGACGAACTTCTCGCCAGCCAGCGCCTTCTTGACCAGGGTGTTCTTGAACACCTTGTATTCGACGCCGCGCTCGCGGAACTTCGAACGCAGGTTCGAGATTTCCTGGACCGTCATGCCGGTGTAGTCGACGAACACGGCGGAGCTCATGCGTCCGAACGTGGCGCGGATGTCCGCAATCGAAGCTTCTTTTTCGGTGCGAAGCATTAGACTTCCTCCTGACCAGTCGTCGCGGCATCCGAAGTGTCGATACGGACACCGGGACCCATCGTGCTGGAGATCGTGACGCTACGAACGTAGATGCCCTTGGCGGTGCTCGGCTTCTTGGCCACGAGCTCCGACATCATTGCGCGGACGTTGTCGGTCAACTTGGAGCCATCGAAGGACTTCTGGCCGATGCGTGCATGCACGACGCCAGCCTTGTCCACGCGGTACTCCACTTTGCCGGCCTTGGCCTCTTTGACGGCCCGAGAGACGTCGGTGGTGACGCTCCCGACCTTGGGGTTCGGCATCAGGCCGCGGGGGCCGAGGATACGGCCGAGCTTACCGACCGCGCCCATCATGTCGGGGGTGGCGATGACTCGATCGAAGTCGAGCATGCCGCCCTGGACCAGGGTCACCAGGTCGTCGGCACCAGCGAAGTCGGCTCCGGCGTCGCGAGCTTCCTTCTCTTTTTCGCCCTTGGCGAAAACGGCAACCCGCACCGTCTTGCCCGTTCCATGGGGCAAAACGACGGCGCCGCGCACCATCTGATCGGCGTGCTTGGGATTGACCCCGAGGCGCACCGCGATGTCGACGCTCTCGTCGAACTTGGCGTAGGCGAGCTTCTTCACGACTGCGACGGCTTCGTCCACGGTGTGGAACTTCTGCCTGTCGAAGCCCGAGAGTGCCTCGTTCCTCTTCTTTGCGATCTTTTTCGGCATTGCTTTCGTCTTTCGACTCCTGGTCGTCTGGTGGTCCGAGGGACCACCGACCAGTCATTTTCGACCCGGCTCCGCTACGCGGTACGACCAGGTCAGAATCGTTGTGGCGCGAACGTTCAGTCGACGACGTCGACGCCCATGCTCCGGGCCGTCCCCGCGATGCTCCGGGCTGCGGCATCGACCTCGTGCGCATTCATGTCCTCGAGCTTGGTCTGCGCGATCTGGCGCAGCTGAGCCCAGGTGATCTTGCCGACCTTGTTCTTGTTCGGCTCCTTGGAGCCCGAACCCGGCTTGCCCACCTTCAGGCCGAGCGCCTGCTTGATGAGGATGCTGGCCGGGGCCGACTTCATCACGAAGGTGAAGGAGCGGTCCGCGTACACGGTGATGACGACCGGAACCACGGTCTCGCCGAGCTTCGCGCTGCGTGCGTTGAAGTCCTTGCAGAACGCCATGATGTTGACGCCCTGCTGGCCGAGCGCAGGTCCGATTGGCGGGGCAGGATTGGCCTTGCCCGCAGGGATCTGCAGCTTGATGTACCCGGTGATTTTCTTCTTGGTGGCAGCCATGGGTCTTCTCGCGTTTAGCGTTTCTCTACGTCGGTGAAGTTCAGCTCGACCGGGGTGTCCCGGCCGAAGATGCTGACCTTGACCTTGAGCTTCTGTTTGTCGGCATTCACTTCCTGAACGGTGCCAGAGAAGTTGGCGAATGCGCCGACGACGACGCGAACCTCGTCGCCCTCGTGGAACTCGTACTTGGGCTTCGGCTTGACGGCACCTTCGCTGATGCCACGTCGCAGGCCTTCGATGCTCGGCGGCTCGACTTCCTGCGGCCGATTGTTGCCGATGAAGCCGGTGACCTTCGCGGTCTCCTTCACCAGGTGCCACGCCTCCTCCCCCATGCGCATCTGCACGAAGAGGTAGCCGGGGAACGTCGTGCGCGAACGGACGCGCTGCTTCCCGGTCTTGGTGGTCTCGGTGATCTGCTCGGTCGGGATCAAGATCTCGCCGAACTTGTCTTCCATCTTGTGCTGACGAATCCGCTCCTGCAGCGCCGACTTCACCTTGTTCTCGTAGTTCGAGTAGGTGGTCGCCACGTACCACTTCATCGGGCGGTCCTCCGACGAAGACCCCTCAGGCGATGCGACGCCAACGGCGTTCATCTCGTCGTCCTGTACTTTCGCTTCGCTGGCCATGGTGCTCTCGGTGGGC
>Ga0164309_10000440_pt1 | contig 22760 bp, 28 predicted proteins | sample Whisoiple_247_MG_FD_109984 | JGI IMG/M metagenome (GOLD analysis project Ga0164309, IMG submission 109984) | Soil microbial communities amended with fresh organic matter from upstate New York, USA - Whitman soil sample_247_MG | ecosystem: Environmental > Terrestrial > Soil > Unclassified >...
CGTCGATCGCGAAGGTGCCTCATGGTTGAGCCGCTGCTCGCAGTCGACAACGTAAGCTGCTGGTTCGGCGGGCTGAAGGCCGTCGACGGCGCATCGCTGACGGCACCGCCGGACCGCATCACCGCACTGATCGGGCCGAACGGCGCGGGCAAGACGACTCTCTTTTCGATCATCTCCGGTTTCCTACGCGCCCGCGAAGGGACGATCCGCTATGCGGGCGAGGAAATAACGGGCAAGCCGCCGCATGAGTTGGCGCGCCTCGGCATCGCGCGCACCTTCCAGATCGTGCAGCCTTTCGTCGGCCTGTCGGTGCGCGAGAACATCCTGGTGGGCGCGCATCTTCATCACCGGGCGCGCGATGCCGCGCTTGCGGTTGCCGATCGTGTCGGCCGCGATCTCGGTCTGACCGATCTGCTCGACCATCCCGCCGACACCTTGACGGTCGCCGCCCGCAAGCGCCTCGAGCTTGCGCGTGCGCTGGCCACCGAGCCGAAGCTGCTGCTGCTCGACGAGGTGCTGGCCGGACTCAACCCGACCGAGATCCGCGACATCGTTCCGGTTATTCGCGACCTCTGCCGGCGCGGCATTACGATTCTGATGATCGAGCACGTGATGCAGGCGGTGATGTCGCTTGCCGAGCACGTCTTCGTTCTGGCGGAAGGGCGCGTGATCGCACAGGGCGCGCCGGCGCAGATCGCGCAGGATCCGCAGGTGGTTGAGGCCTATCTTGGTCACGGTGCCGCGGCAAAATGGGGGGCTCCCCATGCCCAGTGAAGCTCTGCTCGACGTGCGCGATCTGCGCGCCGGCTATGGCGAGACCGAGGTGCTGCGCGGTGTCGACCTGACGATTGCGCCCGGCGAGATCGTCGCCGTGCTCGGCTCGAATGGCGTGGGAAAATCCACCCTCAATCGCGTGCTGTCCGGCATCGTGCGTGCGCGTGCCGGCGCGATCAAATTCGAAGGCCACGATGTGGCGCATGAAAAGCCGCAGGCTATCGTGGCCCGCGGCCTGATCCATGTCCCGGAAGGCCGCCGTGTCTTTCCAAATTTGTCCGTGCGCGAGAATCTCGATCTCGGCAGCTACCGGCGCGGTGCGGCCAGCCGTACGCAGAACCGCGAGCGTGTTTTTACGATTTTCCCGCGCCTGCGCGAGCGCAGCACGCAACGCGCCGGCACCTTGTCCGGCGGCGAGCAGCAGATGCTGGCGATCGGGCGCGGATTGATGGCGGAACCGAAACTGATGATCATGGACGAGCCGTCGCTGGGCCTGTCGCCGATCCTGGTCGAGGAGCTGTTCGCGCTCATTGAGCGCATCAACGCTGACGGCGTGTCGATCCTGCTGGTGGAGCAGAACGTGGTGCAGAGCCTCGAGCTCGCAGACCGTGCCTATATTCTGGCTGAAGGAAAATTCGTCATGTCCGGCTCTGCGAAGGACATCGGCGCGAATCCCGAACTCAAGCGCGCTTATCTTGGAATGTGACCCATGACTGATACGACCTTACGCACCCGTCTTGCCGCCCCGCCGATCCTCGTCGCGCCGGGGGTCTACGATGCCTTGACCGCGCATCTTGCCGAGCGGGCGGGATTCTCCGCGGTCTATGTCTCGGGGGCCGGCATTGCCTATACCCGGCTCGGACGTCCCGACATCGGCCTCGTTGCGATGAGCGAGGTGGCTGATACCGTTGCACTGATCCGCGATCGGGTCGGCAGCCATCTCATCGTGGATGCGGATACCGGTTACGGCAACGCGCTCAACGTGGCGCGCACGGTGCGCGTGTTCGAGCGCGCCGGCGCCAATGCGATCCAGATCGAGGACCAGGCCTTTCCCAAACGTTGCGGGCACCTCGACGACAAGACCTTGATCCCGGGGCAGGAGATGGTCGGCAAGATCAAGGCCGCGCTCGATGCGCGCCATTCGCGCGAGACTTTGGTGATCGCGCGGACCGACGCCGTCGCCGTCGAAGGTTTCGAGCCGGCGATTGCGCGCGCGGTGTCCTATCGAGATGCCGGCGCGGATGTTCTTTTCGTCGAGGCGCCGAAGACGCGCGATGAGCTCCAGCGCATTTCGCCGGCGTTGAAGGGCGTGCCGCTGATGGCCAATATGGTCGAAGGTGGCAAGACGCCGCCGCTCAAGGCGGTTGACCTTGAATCGCTCGGTTTTTCGCTGGTCATCTTCCCGGGCGCTATCGTCCGCGCAGTGGCGCACGCCGCCGGCGAGTTTTATGCATCCCTTGCCGCCAATGGCACATCGGAACCGTTCCGCAATCGCATGCATGACTTCGATGGTCTCAACGAAGTAATCGGTACGCCGTCAATGATCGATCTCGGCAAGAAATACGAAGGAACCGGCAAGAAAGGCGGAGGCTAATAACTGTGCGCGTGTTTTTGCAATTCTGCGCGGCCATTGCCGTTCTAATGCTGGCGCAGGCGGCAAGGGCGGAAGACTTTCCCGCTCGGCCGGTCAAGATCCTGGTCGGGGCGCCGGCCGGCGGCACCACCGATACGATGGCGCGCGCGATCGCCGATCCGATGGCGGCGGCATTGAAACAGCCCGTCCTGGTCGAGAACCGCCCCGGCGCGGGCGGCAATCTGGCCGCGGCGGCGGTCGCGAAATCCGTGCCCGACGGCTACACGCTGCTGGTCAGCTTCAGTAGTCACACGATCAACGCCACGCTTTATCCGTCGCTGCCTTACGATCCGGTCGCCGACTTCACGCCGATCACCATGATCGCGCGGGTGCCGAGCCTGCTGGTCGGGCGCGCCGATCTGCCGGCCAAGGATCTCAAGGAGCTGATCGCGTTGGCGAAGGCACAGCCGCACAAGCTGACGATCGGGATCGGTGGCATCGGCTCGTCGCTCCATTTGGCGGGCGAGAAATTCAAACTGATGACCGGCGTCGACCTACTGAACGTGCCTTACAAGGGCACCGCGCCGGCGCTCACCGATCTGCTTGGCGGGCAGATCGATTTGATGTTCATCAGCGTAGTGACCGGTGCCGAGCAGGTGCGTGCCGGCAAGTTGCGCGCTTACGGCGTGACCAGCGACAAGCGGCAGGCGATGTTTACGGACCTGCCAGCGATCGGGGAGGTGGTGCCGGGATTTGAATCCACCGCCTGGTTCGGGGTATTCGCGCCGGCGGGCCTGCCGGACGCAGTCACCCAGAAACTCCATACGACGATCGTTGCTGCGCTGGCTGAGCCGAGATTGCGTGAGCAACTCAAGACCGAAGGCGCGACGGCTGTCGGTAACACACGCAAGGAATTCACGGCCTTCGTGCGCGAGGATATCGAGCGCTGGGCGCCGGTCGTGAAAGCGTCGGGCGCAAAGCCCAACTAGGAAGTACAAGTCAGGGAATGTCTCGCATGGACAAGGTTTTCGACACCGTCATCAAGAACGCCCGCGTCGTCCGCCCCAACAAGACGTCGGTCGACTGTCTCGATATCGCGATCAAGGACGGAAAGATCGCGCGGCTTGCGCCCGACATCCAGGCCGGGGAGGCGAAGCAGGTCTTCGATGCCAAGAACCGGCTGGCGTTCCCGGGCTGCGTCGATGCGCACATGCATATCGGCATCTACGCGCCGCTCGCGCAGGATGCGGTTTCGGAAAGCAAGGCGGCCGCGATGGGCGGGGTCACCTCAAGCCTCAACTACATCCGCACGGGACACTATTACCTTAACCGCGGCGGGCCTTATCGCGAGTTCATGAAAGAGGTCCACAAGCAGGCCAAGGACAAGTTCTGGGTCGACTACGGATTCCATATCGCGCCGATCGAATCCGCGCATATCGACGAGATGGAGCACCTTGTCACCGATCACGGGGTGACGTCGTTCAAGATTTTCATGTTCTACGGCGGCTATGGGCTGCACGGCGCCTCGTCGCAGCAGAACGAATTTTTGATGATCGGGCCGGACGAGCGCTACGACATCGCGCATTTCGAGTTCATCATGCGCGGCGCGCAGCGCCTGATGGAGAAGTTTCCGAAGCTTGCACCCTATATCAGCGTCAGCCTGCATTGCGAGCTGGCGGAAATCCTCACCGCCTACACCAAGATCGTCGAGCGCGAAGGCAAGCTGAAGGGCCTGCACGCTTACAGCGCGGCGCGCCCGCCGCATTCGGAGGGGCTCGCCATCTGGATCGCGTCATATCTCGCCAACGAGACCAATTGTCTGAATATCAATCTGCTGCATCTGAGCTCGCGCAAGGCGATCGACGCCGCCTGGACCATGCAGCAGGTCTTTCCGCATATCGCGTTCCGGCGCGAGGTCACCGTCGGCCATCTTTTGCTCGACACTGACTGCGAATGCGCGGTGCACGCCAAGGTCAATCCGCCGATCCGTCCGCGCGAAGATGTCGAGGCGCTCTGGCAGGCCGTGCTCGACCGCAAGATCGACTGGATCGTCAGCGATCACGCCTGCTGCTCGGCCGAGCAGAAATGGTCGAAGGACGATCCCGACAATATCTGGCTGGCGAAATCGGGGTTTGGCGGCACCGAATATCTTCTGTCAGGCGTGGTGAGCGAGGGCAGCAAGCGCGGTATGTCCTACAATCACATGGCCGAGATGCTGAGCTGGAAACCGGCACAGCGCTTTGGTTTGAAGAACAAAGGCGATCTCGCGCAGGGCTACGACGCCGACATCGTGCTGGTTGACCCGCATGAGAGTTTTGTGGTGCGCGCTGCGGAATCAGAGTCCGTGCAGGGCTATTCGCCCTTCGAAGGTGTCGAGCTCAGCGGCCGGGTGAAGAGCACGTTCCTGCGCGGCGCGCTGATTTACGACAACGGGAACGTCGTCGGCCCGGCAAAGGGCCAATATTTACGCAGACCTATACTTAAGTGACCAAATGAAAAGTGCTTATCGCTGTGGCACGGGCAGCGGCGGTATCGGATGTTCCGCCGTTCGCGGCGGCGGCGGTGGTGGCGGCATTGTTGCTTCCATGGCCGCCGGTGGCGGAACAGAAGGCCGCGGCGAAACAGGAGCTGCCCGGGATTGTACGGGAGCCGGCGTCTTTTGGCGGGCCTGCTCCAGCGTCTGGAGTTTCGCAATACTTTGGCCAACCTGTTCCTGCTTGGTCGCAAGCTGTTGCTGCTTGGCTGCGAGCTGATCAAGCTGTTTTTGTGCGGCGACAAGCTGCTGTTGCTTGGCGGCAAGCTCCTCCATGCCGCGCCGCACGGAGCTGATGTCGTCCGCCAATTCTTCCAGCTGCCTGCCCAGATAAGGCGCAATGAGGGGCGCAGGTGCGATGGCGGCTGGCGCGGCTGCCGTGACGACCTCGCTGGGCTGGTGAGCTTGCCAGGCGAACGTGCCTCCAGCGCCGATCAGGGCTGCCACGGCAAATCCCGCCAAGATGAGAGCTCGGTTGGCGAATTTCGGTCTCTCAATGATAACCTGATTGTTTTCTAAACCGGCCGGCCGCGGAAAGACGCTGATGGACGGCTCGGGTAGCTGCGACTCGCCGGGACCGCTGGCGTCTGCCTCCTCACTCTTGTCGCTTTTAACGGATGAAACGCTGCTTTCATCCAAAGAAGCGCGGTTACCCTGCGTCACGTTCTGCGCAAGGGCCTTCAGCTGATCCATCACTTCGAGACTCGCTAGGGGCGGCGATTCCACAGCATCACCATCCGCGCGCGGTTCGGACATTGGAACGGATTCGGCAGGGCAAGTTTCCTCGGCCGAGATATCGATGTGTTCGGACGAATCCACCGGTGAAACGGCAAACTCAGTCGTCCCAAACATTGGCTTGTTCGACTGGGCGCGTAGAGAGGTATTCATGGCATCCCCCTTCGACCATTTGAGAGGCAGCCGACCGGGCTGGACGTGCCAAAGAAGGACATCGGGCTGTGACCAGACAAAGGCGGGCAGGTGGCAATGTTCTGTCTAAATTGGACATTCCAGCGCGATGGTCGCCTCGATTTTTCAAACGCGCGGCAAACGGGCAATATCTGCGGAACCCACTGTCAAATGAGCAGGTCGAAATGAAAGAAGATCGGTTCGTTCCGCCTGCCGGCGCGTTCACACGCACGGTGCCGATCCGTTTTTCCCACTGCGATCCGGCGGGCATCGTCTACTTCCCGCACTACTTCGACATGTTCAACGGCCTGATCGAGGACTGGTACACCGAGCAGCTCGGCGTCAATTACGCGAACCTGATTCTCGGCGACCAGCACGGCTTTCCCTACGTTCACATTGAAACCGACTTCAAGCTGCCGAGCCGGATGGGCGAGCGGCTCGATCTCACGCTGCTGTTGACCCGGGTGGGGCGGTCGTCGCTCAGCGTCGTCATCGTCGGACATGTCGACGGAGTCGAGCGGCTGCGTGCCCGCCTGGTGACCGCGATGACGTCATTGGAGACCCACCAGTCTGTGGAATTGCCGCGGGCGTTACGCGAAAAATTTGAGACCTATATGAAGCAGACGGGGCAGGGGTAGCGCGCGAATGACGGAGCCGCGACGCAGTAACGTCTGTTTGCTAGGATAGGAAAGACCGGCACGCGCCATGTAAGGTTATGCCCATGAGCCACGATGATGATCCTCGGCTGAAATACAAGCTCGACCGGATAAGCAAAGCGGCTCATCGTCTCGGGCTTGTGGTTGCGGCGATCATCCTTGCGGCGGGTCTTATATTAATGGCGAAGGATGCCATCGGTCTGAGGCTATGGGATTTGACGCTAAACGATATTCCAATTCTCGGACGGAACGTCTCTATCGCTTTGATCGGCATCGGATTGGTCGCTCTCGCCGCATACGGCCTCGTCCGGGCGATCGGTCGATCGATTGGCAAGTCAATCTAGAGAGCGGCGCCCGTTCTTTATTTCGTCTTGATGGCTGCCAGGAATTGGCTACCGGGTTGCGGAAAGCGTGTAACGTCTATCCCGGTTTGCTTCTACTGAAGGTTTCAACGACGATGTAGGCGCACAGGGCAAGACAGGCGATCACAAAAATCGTCGGCGCCGGATCGAAGATTGCGGCGAGCAAAACGCCAGTCGCGAGCGCGGCAGCGGCCCAGATATCCCAGGGAAGCATTTTCAGCATGAGTGCCCATCCTTTGTCGGGCACCTGCCGGGGAGATCATCTCCAACCGGCGCGGAAGCGCGAAGGTTACGCCGTCCTGCAGCGTCGTCAATGGCAGGCTGTGCAAGAGACTAACGGCGGCTGACTTTCTGCCGGCTTTCCTTCGGCTCGCTCAGTCGGTCTGCAATGGCAAGAATCAACATGGAGGCTGCAAAAGCCAGCAGAATGCCGACGACCCAGGCCAGCTTGGTGTTGTCGGCCTGGCGCTCGATGTCCATGAACCATTCCAGCACGTTGACCGCGGCGATGACCGCAATCGCGCCAAAGAGTTTCTGCTTGAGACCCGAGAAGCCGATTTTGACCAGTCCCTCCGGCCATTCGGGATGTTTTTCAGGATCGATGTCGCTGATGAAATTGTCGTAGATCGAGCAGATCACGAGCACGATCAGGCTGGCGACGAGCGTGAGGTCGACAAGCGTGAGAATGCCGACGATCACGTCCGCCGGCGGAGCCTGGGGAATTTGGACGACGAATTCGTATAGCTTGATGAGAAATTTCAGCACAAGCGCCGCAAGCCCGACCACCAGGCCCAGTAGAAACGGCGCTATCAGCCATCGGCTGTTGAAGATGATCGCTTCGACAAAATGACCCACGCGTCGCACCTGAGCCCCCCGTTTTACATGCCTGCAAAACCATTATAGGATCAAACCAGTCCGCGTGCCGATGAAAGTATTTGAGCCTGCTGCGATCTTCGGCCTTCACCTTTTATGGGGCTCGCTGCTGCTGGATGACCGGCGATTCCGGCGCAGCTTACAGTAGTCACTGACCGGCCCTTTCCGGCGATTGTCCATCTGATAAGATTTGAGATGTCCCATCCGAAGCCGCGGGGGCAGCTGATGAGGCGGCGCGAAGTTATCGGTCTGTTAGGCGGTGCTGTGGCGTGGCCGTTCGCGGCGCGCGCGCAACAGAAGACGGGCCTGACAATTGGCCTGTTAGGCTGCACATCGGCCGACGAGTCCACGCGTTATTTGGACGCATTGCGCGCGGGTCTGAAAGAGTCGGGCTTCGTTGAAAATCAAAACATCAGGATCGAATATCGTTGGGCTCATGGCAGGCACGGTCGTCTGCCGGCTTTGGCACGGGATCTGGTGAACCACCAGGCGCTCGTGATTGTCACCACGGGCGGTGAGCCCTCGGCACTCGCCGCCAAGGCCGCGACGAGCAAAATTCCCATTATCTTTGTTATCGACGGCGACCCGGTCATTATCGGGCTTGTCGACAGCGTCAACAATCCGGGCGGCAATGCAACTGGACTGAGCTTGATTTCTCCGGCTCTCGAGGCGAAGCGACTGGGAATTTTGCGCGAACTGGCATCGAAAAGCACTTTGATCGGCGTATTGGCAAATGAAGACTATCCCGACACCGACCGGCAGCTGGCAGGCGTGCAAACCGCCGCGGAGGAACTCGGACAAAAAATTTCCATCCAAAACATCCGCAGCGAACGGGATCTTGATCGCGTTTTCACGACCTTGTCCCAGTTAAAGGTCGACGCGCTCCTCGTCGCCGCTGATCCGTTATTTACCGAGCTGAGCGATCAGATCGTCGCGTTGGCGAATCGTTACAACATACCGGCGATTTACGCATCGCGGGAATTTGTGACCGCAGGCGGCGTGATGAGTTACGGCGCGAGCGAAGCGGATGCGTATCGCGGGGCGGGGGTCTATGCCGGAAAGATTCTCAAAGGCGCCAAGCCCGCCGTTTTGCCGGTGCAATTGCCAACCAAGTTCGACCTAGTGATCAACCTCAAGGCCGCGAAGTCACTCGGCCTCACGGTGCCGCCGTCACTGATTGCCCGCGCCGACGAAGTGATCGAATAGGCGAGGTACGGATACGGGTACCCCTCATTTTGGTCAGGTAGCGCTAGTTCAATTTTTGATTTTCAGAGTCGTCGATGCGCGCGCCTTTTCTTTGGAAGTGAACTGACGCGCTCACGGCCAACGCATGCAGTCATTGAAGAACCATTGATACGTCTCGTTGCGCTGACCCGCGCGTCGTACGGTGCCGATGCCTGCGCCGACGGCCGCACCAATACCTGCACCCCGACCGGCATTACCGGCGATCGCGCCGCCGATGGCGCCGCCGGCGGCACCGCGCGCCGCGCCACGCAATGGCCCGGTCGTGCCAATCGACGAACGTGCCCTGTCGCGGGCATAGGCTGAGCACTGATCGGCCCTGCTTTGTGCCTGCGCGGCGCTGGAGGCAGCAACAAAAGCAACGGAAACCGCAATAAAAAGACCAAGCTTCATAAATCCCTCCTGGCAGCAACCCGCTGCCTCGCGATGGGACATCACCGACGGGGAGAAATCAACCCGCCCATCCGCCAACGATGGTCCAAATCGTTGCACGCAAAGAGCGAATGAGGTCTGCCGGAGTTGAGCCGAGCGGCGCCTGTCGGCGGTCCGCTCGGCCGGAGCAGCCTCACGCCTGGCTCCTCCCTAGACAACTGCCGAGCGTCACGGGCTGCTCCTAACGGATTTGGCAGCCGCGTGTAGTTGGCCGCGCGTTACAGTGATCTTTCCTCGAAATTAATGTTCGGTAATTCAGTGATCGCGGGCTAAAAAGAAAATAATAATAAAGGCGTCAAGACAACCAACGGACATTTCGCATGGGTGCGACCGGCAAATCGCTATCTCGGATCATGGGTCTCGCTGACGGGAAGCTTCTTCCGCTCGGGGCGCGAATAGCTGAACTGGGAACTCAGAACTTGTGGTGTGCAGGTGACGCGGCCGTTCAATTTCTGCGTTTCTTTCAGGAGCGTGGCGCCAAGGTTTCGATGACAGAGACCGAAGCGATCAAAGTGGCTAACGGGGGCTATCTGGGCTCTTTATTGAGCGGCGTGGGTTTTGATTACACCGCGTTCGATATCTTTGAAGCACCGAACACGCGCCTGATGGACCTCAACATCCATTTCGTGCCATCGGATCTGCAATCGAAATTTGATCTCGTCACCAACTATGGAACAACCGAACACGTTCTCAACCAAATGCTTGCAATGCGTTCGGTGCACGATCTCGCCAAACCTGGCGGACTTATTCACCATGATCTTCCCTTCGGCGGGTACTATCTGCACTGCTATTTCAAATACAACCCGGGAGTCTTTCACGATCTTGCTACGGCGAATGGGTACCGTCTGATTTTTCAGGAAATTTCATCTGGGAAGTGGCGGCAAACTCCTTCCGCTCTTCGTGATGCCGGATTTGCGGACAGAAAATTTCGCGACTACGGAATCGAAATTGTCGTCCAAAAAACCACGGATGCGGCCTTCAAAATTCCTGTCGACAACATCAGCAGTGCCGTAGTTTCGGAAGCCGCATGGACATCTGGAGAAACCAATGTGGCCGTTTCTCCCGTTCTGCCGGTCGATCCAAAAACGCTCCTTGCGCGCATGCCGTTCAGAACGGTGCACGCCGCGTACTGGTCGAGAGTAAAGAATATCATCCTCGACAACATCAGTTTCCGAAAGTGAAGCGCCCGGGTTTACGCTTGGTTCCTCCCTAGACAACGGGCCGAGCACCAAGTCACGACTAAATATTTGTCCCGATTCGCCATAGCACGCCGGTCGGATCGACGATGACGAAATCCCGCATGCCCCATGCCCGGTCTGCGGGCGGCTCTGCCGTTACGCCGTACTTGCCGGTCAACTTCTGGGCTTCGACGTGCTGCCACCATGCTTCCACGTCTTCGACCAGCAAATGCATCATGAAGTTGCCGGCGTGCTCTTTATTGTAAAAATTCTGCAGCAGGAAGCTTGAGTGCCCGTGACGGAGGTAGGCGAGATTATCCGACGACCAGGCGAGGGTGAAACCCAGGTCCTGATAAAAACGTTTGGACACGGCAAAATCCCGCGCCGGCACGAAGGCTTTAATCTCGACTGTTGCCATGTTGCTCATAGGACGCCCTGTTTCCGTAGAGGATAACTGCGGGGTTCTCGTTCGGGAACTCCGCCGTGGGGCCGATAGCCATCAAAGGATTGACGGGCTATTCTTGGTACGAACTGTCGTTCGTCCCGGAATGCGGGAGTTGTGGGGGTATTGCCATGCTAGCCGACGAGCTCTCTGAGCTCGCCCGGGGAATCGGCCAGGGTACCGACGATAATGATGTCGTTCGTATGCTGGCCTCACTTGTGGCTGCCTCACACGAATTTATTGGCATCGCCGATCTCGAAGGCAACGCCCTGTTTGTGAACGAGGCGGGCCGCAGGCTCGTTGGGTTACGAGATCTGGAGGCCGTGCACTCAACCCGGCTCATTGACTATTTTGCGCCGGACGACCAACCCAAGGTTTTGCAGGAAGTTTTGCCTGCCGTCCGCGCCACGGGCTTTTGGCAAGGCGAGCTGAGATTCAGAAACTTCGCGACGGGCGAGCTGGTACCGGTGTTGTACAACATTTTTCCGGTTCGCGATTCATCCGGCGCCACCAACGCTTACGGAACAGTAACGCGCAATCTGACTGAAGCGAAGCGCACGGAACTGCAATTGCGTTCAATAGCGTCAATCGTCGAATCCAGCGACGACGCAATTGTGAGTAAAAATCTCAATGGCGTGATCGCAAGCTGGAATTCGGGTGCCGAACGTATTTTCGGCTATTCCGCCAAAGAGGCCATTGGCCAGCCCATCACAATTCTCATCCCCGAAGATCGGCAAGATGAAGAGCGCGAGATTCTGGCGCGCATCAGGCGAGGGGAGCGTATTGATCATTTCGAGACCATTCGGCAAAGGAAAGACGGCGGTCAAATCGCCATCTCGCTCACGGTTTCTCCCGTCAAAGACGACGAAGGCAAGATCGTTGGCGCATCGAAAATCGCGAGAGACATTACCGAGCGGAAGCGGGCGCAGGTGCAAATCATTGCTTTGGCCCAGGAGACAGAACACCGAAGCAAGAATGTCCTTGCGAACGTACAGGCCATCGTCACCGTTTCTCAGGCTGATACGGCGGACGGCCTCAAGCGTGCGATCGAAGGACGCATCCGCGCGCTTGCGATTGTTCACACGCTGTTTGCCGAAACGCGTTGGAGCGGTGCAAACCTGCAGGCAATCGCGACGAGTGAACTTGCGCCTTATTCCGCACAGAGCGAAGGGCGCGTGCAGATATACGGTCCGCCACTCCTGTTGACGCCCGATGTCGCGCAGGCCATAGCGATGACCTTGCACGAGTTGGCGACCAATGCCGCCAAATATGGAGCCCTTTCTGTGCCTGGCGGCCGGATCGATCTGAAATGGTCGCATGATGCGAACAGCCAAGTAACGCTCCAGTGGACGGAGATCGGCGGCCCGGCAACAGAGAAGCCCACGCGCCGAGGTTTCGGTGGGCGAATAATCGAGCAAATGGTTGGCCAGCTAAACGGCAAAACACGTTTTGACTGGCGCGCCGACGGGCTGGCTTGTGAAATCACTTTTCAAATGTAGCGGGTGTGGGTTGAGCAGAGCCGCTCAAAGCCACGGATGAGGGCAAACTTGTGCCCGCACTAAAATTGGATGGGGGCCAACTAGCCACAAGGTCTTATCACGAACTGCGAAAGCAGCGTGACGTCAAAGCCGTCCCTGCACAGGCGATTGGCGCAGAGCTGGTGTCCGCTCGGGCTCAGGATCAGTTCCTCACCGCACTCAAGGCAGACGATCGACAGCCATGTCACCAGCATATGGTCGTCGAGGTCCACGACTTTTACCTTCAAAAAAGAACCCGCCGAGCGGCGGGTTTGAGTTTCAATGGCAAGCGGCGCGCGCCAGGTGCCACTGCCATCTGGATGGCCTCGCCAGTCCCCTCGATGTGAGACCATCCGGCGCAGGCGTCGGCTTGCCGTTTTGATTTCTGCTTAGGGCAGCCCGGTCTGCTCGGTCTTGTTCACTCGCGCCAAAATCTTGGGATTTGCTGCCTTGCCGTCCATTGGACACCAATTGTTAACGTGCGCGGTCCCAGTCTATTGATCATTGGGAACGGGTAGTTGGGACGCCATGTACAACCTCGCAACAGCCGCCGCGGCCGTCGGCCGCAATAAAAACGCCATCCTGCGCGCAATCGAAGCCGGCAAGATTCCAGCGTCGCAAGACGCGAACGGCGAGATGCAGATCGACCCCGCCGACCTGCACCGCATTTATCCGCCATTGCGAACCGACGATACGCAGCAGCAGCGTTTGTACCAGTCGCCGCTGCTGATGCCTGTGGGCGGGTAGACCTGGCTAGCCTCTTCCTGCGTCTGTAAAAGTTGCTACCATCCCTGGTCTTCTGAGACGGGGTCGAATGAGGCGGCGTGACTTCATCACTTTTGTTGGCGGCGCAGCTGCGTGGCCGCTCGCGGCCATGGCGCAAGAACCGGGCCGCGTTTATCGCGTTGCCGTTGTGATCACGGGGGGTCGGGACGAGCCGGCAACGCTGGCTTTTTTTGATGAATTGCGCGCCCAAGGTTTTGTCGAGGGCAAAAACCTCGAATTCGTCGCTGCCAGCTTCCGGTTTGACAATGCGCGTGCAGCCGCTTCGGTGCCGGAAATCATTAACGCCGCACCGGACGCGATCGTCAGCGCGGGCGATTTTATTACGGAGAGATTTCAAAAGGCAACCAAGTCCATTCCAGTGATTGCCATGACCGAAGATATGGTTGCGGCAGGCTTTGCAAAGTCGCTGGCACGGCCTGGCGGCAATATTACCGGTATTAGTTTGATGTCTCCCGACCTCGACGGAAAACGACAGGATGTTCTTATTGAGGGAGTGCCGGATGCAAAGCGGATTGCGGTGCTGGCAGACTCCAATGTTGCAACGCTGGAACACCTCAGAAATTTGGAAACGTCAGCCCGTTCGGCGCACGGAAAAGAGCTGTTGGTCGTTCGCGCGGCAAAGGCCGACGAGATAGTGCCGGCCATAAACGACGCGAGCATGCGAGGCGCCGGGTGTCTTAACGTGCTGTCCTCACCGATGCTTCACCTCAATCGCCGTGCCATCATCGAACGTGCGGCTCAACTTCGGTTGCCTGCGATCTACCAATGGCCGGAGACGGCGGATGAGGGCGGATTGCTGGGCTATGGCCCGAGCTTCTTTGACGCCTTTCGCCAGCGCGCGAGAATGTTGGCCAAGGTCCTGCGTGGAACAAAGCCCGCTGAATTGCCGATCGAGCAGCCGACGACCTTCAAGCTTTCGATCAATCTCAAGACCGCGAAGGCAATGAGCCACACCATTCCACCGGGCTTGGTGCTTCGCGCTGATAAACTGATCGAGTGAGGTCTTTGATGATTGCTGAAATCAACTCTTAGCAAATGGGGAGGACACCATGGCGACACGTAATGAAAGCAGTTTGCCTGTATTGTCACATGCCGACGGTCTCGCCGCGAGCACATCCGATATCTTGCTCCTGGTCGGACGCATTATTTTAGCCTGGGTCTTTCTGCGCAGCGGCTACGGAAAGATCTTCGATATTGGAGCCGTCGCCGCCTCATATCCGCCGCGCGGGCTGCCGCCCTTCCTTGCCTACATCGCCACTCCGTTCGAGTTCTTCGGTGCCATTGCACTGATCTTCGGCTTCGCTACGCGCTACGTCGTCATTGGTTTTGTTATCTTCCTGCTGGTCGCGACGTTCAGCTCGCACCGTTATTGGGAATTTGCAGACGCTGCCGCACGCCGTGCCCAGGACGGCAACTTCTACAAGAACATGTCTATGCTGGGCGGGCTCCTCGCGCTGTTTGTTTGCGGCGCCGGCCGGTTGAGTGTCGACGCCTGGCTAGGCAAGCGCAAATAAAAAGCATTCAACTGCCGCGCTCCAAAAATCCGGCTGCAGGCGACGTCGTCTAACCGGCAGCGCCGCCTGCTTTCATCTCCACAACGTTGCTAAAACACAACGCGCCGGATAATTTGGGTTGGCACAGTTCTGATTTAAATAGATACCTCCGCCACATGTGCATCACCTTAAAGCTTGCAGCGACTCACCGGAGATAGACATGCGCTCCTCGTGGTTTGCACTTGGATTTAGCGCGCTGGCGACGTCCGCAATGGCGGCCGATCTTCCGCGCAAAGCACCCCCGGCACCCGTTCAACCGGTGCAGGCCGTCAACTGGACCGGTTTGTACGTCGGCGTTCATGGCGGCTATTCCTGGGGAAAATGGGAAGGCGACCTCACCTTCGATCCAGGGGGCGGGCCAATCGAGGTTTTCGACCCGGCGCATCGAACAATCGACGGCCATGGCTGGCTCGCCGGAGGGCAGATCGGATTCAATTAGCAGGTCAACGCGTTTGTTTTCGGACTTGAAGCCGACGCGTCGTGGACGAACCTCAAGGGGAACGGAAGCTTCAATACGGGTCCCGGCGACTTCAATTGGCAGATCGGAAGCCAACTGGACTGGTTTGGAACAGTCCGCGGCCGGGCGGGCGTCGCGTTCGACAGATTTCTAATCTATGCAACGGGCGGTGCCGCTTTTGGGCAGAGCAAGGCAGACCTGATTGTAACGAACATTATTCCGTGCTGTTTGGTCACGGCAACTGCATCGGCCAAAGAAAATCACGTCGGCTGGACGGCCGGCGCTGGCGTCGAATGGATGTATTCCCGAAATTGGTCGATCAAGGCCGAATACCTTCACGTCGACCTGGGCGCGGCGGATTACCGTTTCGCTGGCACCACATTCGTTGGCACGCCACACACCACCGACAGCATGCTGGGCGACTTGAAGTTCGACCTCGTCCGAGCGGGACTGAATTACAGATTCTGATAGGCCGCGTCAGCGTTTGCCTAACGTTCAGACGACCGTCGTTTCTTGAATGCAGGGTTTGGGGTGCAGAACCCGCGATTGCCGCTGATGACCCAGCGACGACAGGCCTCGACCGACTTGAAGCCGCAGTTGTCTTGGGCACGGCCAGCGCCGGTATTTGTCCTGGCACACCACGCGCCGTTGCCGCGCGCGTTTGCAGGTCCTTGGCCTGCGCAAAGCATAGCGACAATCAACGCACCGATCAGAAATGAGACGCGCATGTATACCTCTCGGCGTCGATGACAAGACCGGATTGCGGCGCCGCGCGGGTCCGTGGACGGCTTGGGCTTATGCCAGGAGATAATCTTACTTTTGATTTTCGATCCAGTCGGCAGGCGGCAGGGCGTCGACGAACCTTGCGTCTCGTGGCCGCCAGGTATGCTTGGTCCGGCAGTGCGGACAGCGCGTTTCCAAAACCTCGTTCGGCATGCGCGCAAACGTCGAGGCGTCGGTCTGAATACCCGTCGCAACATCGCGCCCGGTGGCGGGGCACTTGATGACCAGTACGCCCATGCGACAAGCCTAGGGTTTGTCTGCCTGGACCGACAAGCCAAATCAGCGTCTTTTAATGCCGTGGTTAGGCGGTCTCGCTAGCGTCAGGACAGTCGTTTCTGTCCTAGGTGCCGCTTCGCGGTTTTCTTGTCCGTCTGAATGACGGCAGCTCTCAATTATCCTCTTTCGGGCGCCGCCACCACACGATCGCCATGACGGTCAAGCAGCCGGCGATTGCGGCGAGAAATACAAAGGCGAACGAGAGATTGCTCAGTGCCATTTTCAGCCCTCACGACAAGGCTGGCATTTTGCCCCCACGGTGTAAAACGCTGAAGCGCATTGGGGCTGATGGGGTAGGGAAGAAGCGCTTCGTCGCTCTCAATAGAGTCAATGGCTTAGCGCGAAGCCTGATACCTTCGTCCAACTGTTCATTTGATGCCATTTTGGCACCGGGGACGTTGGCGGCGCTGTTATTCTGCGTACGATGAAAACCAGGGAATGGTCCCTGACCCACAGTCAAACCGTAACTATTCGCTCTCGCCAGTTTCGCGCTCGACAAACTCTCAACACGGTGACGCCTGTCCTAGGTGCTGCTTTGCGGTTTGTTCATCGACCGCAAGATCGATGCTGAATAGCCGACCTCTTTTGCGGCGATCCCCACGCTAGTTATAATTACGAAAGGTTCGACGAATTGGTTGCTTTTCTCGCGCAATAAAACCGCACGATGCGCTCGGCGGTGGGACGACGGAGTGCGATAAATTCGGCTTTTGTCTGAAATAAATCGTCGCGAATAACCTCGGCATCAGACAAGCGCGATCGATAAATCGCCTCGACTGTTGCCAGGCGGAAGCCAATTGCTTTTAGAATTATTGCCACCGGGCTCGACCAGGTGCCAACAAACAGCCTTTGAATTTCGTTTGCTGGAAGTCCCGAAAGATGGGAAATCGAAACAATTATTTCCTCAAGCTTTTTTGCTTTTGCAAATTCATACACAACAGCCTCGGAAAGTGGTTTTGAACTAACAACAAGTTCGGCCGTCCTGTAATCCTTGTCGCTTCCCGTTGCTGGTGCACTATCGGGCAAAATTTCTTTGATTATTTTGCTGAGTTCCGGGATATCCGTTGTCAGCCTTTGTCGAACGACTTCAGATGCCTTTGATATGAGTCCGCGAAGGTGATGCTCGGGAATATCAATCCTTCTAGCAACACGTTCTGAGAGCCAATTATCCTCGGTACTTTTTTTGACGAGTATCCCAAAGCCCAGATCGGAAATTGCCGCGCCGGGATTACTGGCAACCGTACGTAAAACTTTAATGTCGCCTCTTGTTACCAATTGATCGGTGATTGGTTCGCTAAGCTTGGTGCGAGTAGCAATAGCAAGGAGATGCTCCTGTCCCTTAATTGTAATGCAATGGGTAAGAACATCATCACCCAGCACGTTGGATTGAGCGAGAACTGGTTCTGCGACTTCGATGGCATCGTCAAGGGCGAGCGTTCGAATTGTATTGGTGGGTACGCCGTCAACCGGCGCTAGTCGTTCGGCAAGTTCCACGCGAGCGCTGACTTCGACAGCAGCAATGAGCATTTGCAAAATACCATCGTACAGTTCGAGCTGGTCAGCCGTATAATGCCCTGCATGTACGAGGAAGAGGTCAGTTACACGCCGCAACATTGTTCCAACTTCGGCTGACCGAGTTGCAACTGCATTTTCGACATCGGAAATTAGATTCTGCGTCAGCATAGCTGTACTCAGATTTGTGACACGTGAAACTGACCAGATTGACCGTATAAATGAAATGTAAATTCTACCGTAACGCGGAAGACTAATTTGCGATTAAAACTTGCTGAACTCGCATCGCCCTGCACACAGTGTGGCTATCGCTATGTCAGCTTCTGGCTCATAGGGGCATGGGTTCTTGCACCGCAGATGTCTCCTTATGGCCCTTAGCGGACATGGCCTGTTGCGCTGCAACTGTCCGCTTTCGGGGGCAGAGCAGACATGACCTTTCGCGGTCAAAATATCGGGAGATTGGAAATGCGCATTCACAACATCTATGCCGACGAGAATGGTGAAACGCACTTCCGCGATATTGAAATCGAATTGTCCGAAGCAGGCCCCGACGGAACGACGTCAAAACGATTTCCTGCATCGGGGATTATATTTCGGACTACGCCAGCGGATTGGTTTTTCGACTGGCACCCAGCGACAAGACGGCAGTACGTGATCAACCTGGATGCCCCCCATCAGGTCACAGCGAGTGACGGCGAAACCAGGACAATAGGTGTGGGCGAGATATTTCTCATCGAGGATCTGCACGGCAAGGGTCATCTATCCAAAGCCTTAGGCAAATTCCGACATTCGGTGATGATACCAGTCGACTAGGCTGTGCGTGTGATGTCCGCTTTTGGCCCAAAGCGGACATTCTCCAAACAGGTACGATGTTCCGCAGTTGCGCCTTTTTCGTCCACTTGGCTAAGATGCCGTCCGGGACGGACAGAATGCGACAGACCCTAAGAAAAATTCTTGTGTTCGCCTTGTCGGTTGGATTAGCCGCGAGCACACCGGCTTTGTCACATGCGCAACCCGGTCATTCCAATGCAACTGCGTCTCACGCAGGTCGTGACTTGCAAAACTACGCAGACTTGGCAATTGAGCCCGGAGATGACGGCTCTCCACACAGCGCGTCCCGACCAGTGCACGACCACAATGACGGTGTTTGCAAGAAGTGCTGCGCGGCTTGTTTAGGCGCAAGTCTGTTACCTAATCCGCTCGTCGCCGTGTTGATAATGTCGGAGCCCGGCAAACTGGTAGTCCGGTGTGATCACAAATTGGTCGCGCACGACATACCAACCGAACCCGGAATTCCCAAACCTCTCTGAATTCGGACGAGTGCACCGCCGCATAACTGTGGCTCGTGTCCCTTTTCAGCGAGGGTTTCTCAATGCCTACGCATGGTTTGTTGCGTGGTCTCTACGCCGCCACAAGTTCAATTGCGCTTTGCCTATTCATTCCGAGCGGAGCGCAAGCGCAAGATATTCTCAAGGAACTAGAAGACGCCGAGCCCACCCAAGACCACGGCCAGCAACCGCACGATCAGGGCAATACGCCGAAGCCAAAGCAGAAGGACACTTCGCAAACATAACAAGGTCACAGCGGACATAAGTCAAAGACAAAAAAACCATCGCACCAGCATCAAGGCCATGGTGGCACCACGTCTCCCGACACGTCGCATCTTGGGACGCACGGTGAGACGCATGCAATGCGCGGCTTTCTCGGTCCTTACCCGATAAACCGGGAAGGCTCCGGTACAAGCTGGCTGCCCGACACAACTCCCCATTTCGGCATACACAACACGTATGGCCAATGGCAGACGATGTACCACGCGCTATTCAACCTTGTGTACGACCATCAGGGCGGCCCGCGAGGAGGTGACAAAACGTTCGTCAACGGAATGTTCATGGCAATGGCGCAGCGGCCACTCGGGGATGGGACTTTTGGTTTGCGAGCGATGCTCGCGCCTGACCCTTTCATGGGAAAGAACGGCTACCCGCTGCTGTTTGCGACTGGTGAGACGGCAGATGGCCGAACCCATTTGATCGACCGGCAGCATCCGCATGAACTCTTCATGGAACTCGCGACAACGTACAGTTATGACTTCGCGAAGAATTCAAGCGTCTACATTTACGCTGGGCTGCCCGGCGAACCGGCGCTTGGGCCGTCCACTTTCATGCACCGGACGAGTGGGATGGACATTCCCGAAGCGCCCATCAGTCACCACTGGTTGGACAGCACGCACATCACATTTGGGGTGGTGACCGCCGGTATCGTGCTGAACACTTGGAAGATTGAAGCATCGGCGTTCAGGGGCCGCGAGCCGGATCAGTATCGTTACGACATCGAAGCGCCAAAACTCGACAGCTATTCGGCACGCATCTCATGGAACCCTATTCGCGAGTTGAGCTTCCAGGTTTCCTGGGGGCACCTCAAATCCCCCGAGCAACTGGAACCCGACAAGAACGAGGACCGTTTCACGGTTTCGGCGATCTACACGCAACCGTTCGGCAAGGACAACATCTGGAGCACAACGGTTGCGTGGGGTCGGAAGATGACGAAGCCCGGAGATACGCTGGATGGCTTCATTCTCGAAACCGCAGCCATCTTTCAGAAGAAATACACGGTGTTCGCACGCGCCGAGCGAGTGCAGGAAAATGAGCTACTCGACCTCGAGCCTGCCCCAACTTTTACGGTCAACAAGCTTACGGTCGGAGGCATCTACGATTTCATCCGCACAGATCACGCGAAGTTCGGCATTGGCGGGCTAGTCAGCATTTATGGAGTGCCCGACGGGCTAAAGCCGTTTTATGGCGATCCGACGAGCGCAATGGCTTTTGTAAGGTTGAAGATCGAATGAAACAGTTCATTTTGATCGCCGCATTCGCAGTTATGTTGTCATGGACTGCTGCCCGCGCACACAAGGGCCACGAGCACGCAACAGGCGCTGTGCGCGAACGCATGGAATTGATGACAGACATGGGGAAGCGTTTGCTTGCGATAAGCAAACGGCTCCGAGCCAATAAAGAACTCGATCGGATCGCGGCTGACGCACGCGCGATCAAGGACGCTTCGGGGAAACTCACGTCAAAATTTCCCCCCGGGAGCACACAATTCCCGACGGCGGCAAAACCGGTGGTCTGGCAGCAATGGGAAGACTTCACCGAGAAGGTCAAGAAATTACAAATGGAGGCTGAGAAGTTGTCGACGACCAGCCCATTAGACGGAGATGCATTGCGCAAACAATTCCGGGCTGTTGCGTATGCATGCGACGGTTGCCACAAAACATATCGAACGCCGAAGGAAACTCGATAGCTCCACATACGACCAATATCCGCTATTGGCCCCTAGCGGACATCGCCTGTTGCACCGCGCATGTCCGCTTTCGGGGGTAAAGCGGACATCGCTCTTTGCGACGCATATGTCTGCTTTTGCTATTCAACAGTTCATAAAAAAAGAGGCCGCCCACTAGATACACGGCGCGGCCTCAAACAAACCGACGCACACCGGGTGACTGGTCGCGTCGCACTCACAACCGGGAACGCAAAACCAAGTTTGTGAGTCTACTCACCCCATTACTTCTCCCCGGCATTGCGGCACGAATAAGGTATCCCATACCCGTCGGCGCTGATGGAATGGTATAGTGTTGCCGTGACAGTGGTTTCTTTTTACCGCAGAGGAAAAATTGATACGCCATCACAGTACTCACTGTGTTGGGGTTTTGCGGATGGCACAGGAAATAGAAAGCAGCCGCGCCCGCAGGTGACTAAAAAAAGTTGATCAGATTTCGGCGAGACCGCCTCGCGGCGGTCTTTCTGTTTATGTAGTGCCGTTTGTCCAATTCGCAGGTAAAGCGGCCGCGGAAAATATCACTCTAACTCTGTAGAGACGCAGGTTGCCGCTGCTTCGGTGCGGCGATTGTAGCTGAAAACGAGTAATTGCAAGGTTCGCATTTCCACACGTGGCGCACTCGGTGTGCATCGACATATTCCGACCGCTCTGGAGCGATCAGCGGCTCGCCACAACGAGCGCATTTTATGGTTAGGGTGCTCATGCCGGATGCCGGCCGGAGCCTAGTTGGCACCAATTTAACAGGCGCTTTCCTGGTCTCGTAAGTTCTAATTCAAATGTATCGCACGTGTCCGCCTTCGGGGGTAAAGCGGGCATCACCTTTTGCGCTGCGCATGTCAGCTTTTGACCCAAAGCGGACCTACCGTCCTGTGCGCGACGTTCTGATCTGATATGATTTCGAGAAGGGCAAAAATGGCGTCGTACGAGCCTTGGGGATGGTTGCTTTTCGCGGGGTGAATTTCCGAAAACTCGTTCCGGCTGGGTCAGCCGAGGCATATGCGTTTGCGACATTTTGCGTTGCGGTCGCGGCAGTCGTGCGTTGGGTCGCGGGATTGTGGTTTGAAGGTATCGTTCCCTTCGCGACCTTTTTCCCGGCAGTTTTGTTGGCAAGTCTGGTTGGCGGCATTGGCCCGGGAATTTTCGCCGCTCTATTGGGAGGCGCTTTCGGGTGGTGGGCATTCCTTTCGCCGCCAATGACCTTTTTCCCCCTTCAGGTCGGACAAGTAATCAGCCTAATAGCTTACCTTACTACTTGTCTGACTATTGTGTGGGCGGCAGAGCATTATCGAAGGCTGACGAAGCGTCTCGAGGACGAGCAGAAATTTCGCGAGTTGGCCGTTGACGAGCTAGCGCATCGTCTCAAAAACAAAGTTGCTACAATTCAGTCGATAGTCAGTCTGCGGCTTCGCGAGGACCCGCAAGCGAGAGATGAAATTGTAAAATGCCTTGGCTCACTCAAGGCTACCGACGACCTTATTATTGCTGCTCAAGGTCAAGGCGCTAACCTTTGCGACATATTGGCTGCCGAACTCCGTCCGTACGACGCAGTGCGAATATCGATTGAGGGCCCGGAGA
>Ga0164309_10000442_pt1 | contig 22726 bp, 12 predicted proteins | sample Whisoiple_247_MG_FD_109984 | JGI IMG/M metagenome (GOLD analysis project Ga0164309, IMG submission 109984) | Soil microbial communities amended with fresh organic matter from upstate New York, USA - Whitman soil sample_247_MG | ecosystem: Environmental > Terrestrial > Soil > Unclassified >...
ACTTCATGATCGTTGCCCAGCCGGCGCTCGGCATCTGGAACTGCAGCTTCTTGCCGCCGACCGCGACCAAATACGACTTCGCGGCGCCGGAATTGTACAAGACCGTGACGATGCTGCCGTTGGGGTTCTTGAAGGCGAGTGCATCGCCGCCCGTCGTGCCCAGCACCACGGCGCCGGGTGACACGAACTGCGCCAGATGGCGAAAGACATAATACGCCGGGGTGATGTTCAGTTTCTTCGCCGCCGTGTCGACCGTCAGCAGCGCATTTTGCGGCCAGACACGCTTCGAGTCGATTCCGTTGCCCACCGTATCGAGCACCATGTTCCAGATGCTGTAAGAGGCCACGCCCGCCTTGATCCAGTCGCGGAAAAGACCCCAGCTCTCGACAGCGTACGCCGCATCGTTCGGCGCTAGCTTGTCGTTGAACGGAGTTTCCCACGGATAATTGCCGCACTTGTGCTCGGTCTGCCAAATGGGGTGCATGTATTTCTGGTCCCCTTTGACGCTGCCGAGCATGCCCCACTGATAACCAAGCACGCCGATCTTGGCGCTCGCGGTGGTATCCCCCATGACGGTGCTGACGATGGAGGTGTCGCCCGTGCCGGCGTTGAAGGTGCCGAGCATGATCTTCGTGTCTAGGTTGGCTTGGGCGAGAGCGGGTCCGAGATGCTTGCCAACGAAGGTAGCGTACGTTGCTGGTGCCCAGCCGCAGGTCGGGTACGTGCCGCTGTAGCCGGGCTCGTTCTGCGGCGAAACAACGTCGATTTTGATCTCCTTCTGTTTGTATGCCTGCACGAACTTGACGAAGTACAGGGCGTGAGCCGCGAGCGTTGCATCGTCCTTCTTCATCGTGCCGCCGTCGAAGGGCGAGTCATCGTTGAACGGCCCGTCTTTCATCCAGGTAGGCGGTGACCACGGGCTGGCCCAGAAACGCAGATCGCTCTTAACGGCTTGCGCGGCCTTCACGAAGGGGATGAGCTTCTGCTCATCACGAGTGGTCGAGAAGCTCGCCATCGCCGTGTCGGTCTGGCCAGCGGGTACTTCATCGAGGGAGTAGCGATCGGTTGAGTAGTCGCTCGCTCCCATGGGAATACGGCCCCAAGTGAGGTTACAGCCATCTTTCCCGAACAGCAGAGTGAGCGCTTTGTTGCGCTCGGCTTCGCTGAGTTGCCCCAGGTAATCCCAGCCTTTTTCGTTGAAGGCAGCACCGAACCCATCCCAGGTTTGGGCCGTAGCAGTGTCATTGACGGTCACGTCGGCAGTGCCACTGGCCGCTTCGGTCAAGGTGCCACTGGTCACCCAATAGGCGCCGGCGGTCGAAGTCACCAATGGGGGTTGAACGAAGATGCCACTCCCCGCGGCGCCTGCGACCCCAGCGCTGCCGCCGATCGCGCTACCACCAGCGGTCGATGGCGCGCCGCCTTGGTCGTTCCCCGCCGCGCTCGTGCTGCCGGCCGTCGAGGTGTTGCCACCGCTCGTCGAGGCGCTGCCGGCGCTGCCCGATGCGCTCGTGCCGCTCCCACCTGAAGCGACCGACATGCCCCCGCTACCGCCCACGTTCTGGTGCGTCCCGCCGGCACCGGCAGGCGACCCGTTCGAACCCGAGGGGGAATTGCTCGAGCACGCGGCGGCGAGCAACACGGCAATCGTGCAAGTGATTGGATGGATTCGCATGAGCTTTCTCGACCGAAAACAGTGGCTGTTCGTTTGATGATTTGGACGGTGTTCGAGAGCGGCAACTGCTCAGCCGCGCGAGCGTCGCCGCCGCATCAGCAAGGTCAGCGCGGCCAAGCCGGGCAGGACCGCTGCGCCGTCGAACCAAGGCGTGCGCTGTGACGCCACACGACAGCCGCAGCCAGAGTCCCCGGCAGCGGGTTTCGCGCCGCCGACGACGGTGCCGCCCGCGCCGTTGTTCGCCGTGCTGCCTGCTGCGGCACTGTTGCCACCGCTCGCTGAAGTCGAGCCGCCCGCCTGAGGCGCAGCGCCGCCCGTCGAAGGGCTGCCACCAATAGCGGTGCTCGGCGCTCCGCCGCTTGCCGTTCCGCTGCCGCCGGTGCCGGACGCCATTCCGCCGCTCCCGACCGCTCCGCCAGCGCCGCCGGTTCCGCCGGGGTTGGTGCCATCAGCCGCTTGAAACTTCAGGGAGTTAACACGCAGGGCGCCAGCAAAAACCGCGTACACCGCATGAACGCCGGTGGTCTTGGTGAGCGTGCAGGACTGCGTGGCCCAACTCCCCGCGGTGGCCGTGATGTCGCATTTGCCGATCAGCGTGCCCGTCTGCGTGTCCGCATGCAGCTCGACGGTCGTCGCGGCTTGTGCGTTGACACGCAAGTCGACCTTGTTCACCCCGCCATCGCTGAAGTCCACCTTGTCGTAGAAGACGTAGCTGTTGGCGGTCGCGGCGATGGACTGCCCCATTGAGGCGTCCTTACTATCTTCCTTGGTCGCGCCAGACTGACCATCGTAGTCCTCCGCTTCGATGTCTGCGAGCCCATCGCGCCCGGTCACGGGGCGCTTCAAGCTGAGCAAGATCATCGCGGCACCCTGCTTGGGCACGGTCAGAGTCGCGTTGTACGTGGCGCTGCCCGCGGCCGTGGTCACCGGTGTAGCGAGCGCCAAATGTTGCGCCTGCCGCATCGCTTGCCACTGCGCTTCGGTCGGATTCTTGGGTTTGCCTTGAGTCGCCCAGACGCCATACGGGTTACTGTGGTCGGCATCGATGGCGAACTGCGTAACGAAAATGTTCTTGCCCGCGAAAGGCAGATTGCTCACGTTCAGGGTCACGCTGTCGGTGCCCGTCGTGTTGATGGTCGAATAATAGTTGTAAACGATGATGGCGACTTCGCTGTTGTCAGCGGAGATCGAGGCCATGCCGTCCACACCATCAGCGGTACCCTTGCCGCCCGTCACGGTTAGTCGCTTCGAACCAGTGTAATTGAGCAATCTGAAGGCGTTGTAGGCCGCCTTGCGTACGCCCTGATAAGTGAGCAGCCCGAAAACACTTCCGAACGGCAGTGTGCCCCCGCCTTGCTGGGCGATGTAAGAGCCTGCGTCACCGTTGGCTTCGCCGAACACGTCTGAGACTGCCCAGTACGAAAAGATGGAAAGCGGCGGCTTGTCGCCCTTGTTTTGGTCGGCGAGGAGCTTGACCGACTTGAGAATGAAGGCCGCATTGACATGGTTGTCCATGCTCACGTTGTTGTCGGTAGTGTTGCCTCCCTGGCCGGTATAAGCCGAGTTCCACTCAGTGTTGAGCGATTCGAGCTGGTCAGTCGTGTAGCCATTGCCCGTGATGACACCGACTCGGCCGTTGTTGTCGGTAACACCGAAATTGGCAGCGGCAGTGGCTCCCGCGCCGCCGGGATATGCGTGAGACGAGAGGAACGTCACGCGTGCGCCCGAGGTTTTCACGTGCTTCAAGAAGTCGCCCATCTGCGTGGTCGACCCCTGAGTGGTGGCAGGCCCCCCAATCATGATGTTCGGCAACGCGGCCACGGCACCGGCCGCAGCAGCGTCGTACATCAGGAAGTAATCGTTCATCGTGCCGTTCCAAAACCCGGAATAGTTCGGCTCGTTCCAGACCTCCCAGTACCACTTGCTCACGTCGGCCGCGCCGTACTTGTCCACTGCGTGTTGGACGACGGCTTGGATGAAGTTCTGGTAGACCGTGAGGTCTCTGGCCGGGTCGCGACTATCACCCGACTTGGCCAGGTCCTTCGGCATGAAGCTGAGCTCCATGATCGGGCGCATCCCCGCCGCAGCGATTGCGGCGAGATAAGTGTCGAACTTGGTCCAGTCATAGGTCGGCGTGCTGCCCGTCCCGTGGAAGATCCCGACGTCGTCATTGAAGACGCCGTGGCCGCGCACGCGCAGCATGCCAAGCTCGCGGTTCGCGAGCTTGTAGTGCGTTTGCAAGTCCGAGCGCAGCGTGAGGCTCGCCGTTCCGGTGCCGACGCACGCCGACCAAAAGTGCGGATTACCGCTTGGACTAGCGGAGGCGTCCACGGTGAGCGTTTGGGCATTGGCTGCCCCCGCGATGCTCAACCCGGCAAGCGAGATGAGGCTTGCGAGGATGCGTTCCGTGATTGCTGGCTTAGTCATGAACGGTTCTCCCAATGCCTTTAAGGCTGAGTGTCACAGTGACGAACGAGTCGAAACGAGCGAGGACGCGGGGATTACGGGACGGTCAGCGCAAAGCTCTTGACGGTGATCGAACCGCCCAGAGCGGAAGTAGCGAAGTTGAAAATCCCGTAGCGATATCCGGGGAAAAATTGCCAGTCAGTGCTCAACGTGTAACCCGGTCCGATTGACGTGAACGTCGTCCCGTCGGTGCTGTAGGAGAACTTGGCCTGCCGACCCGTGCCCGGTCGCACATCCGCCGTTGCTCGCAGCCAGATCGTGGTGCCTGAGATCGGGCTGCTTGCGGCTTCGGTCCCCGTGCTGGTCGTGGCCCAGCCGCTGGTGTTCATGGCAAGGCCGTTCACCATCGATACTTTGCTCGAGCCACCGGACTTCTTGACGGCAACGTACGCCGACATGTGCTTCAACAATGCCAGGCCGGCGACGTCGCCGTCTTTCATGCCGCTGATGTCGATCTGGACCGTGCTGGTCGATTGCGGTCCAATGGTTCGGCGCGTCAGCGTATTTCTGGCCGCGTACAGATCGTCGGTCACGGTGGCCGTCTGCAACGTGACTCCGTTGTTGATCGACCACTTCGCGTTGTCCGGATTGTGATTCCACTCCCACTCCGGAGCGAGCGTCGTGCCGCTGAAGGTCTCGGTGCCCGTATGCGGTTTCGTCGCGCGTGGCGGTCGTGGCACATCCGGATACGGATAACTGGCGCCCCAGGCGTTATCGACGAGCTGCACACTGGGCCAACCGTCAGCGCTCCAGGTGACTGGTGCAAGCACAGGAATACGCCCGCCCGGGTACGCATCCTGAAAGCCCATGTAATACCAATCGCCCTTTTGGGTTTGAATCAGACTGCCCTGATGCGGCACGCCGCCGCCCGCAACCGGTCCCTTCGTCTTGTCGATCAACATTTTGGACGTATACGGACCCCAAACGTTGCTGGACTTGAGTACGTACTCACCATCTGCAGGGCGAGTGGGAGTGATGTAGTAGTTGCCCTTGTACTTGAAGAAATGTGAGCCCTCGATCGGAGAGCCCCCGCTGGGAGTGAAGACTTCCTGAGTCTTCACCTGCGTCATCCCATCCGCACTCAGCTGAGCCACGCTGATCTTGCCGCTGCCGAAGGCGACGTACATGGTGTCGTCAGCCGAGTCGTCGTAGTCGACCATTATCCCGGCGTCGTAGTAGCAGTTGTTGATTGTGGACTTCTTTTGCCAGGGGCCTTCCGCGGCGGGAGCGGTGTAGATATAGGTCTTGGCGAAATCGATACAGCCCAAAAAGTAGAAGGTTTTGTTCGACTTGCGATAATGCAAAGACGACGCCCACGTGCCTTTGACGTACGCCTGTCCGCCGCTCAAGTCGTACTTGGCGCCAAAATCCAAGACCGGAACCGCGTGCCCGATGTACTCCCAATTCACCAAGTCCCACGAGCGCAAGATCGGCGCGCCCGGCGAATAGTGCATATTCGACGCGGTGTAATAGTACACGTCGTCGACTCGGACGATCTCGTCATCCGGCAAATCCTCCCACATGATGGGGTTCGCGAATGTTGCCGATGGCGGCCAAGCACCGCTCAGGCTCCCGCCAGCGCCGCCCCCCGTACTCATTCCTGCGCTGCCGCCAACGCTCGCTGCACCACCTGAACCTGACGCACTTGCGCTCGCGCCTGCAGCGCCAGGGGCGCCGCTGTCAGCGCCCGAGTTCGATGAGCCGCCGAGTGCGCTACCGGCCGAGCCGGTGCTCATGCCGGCGCTCGCCGCGGCGGCCGGCGAGGTTTGTCCGCCCACGTTACTCGCCGTGCCTGCACTGCTCGTTCGTCCGGCGTCGTTCAGGGGTTCAGCGGACGTGCCGTTGCCACACGCGCCGCTTGCGAGGAGCGGCGACAACACGGCAACAAGGACTAAGGGTTTCGCGTAAAACACTTAGTCGAGCAGTAGCCAGAGCCTGCCCAATCCGTCGACAAAAAGACGGTCAATATCGGTGACTAAGCCGCAAATTCAACCGGTTGACCTAGACTAGGCGCGTGCGCGGTCGTGGCGCCGGCGGATCGCTAAGCCGAGCCCGACTAGAGCGAGCAACGAAAACTGCACACGGCCACTGCCGGAGTTGCCGGCAATCCCGCAGCTGCAGCCGTCAGCAGAGTTTGCGCTTCCGGTCGAGCCCTGAGTGCCGGCCGTGGCCGTGGTGCCACCGGCAGCGACCGCAGAGCCTCCGTGAGCCGTGCCGCCGCTCGAAGTTCCGGCGAGACCTCCGCTCGTGCCCCCCGTACTGCTCGTTCCGCCCGCTCCGGTCGATGCACCGCCGACAGCTGCCGCTCCACCGCTGCTCGAGCCGCTCGTGCCGATGCTCACAACTCCCCCTGTGCCGACAGAGGTCCCACCGCTCGAGCCACCAACCGAGGCGCTCCCCGCGGTCGCGTTACCTGCACCGCCCGCACCACCGCTCGTGGGTGGACACGCCGCGGCTTCGGGATCCGCGCTTCCGAGCGGATCGAGACCCAGAAATTGCGCTGCGGCGTTGGTATCCCACTTCACGTCGTGGTCAGCGCCATCCACTGCAACGGTCTCGAGCACGCCGAAGCCGCACTTGTTTTTCCAGATTTGGTGAGTGCCGCCGTACTTGGTGTCCGAGCTCGTGGGTGCATCGCTCAATGACAGGACGTTTGTCCATTCCTTCACTGATTCAGCCAGATTCTTGTAGCTGATGGTCTTGTCCACGGTGCCGTGCCACAGCTGAACTCGAGGACGATGACCGGTGTAGCTGGGAAACATCGAGCGCACGAGGTCGCCCCATTGTTGGGCTGTCTTGCTCACCGTTCCGCCCGCGCACGGGCCACTCCACTGCCCGTTGCTGGCCACGTCACCGCTGTAGTCCACTGCCCAACACCCGCACGGCACGCCTGAAATCGCGACACCGGCTGCAAAGATGTCCGGATACACGCCGAGCAGCGCTTGCGTCATCATTGCCCCGGAGGAGCCACCGAACGCGTACACGCGCGTGGCATCGGCGTTGTACTTGGTGAGCGCGTAACGCACCATTTGCGCGATGGCCTGCGTGTCGCCACCGCCGTCATGCTTGAGTGACTTTTCCGAGCCAACGTCCCAGCAGTTGTGCCCGGTGGCCTCTGGGAAAATAATGATGAACCCGTTCTTGTCCGCAAGCGAGACGAAGCTCGATTTCGTTTCGCTGTACGTACTCGCGGCTGTGCCTTGGCAGTGGTGGGACGCGACGAGGATCGGCGGCTTCGCCGCAACCTTGTCGGGCACGTAGATGTACATGTTGACGTAGCTCGGCAGGCCGCTCACGCCCCAAACACTCTGTTCTACTTTCTGCGAAGTCGCAGCGCTGGCCTTGGCGCCCAGTGACGCCGCGACGAGCAGGGCTGCTACGGAAATTCCAGAGGGTCTCATCCACGTAGCAGTACCGCCAGCGGCGCCAATCCATCTTTAAAAGTGACACGCCGGCAGGCAGGTGATCGCAAGTTGGGACAGAACGGCTCGACGAAAAGAAAGAATCACAAAAACCACGCGCTCCCGACAATTCGGACCGTGACTACCGCCATTTCCGCCCAGCGCGCTGCGCTAGCCATCTTCGCCGCCACGACCGTCTATTCCGCCGGAGCGCTCGCCGACAATCCAGTCATTCAGACCAGCTACACGGCGGACCCTGCGCCCATGGTTTACGACGGCAGGTTGTACCTCTACACCTCCCACGACGAAGACGTGACCGTGAACAACTTCTTCACGATGAACGACTGGAGGCTCTACTCCACCGTCGACATGGTGAATTGGACCGACCACGGTTCACCAGCAGGCTACAAGACGTTTAGTTGGGGAACGGGCGATGCCTGGGCCATCCAGGTGGTCTCTCGCAACAGCAAGTTCTACCTGTATGCACCGATCAACAACTCGACCGGCTCCAAGATCGGCGTGTTGGTCGGCTCGAGTCCCACCGGCCCCTTTTCAGATCCGCTCGGCAAAGCGCTGATTTCGACCGGCTCGGGGAATATCGACCCAACGGTGTTCACCGACGACGACGGGCAAGCCTATTTATATTGGGGCAATCCGGACCTGTACAACGTGAAGCTGAACTCGGACATGATTTCCTTTCCGGGGAGTCCGACGAAGGTCAACCTGACTACCGCGGGTTTCGGCGCCCGGACGAAGACGGACCGAGCAACCGCGTACGAGGAAGGGCCATGGTTCTACAAGCGTGACGCGCTCTATTACATCGTCTATCCGGCCGACAGCACGCCCGAGAAGATCAGCTTCACGACCAGTAGCGGTCCACTCGGTCCCTGGAAATATGGCGGCGACATCATGGCCAAAGAGACCGGCTCCGGTGGCAGCTTCACCAATCACCCGGGCGTGATCGACTACAAAGGTCACTCGTATTTTTTCTATCACAATGCCGCCTTGCCCGGCGGAGGAGGCTACAAGCGCTCAGTCTGCGTCGAGGAGTTCAAGTACAACACCGACGGCTCCATTCCGACGATCGCGATGAGCACGGCAGGGCCAAAGGCCGTGGAGAACCTCAACCCCTTCCAGCGCGTGGAAGCCGAGACCATTGCGTTTTCAGCCGGGCTCAAGACGGAAGTGTGCGGTGAAGGCGGGATGGACGTCACGTCGATCAACAACGGTGACTACATCAAGGTCAAGAACGTCGACTTCGGCAGCGGCGCGACGTCCTTCGACGCGCGCGTTGCTTCGGCGAATAGTGGCGGAAGCATCGAGCTACACCTCGACAGCCAAACCGGGACGCTGCTCGGCACATGCGCTGTCTCAGGTACCGGCGGCGCACAGAAGTGGATGACCAAGACCTGCGCGATCAGCGGCGCGACTGGGGTTCACGATCTCTTTCTGAAATTCACCGGGAGCAGCGGCGATCTCTTCGCCTTCAATTGGTGGCAATTCAGCGGCCCCGGCGGCATGGACGTGGGCAGCGGCGGGACCGGTGGCGGCGGCGCGAGCAACGGTGGAGCTGCGAACCCTGGCGGCGCTGGCGGGCAGAGCGGCAAGTCAGACGGCGGCGCAATTGGACTCGGCGGGGGCTTGGCGAGCGGCGGCACGGGCGGAACCGCAGCCAGTCAAGGCGGTTCGGCGCCGACTAGCGGTGGGAACGGCTCGAGTGCATCGACTACGGGCGGCTATGCCACCAGCGGTGGCCGTACCGGAAATTCGAACGGAGGGGTTGCGCCAGGTGCGAAGCCGCCGGTCGAAGATTCGAGCGGTTGCAGTTGCCGAAGCAGCGCTGCGCGCGGCGGTTCCACCCCTGCCCTCGCGCTGTTTGCGCTGTTGGCCGTGGCGCTACAGCGCCGACGTCGCCAGCTCAAGCCTTGAGTTCGCTGAACAAGCCCTTCGGCAGGGACGCTTCACCGAAGTCATCCGTGGGCGCGCCGCCGGTCTTCGTCACACCGGCGGCGGTGAGCAACGTGTTCAGCATTTTGTTCACCCCCGATACTGAACCATCACCGCCCTTGCCGTCTTGGCTGCCGCCGGGTTGTTGACCGTTGCCGACCACGACGTACTGCCCCTTCTTGAAGTAGCCGTTGGCCGTCCCGGCCTGGATCCACGGGATATTGCTGAAGGAATGAGCGCCGGTCGCGCATTGATTGCAGTAGATGGCGACGCCTTGATCGAACAGCGGCCCTGTCGGCGTGTCGTAGGTCGACAGACTATCGAGCAGATGCTTGTAGTAGTTCAGCATCATGCGGTCGATGTAATGGTGAAAGTCGACAGCGTTGGCGACTTGGCGATGCGAAACGTCGTGAAACTTCGCTGTTTGCCCGTTGTACGTGTAGACGTGATCGTCGATTCGATCGCCGATCTTCAGTACCGCGACGCGACTGTAGTCGGCCGCAGCGGAGAACGCCATCAGCTCCATGAACAGCTTGACCGCGGCGTCGCGCGTCGACTGATCGTACGGCTTGGCGTCCATCGACTTCATGGTCGTCACGTCCGCGTCGGGAATGCTGTACGTGGTGGTCGACATCTTGACTTCGATGTCACGAATCGCCGTCAGGTGCTGATCGAGTCTTGCGCGATCGCTCGTGCTGAGATCCGTGCGCGCGAGGAGCGCGGAGATCTGCGGACGCAAGAGATCGTTGATGCTCTTGCTGCGTGCCGCACGTTGGTTCAAAGCCTGAGTTTCCGCGGATGTTCCCGCACTCCCCTTTCCGATCGCACCGATGATGGCTTGGTACGCTTTGTACGGCGTATCGATGTACACGCGCGGTTGCTGCGGAGTGACGTACGAGACGTAGCCCGGAATGTCGAACCCCGTGCCACCCGGCGAAAACATGCCCGCGTGGAGCACGAGAGGATCTCGTCCAGCCGGGTTTTTGGCCTTGGCGATGGCGGTATCGACGGAGATCCCCATCGCCTTACAGTTCGTACTGCCTGCGGTGATCTTCGACGCGGTCAGGATCTGCGCGTCGGCGGCAGAGTGGGAGCACCCGTTCGAGCTATAGGGGAGATTGATGCCTCGGACCACGAGCAGCTTTTCGGCGTAGTCCGCGAGTTCGCCGGTCGAGCGAGTGGCCTTGTCCGAGGTCATGCTCGCCTTGGTCAGCGCGCCGCTCGCAGTGGGCCAAAACTTCTCCGGTTCCGAACCGACGCTCAAGTTGACGCCGGCTTGAACCACGCCGTTGTCTCCAACCACGATTAGGACGAAGGGCGAACGCTGAGCGTCCTGCGCGGCCGCGTTGCGTGGCAAGAACGTCTCGAGCAACGGAAGCCCCAGCATGAGCCCGCCCGCGCCGCGGAGCACGGTTCGACGATTGATTGGCGGCGGCTGCAACTTGATCATTGTCGTCTCTTTCTGACTCATGGAAGGCGGTTGAGGAACGCATCGCTCGTCACCAATGCGAGCTCCAGGTCGTGAAGGGTCATTCCGGCACGCGACCGGCGGGCGAAGTAATCGACCGTCACCGCCTCACTGCTGTCGAGCTCCCGGCCGTGCAGGTAGCTCATCATGTTCTGGATGTAGCAAGCGTGCGTTTCCTTGGCCTCCGCCAGCAGCTTGGACAGCTCGACACCGTTGTTGAAGCTTCTGAGCTGCCCATCCAACGAGTAGCTATCTGCGGCGTTCACCGGCTTCCCTTGGTCGATCGTTCGATACTTGCCGATGGCGTCATAGTTCTCGAACGCATACCCGAGCGGGTTGAACAGCGCCCCGTGACAGGCCTGGCCGCAGGTCCCCTTCCCTGTGGTCATTTCCACGCGTTCGCGATTGGTCATTCCGGGCGTATCGGGCAGCATCGTCGCTGCGGCCCTGGGATCAGGGGGTGGCAAGGTTTTGCACAAGAGCCGTTGGGCGATGAACACACCGCGATGAATGATGTCCGGCTCGTTGCCGACCGACAGGTAGGATGACAGGAAGCCTGCTTGAGTGAGCAGACCAGAGCGTTGGCTCGGATCGAGGTCGACCTTGGAGAGCGACATGGGATCGTTCGAAGAGGCGCCGTTCACGCCGTAGAGTGGCGAGAGCAATGAGTTAACGAAGCCGACCGGTGCGGTGTAGAAGTCCTTGACCCCTCGGTTCTCTCTGAACACCCAAGTCAGAAACTGCAGCACCTCTTGTTTCATCGCCGCTGGCGTATTCGGCGTGAAATCCGGGAAGGCAGTCGCGTCTCTCACAATCCCGTCGTACGTGCCGAGGCGATAGACCTGCAGATTGAAGTTGCTGAGTCCCGACGCGCCGGTCGTCCCCTCCAGCAACCGCGCGGCTTGCGCGGACACGTCGGACGGTTCGTGCAGCTTTCCTGCCGCCGCGGCCGCCAAGAGCGTGTCGTCCGGGATGGTATTGGTGACCGCCAAGGCCAGCTTCGCGCCGACTTCCCAGTCGTTCAGCGGCACCTGGCTCGCACCTGCAGCCGCCGTTTGAAGCTCGGTGCGATACAAGAAATACGGCGACTGCAACATCGCCTGAATCACCAGGCTTGCGCCGGCTTTGAACGTATCGACGCCCGGATACAACGTAGCGCCTTGATTGAACAGTCCGAGGTGCGTCGTCACCTCCGCGTCGGTCAGCGGACGGCGAAAGGCACGCTGTCCAAAGGTCGTAATGAACGCCTTCGCGCGACCAGCCCCATCGCTCGGCGCGCCCGTCGGAACCAAACGAGCAAGCGCCGTCGCGTCGTTCGTGACCTTGTCCGCCAGCTTTTCCGAAGCATCGAACAATTGGGAGCGCAGCTGTTCCGTGACGAAGAGCGACTCCGCTTCGTCGTCAAAGCCGATCAAGGCATCGCCCGATACATTGCTGTCGACGTCGGAGATGTCGGACAGCTTCAACAAGTCCCGTACCGCGTTCGACCACTGTTGCCGACTCAACCGCGCAACCCGCGGAGTCGCCACCAAGACCGCGGCAGGCGGGGACGCGGGCACCTCGTACGGATCGCCGCCAGTTCCGCCACTGCCGGTCCCCGGCTGTGAGCCGCCCGAGCCGTTGTTCGCGCCCATCCCAGAACCCGATGCGCCTGGCGGGACGGTTGCCATTGGATCGGCAGTGCCCGGAGCGTGCGAACTACAGCCGACTGCCGCCAAATGGATCCCGGCAAAGAGGACGGCCCGCACGAGTCGCAGCCTCCCAGAAGAAGTCACAGACAATTGGGCATTGAAGGTGCGTTTCATCGCTTCCTCGGGAACGCGGACGACTGACGAGCACAACTCGGCTTCGCGCAAACGCGGCGTCCGATGCCTGTAAACTGTCGGGACCCGCGGAAAGTTGTTCGGGAAAAGATGGCCGCGAAATTTCGAGACTGGAGCGATTGAGCGACGGAATCAGCACCGCTGAGACATTGCACAGTGCATCCTTTCGAAAGACGGCAACCCAATGAACGCGATGAGAACAGGCATTATTTTGGTCTTCGCGGCCGGGTGCACCGTGGGCTGCACTTCACAACCAGACTCCGTCGCAGCTCAAAACGGAGGCTCGACGAGCAGCGGCGGACTCTCGAGCGGCGGCTCGGTGAGCGGCAGCGGCAGCGTCGGCGGCAATTTCACGGGCAGTGGCGGCACCGGCATCGCTGGCATGGGTGGCAGCTCGAGCGCGGACGCGGGCCGGAGCGGCGAGCCAGGTGGCGCAGCGAGCGGCGGCGCAGCGCCAGCCGCTGCTGGGAACTCGCCTGGTGGCGCTGGCGCGCCCGCTGTTCCGACATTGCCTGAACTCGTGACGTCTGCCGCAAACGCCTATTGGAACACCGCGAGCCCAGTGGCGCGTCTGACGACGGGTACCGCCGATCTGAGCGTCGACGAGAATACGAAATTGCAACGCTGGGACGGCTTCGGCGGTTGCTTCAATGAGATGGGCTGGGACGCGCTCTCGGTCGTGAGTGCCGAGATCCCGAGAGCAATGAAATTGCTCTTCGACGCCAAAGACGGCGCCAACTTCGCCTACGGTCGACTGCCGCTCGGGGCGAGCGACTACTCGATGAGTTGGTACACGCTCGACGACACCGCCGGTGACTATGCGATGGACAAGTTTTCCATCGCACGCGACCGAGAAAAGCTGATTCCGTTCATCAAAGAGGCGCTGAAGACCAAGCCGGATCTTCACCTTTGGGCGAGTCCGTGGGTCGTTCCGAACTGGATGATGGACGGCTCGAAGAACATGAAGAGCGACGCACAGACGCTGGGCGCGCACGCCCTATACATGGCTCGCTTCGTGGAAGAGTACGCAAAAGAAGGCCTAAAAATCTCGGCGATCCAGCCCCAAAACGAGCCCGGCTACGCCAGGGTGCATTGGACCCAAGCGCTGCTGATCGACTTCATGAAGACTTACCTCGGACCAACCTTGGCCCAGCGGAATCTTGCCACCGACGTCTGGTGCGGCACGATGTCGAAGGATCCTGACGACACCAACATCGCGCTGGCAACGGCCAAGGATGACGCCGCGATGAAGGTCGTCAAAGGCTTTGGGGTGCAATGGAACCTGCAGAGTTCCGTCGCCACCTTAGCCAGCAAGGCTCCGGTCATGCAGACGGAGCACCGCTGCGGCAACTACAATTTCGACAGCCCCTATTGGGACAAGACGCGCTACGACGCCAAGAAGCCGCAGAATGATCACCTGTACGGCGAGGAGAGCTGGCAACTGATCCGCGATTGGATCGTCTCGGGCGTGAACTCCTACAGCGCGTGGAACATGGTGCTCGACTCGACCGGCTTGAGCCTAGACAATTGGCCGCAAAACGCGCTCTTGGTCGTCGATCGTTCGGCGAAGACGTTGACCGCGACCGCGGCCTACTACGCCTTCCGCCACTATTCTCAATATGTCGCGCCCGGCGCGACGCGCATCAGCATCAGCGGCAGCAAGGACGCGCTCGCCTTCAAGAATCCTGACGGCAGCATCATCACCGAAATCTACAACGGCACCGGCTCGTCGAAGAAGACGACTCTCGCGGTAGGCAGTGCGCTCTACCAGTTCGAGGTTCCGAGCCACGGCTGGGCAACGCTGCGAATCACCTCTTAGCCGGTCCTGGAAAGGGTTCTCGGACGGGCAGTTCCGGGACCGGCTCTTAATTCGTCCGTGTTCGCGCGAGGCCGAGGGCTCTCGGGCTCGTGCGGTTCACGGTGTGTAGCGGATCGTCGCCCAGCCGCTTGCTGGCATCGCAAACTGCAGACTCTTGCCGCCGATTGAGACGACGTAGCTATTGTTGGCAGCGCCGCTGTTGTACATGATGGCGACTAGGCTGCCGTCCGGATTCTTGAATGCCACGGCGTCGCCGCCCGTGGCGTCGATGCGTTTGGCTTGCGGCGCCACGTACTGCGAGAAATGACGGAAAACGTAGTACGCGGGCGTTTGCACGATCTGGCCGCCGTCCACGACGAGCAGCGCGTTTTGCGCCCAAACGCGGGTATTGTCGATGCCCTTGCCGCCCTTGTCGAGCACCATGTTCCAGGCGTTGTACGCGGTGAGGCCGTTCTTCATCGCGTCTCGAATGTAGCCCCAGCTGTCCTTGGCGTAGCTCACGTCATTCGGTGCCGCAGCCACGTTCGAGCCCGGATTCCCGCCGCACTTGTGCTCTGAAAGCCAGATCGGGATGCCTGAGCCTTTGCTTTTCAAGTTGCTCACTTGATCCGCGTCCGACATGCCCCACTGAACGCCGATCACTTTGGCGAAGCCCTTGGCGGTCGAGTCCGAAAGCACCGCGTTCGCGACCGCGACATCCGCGTTGCTGTTGGCGTTGGACATCGTGCCGAGCATCATCTGCGTCGTGGGCGTCTCGCTCGCCAGGGCGGGCCCGAGGTACTTGCCGACGTAGGTCGTGTACGTGCTGGGTGACCAAATTGCCGAAGGGTAATTCTGCGAGTAATTCGGCTCATTTTGCGGAGCGATGTAGTCGATCTTGATGCTTTGCTCCGCGTAGGCCTTGATGAACTTGATCAGGTAAAGCGCGTGCGCCTTCAGCGTCGCGTCGTCGCTCTTCATCGAACCGCCGTCGAACGCGTTCACCGGGTTGCCCGGAGTCTGATACGGGCTCGACTTCATCCAAGTGGGCGGAGTCCAGGGGCTCGCCCAGAAGCGAAGGTCTGGCCTCACCGCTTGGGCGGCCTTGATGTACGGGATGAGCTTTTGCTTGTCGCGCTCGATCGAGAACTTCGTCATCTCCGTGTCGCCGGAGTTCTCATTCAGCGTGTAGCGATCCGTGGCGTAATCGCTCGCGCCAATCGGAATGCGTCCCCAAGCGAAGTGGCAGCCATCCGTACCGAAAAGCAGTTGAATGGCCTGATCCTGCAGGGCCTTCGTGGTCAGATAGCTCCAGCCAAGCTCATTGAACGCACCGCCGAAGCCGTCCCAGGTTTGATAAGTCTTGGTGGCGTTGACAGTGACAGTCGCAGTGCCTGTGCCGTCGGTCCAGGTGGCGGTCTTCCAATAAGCGCCGGACGTAGAAGTGACGAGCGCATTCGAAGCCGGGGTGCCTCCTGTCGCGCCTGCTGCGCCTGGACTGCCCGCGGAGGACGATCCGCCCGTTGCTGCTCCCGTTCCACCGATCGAAGGAGAACTTCCCCCCGCGTCCCCAGATGAGGACGAGCCGCCCGTGATCCCTGTGACGGCGCCGCCTGTGGACGTGCTGCCGCCGCTACTCATCGCGGCACCGCTGCCTCCTGAGCCGCGACCGCCGACGCCCGAGACACTACCGCCCGTGCTCGCCACGCTGCCCGCGCTGCCCGAAGGACCGCCTGGCGCTGCATTGGGTGAGGTGCTGCAAGCAGCGGCAACGAAGGCGCAAGTCGCGTTAGTAATCCACGTTTGCAATCGGCGCATGGCGTGTCGAGGCAATGTACCGACGCTGCAAATTCCGTCGGCGAATCGTTCAGGCCCGAGGCACCGCGAGCCCGCTCTCGTGTGCACCTGCCATTTTCTAGCCTTGGTCGCCGGCGCGTGGCGCCGCGAGATATTGAATCGACAAATCTGACAATTGAATCTCGCCCCCGACAATAGGGGGGCGTCATGACCAAGTTTTCGATCTTTACCTATGGGCTCGTTCTCCTGTTGCCAGCGTGCAACTCCGCTGGCTCCGCCGCCCCAGGCGGCAGCGGGGGCACTCCTGCGGTCGGAGGTGGGCACGCGAGCGGTGGCTTCGCAGGGCTGGCCTCGAGTTCGGGAGGATCGAGTGGGGGCATCGGCGGCACAGCGAGCTCGAGCGCCGGTCAATCCAGTGCAGGAACGAGCAGCGGAATGGGCGGCTCAACGAGCACCGGGGGTTCCGGATCGGGGAGCGGAGGCACGAGCGTCGGAGGCAGCGCCGGGTCTGTCTCGGCGGGCGGAGCCGCTGGCTCGAGCTCGACCGCGGTCACCGTTCAGCGCGCGACCAAACTCCAGCCGATCGACGGCTTTGGGCTCAACACCGCGCTCAGTAGTCCATCGGTCAATTGGGACACGTTCTATGGCACCGGAACCAACGGGCTCGGCTTGTCCATCGTGCGCGTCGCGATGGACTCCAACGGCAAGCTCAACGGCGTGATGCCTCCAGCTAGCGCCAAAGCCAAGGTCATCGCCTCACCATGGACCGCAGCCGGAAGTTGCAAGGACAACGGCACGACCACCAAGGGCGGGCACCTACTCAAGAGTTGCTACGACTCGTGGTCCACGAAGATCGCCGACTTTGCCAAAGCCCAAGGCCTGTACGCGATTGCTGCCAGCAACGAGCCTGATTTTGCGTCGTGCGGCTCGACCATCGGTCCGCCGTGCAACGGCGACTATGACTCGATGGTCTTCACGGCCAGCGAGATGGTCGAATGGGTCAAAGTATTGGGTCCCAAGATCAAAGCCTTGAACCCACCGGTCAAGTTCATCGCCCCCGAGCCGTCCGAGTGGATCCATCTTTGGAGCAACATGTCGGCCACGGGCTCGACGGTAACCGCCCATCCGAATAGCTCGGACCCGTTCAAATGTGGTTGCTTCGGAAACACCCCCGGCACGACGGGCTGCGCCAGCACGTGTGAGCAAGGCAACGGCTACGATTACGGCCATTGGCTGGCCAAGGACGCGACCGCGTGGGGGCTGATCGACATCATCGGAACGCACGAATACGACACCCAAAAAGCAGAGGCATGGCCAGCCGACGTCGATGGCGGCAAGCGCAGCAAACCGATCTGGGAGACCGAAGTCTCCGGCGTGATGTACTGGCCCGAGCAAGGGGCTTCGACCGACATCAAGAACGGCATTGCCGTCGCCGGTTGGATTCATTCGGCGCTCACCGTTGGTGAAGCATCGGCGTGGCTCTATTGGTGGTACGAGGCCAGCGGCGACAATGAGGGGCTCTTAATCAAAGGTTCGAGCGCGCTGACCAAGCGTTGCTACACCCTCGGTAACTACAGCAAGTTCGTGCGCCCTGGGTACACGCGAGTCGACATCACCGGCGCCGTTCCCTCGGATATCCTTCTCTCGGCGTACACCGGCGAAGATGGCACGGTGGTGATCGTGGCAATCAACAAGGGCTCGGCTGCGGTCTCTGTCCCGATCACGATCGCCGGCGGCACCGCTGTGCCGGCCACGCTGACGCCGAACGTGACCTCAGCGAACGACAACCTCACGGCTAAGCCGGGCGTCACCGTGACCGGCGGTACGTTCACGGCCGCGCTCGACGGGATGACGGTCACCACCTTCGTCGGGAAATAGCTCCCTCCGGATCAAATTAAGGCCAGCGCGGTTGCGCGTGCTAGCACTCGCTTTCGTGCCTGTGCCCGCCGCAACTGCGCCTCCCGTTGCCGTCCTCATCTGGGATGGCGGGCAAGTGAGCCCCGCGTGCGACCGAGGCGAAGAGCTGAAGCGCAACGTGGCTGCGTACCTGGGGCACGAAGCGTTCGAAGCCAATGCACCTCTGACCATTCGCGTCAGTTTGCGGCGCAGCCCGGATGACCGCGGGCTCGTCGCGGATATCAGTAAAATCGGCGAAGACGATAAGGTCGCTGGTGTGCGCACGGTGAGCGGAGGCGCCACTTGCGAAACGCTGGACGATCCGTTGACGTTGGTCGTCGCGCTGATGCTCGACGCCCCCCCCGAAGAGGCGCCTCAGGCTCCCGATGTGCCGTTGGAATCGCCACCACCGGAGGAACCCGAACCACCCGACCCGCTCCTGCATGACCCCGTTCCGGAGGAAACGAACCGCGAGCCAGGGTTCGTTTTGATTGCTGCGGGTGTCGGCTCTTCGGTGGGGTTGCTCCCCTTCCCAAACCTTGGCCCTCGCCTTCAGGTCGATCTGAAGCCACGCAACTTTTGGGGGATCTCGATTAGCGGTCTGGCGCTGCTCGGGTCGCACACGGACTTACCCAGCTCTGGGGCGATCGACTTCCGATCGATCCAGGTCGGGGCTGCGCTGTGCCCGCTCGACACCCTGCGCGATCGCAATTGGTTCGCGGCGTGTGGCGGGCTCGACGTGCTGTGGATCGAGGCAGAGGGCAGCGCGCTTTCTCCGCATCGGCGAAAAACGGATTGGACGTTGAGCCCTTCGCTCCGTTTACAGGCCGCGCGCCAGGTCATAGGCCCGCTCTTGCTCGGAGGTCTGTTTGGCGTCTCGTTTCCAATCTCCCGAAATCGTTACGTTTACCGGGACGTGGCCGGCGCCAGTCAGCTCGCGTTCGAGGTCGCCTCGCCGGCGTTGGTGCTCGGGCTGTTCGCTGCGTTCAAAGTGGATTGAGCAGCGATCAGAAAAGTTCCCCCATGCCCCCATTTTACGGAGTGGACGAGCCTCCCGCGGAAGCCTCGACTCAGGCGGCAAACGTGCCGACCCTAGCCGAGATCTTCCAGCAGCACACCCCATTCCTGTGGCGAGCGCTGATCAACTTGGGTGTACCGGCAGCGGAAGCTCAAGACCAGTGTCAAGAGATCATGATTACCGTACATCGACGGCTAGCGAGCTTCGACGGCGCGTCGTTGCGCGGTTGGCTTTATGGGATCTGCGTGCGGGTCGCCTCTGACTATCGGCGGAGCGCACGCGTGCGCCGCGAGGTCTTGACCGATGCTTTGCCCGAAGCGTCCGACTCGATCGATCTTGCCGAGTCGCTCGATCGCGAGCGCAACGCGCGACGTTTGCGAACCGCGCTCGAAGCCCTCGACGAACCCAAGCGCGCCGCGTTCGTGCTGTTCGAGATCGAAGAGCTGACCTTGGCGGAGGTCTCGGAAGCCGTCGGTGCGCCGCTCCAAACCGTCTATTCTCGCATCAAAGCAGCTCGCGAGCAGATGCGACGCACGTTTGCCGATCAGGCCGTCAATGACTCCAAAGGAGGCATCAGTGAAGCCGGATAACGGTCAAATTGACCTGCAACGGTTGCGGTCGACGGACGCGCCCGAGCTCTACCGCGCGATCGGCGCGGTGAAGCAGCAACTCCCCGATCCGCAGCAGCTGGCGGCGCTTGCCGCGAGCTTGTCTCAAATGGGGATCTCGGTCGCGCCGTCTGCTCAAGCATCGACAGCCACGCCGCCATCTGCGACGCGACTCAAGCTGCTCATTGGTGCTGGAGTGGTCGGGCCGATTGCGCTCGCGCTGTTGCTTTGGCAATCAGCGCCTCAGTCAACGGCTCCTGCCGCCAGCGCATCCGCGGCGCTCGCACAGGCTGTGGGATCTCCGGAGGAAAGCGGGGTTCGTTCGAACGAAGTGAGTCAGCGTTCAGCAAGTGCGCTCGCGAGTGACTCTGCCGTGCCCTCACCGAGTTCGAGCGCGAGCGAGGTTGCAGCAACCGACCATCGCCCCCCACCAGTCGCGAGTGCGGAGCCGCTCAAGCCGGTCCCGCGAGTTGTCGCTGCACCGGCCACGGAGAGCGTTCGCTCAGCCACCGCGCCCGCTGCACGCAACGCCAATCCCGAAACCGCTGCGCCGGGTGTCGTCGCGCGTCCTACCGAGGTCGCCCTACTGCGCGATGCTCGGCTCGCGCTCAACGGCAGCCCGAACGAGGCCCTGGCTTTGGCAGAACAACATCGCGCTCTGTATCCACGCGGGGCGATGGTTCAAGAGCGCGAATTGATTGCGATCTCCGCCTTGGCTCGTTTGGGCAGGCACAGCGCCGTATTGGCGCGGGCCGCACAATTCGAGCGCGATTTCCCCACGTCACCGTACCGCAAGCAGGTCAACGCGCTTGCCCAATGAGAATCGACACGGGCCTTCAGAAAAGCGCGGACTTGCTCCCATAGCGAGAGAGTGTCCCGCGACTTTGCGACCGAGGAGCCCCTTTTGCGCAATCACCCGTTGAAATTCCAGCCCGCGAGAAGCTGGTTGTTCGTTCCCGCTTTGGCGCTCAGCGCGACGCTCGCGTTCGTGGGCTGCGGTGCCAAGAACACGGACATGGGTCAACAGATTGCGCCCGCGCAGGGCGGTGGTGCCAGCGCCGGCAATCCGGGTGGCATCGGGGGCGGACTCGGCGCGAGTGGCGGTGCCCAATCGCCGTGCGGCGCGAGCCCTTGTGCGAGCTACACGGGGTCCAAGACCTTTGTCGAAGCTGGCGCTCCCGCTGACGCTGGCACGCTATTCGGGGATTCCACCGCGCACGCTCCCGGCAGCGACGCTAAACGCGAGCCAGGCATCATCTATCCGTCTCACGAGACCATGTTTCCGATCAACGTGTCGCACATTCGGCACGAGTGGTCGGCGGGCGGAAACGATCTATTCCGGCTTACTTTCCGCGGCGAAAACACGACTGTCACCGTGTACACGACGACCAGCAACTGGAGCCCGAGCGAGGAAGAGTGGGACTGGATCGCCGAGTCCAATCGCGGAAAATCCGTGGAGCTGTCCGTTACCGGCATGCTGACTTCGCAACCGAAGGACTCTTGGTCCGCGCAGGCAATCACGGAGCTCTTCAGCGACGCGGCCGTCGACGGCGCCATCTACTACTGGTCCACGGGCACCAAGGGCGTGATGCGCGCGCTCGTTTCGGACCCGGTGCCACAGAAGTTTTACACCGATCCAACTGCTGCTGACAGCGCGACGTGTACCGCCTGTCACACGCTGTCTCGCGATGGCAAACGGCTCGCGGTCGGCTACGACGACGAGACGCTGCGAGTCGTCACCGTGCCTGACCGGACCGTACTGATCCCAAGCGCGGCCAGCGGGGGCTCGACGGGCGCAGGTGGGTCCGCCGCAGCAACAGGCGGCAGCGGCGGAATGATGGGACCTGGCATGATGCCGGGCATGATGAAGCCTCCGAAGATGGCCGGAGGGATGGACGCAAAAGGCGGAATTCCAGCCGCCTGGAGCACCTTTTCGCCGGACGGGAAGCTGATCTTGATCGCCAAGAGCGGTGTGCTGACGCTGCTCGACTCCGACACCGGGCAAACCGTGGGCAGCAACAACGGGATCGTGTCGTTGCCCTCCGGTTCGATCGCGACGCACCCTGATTGGAACGCCAAAGGGGACTTGGTTGCGATCACGCTCGGCACGAAGGACGGCAACAAAGACATCGAAGGCGGCTCGATCGCGCTGCTCCCCTACAACGCTGGCAGCTGGGGCGAGCCGATGATGCTGGTTCCCAATCAAGGCGGCGACGACAACAATTTCTTCCCGATGTGGAGTCCGGACAGCCAATACATCGCCTTCGCAAACGCTCAGGGCAAGTCCAACAACGCCACGAGCGCCACGCTTCGCTTGGTGCGCCTGTCGGACGGCAAGGTGCAAGAGCTCGTGCGCTTGAACGAGCGCGTGAACAATGTCGATGGCGTAACGGGCATCGGCAATTCGATGCCAACCTGGGCGCCATCGACCAATCCAGGCATCTTTTGGCTCGCGTTCTCGAGTTTGCGCGCCTACGGCACGCTCCGCGCACAAGATCCGAAAAGCGATCAGATTTGGATCGCCGCCATCGATCCGCAGCAAAGCGACCCGAGTTATAGCGGCTTTTGGGCGCCCTTCCAGAGCTTGGAAGAGGGCAACCATCGCGCATTTTGGACGCACAGCTCGGACGACACGCAGTGTAAATGCGTCGACATTTGTGGCGACAACTTGGACAACAACTGCGACGGCGTTGCCGACGAAGCCACCTGCTCGGCCTGCGAGCCCACCGAAATCTGTGGCGACGGCATCGACAACAATTGCGACTGCGTGGTCGACAACTGCAACGTCGAGATCTGCGGCAATGGCATCGACGACGACGGTGACGGACT
>Ga0164309_10000443_pt1 | contig 22715 bp, 22 predicted proteins | sample Whisoiple_247_MG_FD_109984 | JGI IMG/M metagenome (GOLD analysis project Ga0164309, IMG submission 109984) | Soil microbial communities amended with fresh organic matter from upstate New York, USA - Whitman soil sample_247_MG | ecosystem: Environmental > Terrestrial > Soil > Unclassified >...
CCTTAGGCGCTCTGCCCTATGCATTCGCTCCACGATCAAACGAGGAGGCGCTATGGCTAAAATGAAAGCCGTTCAAATATCTGCAGCCGGTGGCCGATTCGAGCTCGTCGAACGCGACGTGCCCGAAGCCGGACCTTTGCAAGTGCGGATTCGGGTCGAAGCGTGCGGCATCTGTCACAGTGACGCCTTCGTGAAATCGGGCGCCTACCCTGGGCTCAAGCTGCCGCGCATTCCCGGCCACGAAATCGCAGGCAAAATCGACGCCATTGGCGACGGCGTCACCGTGTGGAAAGTCGGAGACCGCGTCGGAGTGGGTTGGCACGGCGGCCACTGCTTTCAATGCACGGCATGCCGCAAAGGCTTGTTCATCAACTGTGCAAACGCCAAGGTCTGCGGCATCAGCTACGACGGAGGGTACGCGGAGTTCGCGGTCGTGCCGCAAGAAGCCGTCGCGCGCATGCCGGCAAACTTGGACGCAGTGGAGGCAGCGCCGCTGTTGTGCGCCGGCATCACCACGTACAACGCGCTTCGCAACAGCGGCGCGCGAGCCGGCGACACGGTCGCGGTGCAAGGCATCGGTGGGCTCGGGCATCTCGGCCTGCAATATGCTGCCAAAATGGGCTTTCGCACCGTCGCCGTCTCACGCGGCGCCGATAAAGAAGAGCTCGCGCGAAAGCTCGGCGCCCACGAATACGTCGACACCGAGACCACCAGCGCCGCTGAAGGTTTGCAAAAGCTCGGCGGAGCCGATCTGGTTCTCGCCACCGCACCGAACGCCGAAGCGATGGCCAGCACGCTGGGCGGCTTGAAATCGCGCGGCAAGTTGCTGATCGTCGCCGCCCCTCAAGGACCGATCTCGGTCTCGGCGTTCGGTCTGCTCAGCGGCAAGACCGTCGCGGGCTGGCCCAGCGGCACCGCGATCGATTCCGAAGAAACGCTCAGCTTCAGCGCGCTCAGCGGTGTACGTCCGCGCATCGAACGCTTCAAGCTCGACCAAGCCGAAGAGGCATTCACCAAGGTGATGGAGAACCGAGTGCGCTTCAGAGCCGTGCTGACTCCATAGCGAAAGGGGGGGTGATGCGTCGAACCGACGAGCGATCCGTCGCCCCCCGCAACCAGCACTCAAAAAGCGACGTGTCGTCGCCGCGAGCGGCCGTGACCGAGTTGCTACTCCGTTTCGCGATCGTGCGCGTGCATGATCGACGTGCGCAGCGGCGGGGGCAGCTGGTTGATGTCCACGATCAGTTTGCCGTCATGCACGGCCTTGATCGCGGCGCCGGGCAAGACGGCTTGGCCGACGCCTTCGATCTCGACCAGTAGCTCGTGCGCGTGAATACCCACGACGGAGCCAAACGCCGAGCCGTCTTCGCGTTGGAACAGCTGATCCCCGATCTTCACCGCTACGCGTCGAGTCATGGTTATGAGGCTACGCTAGCGCGTTCCTCCGTTTCACGACAACGGGCTAGCGGCGCGCGGCAATTTCTACACGCTCGATCCCCGAAGAATCAAGGCCGATTGCCGCCGACGCGCAAGCTCGAATCAGTGTCAGCGGAAGCGCCAACCGCGTTCATCCTCGAACGCGCGCGCGAGGCGACGCTGCTCTTGAATGAGCGCGCCGTACGCTTTCGGCACGCGAGTATCAGCGGAAAACGCCGCAAACACGTGCAACGTGGCTTCGGCGTCGGCTGCGGCGCGGTGCGCATTCTCGAGCACGATTCCGAGCCGTTGCACCACGTCACCGAGCGCGCGGCTCTTTTCGAGCTTCTGCAGTTCACGCGCCCAAACCAGAGGGTCGACCCACTCGACTCCCTTTTTGAACGCCGGTGGAGCGTTCGCGGGCAGGCTCGGCAAACGCCCGAGTTCCGCCGTCAGGATCTTGCGATCGTATTCGGCGTTGTAGGCCATCGGCACGTGTCCAGCGAGGCACTCGAACAACTCGGGCACGATCGCGGCGAACGCCGGCGCGTCCTTGACTTGGTCGTCGCCGATACCGTGCACGTCCGAGGCTTCTTTCGGGATCGGGCAGCCTGGATTGATGAGCCAGCTCTTTCGCTCGACGACCGCACCGTCGCGCCAGAACACACAAGCGACCTCGACGATGCGACTGGTGAGCGGATCGCGACCGGTGGTTTCCGTGTCGATCGCCACCAAGTGCAGACCGTGCACGGCATGATCGGCTGCAAAATCGTCGACCAGGCCCGCGGCGACGATGCGCAGCAGGTGAGCAATGCCTGGGTAGTGACGCCCTGTCGGGAAGCAGCCGTGATCGGCGCTGACGACTCTCAAAGTGGCGCCCGCGGCTTCTGCTCTTTACCGGCGGCTTTCGCCGAACCTGCGGGCGCGGCGCTCGCGCTCGAGGCTGGGCTGCTCGGTGCGGCTTCAGCCACGTGTGGAGTCGCATTGCCGCCGGCGAGCTTGATTTCGAGCGCGACCCATTCTTCGAGGTCGTCTTTGAATTCGCCAGCGCTCTCGAACTTGCGGCCGTTGATGAAGATCGAAGGCGTTCCGGAGAGCTCCAAACGCTCACCCTGCTTGCGGTCACGTGCGACGAAATCAGCGACCGCTTCGCTCTCCCAGTCTTTCATGAAGCGTGGCATGTCGAGGCCGACCGATTTGGCCAACTGCTCGACGGCTGCGGGCTGCAGGTTCGACTGGTTGTCGAAGAGCGCGACTTCCATCTCCCAGAACTTGTTCTGTTTGTGCGCCGCGATCGCCGCACGCGCAGCTTTCTCGGCAAATTGATGGCTGCCGAGCGGGAAGTTCTTGTACACGAAGCGGATTTGGCCGTCGTAGCGCTTGAACAAATCATCGAGCATCGGGCGCGTCGCGGCACAGTGCGGGCATTCGAAATCCGCGAACTCGACGATCAGCACCGGCGCGCCGCTCGGCCCCTTGGCGGGCGAGTCTTGGAGATCGATGTTTTGGACCGCGTCGGGTGAAAATCGATTGCGGTAAGCGGCTTCGATCTGCGCGCGCGGGCGCCCGCGCCGAACTTGCTTGAGCAGGAAATTCGCAGCAGGCACGCACTGCTTACAGTTTCGATTTTCTTTCACGCACTGGGCCAAGCTGACCGGCTGATCCGGACAGGGGGCGAGCAGGTCCGAGACGTCCCTCGACCAGTCGGCCTTTTCGCGCGATGTCAGCTCCGAGGTATCCACCCCAGGGAGTGTTACGTCCTTGACCTCGGTGTGGGCGGGGGCCGCCTCCGAGCCTCCTTCGCCGGGCGAACGACAAGTGGTCAATTGAGAATTGAACAGGGCAAGAGCGAGGGCTGCCCCAGCCAAGCGCAGGCTGAACATTGCGGGCCGAGCGTAGTCTCGACCTGGGTGGTCTTGGAAGGCGGATCGCAAGCCATCGCTCTTTCGTCACCGATTTCGGCGCCTTGCACGACTATTTCGGAAATTTCGGGTCAATTTGCCGCGCCCTGCCGGACCTGCCGTCTGGCGCTCCCGTCTGACGTTATCGTGGCGCCGCGGGGGTGAAGCGATGGCGAAGGCGGCACGAGTCATGTAAATCGCAGCCTCCCCGCATGTCGGACGTGTCGCCGCCTTCCTACCCCCCCGATTCTTCCCAAGGCATCGCACCGCCTCCCGGTGTGCGGCGCACGATTGCGGTAGGCGGCGGCCGAGGAGGTGTCGGCAAGAGCGTGCTCGCTGCAAACCTCGGGGTGTACGTCGCGCAGCTCGGCCGTTCGGTCTTGCTGATCGACGCCGATCCGGCCGGCGCTGCTTTACACACCGTACTCGGCATCGACCTACCGAACACCACGCCGACCGGCGGTGAAGACGAAGAAGAGGAGAGCCTCCTCGCGCTGCCCACTCAAGTGCCCGGTCTTCAGCTCGTCCCGCAAGGGTATCGCGTCGGGTCACCGGTGCCCGTGCGGCCCGGCCGCAAACCACGCTGGGCGCGCCAGGTTCAAAAGCTCGACATCGACTACGTGATCATCGATCTCGGCGCGGGCACCGGTCCGGCCACGCTCGATCTATTCTTGAGCGCGGACATCGGCATCACCGTCGCGTCGCCGGAGCCACCGAGTATCGAGGCCACGTACCGCTTCGCGCGGGCGCTCTATCAGCGCGTCATGCGCCGAATCCTGAGCAAGGACCGCTTCAAGATGCGCCTCTTGGAGCGCGCCGAAGCCGAGCTCGGTCCGCTCCCGCCACCGCAGGATTTGGTGCGCGCCATGGCGCGCTACGATTCTGCATTGGGCGAGCTTTGCGCCGCGGAGCTCGCCAAGCTGCGACCGCGCTTGGTGGTGAACAACGGCCGCTTGCGCGGTGACACCGAGCTTGGCCCTGCCATGTGCGACATGGCCGAACGCTACCTAGGCGTGAACTACGACTACGTCGGGCACATCGAGCAAGACGACGCGGTATGGCTCAGTGTGGTCCACCGCAGGCCGCTCTTGATCGATAGCCCGACCAGCAAGAGCGCACGGAACTTGGAGCGCATCGCGCGTCGCGTGCTGGCGTTGAGCACGACCCGCGAACAACAACCGAACGTGCGCGCGCTCTCCCTGGTGCCCGGCGACCCGAATTTGTACGACGTGCTTTGGACGCACCAAAGCGCCAGTGACGAAGACTTGCGCCGCGCTTACAAGCGGCAGCGCGAGCTGTATCAACCGGGCAGCCTACCGTTGACCTCACTGCTCAAGGGCGATCAGCTGCGAGCCGAGCAGGCGCGCGTCGAAGAGGCGCACGACACCTTGCTCGATCCGCTCCGCCGCAAAGCCTACGATGCCTCGGTCTTCCCCGCCGAGCAGGCCGAATTGCCGAAACGCAACGCGGGCTTGGACAGCGCGCTCGAAGCCGAGCGTTCCATGCTGCAAAAAGAGCTGGCGCGCGAGATCAACGGCGAAACCGAGTTCACCGGCACCTTGCTGCGCAAAGTGCGTGAGGCGCACGGCATCGAGCTGAGTGAGATCGCCAAGCTGACCAAGATCTCCTCCACGCACCTGCAGGCGATCGAGTCCGAGCGTTTCGCAGAGTTGCCCGCGCTCGTGTACACGCGCGGCTTCGTGCAGCAGTTGGCCAAGTTCCTCAAGCTCGACCCAACGCAAGTCTCCAAGACCTACCTGCGGCGCTTGCGCGAATGGCGCGCACTCAGCGACGGGGAACAAGAACCTTGAGCGACCCGCACCAGCGAGGGCTACCGCGGCCGCTCGCCAGGGACGCAGGGCTTCTCTCCCGCGACATCGCCTTCACCTTGGCGGTGTTCATGGTGGCGCTCTTGCCGCGTCTGTTCGTGGCCATCGCTTGGGCGAAGGAGCCCGTCTGGGATGGGCACTATTATCACTTTGGCGCGGAGCGCATCGCGCGCGGCCTCGGCTACTCCGAAGACGTGCTCTCGCACGGGCACCTGTTGTGGAAACCGTGGGTCCACTACCCGGTGGGATACAGCGCCTTTCTCGGCCTATTCTATCGGATTTTTGGGGCCGAACTGGTGGTCGCACCGGTGGTCAACGCACTCACCGGAGCGCTGTTGGCGGCGGTCGTACATCGCGTCGCGCGTTACTATCTGAGCCGTGATCGCGCGCGGATAGCTGCGGGGCTGAGCGCGATACACCCTGGTTTGATCGCCTACTCCGCCGTGGTCATGACCGAGCCGCTCGCCGCTTTGCTGTTGCTTGGCGCAGCGCACGCAGCGCTGCATTTTCGTGGGCGCTGGCAGGCGGTCGCCTTCGCCGGCGTGCTCCTGGGCCTTTCGACGTTGGTGCGCCCTGCGAGCCTCCTCGCCGCGCCGCTCTTGATCTTCACGCAGCCGAGGCCGCTGTGGCAAGCCGGGGCGCGCGCGGCAGCAGCAACCATCGTCGCGCTGATCGTGGTGTTACCCTGGACACTGCGCAATTGCCAACGCTTGGACGGCTGTGCGCTCGTCTCGACCAATGGCGGTTGGAATCTAGCGATTGGCGCGATCACCGAGACCGGGCGATTTCAAACGCTCCGCGCAGCCGACGGGTGTCCGATCGTGACCGGACAAGTGCAACAAGATCGCTGCTGGGGGGAAATCGGCCGCGCGAAAATCGCCGCCGCGCCCGGCGTCTGGCTGGGTAAAGCTCCGCTCAAGCTCGGGCAGACCTTCGATCACGAATCGTTCGCCATCGAGTACTTGCACGAAGCCGATCCGGACTCGTGGCCCGAAGCGCGGCGCGTGGCGGCGCGCGAGCTGCTCACGGGTTTTCACCGTTTGCTGCTTGCGATTGCCGCGCTGTGCGTGGTTGCGTGGCCACGCTGGGACGTGCGTGCGCGACCGGCGTTCTTCACGCAACTCGCCCTGGGCGCACTCGTAGCGAGTGTTGCTGCCTACGCGATGCTCAGTGACGCTCATCCCTTCTACGTGCTCGCAGTGCTCACACCGCTGCTCGCGAGCTTGCCGCTCCCGGGGCGACCTGCGCAGGGCGCGACCGGTGGCTACTTGCTCTCACTGCTGGCGGTCACCGCGCTCACGCACGTCGTGTTCTTCGGCGAAGATCGCTATCACCTCGTGGTGACGCCGATCTTGTGCATTCTCGCGGCCGGCGCGGCGCGTGTAGTCAGCGTTGTTCGTACGGATCCCGAGGCGATGCCGACGACTTGAGCGCGGCGCCCGGACGCACCACGGCGGGGCGCTTCTCGGTGCTTGCGGGGCTTGCGGGGCGCGCGTTGTGCGTCGCTTTTGCTGCGGGGCGGAGCGAGCCTCGCTCCGGCGCAGACGGAGCTCGGGATGGAGCCGCTGTTTCAATCACGGGCGGCGGAAGCTCGGTACTCGCCGACGGCAGCGCGCTGCCGACGGAAGGCGCTGCGAGCGCGCTGCTCGAACTCGGCGCCAGCGCAGCCACGGGCGCTCGCTTCCAAAGAGCCACCGACGTCGCGCCGCCCACGCCGGCAAGCACCACACCGAGCGTTAACAGACCGGTGCGGGTGCGGCTGGGATTCGCGCGCGGCCGCTGGCGAGTTCTCGACAGGGCTGCGACGTCCTGACTCTCGAGCTGCGCCGCGGCACCGCGCGGCGGTTCGGTGACAGCGAGCGACGTGAGTGGGGGCGAAGGCTGACGCGGCGTCGGGCTGACGCGCACCGTCTTCTCCACACCGAACAGCTGCGAAAGTTCGCCCGCTGCCAGGCCAGAGCTGGAAAAGCGCTGCAGGGAGTCGCGATTCACACAACGCAAAAACCAACGGTCGAAAGCTGGAGTTACGGGAACGCTCAGGCCGAGCTCTCGCGCACGCTGGCTCGCCGGGACGATCGGGAGCATCAGAATCTCGGCAAACATTTGATCCTCGGTTCCGTCGCGCTTCACGGTCAGCCAATAGGATTGGCCTGTCAGCAGGTAGAACACGATCAACCCCAAGGCCCAGATGTCCGTGGCTGTCGTGCAGGGCTCGCCCAGCGCCTGCTCGCTGGCCATGAATTGCGGCGTGCCACGAATCAAGCCGCTCGCTTTGGTGGTCTGAGACAGCACTTTGGCAGCGCCGAAATCCAGAATCTTGAGCAGCGGCTGTCCGTCGTCACGCGCGGTGATGAAGAGGTTGCTCGGCTTGAGATCGCGGTGGACGATCGGCGTGGGACGACCGTTGCGGTCCACGTGACCGTGAGCTCGGTCCAACCCAATCGCGATCTGTCGCATGTATTCGGCGATCTCTTCCGGGGGGAGCGCGCCCTGTTGCATCACGCGCTCGTCGAGGGTCATCCCGCGCAGCAACTCCATCACCACGAACACGTCCCCGCTCGTTCGGTCGACCCCTGCGTCGATGACTTGAACGATGTGCTCGCTCACGATGCGGGAGGTCACGCGCGCTTCGGCCAACAGCCGATCGACGGAAACGAGCTCGTCGTAGCGAGCCAATACTTTGAGCGCCACGCGACGCTCGGTGGTCAGCTGCTCGGCTACGTACACGGCGCCAAAACCGCCGCGCGCGAGCGGCGCGATGATTCGATAGCGGTCGCCGACGATCGCGCCGTGTGGAAGACTCTTCAGAATCCGACCCTCATTTGGAAAAGTGCGCTCTCGCGCGTGATCTCACCTTGGTACGACCACGCGCTGGTCGGCCTTCCCGATGGTCCGGTCAAGAGCCACAGAGCTGCAACGCCGACACCGACTAGCCCGACGCCGACGCAGACCGTCGAAGCCAACGCCTGATGGTCTCGACGATCTTGAGTCTCCGAGCATTCCGCGGCGTTGTTCGGCTCGTCACACGCGGTAATCGCCTTTGAATTGGACGAAAGTGCGAGGGCACCGAGGACACCGCCGGCGACGAGCGTCGCGCCACCGACGACGCCGATCGTCCACGGCAACACCCGACTGGTATTTGCGTGCGACTCCGTGCCAATGACGCCCTGCGGATCGCCGCTCGCTGCGCCGGACGATGCCGGATCGACCTCCGCAATTTTTCGCAGCTTCGGAACTTCCAGCACGCGATGATCCTTGGACGCGCCGATCACGACTTCGAGCCGAACGGGGTCGTAACCGGGAGCGCTCGCATCGACCGCCGTCGTCCCGGGATCGATCGGCACGGCCATACCGAAGCTCGCCGGCGGCACGAGTCGCCCAGCGCGCCGCACTTCGAGACCGGGGACTGGATCTCGAACCGACAGACTCAGCGTGGAGAGCAGAGGTTCGAGCTCGCTCGCGCGTCGCTCGGCTTCGAGCTCTTGCTCGGGACGATTCTGACTCTGTGCGAGGCGTTGCGCAGACACGAAATTGGCCCACGCCGTAGCTGTTTTCCCCTGCTTTTCGCGACATGTCGCCAAGTTCAGCAAGGTGCCTGCAGAGGACTCGAGGGCGTTGCTGGCTTCCAGTTTTTCACACGCGGCACTGAACTGTCCTTGCTCGAGCAACGCCCTTCCCTCGCGAAACAACGCCTCGGCGGCGGCTGGATCGGCATGCGCCCGCGGACATTGAAGCAGCAGCCAGGTTCCGAACGTCGAAGCCAAGAGCGCGCGATGCAACATCAACTGCAAGTGTACAACAGTTGCGGGTTCACACTCGCGGTGAAGCTACGCAAAAGAGCGGCACGCTCCGATGATCAAAACGTACAAGTGGCGGTTCACCTTCGAGGGTGATCGCGCCGAAGTGACGCACTTCATCTTCGTTAGCGCCTTGGAATGGCGCGAGAGCGAGCTATTCTCGTAGTTGCCATGCTCCGCCTGCGCCTCCTTCTCGTCAGCGCGGTCTGCTCCGCTGCCTGCGCCCAGATCGCTGGCTTCGATCACTTGAACAGTCGCAATCTCGATAGCGCCGACGGCGGCAGCGGCGCTGCCAGCGCGGGCAAATCAGCAACGAGCGGCGGCAACGAGGGAGTCGCTGGCCGTGAGTCCAGCTCGGGTGACTCGGGCGCGAGCGCCGGCGGGCACGCCGGAAGCGGCGGAAATGCCAGTCCCGGCAGCGCAGGAAATGTAATTCACGGAAGCGCAGGAAGCGCGCCTGTTGCGGGCGCAGCAGGGAGCGGCGGGAAGGCGCCCATCGCTGGCAGCGGCGGAAGCGCCCCAAGCGCAGGCAGCGCGGGCAGCGCTGCAACGGCGGGTGCTGCGGGCGCGCCAGTCATCGGTGGCTGCAACGCCGAGCTGTTGAAGAACGGTGACTTCGACGCTGGCCCGGTCGACTGGCGACAGGAGTCGACCGCACCGGGTATCCTCGAAGTCTCTGACCTGATCGTGAATGGTGCGAAGCCCGCGCTGATCGCAGCCAACGTGGCGCCACGTTCAGGCAACTACTTGGCGTGGCTCGGCGGAGTTCTCGACACCGACAAGGGCAGCCGAACCAATCTGCTGCAGGACGTGCAAATCCCAGCCAAAGTATCGAAGCTCACGGTGACGGGTTGGCTGCAGATCACTACGACCGAAACCAACCCCAATGACACGACCGATCAGCTCGATCTGACGCTCCAAGACGACAAAGACTATTGGTCGTTCCACTTCTGGAAGGGGACTGAGGTGACGAACGGCTGGAAGTCGTTCAGCTACTCGATCAGCGAAGGGAATCGACTCGACGCCCTGCGCGGCCGCACGCTCACGTTCTACGCCGAGGCCATCGGCGATACTTCGCAGATCTCGAGCTTCTGGTTGGACTCAATCAGCTTGTACGCCGAGTGTCCCCACTGAAGCGCGCTGAGCGATGCAGCCACGCGAGCGAGAGACGTCACCATTCAGTCAGGGCACGGTCACCGACCCCTCACTCTCGGACAGCGCGCGGTGCCGACGTTCGAGGTCGAGCGTGACTTCACCCGAGCAACCGCGTCCGATCGCGCGTCCGTCCAAACTACGCACTCCAACCACACCGGCGCCCGAACCGGTCAAAAACACTTCGTCGGCCGCCAGCAAATCACGCCGACCGAGGGATCGTTCGCTCACTGAAAAGCCCAATTCGCGGGCCAGCTCCAAAACCGCGCGACGGTTGATCCCCTCCAGACAGCCATCGAGCGCCGGCGGTGTCGAAAGCGTGCGCCCTTGCACGACGAACACGTTGGCGACCGATGCTTCTGCCACCCGCCCGTGTTGGTTGAGCAGCAGGGCCTCATCCGCCCCCTGCCTTTTGGCCTCCTGCTTGGCGAGCGCCGAGCCGAGATAATTGAGGGTCTTGACCGCGACATCTTGCACGTCGGGGCTGGGGCGACGATAGCTCGACGTGATCATGCTCAGCCCTTGCGCTCGCTGCTCAGCACTGTAGAGGCCGATCTCGGCCACGATGCACACCACCGTCGGCTTCTTGCAGGTCGTGGGATCGACGCCGAGCGGGCCCTCACCGCGCGTGACCAGCAAGCGAACGTAGGCGTCCTTTTGTCCGAACGCGGCCACGGTCTCCTGCACGATGCGCGCTCGTCCTCGAGTATCGAACGGCAACTCGAGCCCGAGGTATCGCGCGCCGAGTTCGAGTCGCGCCAAGTGCTGATCCAGTCGAAAGATTCGCCCTGCGCGCACGCGGATCCCCTCGAACAAGCCGTCACCATACAAGAGTCCGTGATCCAGCACCGAGATCTTCGCTTCACCTTCGGATACCAACTGCCCGTCGATCGAAACTGCCTTTTTCATCGCTTCACTACCTTCCCTTGCAAGCTGCGCGAGACGCGCTCGGCCACGCCACAGGTGACCTCGATGGCTACTTTCAGCTGCGCTCCGTTGAGCCGCGCCGCAGGGCCTGCGCAGGTGACGCAGCCCAAGAGTTCGTCATTCGAGAGAATGGGGGCGGCGACTACGGTGAGCCCAGGCAGCCACTCCGCTTCGTTCACGTCGTAGCCGCGCGTGCGCGCGCGTTTGACGGCTGCCGCAGACACGCGCTTTACCCCCGGGTTACCCGCCAGCAGTTGTGGCGCATACGCCAGGTACAAGCGACCGCTGGCGGTGACGTCGACCGGCACCTCGGAGCCGACGTCCGGTGCGACGCGCAGCATACCGGTACCTTCGATCTTGTTCAGTACCACCAGGCGGCTACCTCGCGCTTTGACCAAGAAAAAGGTCTCACCGAGCTCGTGTGCGGCGCGCTCTAGCTCGGGCTCGCACACGCGCACGACTGGGTCGAGCCCGAGCGCGCCGAGCCCGAGCCGCACGAGCCCAACGCCCAATGCATAGCGAGCATCCGCCTGTTGCTCGACCAATGCCGCATTGAGCAGCGACGCGAGCAAGCGGTGGGTCGTCGGTTTCGGAATGGAGAGCGCACGCGAAAGCTCCGCCAATGACAGTGGAGCACGCGCTTGGTGCAGCACTTCCAGGACACGCAGGGCTTTGTCGACCGTTCCAGAGCGTTCCATTATTCGGAATTGAATTCCATAATCAGCATAGCGCGAAACTCGACCGCGGCCAGCCGTTGGATCGATTTGCGCAAGCGCCGGACCCCGTGGCACCCTGCGGCTACATGTACGAGCCGCTCGCCCGTTCTCTCGTCGTTGGCGCGCTGTTGCTGCCGACGGTTGCCTATGCCTGGACAGAAGAGCAGGAATTCGTGGCGCGGGTCCACAAACACGAATTTTCACGCGTCCAGCTCAGCGCCGAGGGGTGTGTCCTGAAGGCGCGCCTATTTTTCGATGCGCCTGCTGGCGCTTACGAGAGCGAGAGCGCTTCACGCAATTACTATCGCTTTCACGCCCGCATCCAACTCGACTCGGGACGTACGCTACTCACGAGCGTATTCCACAATCAGACTCCCGGACCGCATCAGTTCGACCATAGCGAAGACACGACGGCGAGCGGCTGCTGGGCAAAGACCAAGAGTCAGGTCCGCGCCGTCGACGTCGAAGGTTGTCGCGGCCGAGGCTGCACCCCCGCTCCTTTCAAGTGATACGGCCATCCCAAGCTAGCCGGCAGTGAGCTCCTGGTTCTGAGATAGGGCGCCCAATGCCCTGTTCGCATGAGCCCGGGGCAATCTGGAATGAGCCGGGCTGGGTGAGCGTGTGGACTGCGCGTGACGCGCGCATGCCGGGTGCGTTTCGCAAACTGCCGGCCCCACCGCCGGATTGGATATCGTGCTCAGAGAACGAGCTATTCAGTGTACGGTTCTAAACCCGATGTGGGTGAGAGGAATCAATTGAGAAATAGCATTTCGAATAGCGAGAGCTGCGAAAGCAAGGCCGACGCCGCGTGATGACGTGGCGTCGGCCTCACGCGCTGTTGCGCAGCGCCTGACCCTCAGCCGTACCGCTTTTGCGCGCCGCCGCTGCCCTCGGGCCCGTCGAAGGGTGGGACCGCGAGCGTCAGCGCTTCTATCTTCGGCAGAGCCAGGCGTATTCGAGCGCGCACGAAATCGGTATCGAACTCGGCATTCAACCAGAGAGCGAGCACGTACAGCGCGGCGAAGGACTCTGCGACGTAGCACTGGGGGCCCGACGCTCGATGAATGCTCAGCCGGTGGCCATGCAGCAGCGCCTTGATATTGGGTGCGATTTCCGTACGAAAAAACTGATCGACGATGGCCTTCGCTTCTTCGGACGCGGGCGCCATGCACCAAACCACGCTCGATTCGTCGACGATCGCGCCGAGGGTTGCGCCGCAATCACGCACGAGCTCTGCGAGCGCCAGAGTGAGCGCCTCGAGCTCCGGGGAAGGCGTCTCCATCCCGCTCAGCTTACACGATGCGGAGACCGCTCAGGGTGACAACCTGCGGCAGGACGAGCGGCCCACCCCGCCAATCCTGGTCGGACGACAGTCCTGCGTGTTAGCGTCGCGCCCGTGCGCGCTGTCGCGGCCTCGATCCTATTGTCCGTGGTGCTTCAGCCAGTCCGCGTCTTTGCCGCGGAACCCGGCGGGAGCAGGGATGATTCGGTCCCGACCGCACCATCCTCAACGCCTGTTGCAAACGCGACGCACACACCAACCGCCAAACCTCTGACGCGCGATCGCGGCGCCGCCGCCGCCGCGGCGGTCGTTCCCGGCATCGTGCTACACGGCAGTGGTCACTATGCGCTGGGGCACAAGAAGACCGCGCTCGCCTTGCTGATCGGCGAAGGGCTCGGCTTGGTATTGACCGTGAGCGGCTATGGCACCCTGCGCGCGTCGGGCAACTCACGCTACCTGGCAGGACCGGCAGTCGCCGCAACCGTCTTTGGGGCGGGTCTCTTGCTGGCCTCGTTTGGCGCTGATTTGTACGGGACACTCGCGACCGACGGCGACGCAGTCGATCGGGTCCCGCGCGCACCGGCGCGCTTCGAAAGCGAGCTCGGCTACCGCTACGTCGCCGATCCGCACTTCAGCTACGCGCACTTCGTGGTCGAGAGCCTCACGTTGCGCCAAGGTCACTTCCGGCTCACACCTTCCGCTTGGTTTGCGACCAATTCGGAGAACGTGCGTTACCGCGTCGAAGCAGCTTATCGCTTGGTCGGACTCGAGCCCGGTGAGCTCGGCAAGCGCGACGATCACGTAGATCTCGTATTCGGTGGTTTGCATCAACGCTATGTCCCGGAGCGCTTTCAGCGCTCCGGGATCGAGCTCCTGCTCGATACTCGCTTCGATCTTTCGCACCTCGGCGACACGCTGCGGGGGTCTTTCATCGACCTGGGGCTCGGCTACGGAATCGCCAAAGTGACGTACGACATTGCGGGGGTGGCCGTGCCCGCCGACACGGACGACCTTTTGTTGCTCAAGGTGGGGCTCGGGGTCGCACTGCGCGGCCGCGCAGCTGCGGGGAGCGAAGCGCGGCTCTACTACGACCACCGCCACGACGACTACGCCGCGGGCTTCCTCACGCCCGGGCGAATCAGCGGCGTCTTCGGCAAATTCGGCGCGGATCTGCGCTGGTTCTTCACGCCGCGGCTCGGTGTGTTGCTCGACGCGCAGGTGGGTTCGGCGATGGTGGGTGGTTTGTCGCTGCTCTTGCGGGAGGGAACCTTGGCCTCGCAGGGAACATTGCCATGAGCCAGCGATCGAGCGGAATCGCGTGGCTGACAGTGCTCGTGGCACTCGGTTGCACTCGGCCTGCAGAAGAGCGTACGCGCCAAGATCTGGAGGTCGGGCATCTTCGAAGCGCGGCATTAGACGTCGAAGTGGCCTCTGGGCTCGCGGCGGTGCGTGCGCTTTCGCGCGAGCAACTGGCGCTCTGGCTCAGCGCGCCGAGCGCCGAACTTTCGCTGGTCGCACACGAGCCTCTGGAGCTCGAGCTGAGTGTGGAGAACGCGATGGCCGCGCTCGAGCTCAGCGATCTCGACGCGGGACACACCGTGCCACTCGTAAACGGTGAGGGCGCGACGAAGAAGAGCTGGCAACTCTCGCTCTCTCCCGGGGCGTGGCATTTTCGGCTGAACGCGCCCGGGACCGCCGAAGATGGCCATTTTCGCTTCGCGCTCATGAGTGACGTACAGGAGGCGATCGATCGCGTCCAAGACGTGTATCGAGTGATCAACGCGCAGCCGAACCTCGACTTCTTGCTCGGCGCAGGCGACCTGACCGAAGAGGGTGAGGTCGACGAGCTCGAGCGTTTTCAGCGCGAGCTCGCGACGTTGAATGTGCCCTACTACACGACGCTCGGTAACCACGAACTCGGTGAACGGCCGCCCGCATATCAGCAGTGGTTCGGGCGCGCGAACTTTCAATTCGTTCACCGTGGCGTCTATTTTACTTTGCTCGACTCAGCGAGTGCAACCATCGACCCGCTCGCCGATGATTGGCTCGATGGTTGGCTCGCGAACGGGCGAGATTCCGTGCACGTGGTCGCGATGCACATCCCGCCATTCGACCCAGTGGGAACGCGCAATGCCGCCTTTGCGAGCCGTGGAGAAGCGGCCGCGTTGGTCGCAAAGCTCGCCGAAGCCGGCGTCGATCTGACGCTATACGGACACATTCACTCCTACTACTCATTCCAAAACGCTGGAATTCCTGCGGTAATCTCCGGTGGCGGCGGTGCATCTCCCGAACACGGCAGCGATATCCGACGACACTTCGTGGTCTTCGACGTCGACTCGACGCGCGGTGTCGTCAGCTCGGAGGTAGTGCGCGTGGATCAAGAACACTGACCGAAAGCGAGCACGATGGCCAAAACCGACTTCAAATCCGTCAGCGAGTACCTCGCTACCCTACCAAAAGCAACGCGCGCCACACTGCAGCGCGTGCGCGCGGTCATTCGCAAAGCGATACCCAAGGGTGAAGAGGTCATCAGCTATCAGATCCCTGCCGTAAAGTTGGAAGGGCGTGCCGTGATCTATTTTGCGGGCTGGAAGGAGCACTATTCCCTCTATCCAGCGACTCAGCAGGTCGTAACTGTGTTCGAGCAGGAGCTATCCGCGTACGAGCTCCGCAAAGGCACGATTCGCTTCCCGCTCGCAGAGCCCGTCCCCGTCAAGCTGATCGAGGCGATTGCCAAGCTGCGCGCCCAAGAGACGGCGGTGCTGTTGACGGAACGTGCCGCAAAGCACAGCAAAGTCGCGCCGCGAACGATCGCCAAGAGCAAAGCCTCCTCGACTCGCGCGCAGAAAAAAGCGCGGCCGCGAGGGAAGGTCAAGACCTCGCGGCCGCTCGGTAAGTAAGGGAGGCGCAAGCGGTACGGAGGGGAGGGTCGCACCGCAGCGCCTCGCTTGTGGTGATTGCATCGCGTGTGCCAAGCCGCTTTTGGCGCTGTTTTCTCGCGCCCGAACGCTGCCTATTCGAGGTTTCGTGTCGAAATGAGTTCGATCCTCTGACGATCGGATCATGGGGTGTAGCAATCCAGGCTCGCTGGGGGGCACGAAGGACGCGCCGCGCATAACGAGCTGCGCGGCAGCGTCGTCCGCAACTTCAATGCGAGACGCACGCGCACCGTCGCACGTCCTCCCACTCGCGAAGGCCAATCACGCGCGAGTCGCGCCCATGAATCGTAGGCGCAGCTCCGTCTCCCCGGCAATTGGCGGCGACGAAAGCGCGGTGCGTCGATTCGACGGTGACTGCCAACCAAGGCAGCGAGCGAGCACGAGTCCGTTGCGCTCGCCACCTCAGGCGCAGACGGCCTCAGTGGGCGCGGCGACGACGGAGCGCGCTGAGCAGCCCGAGCAAACCGAACAAGGCCAGCGAGGAGCTCGTCTTAGCTACGCCTTGGGTCACCGAACAGCCCGCGCTCGACGTCGAGTCTCCGTCGTTCGCGGTGTCGGCAGTGGGTGGAATCGCCGCCCCTGACGCCTCTTGTCCGGAAGTCGACGTGGTGCTGCCCAGATCATGGCTGATGCCGCGAGAATCGCCGACCAGCTCGTAGTAAGGCGGCACGCACTGCTTGATCTCGGTCGGTGCAGGACAGTCTGGTGCTGGCGTTGGGGTTGCCCCGCCTTGAGCGCCTGCGCCCGGATTTGGCTCCGGTGCGCTGCTCGCGCAGGGGGCAGACGAACTGAACGTAGCGCAGGTCCAACCTGAAAGGCAGTCGCTGTCGGCGGTGCAATTCACGGGGTCCGTGTGGCAGGACTTTTCTTTCGAGGGTTCGCAGGTACAGCTCGGCGGCTCTGGCGCAGGTGCCGATGCGCTGCCGGCACTCGCGCTGCCGCCATTGCCGCTAGGTGCGGGGGCCGAACCACTGCCGCTGCAGGCGCATTGCTCGGTCGACTCACATCGAAAACCGCTTCCGCAATCACTGGCGGTCGTGCACGGCAGCGCGTAGCGCGGCGCGCACACACTGCTCGTCTTGCTTTGACACTCTGGCTCCGTTGGGCACTCTTGGCCCGGCGCGCAGGCAGCTTGCGAGCATGCGGAACTCGTGTACGTGAAGCAAACCATTCCCTCGGCACAGTCGCTATCCGCAACGCACGGCGCGGGCTGACAGGATTTGTACGACGTGCAGTCGGCTTGCGGGGTCTCGCACTTCTCGCCGGGAGCGCAGGTAGAGACGGGGCAGTCTCGGGTGCCGCTGTCGTGGCACGTCCACCCCTTCGCACAATCGGAGTCCGAACTGCAGGTCTTCTCCGCGTGGGCCAAACCGGGCAGCGCGAGCAACGCGGACAGGGCCAACAGTGAAGTCAGGGTCGAGAAAGCACGCATCGGGTCAAGCTCCTGGCAAAGCGGTCCACCCCCATTTGGAGCACACGGCGTGCCAAACGTGACGCCGGCACGAGACCCACAAAAAATGCCGATTTCTACGCGCAGTGAGCCAAAGCTGTGCCGCGCAGTCGGATCTTTGGGTCAGGGTGAGCGCACGGACTACACGCGCATGCGCAGGCCTCGTTCGCGACGCCGAAGGCCCTTGTTTCGCACGGGATCGACGACGTCGCGCGCAACGTGTCAACGATCGAGCTCGAGCGTCGCCGAGCCCAAGTGGTTATCGAGCTGAAAGCGCCAGCGCGTCACCGGGGTCGACAGCGCCGCTCCGCCTTCACGCGTTTTAGTCTCGACCATGGCGACGCGGCGCTGATCGTCCATCACGTGCAACGTCTCGCGTTCGAGATCGACCGCGCCGCCTGTAGAGAGCCGCTTCCGATAGACCTCGAATCCTGCAAGGTAGATGCGCTCTTCGACGACCCGGTGCTCCCACACCTTGCGCACGCGCTGCCCACTGGCGTCGTACGTGAAGAACACCTGTCCCCCGCCGCCCTTGTCCACGCGCCGCATGGGCTGCTCCTCGCCTGGGGAGGCTTGGAGCGGCCGTGCGTGCTCGCAGCCCTTCGGGCTGCTGCGCGCGCCGGGACCCTCAACGCCGGACGCGGCGTCTCCAAAGCGAGCCGCCGCGCGCGGCGGAGGGTCCAACGGCTGTGTACCCCGCACCTCGTCTGGTCAGACGCTTGGTGCACGTCTCGACGGCTCGGGCTTGTTGTCGGTTCGGGTCACGCGAGAGGGCGCACGCGCCGCGCCAGCCCCGTCATTGTCGTCTGAATGCGGCGGGGGGCTGGCACGGCGCCTGCGCCTTGGGGGGCATGACTCGAACCGACAACAAGCCCTTGTTTCGCAATCGCAGCGCAGCGCGCGTGGCGCTGATTGACGAGCGCGCTCGCGCGATGCGCGCGGCGCTCACGCCGTCGGAGGCGCTCCTGTGGGCACAGCTTCGCGGGCGTCGGCTGGGCGTCGTGTTTCGGCGTCAGGTGCCGCTGCTGGGGCGCTTTGTCGCCGACTTCTTGGCGCCCGCCGAGCGGCTCGTGGTTGAGATCGATGGCGGGTATCACGGTGAGCGGGTGCGCGCGGATGCGCGGCGTGATGCGGTGCTCGCTCGCGCTGGATATCGCGTACTGCGGTTGGATGCGCCGCTCGTGGCCCGAAATGTCGAGGCGGCGCTGATGTGTGTCCGCGTGGCGCTTCGAGTGTGAGCACGCCGTTGGTTCGGACATCTGCCTTGATCCGCTCCACCAGAACTCCGGGCGCGAACTAACTTGCGACGCTTCGGACCCGCGAGGTGGCTATCTGATCGGCTCAAATCACCGGTGTGTGCTCAAGCTGTTTGCTCAAGGAATTGATAGCTGCTTCTCTGGTGTGAAACAGTAGCGCAGACGGTTTCATCTTCACGCTTTCCGCCACCTGCGAGCACCTGTGCGACCGTGGAACCTCCGATGGTAGCTCGTTGTTGTAGGTCGAAACAACGTTGCGGGTGGCGCGGCGGAGCTCTCGCCCGAGCGAGATGTCGACTGCGTTACTGACTTCCACATCAAGGGGTGGAGCTCGACGGGGTGAGTTGGGGGACGCTCGGCTTCAAGAGAACATCCGGATCTGCAGTGAAAATGGGTCCAACGCAGCTTGCGCATTCCGGCGTTCTTGGCTTCGATTGCACCGACTTTGCGCTCGAGAACTTGATGTTCTCGAGCGCTCCCCAACAGAGGAAAGTCCCCTCTGTCGACAGTCCGCACAAATGCGTTTCGCCGTAAGTCATGGCTTGAAGCTGCGGCAAGCCTTCTACTCGCTGAGGTGGCCCGGCGCATCTGCCAAGCGTACAGGGAGCGCGCCGCTTGCCGAAGGTCTCGTCTCGCCCTTGGCCCCAACAATAAAGCGCGCCATCGCGATCGAGCGCGCAAGATCCGGTGGACGAAAGCGAGATTGAGCTTGCGGTCGCGCCTTGCGAGAGCGAAACGGAGTGAGGCCGCGGTTGACAGATTACGGGGCCGCAACGTTCGCCGTCAGGCCCGACCTGGCGGTCTTCGTTCAAGCCCCAGCAGTAGACCTGACCGCTGCTCAGTACGCAAACGTGACCGCTGCCGGCCGAGACGTCTTCGACCGGGCGTAAACCAGCGATTGGCTTCGGCTCCAGTTCGAAATCGCTCGTTTTTCCGCGGCCGAGCTCTCCATAGGCGTTTTGTCCCCAGCACGACACTCGGCCAGCACCGTCTATTGCACAGCCAAAGCTGTGCCCCACCACGAGCTTCTTGGCGTTGTGCAGGTTGGGCACCAGCGTCATCGTCGTGCCCGCCACATCTTTGCCACGCCATCCCACTGTTTGAAATCCCCAGCAATAGACAGACCCTTCACGAGTCAGCCCACACGTTTGTCCGTTGGAAGTCGCAACCGTCGACATCGGCGGCAAACCGGGGACGCGATTCGGCAAGATTGCGCAGGGATAGACGCCTTCATAGCCGCAGCGCGTCGTCGTCTCGAAACCAAGTTGTCCGAACTGGTTGAGCCCGTAGCACCACAGCTCGCCCTTCGCTGTGACTAGACACGAGTGATCACTCGTGCACGATACGCTCACGACGTCGGCATCGACCGAGATCGCCGGTCGCGGATCATATCCAGGGGGGCCTCCACCCCATTGATAGACAACGGTCCCGCGTGCGATGCACGCACTATCGTGGTCCGCACTGAAGAGAAGTCTCCCCGAAAGCGGCTTCCCTTCTTGACGCGCTGATCCGAGCTCAGAAGGCGTTGGCGGCGCTAGAGAAACGGCGCTCGGCGCCGCCGTGCGCACCAAAAGCCTCCCCCCGTCCGAGATGCCAGGGTGGGTCTTCGTGCCAGCACGCTGGCATGAAATGCACAGCAAGCCGACAACGCTCAAAACGGCAGCTCGTCCGGTGGGCGCGCAAGCCATTTTCATCGATCTGCAGGCAGCTCGCGCGCTGCCTGCGCCGCCCACTCGGTTGCTGGTGCACCGGCGGCCTCTGGTAAGTGAGTTAGCGCACGGTCAAGGAATGAACGGATGCCTCCATACCATGCAGGAAAGTTCTTCGCGTAGTCGGGGCCGTAGTGAGCGGCTTGCGTTGCCTTTGCGAACCCTTCGCTCGTCAGCTTCGGATTCTTTAGCGCTCGACCCAGTGGGGGGAACATCGCGACTTTAGACCCTTCTGTCGACCCTGGCTTCGGCGTCCCGCACACTAGATCGAGCTGAGCTTGAACCATTGAGTTGATACTTTCGAACGTTGGGTTGTTTACTATCGGACTTGATTTACCATTTTCTGACCGGTTTCCCGGTGTTACTGGCGCATTGTAGGGTGCTTCAGCGAACGCTTTTTCCCGCTCGATGAAGACCTTGTTCTCCGGTTTGCCTTTCTCATTTTTCGTTGGGTATGACGGTTGCACGGAGAACCAGTTCTTGATGGCCACGTTGGGACCAGTTGTCCCGAAACCGGTTTCGCCCGCTTGTGTAACTACGAGAGCTGCATTTTTCCCCGGCAGACCACGTCGCTCCAGTTCGAGGTACGTCGTTAGGTACACCTCCAGGATGTTTCTTATCTGCTCTGCCGAGTATCCGTGCCCCTTCTTGTCCGCGCTCACAAATTTTGATGCGTCGAATTTGTCTGACCTCACATAGTCCAGCAACTGTTGGACTGGATTCGGTGGAGGCGGCTGCGGTTCTACAGGCGGTTGCGGAGTCGGCGGTTTCTTCGGCGGTGGGGCCAATGTCTTTGGAGCAGGACCAGACGGAGGAAAGCCCGGCCCTGGAACTGGCGCAGCGTGCGGTGTCTTCTCCTCATGCCCCGTGTCGTCTACGAACTTGATCGGGTTGCTTCGGACGTACGTATAGGCTGCCCTATCGACACGACCCGGGGCCTGAATTGCAGCCGGATCTGCCGCAGTCCACCTCCCCAACCACGGCGCGTAATACCTCGCACCATGATAGTAGAGCCCCGTCTCTTCATCCCGCTCCTTCCCCGTATACCGATACCGCTTCGCGCTCACCTCGCTGCTCGCGCTCCTCGCACTGAACGCCGTGCTTCCGTAAGGGTGGTACTCCTCGTAACCGATGACGTTGCCCGCTTGATCGAGCTCGAGCGTCGCTGAGCCCAAGTGGTTGTCGAGCTGAAAGCGCCAGCGCGTCACAGGCGGCGCCAACGCCGCGCCGCCTTCGCGCGTCTTAGTTTCGACCATCGCGACGCGACGCTGATCGTCCATCACGTGAAACGTCTCGCGTTCGAGGTCGACCGCGCCCCCCGCAGTGAGGCGCTTCCGATAGATCTCGAATCCCCCGAGATAGATGCGTTCTTCGACGACCCCGTGCTCCCAGACCTTGCGTACGCGCTGACCGCTCGCGTCGTACGTGAAGAACACCTGTCCCCCACCGCCCTTGTCGACGCGCCGCATGCGATCGGCGTAGTCCCACTCGATTGCGGCCAGATGCGGCATGCTCGTCATCGAGCCGTGCGCGCCTGCGGTGTTGCCGGCTGAATTCTCGTAGCCGTAGGTCAGCGTCAGAGCGAGGGGGCTGCCTGGAACGCTCGTCGCGCGCAAGCGGTTACTATCGGCGAAGTAGTCGTAACTTCGTGTCCAACCGCCCGTGCCGGACGAGCCGGCGGTGTGCGCAATCTGTTGGATGTTGCCCACGTCGTCGTAGGCGTAGGTCTCGACGTATTGCTGGAGGGCTTGAAGATCGTTGGGATGGGGGATCGCCGTGCCGGAGGGAGGATCCAGATCGATCGGTTGCGTGCCGGGGTGTTCGCGGCCGGTGGCACGGGTGAGGCGGTAGATCGCGTCGTATTCGTACTGACCGTCAGCGCTGATAGGTACGGTTCCCGAGAATAGCGGCGCGGTGTCGGCGCGATCGTCGAGTTGGACGATGTTGCCGACTGGGTCGTACGTGTACTCGAGCTTTTGGAGGGCGGCGTTGTCGCTCGCGCGGGTGGCCAATAGTCGCGTGAGGCGAAACGTGAATGGGTCGTAGGTGTAAGTGATGCGGCTGGTGATGACCGGCGCTACGTCGGTGGACAGAAGTGGGTTTGCGTACTCGCAGAGGATGCGTTGACCGCGCGCGTTGTAGTCGATGTTTTGGATGACCAACTGCGAGGGACCGCCGCGGACCGAGACGTGGACCTTTCGAGGAGGTTGGCCTCGTTGTAGGTCGGCACGTGAACGCTGTTGTCCGGTGAAGTTTGGCTGGTAACGCGGTTGAGCGCGTCGTACGTCCTCTTGGTCGTGAACAGCTCGCTGTTGTCGAGCAGTGACGAGACCGCGTTGAA
>Ga0164309_10000444_pt1 | contig 22689 bp, 18 predicted proteins | sample Whisoiple_247_MG_FD_109984 | JGI IMG/M metagenome (GOLD analysis project Ga0164309, IMG submission 109984) | Soil microbial communities amended with fresh organic matter from upstate New York, USA - Whitman soil sample_247_MG | ecosystem: Environmental > Terrestrial > Soil > Unclassified >...
AACCGCCACTACTTCACCGAGCGCGCGACGGCGGTGCTGGCGGACGTGGATCCGGACGGACCAGCAAGCCTGCTCATGTTCGATATCGACCACTTCAAGCGCGTCAACGACACCTACGGCCACTCCGCAGGCGACGCGATCCTGCGAGACGTCGCTGACCGCGTTCACAAGTCCTTGCGCGGAGAGGACTTGTTCGCGCGCTACGGAGGCGAGGAATTCGTGGTTCTGCTGGCACGCTGCCGTCTCGGCCCGGCGGTGGCCTTGGCCGAGCGGGTGCGTCAAGTCATCGCTAACGAGCCATTCGAGTATCAGGGCAAGAAGATCCCCATCACCATCAGCATCGGGGTGGCGAGCTCGGGCGACCGCACCTTTCCGCTGAGCGACTTCATCAACCAGGCCGACGCCGCGCTCTATGAAGCCAAGCACCGCGGTCGCAATCGGGTCGAGCATCTGGCCCCCGAGCCCAAGGCCTGAAACACGAAGGGCGACTCCGCGGAGTCGCCCAGGGTGGGTCATTCAGGACTTGAACCTGAAGCCAACGGATTAAGAGTCCGCTGCTCTACCAATTGAGCTAATGACCCGTTTTCCGCCCTGGCAGCCCTCAAAAAGGGGCCCAACGCGGGGTCCGCCTCTTACCATGGGGTCCTTCCGGGTCAAGCGGGTGCGCTCGTCCCTCTCGGTGTAGGGTTCAGCCTGCCTGTGCAGAAACGGTGGATTTGGACTATCGCCGGCGGGCTCGTCGTCCTGGGCGTCCTGGGCGCCGTCCTAGCGGCGCCAGCGTTGGCCCGGCGTGCGCTCGCGACGCGGGCGCGGGCCCGCGGCGTCGTCCTTTTCGTCGAGCAGGTCGAGGTCGGACTGGGGCGACTCGGTTTGCACCGGGTCCGCCTGACGCTGGAGGGCGTGCCGAGCTTCGAGGTGCGGCTGGACCAGGTGGACCTCGGGGTTTCCCTGTGGGGTCTTGGCCTCGAGCAGGTCGACGTGCGCGGCGGGCACATCGCTGGGTCGGGGACACGAGAAGAGATCGTGGAGCGACTGAGCGCGTGGCGTGAGCGGCACCGTTCCAAAGGGCGGGCGGACCCGAACAAGCCGACGAAGGGATCCATCCGCATCACGGTGGGGGGCGCAGATGCTCGCTTCGAGTTGGGTGAGGGCGAGGAGTTGAAGGTCAGTCGCCTGGCCTTCGAGGACTTGCTCACGGGCCCAGCGCGCCTGGGTGCCGATCGCGTCACGCTGTCTCGGCCGGGATCGAGCGTCGATGCCGCTGGGTTCGAGGCCGAGCTGGCGAGCGGCGCGGCGGGCATTGCGCTCGCTTCCGCACGCATCGCCGAAATGAGGGTGTCCCTGCATCTCGGGGAGGGAACCCACGCCCCCGCGGATTCGCCGAGTACGCCGCCGGCGGACGATGCGGGCCTGGCCGGGAGCTTGCCCCTCCACCCGGATCGAGTCCCGCGGATTCGCTCCACGCTGGCACTCGTTCGCCGCTTGGCTCGGGAGAAGCTGCCCGCCGAGGTGACGGTCGAGCGCCTGTGGCTCGGCGTCGAGTCCGATAGTGAGCAGCTGAGCGTGGGTCCGAGCCGGCTGTCCATTGCGCGCACGGACACCGCCATGGACTGGTCGCTCGTCCCGCTCGAGAAGGGAGGGGGCACTCCGCTCGAGCTGGGCGGTCGGGTCCCTCTGGGCGACGCCGAGCCGGTGACGATCCGCTTGCGCGGGGGGCCGGTGACCTTCAGTCAGCTGGGCGTGAAGGACGGCGACTTTGGTTTGGCAGGAGTTGCCGGTTCCAGCCTCGAAGGCCAGGCAGACGTGAAGCTCGAGCCTGACGGAGCGGGTTTTGCGGCGTCAGGGAGCTTGGGCCTCGAAAGCCTGGCCTTGCGGGTGGACCGCCTGGCCAAGGAGACGATCCTGGTTCCGAGGCTGTCGGTGCGTGGCACGCTGCGCGGCGCCAGCGATGGCTCGAGCTTCGCGCTCGAAGGTGCGGAGCTGTCGATCGGCCAAGCTCGCTTCGACGGACGCCTGCAGCTCGAGCGACATGGGGAGAGCGTCCTGCTCGACGCCGGGCTGCGGGCGCCGCTCGTGAGCTGTCAGGCCTTGCTCGACTCGGCTCCGCGGGCCCTCTTGGGGGCCGTGGCGGACATGCAGTGGAGCGGGACCTTTTCGCTCGATGCCGCCGTACGTGCGGATTCGAGTGCACTCGCCAAGATGGCAGTGCTCTGGAAGTTCGACAATGGCTGCCGCATCACGGCGGTACCTGCAGAGCTCGATCCGGAGCGCTTCCGCGCACCGTTTCCGCTGGAGGTGCTGGGGCCGGGTGGTGTACCGCAGACGTTGGAGTTCGGGCCTGGCTCTCCCCAGTTCGTGCCCATCGACGACATCTCCCCGTTCGTGGAGGCGGCGCTTTTGGTGACGGAGGACGGACGCTTCCACCGCCATCACGGGTTCGACGACCGGGCGATCGAATCTGCCATCCGCGACAACGTGCGCGCCGGCAGATTCGTCCGGGGCGCGAGCACGCTCAGCATGCAGTTGGCCAAAAACCTGTACCTGTCGCGGACGAAGACGCTCTCCAGGAAGTTACAGGAGGCGGCGCTCACCATGCTGCTCGAGCAAAACTTCTCCAAACGCGAGATCTTGGAGCTCTACTTGAACGTGGTTGAGTTCGGGCCAGGCATCTACGGCATCGGTCCCGCTGCTGCCTACTACTTTGGCAAGCCGGCCCGCGATCTCTCGCCGGCGCAGGCGTTCTTCATCGCGTCAGTGCTGCCCTCGCCCACGGTTCGTCATTTCGACGAGCAGGGGAACCTTTCGGCGTCGCGTCTGCGTCACGTGCACTCGCTCTTGCGCATCTCTCACGAACGGGGCCGTCTGAGCGCCGACGAGCTCGCCGCAGCATTGACCGAGGTACCTCACTTCGGCAGGGGCGAGAGTCAACCCAGCGAGGAGACTCCGGTGCCATGAGCGGGGTAGAGGCTGACGACGAGCGCTGGATGGCGCTGGCCCTGGAGGAGGCGGACCAGGCCGCCCTAGCGGGTGACGTCCCCGTGGGCGCCGTGATCGTCCAGGATGGCGTGCTCTTGGCCCGCGGCAGGAATCGGCGCGAGGTGGACGGGGACCCAACGGCACATGCCGAGATCGATGCGCTCCGCCAAGCCGCGCGCGTGCTCGGGCACTGGCGGATCGAAGGAAACCTGTACGTAACATTGGAGCCGTGCGCGATGTGTGCTGGAGCGCTCGTCAATGCACGTGTCACGCGGCTGGTCTACGGAGCAGCGGATGCCAAGGCCGGCGCGGTGGACAGTCGCTACGGTATTGGCCAGGACGCCGCTTTGAACCACACTCTCGAAGTGACCTCGGGCATCCTGGCTTCCGAAGCGACCAGCCGACTGCAGACCTTCTTTCGCGCACTGCGCGCGCAGGGTCAAAAGTAGCCCTTCATGCTCCAGTACCTGCGTGAGCTGTCGCTGCCCCGCTACGTGCTCTGGTGCTACCTGATCTGGTGGTTCGGCGTCGCCATCCCCTACTTCGAGCCGAGCCTTGCGCTCTGGACCACGTCGCTTGGCATGAGCGCGATCATCGGCACCGGGCTCTATCTGTCGACGGCCTACGCGGGCATCGTGCGCACGACGTTGCCCCGCTGGACCGTGCTTCGCCTCTACCTGATGCCCTTCTGCGTCTCGAGCTTCGCCGCGCTCATCAAGGGTCGCGGCTTCGTGCTCGTGTTCCACCCGAACTGGTGGGGCAACGCCTGGCCAGTCGGCGCCTGCCTCGTGCTGGGGGCCTTGGTTCTCGCCGCTCGACGGTTGCCGCGGCCGTCCGAGGGGTGGGCTCGGCGCGCGAGCGAATAGGGTTCGGCCGCTAGAATTCCAGGGCGACGCCGGCCTGCCAGGTGCTGGCGCTGGTGTCGAGGCCGGACTCGAACGACGAGACTTTGCTGACGTACCACTCGCCGAAGACGTAGGCGTTGTTGACTCCGGTGCCGTTGTCGAGATCGAGGGACGCCTGCGGCGCAATGGGATTGAGCAGGATCATCAGGCCCGCCGCACCGGTCAGGCCCATCGAGATACCTTGACCTGCGACGGCGTTGTCACCGGAGCCGTAGACGGCGTTGCCAACGCCATCACGCGCTTCCCAGAGCGTCATCGTGCCACCGAACTTCACGTACGGGACGAGCGGGATCTTCAGTTCGCGAGACAGCACGTCGATTCTGAGCACGGCCACGAGCGACAGCGGCAAAAACCAGATGTTCGTCGGCTGAGCGGAGCGCTGCGAGGGGTCGGCTTCGAGTAGGGCGAACTGACTGAATTGTGCGAACGAGGCCTGCAGGCCCGGTCCAAGCGTGCCGAAGTGTGGGATCCGGACGGCTTGCCAGTCGCCTTCGATGCCGAACATCACTGTCTCGCCGCTGCCGTAAATGTCCTCGAATGGCGTGGCGGTTCCGCCGAATTCGGCGTCGACATCGGGCCGGTAGGGGCCCAAGCGAAGCTCCACCGCACCGTGCTGCTGGCTGCGGTACGCCTCGCGTCCCGCACCTCGGTGGTCTTTCAAAAGCTCGTCAGTGGCGTGAGCCGGCCCACTCCGAGCCAACAACGCAAGCAACACGGCGAGGCCTGCTAGCGAGGGAGGCCTCACGCACCCTCTCCAGAGCGCAGTGCATCTCGACGCCGGGCGCGAACCCGACCGAGCGCGGCCAGCCCAAGCAGTAGAGCTAGCAGTGCCGTGGGACTGCTCTTTCTCGCCCCGCGCTCGATGCTGCAGAATCCGCCGCCTGCGCGCCCACCCTCGCTCTTGTACTGCTCGAAGAAGCCGATCACTGGTTCAGGTGTGGCGCAGGTGACGGCTGACAAAAGGCCGACGTTTCCCACCCGGTCCGTCGAGGCCATGGCAACTCCGTAGGTGACGCCGTTCTCGATCACCACCTGGCTGTCGGCCGCATCGGGTGACGCAGCCACGCCACTGCGAGCGGACGGGCTACCGACCGAGCCACACCGCATGGACTCGTCCGGATACTGGCCGGGGCTTAGGCCTGGCGCCGAGCACGTCACACCGGTCGACGTCGATCCGCCGGTGCCCCCCGCGCCCGTTTGCCCGCTGGATCCACCGCCGCCTCCGCCACTTCGTCCGCCGGCCCCACCGCTACTGGCCCCGCCTCGCCCGCCGCTGCCTCCCGCTCCGTCCTGTCCGCCCGTGCCACCTGTACCGCCCGGACCGCCCGTGCCGCCCCCGCCGCCTTGCCCCCCGCTACTCGTCGCACCGCCGAAGCCCATGCCTTCGACACCTCCTGGCGAGCAGTAGTAGGCAAAGCCTTGAGCATCCACCACCTGCTGGTCGAGTGACGCTCCCCAGTTCAAGAAGATTGCGTTGTCGCCACCGGAGGCCTTGATGTTGATGGGTGGCGCGGGGGCCTTCGTGTCAACCTGCGTGTCCGTCCACTTCGTGTTGGCAAGCAGCGTGTCGCCGTTGAAGAGCAAGAAGTAGATCGTCGGTGACCACTGGACCTGCTTGTCGCAAATGTCCGGAGTGACAGCTGCGCCTTCCGCGAGGATTTCCTGTGGGCTGAGCAGATACTTCGTGTTGTTCACCTGCGCGATGACGTCGAGAATCTTCCAGCAGTTTCCTTGCGTCAGGCGCACCTGTTGGTCCGTGCAGTCGGCGCCGCGTGAGACCCAGACTTGCAGCGCATAGTTGCCGACCGGCGACAGGCTCGGCTGAACCTGGATGATCGTCCCTTCCTTGGTGTACTTGTCGTCCTTCAGACAGTCCTCTCGACTCATCCAAAATGGATAGGACTGACGTTGGACCTTACGGAGGAAGCGGAACTGCGCGGCGGCGACCTCGACCTTGTCAGCTCGAGCTATGGTCGGGCTGAACCACAGCCCGAGGCCCACGACGACGATCGAGAGTCTTCGCGCGAGCCGCTTGCCGGCGCTGAGGGGTTTCCGGGCTCGTTCCGCCATCGGATGCACTCCGATATTTGGAGCATATGCCGCGGCATGCGGCAAATCCCGGGGAGCTATCTGCTGCCGAGCCCTGCCAAGGGGCCGAGCGTGACAATCTGTCATGCCGATCACATGCGGATTTCGACGTACGTCCGCCGGCGCAGAGCGTCGAGCCAGTGCTTGCGGACGCGCGCCATCTTTTCCATGTAGACGCGCTCGTGGACGGCGTCCTTGACCTCGTCGAACGGCGGTACGGAGGATGGCGCCCGCTCGAGCACCTGCAGGATCATGAGCACCCCGGCAACGCGCACGGGCCGTGACACGCCGCCCACCTCCAGACCGAGGGTCGCGCGGCGGATTTCCTCGGGCTCCTGCAGGGGTGGCCTGGCTTCCGCGAGGCCGGTACCCGGCGCCGTGCCGTACTTCTGGACCAGCTCCCGAAAGTCTTCCCCTGCCGCGGCGCGACGAACCAGGTCATCCGCCAGCTTCTGTGCGCGCGCCTCTTCCGCCGGCGTTCTGCCGGCTGGGAGAGCCAAACGCAGCGTGCGTTGCGGGAGCTGCATGCGCTCGTCGCGCACCAGTGCATGATACGCGGCTCGCAAGTCCGACTCTGCGATCTTCACCCGGCTCTGCAAGCGGATGCTACCAATCTTGGCCTGGAGCACCTGACGCCTGAGCTCCTCGCGGTACATCTCGGTAGTGAGCCCGGAGCCGCGGGCTTCGGCCATGATGGCGGCCGGGCTCATGCCGTTTTGCATGGCAACGCGCTCGAGCGCTTGGTCCACCTCTTCGCCGGTGACCGTGATCCCGGCCCGCTTGGCGGCTTCGTCCTCGAGTTCTTCCTCGACCATACGGTCGAGCACGACCTTGTAGATCTGCGAGGTCGCGGCTGCGCGCTGAGGTCCCTCCGGATACTGGTCGTAGGCCCGTGCCAAGAAGGGCCGTGAGCGTTGACGCAGGTCGCTCAGCAGAATGGCCCGTTCGCCTACGATGGCGACGATGCGCTCGACGATGGCGGCCGAGGCCGAGCCCGCCGTGACCAGGCACGCGAGCAAGAGGAGGACCGCACGAGCACTCATTTTTCCGGACAACACGAAGGATTCAGGTCGGGCCTATAGCAGCGGGCCCCGGTCCGCGCGAGGGCTCGCCGCCTGGGCGTATCGCGCCCGATTTGCGCCATTTGGTCGGAGGCCCTTGTAGGCGCGGACGCCGAACTCGAGCAGCATCAGACTCAGGAGCACGAGGGCGATCTCACGAGAAATGTCGGTCGCCTGTGTCGCCTGCCGGCTCGATCGCATGGCGCCTTTGGCTGCCTGCCCGTTCGGTTGCAAGGTGGCCTCCTGTGCGCTGCGTAGGGCGAAGCGTGACGACTCCCGCGCTTGTGCGCGCAGCGTGTACCGCCCGACGCGATCGGGGACGACCAGTGAGCGACCGTCCAAGGTGATCGGATCGAGGCGACCCGTCGGCCCTTCCACGGTCGTGCCGTCCGGCACCTCCCACTGCTGACCGACCTCGGTCGCTGCGGAGCTGCCGCGCAGCCGCGCCTCTTCCAGGACCCGATCCACGAGGGCGAGAAACGCAGGTCGGAGCGCGAAGTCACTGAGCTCCACCGAAGACGGCAGGAGTGTCGTGACCAGCAGACCATGTTCGAGGGGTCGCTGGAGGACCAGCGGTTGACCATCCGCGAAACGGAGCGGCACGCTCGTCTCGGGTGGTTGCTCCGGAACCACGACCCGCCCGTGGCTGGGCATGTCCGACCAGCCTTGAGCCAGATTGCCGAAGGCGCCGGTACTCGCTGCTCCCGCACCGCGCACGTCGGCGCTCGACCAAGTCGGTGCTCCTACGACGAGCGGGTCGAACGTGGCTCCGAGGGGTGCGGCCGCCACCTGACGACCGAGCAGCGTCAAGACGACGCCCCCGCGTTTGACGAAACCTTCGATGACCGAGGCCGCCTCGGGTGTGAGACCGGGTGGATCGTCGATTAGGAGAGCTGCCATCGACTCGAGCGCGGCGGGGTGGTCGGGCAACACCGTGATCGGGTCGACCGTCAGGTCGCGATCCAACGCCGACAGGGCGGCGTGGAGCACGGTGGTTCCACTCGTCGGGAGTCCGGATCGCGCGGCGTCCGCGCACAGTCCGACCACGAAGCTCGATGCCTTCGGTTCGACCTCGATCCGATCGTCGGCGGGCAACTGGTCCTTGGCGGGCGACTGCGTCTTGGTCAGACGAACGCTGAATCCAGCGGTCGACGTTCGGTCGCCAAGTGGGAGCTGGACCGTTTCGGCCAACTTGGCGCTCGCTACCACGGTGCCAGCTTGGTCAGTAAGCTCGACCAGGCGCTCGGGCTCGGCGCCGCTCGTGGTGCACGCAATCTCGGCGGTGACCTGGCCTGGCTCCTGCCTGGCCCGCACGACGGCGCAGTTCTCGAACGGGCGAGCGAGCTCCGCTAGCGGCGTCCACACATCGATTGCGCTTTCTGGCAAGGAACCCGTCGTCGCACGATCGGAGAGCAGGACGATCTGCTTGTCGGCTTGGGGCAAAGGAGACAGCGCATCGTGCGCGAGCGTGACGGCCAACGGGAGGTCGGTCGGCCGATCGCTGGCCGTGATTTCCTCGAGCACGTCCTGGGCTCGACCGAGGTCGCTCGTGGGAGCCAACGCGAGCCGCGCTGGACGCCCTGCGAGCACGATGCCCACGGCGTCACCGTTTCGAGTACCGAGCAGGAGCTCGCGAGCTCCCTTCAGGGCCTGCTCGAGACGTGTCCGACCATCGTCCTCTACCTGCATACTGCCCGAGTCGTCGATGACGAGAACCACGGCCATGGAAGCGCCGTGATCGCGCGCCAAGGACAGGCGTGAGCAAGAGACGAACGGGGTGGCACCCAAGAGCGCCAGGCATGCGACCGACAGCAGGCGGATGACCAAAAGCAGCTGGTCCTTCAGCCGTCGGCGTTCCTTGGTGCTGGCTTGCCGCGGAGCGACGAACCGTGTGGCCGGGAAGACGAAAGCGCGACTCTGGCCCTGCCGGAGGGCGTGGGCGATGACGGGCCCAACCAGCGTCAGCAAGAGAGCGAGTGCGAGGGGAGCGAGGAAGGTCATGCGTGTCCGAAGAGCTCACGCAAGATGTCGACGGCGGGGGTTTTGGTGCTGCAAGTGACGTATCTTGCCGCGCGCGCGGCCAAGGCATCGCTCAGCCTGGCCTGGTGGGCACCGAGCTTTGCCAGGTAGTCCGCACGCACTTGCTGTCCTTCGGTTTCTATTTCGACGCCAGATTCCGGATCTCGCAGCACCACCTGACCCGAGAAAGGGAACTCGAGCTCCGCTGGGTCCAGGATCCCGAGCGCCACCACGTCGCGGCGCTCCGTGCAGAGTCGAAGCAGACCGGGCAGCAAGGTGTCATCCATGTCGAGGAAGTCGCTGATCACGATGATCTCGGCGGAGCGTGGGGTGCGCGCCGTCGTTTCGGCCAGAACCTCCGGGAAATTGGGCTCGGCGGTGGCCCCTTGGTCGGCCTCGGCCTCGATGCGTTCGAGCTCGGCAGTGAGGCGTTCCAGATGTTCTGCTCCGCGTCGGGCCGGGTAGTACGTGCTTTCCGCCCGACCGACCACGGCCAGCCCCACAGGGTCGCCGCGTCGGTGCGCACTGAGCAGTAAAGCGAGGCCGAGCAAGAGCGTGAGGTCGAGCTTGGTCGGCAGGGCTTGTCCACCTGACTTTTGACCATCGCTCGGGCTGCGAAAGGCCATCGACGCCGTTGCATCGAGGACGCAGATTCTGGGCCGCTGCGTCTCCGCAATGAACTCGCGGATCATGTAGCGCCCGTGACGCAAGAGCGCGTGCCGATCCAGGTGCCGAAGATCATCGCCGGGGGTGTAGGGGCGATGGCCCGCGAACTCGATACCGGAGCCTTTGCGTTCGGCTCGGTGGCTACCGCCCAGGGCGCCAGCTGCCAGGCGTCGCGCTCGCACACGGAGCGGCAGCGCCTCGAGTGGTGCCACTTGGGCGCGCAGACGACTCGCTGCCATGGGCGCGCACTATAGCCGTCAGTGACCGAAGGTGCTTGCGCTCATCACCAGGGCCGAGAAGACCCCGAGCGCAATGGCGATCAAGCCCAAAACGACGAGGCCCGGAGTGAGTGCGACCCGCTGGTCGTCCGTGTCTTCGTCGCGAGCCTCGCTGGAACCGGCCTCGCTCGAGCCGGGCGGCTGCCCTTCGGGTTCGGTCATGGATCGGAGTCCTCCTCGAAATCGTGGCTCGAGCTACGGGTTGGGGTCGGAGCGCTCGGGGTCGGCGTGGCCTTGCTGAGGCCGCGGCAGGCGCCCAGGATCTTCGGGCTGACCAGGAGCGGATCGAGATTGGGCACCTCCACCGTGTCCAGGTAACTCTGACAGCTCGTGCGCGCCGCAGCGACGGCGCCCAGCGCCACGAACGTTTCGAGCAGCAGGCGATGCACTTCTGCTCGCGACGGTTCCGGCAATTGGCCAGCTTCGAGCAGGCGAACGCCCTTCTCCAGACTGGCCAAGTAGCGACCAGCGCGAACATCGAGGGCGACCTCACGCAAAGCCTGGTCGGACGTTTGCTGTCGCAAGTAGCGTTCGCTCTCGCCTTGTTCGATGAGCCGGGCGGCGGCGAGCCGTGCCGCAGCCTGGCCTTCTGCAGATAGCGTTAGATCCGACAACGGGATGAGCAGGATCTGACCCTTCTCGGGGCCGTCTTCGTCCAGATCGTTGTAGGTGACCAAGCGGTAGGCGTGCTTGGTGCTGCCTAGAAACCGGTAGGCCAGGGTGGCCAGGCTTTCCTCGCCACTCGCGCGCCACGTCAGGTTGTAGGGGAGACGTACGATCTGCCCGAGCTCCGGATCGATCCAGGGCTTTTGGCCATTGATCTCGGCGAGCAGGATCGAGCGACCTTCGTGGCCCAGGTGCGTTTGGGCCAGCGACTTCCAGGTGTCGCCCGCGCCCACGGTCACGTAGGCCAGTGCTGGAACCTCGAGCAACATGCCTGGCGTCAGCACGCCAGCTCGCGCACCGTCGAGGGCGTTGGCCGTCGAGAGCACGCGCTCGAGTTGCAACTTGCCGTAGTAGCGCTCCGCGATCTTCGCGAGCGTGTCACCCGGTTGGACGACGTGCGGAAAGGCCGCCGCGCTCGGGGCGCTGAGACTGGGCGCCGTTAGGCTGGCGAACAGGAGGACGAGGAAACGATGCTTGTTTCGGGTCACGAGTCGCTACCGGTTTGTCGGGAGTCGGTGGGTTCGGCCGGGGATTCCGCCTCGTAGGCGCCAAGGACGCGTTTGGACGGGATCATGGCCAGCGCGCGTTCGAGTTGCTCGGCTCCATCTGGGCGTTCGTCGGGGCGTTTGGCCAAACACGACAGCACCACTTGGTCGAGCTCCTCCGGAATGTCCAGGTCCGGCCGCACACGGCGCATTGATTTGGGCATGACGCGTTGGTGTTGGTCGAGCAGTGCGCGCCGGGTGTTGGCCCGAAACGGCAGCGTGCCCGTCAGGGCCTCGTAGGTCAGAACGCCGAACGCATAGAGATCGCTCCGCCGATCGACCTCGCCGCCGCTGCATTGCTCCGGGCTCATGTACTCGGGTGTACCCAGGGTGTAGCCGTCTTGGGTGAGCGCGTCCTCTTGACCCAGCTTGCTCATGCCGAAGTCCAGGACCTTCACCGTGCCGCCATCACACAGGTACACGTTGCCGGGCTTCAGGTCGCGGTGGACGATCCCTTGGCGATGGGCTGCAGCCAGCGCGCGACACGTCTGCAGGAGCACGGGAATCAGTTGACTGGCAGGGAGCGGCCCTGTTTGGCGGAGCTTTTCTTGCAGGCTAATCCCACGCAAGAGCTCCATCACCACGTACAAGGTGCCATCGGGAAGTTGATCGAGGTCGAACGTGCGGATGATGTTCGGGTGCTCGAGCGCCATCTGGATGCGCGCTTCGCGACGGAGACGTGCGACCTCGGCCGCATCGACGGCCGCCGCTCCACGTAGCACTTTCACGGCCACCTGGTAGCCGACCCCCAGGTGTTCGGCCGCGTACACCGTGCCGATGCCGCCCGTGGCGATGGGACGCAGCATCCGATACTTCCCACCGAGCACTGCATCGGTGAGATCCGCGGCGTGAGGTTCGAGGTGTCCGCGTTGCTTGAGATTCTGCTCGAGTGCGATGACGCGATTTCGCTCACGGTTTCGTTCCGCCCGTTCCCGCCGCAAGCGCGCTAGCAGGCTGCCCGACGTGCCGCCGAGCAATGCGCCCGCCAGGGCGGCGATCCCGGCGGCGGGCAACGTGCCGAACGTACCCGCCAAAGCGCCGGCGCCGAGGCCGACGCCGATGGCGCCGATCGGCCAATACGGACGCTGAATGCCCTCCCAACGCAAGTGATACACGCAGCGGTCCTGGCCCTTGGCCAGGCAGGAGTGCTCGACCAGATCCGACTCCGAGAGTCCCCACAGGCGGGGCAGTGCCCGAAGCTCCGCCTGCCGCAGGAGGCACAGGCTCCTGGCGCTTTGGTCGAGCTCGAGCTCGGGCAGCGGCACGTAGGCGATCTTGGCCGACGAGTCGCTCACCTCGAGCAGCTCGAGAGCACCCACGCGATTGGACTCGCTGGCGTTGTGCACCAGATACTCGTAGCCGTCGCGGGGCGTGTGCGCGTGACGGAGTAAGCGCATGTAGAGGCCGAGGACCTCGGGGCTGTCGGCCTGCGTCCCCCGGGAGGCGACGCCTTGTTCCCCGAGGATCTCCACCACCTGGTCCAGAATGCGGCGCGCGCTGCTGTAGGGGACCCAGGCCGAGTCCTGGGCCAGCTCGGCCAGCTGCAGTCCGCATTCGGCCAGGAGGTCGGTCAGGATGGCCGAGCCCTTCTGCTCGCGGAGCAGCAAGAGAGGAGCACGGAGTTCCGCAGCACGGATCTCCTCTCGACCGCCGCGCGAGGGGACGAGGGAGATGTCGCGAGCCATGGCAGCATGATGGTAAGGGAACTCCGCCGTCTCGCGAAGTGCCGCCGGACTCGAACGTGGTCATCGGCGTTAGAAGTGGTAGATTTCCGGCACATGTCTCCGCTCGGCCAGCTGGAACGTTTCTCCCCGCACGCATTTTTGGCACTGAGAATTGTGAGTGGCCTGCTCTTCGCCACACACGGGGCTCAGAAGCTCTTTGGGGTGCTCGGCGGCACGGTCGCATCTCTCACTACCCAGCTTGGCCTGGGCGGTGTGATTGAACTGTGTACCGGCCTCTTGATAGCGCTCGGGATCGCAACCAGGCCCGCGGCTTTCCTTGCCAGCGGCACCATGGCGGTTGCCTACATTCAGTTCCATTGGCGCGGCCAGCTCGGCAGTGCCTTCTGGCCCGTCGTCAACAAGGGCGAGCTGGCAGTGATCTACTGCTTTCTCTTCCTGTACATCGCCTGCAGCGGCCCCCGCATTGGCCGAGCCGGACGCTAGTCGGGCCGCGCCGTATGCGAGCCGACCAGGATGGGGAGCGGCCTCGGTGATCGGAACGCCGTTGCAGCCAGGAGGCAGAGAATCGGCGTGATGACCAAGTGATACCGGTCTTCACCGAAGAAGACGGCGTGCGTCAAGGTGGTGGCCAAGAGCGCACCGTGGGCGAGGCCGAGGGGCCAGTTGAAGGTGGGTCGGCCCGGAAGGGGCAACAGGGGCAACAGCGGCGTTAGCACCATCAGCGGGTAGAACGCGTGCTGGTCGGAGGCGAAAGCATACGCCGAGTACGCAACTGCCATGACCAGCAGCGTCCATTGCACGAGGCTGCGCGCCGGCGGCCGAAACACCGTGACGAGAGCGATCGGCGACAGAGCCGCCGCCGCCATGAGCAGGCGATGAAAGAACGTGAGGAGCTGTCGCCCCGCTTTGCGTCGTTCCTCGGGCCAAAGCTCTGGAGCAGCCTCATGCAGGTACTCGATCGCGAATGATTCGTGATCGTAGGTTTGGGACAGCTTGGCCGGCATCTTGCGCAGCCAAGCGCCGGGATTCGCTTCGATGATTTCTCGGCCGCGCTCGGCCCAACAGCGATCCTGCTGGACTTGACCGGTCACGACGCGGCAACCGTCCTTCGCGCGTAGGGTTTGGAAGCGTCCCGTTTCCGTTAGTGCGCCGATCGCCAAGTTCCAGCCGCCGTTCGTGGAGACGAGCGTGCAGCCATCCATCACCCGGCAGTTGCGCCAGGTCCATGGCAAGATCACGATCAGTGCAGCGACTCCGATCACGCTAGTGTGCCAGACGCGCTGCCAGAGGGTGCGGCCCGTGCAGAACGCCAGCGCTGGCAGCACGAGGAGGGACGAGGGCCGGACGAGCGCCGCGCAGCCGAAGAGCAGACCTGCTACCAAGAGCCGGAGAGGTTTGCTCCTGATGCCGAGCGCGGCCCAAGCGGCGGCCAGGAGCAAGAGGCCCGCCAAGAGCTCCGTCATGACGACCGCGCTGTACAGGATGAGGCCCGGATGGAGCGCGCAGATGGCGCCGGCGATGCGGGAGCGATTGGCGCTGGTCATGTAGCGACCGACGCGATGCACGAGCAGGGCGAGCAGGCTCCCGACCGCGGCTCCCACCACGGGGGCCGTGCCGATGCCCGCCCCGAAGATCTTGTAGAAGGCGGCCAAGAAGGCGCTGTAGCCGACCGGGTAGTGGGCCCAGGCCTTCCACACGCTGCGGCCGGCGATGGTGACGTCTTCCGAATAGCCCAGGCCGGCGGCCAGACGCTCGGCGCCGAAGTGGTAGTAGTGGCCATCCCACACCGGTTCGCGGGCGAAAGCGAGCGCCACCAGTACCCGCGCGGCCAGCGCGACCACGACGAGCGAGATGCTGAACGCCCAGTCGCCACCATCGCCGAAAGCCGACCTGCTGGCTGTGCTGGGCAAACCCGCCCCGGAGGTGACGCTCGCCGCCGAGCGGGCGCGTGCGCGTTCCGTAGCGGGATTGAACGACGAACTGGGCAGCATAAGAAGCGATCAGGTCTCGCGCTGGGCTTTGTGGTGCGCCTTGTAGCGTCTGATGTACGTCCGCGTGGCCTGAGTCGCATCCAGACCGAGAATGCGAGCAATCTGCGTGACGAAGCCGCGCGTGTAGACCTCTGCCGGCAGCTTGGAGAAGGCTTCCTCCTCGATGGCTTCGAGATGGACGCGGGCAATCTTCGTGCGCCGCGCGATGTCCTCGAGCTCGATACCTTGTGACTCGCGGACGCGACGCAAGAGGACTCCGCTGAACTCGGTTTGCGGGTGAATCTCGTGAGCCAGTTCCTCGCGGAGCAAAGCTCGTTCCGCCAGGATGGCGCCATCGGCCTCCGGTCTGCGCCGGTGGTCGCTCGCGGGATCCGAGGCGAAGAAGGTGAGGTCGTAGGCGCGGCGTCTCATCGGATCGAGCAGCGTTTCCTGTGCCTCCTCGACACGGGCTCGGTCACGGGCCAAGCGGTCCCCACGCAAGAGCGAGCTCATGGGCAGGCTGCCGGGTTCGAAGACCTCGCGTTGCCGCTTGTAGGCTCGACGCAGCTCCTCGTCCGAGGCGCCGCGGTGGGTCCACAGCACGTCGTACAAGCTGGTTTCGCTCTCCTGCTTGAAGTCCAGAGCGCTCTGGTCGCTGTCTTGTCGGGGCAGCGCGTCGCGCGCCGTAGCGACCGCCACCACGCGGCGCGCGATGCGTTCGAGGTTCTTGGCGCTTTTCGAAGTCGGGTTGTCCAGCAAAAGGGGCCGCCTTCTGACGACCGACAGCCAGATGGCGTCGTCGTGCTCGATGTGCCCCATGTACTCCAAGCGAACGCCCAGGTAGCGCTCCGACAGGTCTGCCATGGTGGGGCCAAGCTCCACGTCTTGGCGCAGGCGCGTGCCGTTCGTGACCAGGAACGTACGCAGCGCGGCCAAATGGCTCAGGGCAGCGTCGGCGGTCGCGGCATCGTACTTTGCCAAGGTGCGCACGAGATCAATCGGGCTCGGCAACGGCGGCAGCTGGCCGAGGGCGCGTTCCAGCTGCCGCATTCGATAGCGATCCTTGAGCAGGTAGCGACGCAATTGGCGCTGAAACAGCGCCTTCAAGAAGCAATAGCTGGCCTCGACACTCGGCGGGTCGGGCGCGGTTGGACACAGGCCGAAGTCGGCGCTCAAAAATAGATCCAAGCTGGCGGGTGCGGTGCCGCCACCCAAGTCCAAGATGACGTAGTCCGCGTCGAGCAGGCGCAGGCCCTTTGCCCAGCGTGGCTTGCGACCCGGCCGAAGCGGCACCGTCGAGTACTGGGTGTACTCCTGAGGGACGAGACCGAGCCCCGGCACGGCGGTCGGAATCGGCTCGAGGGCCTCGTCGACGAAGGGGTCGCGAGGCTCGATCCTTTCCGCCGGTTCGACCCCCAGCATGGCATGCAAGGAGCCGCTGGCTCCGTCGGCATCGACGAGCACGACTTTGCGGCCGAGCTGCGCGAGGTACACGGCGAGATTGACCGACAGCACGCTGTGGCCGACGCCTGGGCGGCCGCCGCCGACCGCCACGACCCGACGGACCCCACGCGGCAGTGCCGAGCTGAAGCCTGCCGGCGGCAGGCCTTCGGCGCTGGCGTACGGGGGTTCCACCCGGGCCATCTAGCACTCACCCGCGCTGCTTGACTACCTCGGGGGCTTGGTTTGAAAAGGCAGGGCTGCTCGATCTAACCTCGCTGCCCCATGCCTTCCCCGCGCCTGACCGGTGCCCTTTTGGCCTGCATGTTCGTGAATCTGAGCATGACGGGTTGCCGTTCACCGGGCGAGGGCGAGCCCACGGCCCAGAAACCAGCCACCCAGGCCAGCCAACCCAAGAACGTCGAGCTACCGGGAGTGAATAGTTCGGATTTGACCCCGCGCGAGAAATCGCAGTGGTCGACCCATGTGAGCGAACTGTTTGCGCCGTGCCCGCAGCTGAACGCTAGCGTGGCTGCCTGTGTGCTCGAAAAGAAGGACTGCACCGCCTGTCTGCCAGCGGCGGAGTTCCTGCTCAGCCAGGTGCGCCAGGGTCGCACGCCCGGTCAAACCGAGGCCGCCTTCGAGGCTCGGTTCGGTGCGGACAGCAAGGTCGACTTGGAGATCGAAGGCTCGCCGAGCAAAGGCAACGACAGTGCTCCGATCGTGATCGTCGAGTTCGCGGATTTCGAATGCCCAGCGTGTCGAGCCGCTAGCGGCATTTTGGACGGGATCGTCGGCAAGTTTTCCGATGTCCGCCTGGTGTTCAAGAACTACCCACTCACGAACATTCACCTGAATGCCGAGGACGCGGCGCGGGCGGCGGTCGCCGCTGGTCGCCAGGGCAAATTCTGGGAGATGCACCACGAGCTCTTCACCACCGAGCCGCCGCTGACGCCCGAGCGCATCAAGGGGCTGGCCAAGAAGGTTGGGCTCGACCTCGGCAAGTTCGACAGCGATGTGCGCAGCGAGGCCGTCGTCGACGCCGTTCGAGCCGACCAGAAACTCGGCCAACGCGTGAAGCTCGAGGCCACTCCCTCCATCTTCGTGAATGGGCGCCATGTCGACGTGGTCAACGACTTGGCCGTCGACCTCGAGGCCTGGATCGAACTCGAGCGCAAGCTCTCGAGCAAGAAGCCTTGAGCTCGGTACTCGGCAGTCGCGGCTGCTTTCCCACCGGGCGCCATTACCCCGGCATTGCCCACCTCATCCGCATATCGGGTGAGGGACTAGCCAGTGAATGGGACGCTAGCGTTCCCATCTTGGACATTCCGTGGATCGCCATCGATACCGAGACCACGGGTCGAGAGCCTGGTGAGCATCGCATCGTGGAGCTCGGCTGCGTCCTCTTCGAACGCGGCGTGGTCACGGCCCGTCACAGTTGGCTCATCAATCCGGAGCGCCCCATCCCGGAGGAGTCGGTGGCCGTGCACGGCATCACGGATGACGACGTCGCCGACAAGCCGACGTTCTCCGCCGTTGCCGCGGAAATCGCCGTGGTCCTCGGTCGCGGGTTGCCGCTCGCCTACAACGCCGAGTTCGATCGAGCGTTCTTGCTGGCCGAGTTCGAGCGTCTGTCACAGCCCGAGCTTTTGCCTATCGCGCGTCCCACCGTTTGGGTCGACCCACTCAGCTGGGCGCGGGAGCTGCAAAAGGAGCACAAGAGCCGAGCCCTCGGCGAAGTGTGTGAGCGCCTGGGCATTCGCCTGGAGCGCGCCCATCGGGCAACGGATGATGCCGAGGCAGCCGGGCAGGTGCTGACGGCCTTCTTGCGCGACCAGCGGGTGCCCGCGCGCTACGGGGCATTCATCAAAGAGCAAAAGCGCCTCGAGAGATTGTTCGAGTTCGAGCGAGTGCGCTGGCGATGACCGAGCGGGAGCTCACCTGGCGCGCGCTCGTCTTGGGATCGGTCCTGAGCGCGGTCCTGGGAGCAGCCAACGCCTACCTCGGGCTCTTTGCTGGCATGACCGTGTCGGCGTCGATCCCGGCCGCGGTCCTGTCCATGGCCATCCTGCGCGCGGTGCGCGGCACACTGCTCGAAAACAACCTGGTGCAGACGGCAGCTTCCACCGGGGAGGCTGCCGCGGCCGGAGCGATCTTCACCCTGCCGGCCGTGGTTCTCTTGGGCGCTTGGCAGGGCTTCGACTACTGGCTCACCACGCTGCTCGTGCTGTCCGGCGGTGTGCTCGGCGTGCTCTTCACCATCCCGCTCAAGCACGCGTTGATCGAAGAAGGGAAGCTACCGTTTCCGGAAGGGCAGGCGACCGCGGAGGTTCTTCGGGCGGGTCACGGTCAGAGCGCTGGTTCCGGTGCAGTGCGCCCGCTCTTGCTGGCTGCCGGCTACGGCGCATTGGCCAAGCTCCTGGAAGCGGGCCTGCTGCTCAGCCGAGCCTCGGTCGAGGCGGCGACGTTCGCGTTCGGCGGCTTGTTCTACGTCGGGACTGGGCTGTCCCCGGCGCTCGCCGCCGTCGGAAGCATCGTTGGGGTGCGGGTGAGCCTGCTCATGCTCTCCGGCGGGCTCGTGAATTGGCTCGTGTTCGTGCCCCTGGCGGCCGATCCGGCTGGAGCGACGTCGGCGACCGAGGTCGCCTGGGCGACTTGGTCCCAAAGTACTCGCTTTCTCGGCGTCGGGGCCATGACCGTGGGCGGGTTGTGGACGCTGGTCGAGCTGCGCCATGCGCTCCGCCGCGCGCTGCAGAGTGGGACCGAGGCCCTCCGCGCACGCCGTCCGGCGGCCGGTCCCGCGAACGAGAAAGGTGACCTCCCTCCTCTCGTTCTGAACCTGGGGCTCGGCCTGACGACGCTCATCGTTTTTTTCGTGCTCCTGCATTTGCTTGGGTCCGTGGCGCTGGCCGGGCTGATGACGATCGTGGCCTTGGTGCTCGGTTTCTTGTTCAGCTGCGTCGCGGCCTACATGGCGGGCCTGGTTGGCTCGTCGAATAACCCCGTGAGCGGCGTCACGATCGCGACGATTCTCGTCACGGCGGCGATCCTCGTGCTCGTCGGTGTGCCCCGTCTGGCAGGTGTCGGCATGCTGGGTGGTCCGGCAATTGCGGTGCTCTTGGGCAGCATCATTTGCACGGCCGCGGCCATCGGCGGCGACAACATGCAGGACTTGAAGACGGGTCACCTGATCGGGGCCCATCCAGCTCGCCAGCAAATTGCGCAGCTGCTGGGCGTTTTGGCAGCAGCGCTGGTCATGGCACCGGTGCTCGATTTGCTTCAGGCCGCCTACGGTTTCGGCGCGCGAACACCCGAGCACCCCACACCGCTGCGCGCGCCTCAGGCCACCCTGATGGCGTCGGTGGCGACCGGCGTGTTCGGCGGCGAGCTGCCCTGGCGCTTCGTCCTCATCGGAGCAGGTCTGGCTGCCGTCCTGGCGGCGGTCGACTGGTGGCTGGGCCACACCAACAAATCGCTGCGGATACCGGTACTGGCTGTGGCGGTCGGCCTCTATCTACCCGTCGAGCTGTCCGTTCCGATCGCGCTCGGTGCCGCCGTGCGGGCGGGTGCGGCGGCGCAGAGCTCGCGCGTCCTGGTGGCCGCTGGCCTGATCACGGGCGAGGCGCTGTCGGGCGTCCTGCTGGCTGCCGTCGTCGTACTCTTCGGCGCGCCTAGCTCGTTCTTTGGCGAGGGTCTCCATTCGGGCCTGCTCGGTGTGCTCGTCTTCGCCGGCGCCCTGGCCCTGCTGCGCGGTCGGCGCGCCTAGGGCGTGCTTTCGACGAGGGGCGCTTCGCTGACGGGACTCGCGGGTGGACGTTGAACGCTCATGCGCACGTCGAGCATCAGGGCTTGCCCGCTGACGCCCTCGACCACACGCTCTTCGGCCGGTGCGCTCGGATGTTCGAGTCGGACCAAGTGGCGTCCAGGGGCCAATCGGATCGGCTCGGCGAACGGCGTGGTCTCGCGATGAACCCCGTCCACGACCACGTGCGCCCAGGGGGTCGCCACCACGCGCAGGAGCATGGAGTCTGGGCTCCGCGCCGTCTCGAGGCTGAGGTCGGCGGGCGGGGGCGCGGTCGATTCTTGCTTCAAGACCCAGAGCGCAGACGCCAGTCCCGCGCCGAGCAGGCCTGCGCCCAGGAGCCAGAACAGCGGCGCGAGGCGACGTCCGTCTGGCTTGCCCACGTCGACGGGTATGGGTGCGCTCGCCGCCTCGGGCACCCAGTGTCGGCGCATCAGCTCGGCCAGAAGGGCTCCCTCCGTCGCGCCGGTCGACACGGTGCTCAGGCTGGCGACGAGCTGGGCAGCATCGGCCGGACGCTCTGCCGGAACCTTGGACAGACAGCGTTCGACCAGCTGACGCAGGGCGAGCGGCGCCTCGGGACGCAGGCGCACGAGGGGTGTGGGTACCTCGTTGCGGACACGGGACGGATATTTGGGGTCGCTCGGATCGCCGAAGGGCGCCTGGCCACTGAGCGCCTGATAGAGGATCGCGCCGAGCGCGAAGAGATCGCTCGCCGTGCTCGGCTGTTGCCCGATGGTCGTTTCCGGCGCGAGGCCCGCTCGCCCCACCGGCTCGATCGGTTCTTCGCTGGCGGTCCCGTCTCGGCCACTGAATCCTTCCAGCTTGATCCGCCCCTCGCGATCGAGCCGGACCGCCTGAGGGCCGAGCTGGCCGTGCACGATGCCCCGGCCATGCGCATGCGCCAGAGCGCGACCGAGTGAGAGCCCAATGGCGCGCGCCGCCTCCACCTGCACGGGCTGTGCGATCAGATCCGCCAGATCCTCGGCGAGTGCGTCTTCGACGACGAGCGCGAGCGTCCCCTCGTCGTCCCGAAACTCGAACAAGCGCACGATCGCGGGGTGCTCGAGCGCCGACAGGGCTTGGGCCTGCCGGCGGAGCGTCGCGGCCAGGGGAGACGTCGGCAAGATCCCCCCTGCCAACATCAGCACCCGGACATCGCGGCCCAGGGGAACCTGACGAGCCCGGTATTCCTTCCAAATCGGTCCTTCGTGGATGATGCCGAGCAGTTCGATGCCGGGCAGAGCTGCCGCCATGGCGGCCAGGCTACACTCGCTGCCCGTGACGTCCCAGGCCCGTTGGCACGAGCGATCGGCCCCACTCGCGGGCCTCCTGCTTTTGGGCGCTCTCCTTCTTTTTGCGCGGTCACCCGGGACTGGCTTCGTCTACGACGAACAGGAAGCGCTCCTCGCGAGCCCGTACCTGAAAGGAGAGCTGCCTTGGCTCGACGCCTTCCGCCTCGACTTCTGGGGACTGTCGGCCGAGCGCACGATTGGCTCCTACCGCCCCTTGCCGAACCTTTTGTGGCGACCCCTGGCGTGGACCCTCCGCTGGCAGACTCCTTTCTTCCTCCAGCTCCTGGGGCCGGTGCTCCACGGATCGACGGCCTTTCTCTTCTATCTCTTTCTACGTCGCCACCTTCGAGGCACCGCGCCGGTCGTCGGCGCCGGCTTTCTCTTGACGCTCGGCATTACGACCGAGGCGGTCGTGAGCGTCGTGGGCCAGGCGGACCTTTTGGTCGGACTTTGGACCGTGCTCGGCTTACTCGCGCTCGATCTGCGCTGGGGCTTGCGTGAACTGGCGATTTTCGGCGTGGGTCTGCTCGGTCTCCTCTCCAAGGAGACGATGCTGTCCGCGCTGCCGCTCTTCTGCCTGGCTCCCTTTCTTCTGCCTCGATCAGAGGAAGGACGCCTGGCTCGGACTGGTCGCGCTCTGTCTGCGCTGGCGATGAGCGCAGCCAGCGTGCTGGTCTTGGTCCTCGTGCGGCGCGCTTTCTTCTTGCACGGTGCCGTGCCGGTGGCTCCCGAGCTGACCGTACCGAGCAGCTGGCTCCATACACTCGTCCGGCTGTTCGAGCAGCCGCGCTTGCCCGTCGATCCACAGAATAACCCCCTCCTCACCGCTCTGCCGGCGCTGCGGGTGCCGACGGCGCTCGACATCTACGCCGAGAGCTTCGGGCAAATGATCCTGCCCACTCACCTCACGGCGGACTACTCGTACCCGCGCGAGCTGCCACGGGGGTGGACGCTGGGTGCGGTTCTCGGTGCCCTCTGCCTGCTCGTGCCGCTGGGTCTGGGTGCAGTCCGATTGCTCCAATCCTTGCGTTCTGGGGGCTCGCCACAGGCAGGCCTACTGACCCTCGGCCTGTTGTGGACGCCGCTCACGTACCTGCCGGTGTCCAACCTCTTCGTGCTCTTGCCCACCATCCGCGCGGAGCGGCTGCTCTATTTGCCGGCCATGGGCTTGTGCGTCCTGGTGGCTGCGCTCTGGCCTCGGGTGGAACACCAGCGCTGGGCGCGCGTGGGGCTGGCCGTGGTCGTTGCGATCTCGGCCGTCCAAGCGCGGGCACACGCTCTCGACTACGAGTC
>Ga0164309_10000445_pt1 | contig 22652 bp, 19 predicted proteins | sample Whisoiple_247_MG_FD_109984 | JGI IMG/M metagenome (GOLD analysis project Ga0164309, IMG submission 109984) | Soil microbial communities amended with fresh organic matter from upstate New York, USA - Whitman soil sample_247_MG | ecosystem: Environmental > Terrestrial > Soil > Unclassified >...
CGACGAGCGAAGGGAGCGCCGAGCCCTTTCGGTTTGGCCGGACGACCCGAAAGGGAGGGTGGCCGCTTACTCTCCGAGAGCACGCCCCAAGCTCGCCCGTGTCCCCGCACCGCCGTCAGAGATGTGACCAATCATAAGCTGCGGCTCGGCGGTTAGTTGCGAGGGCGTTCAACTTGGGGACGTGAAGATCTTTTGCGCGGAGGCGGGGTCGAAGCTTGGCGCGCGTAGGGTGCGGGTGACGAAACTGAGGAGGTTGCTGCGCGCCGAAGCCGAAACGTGCGGGTACCAAACGGGGTTGGCGAGGACTAGGCAACGCCAGGCGAGGAATGGAGGGACGACTTGGAGTAGCTCCGCATCGCGCGATTGCTCGAGGTATTCAGCCCAGAATTTGCGCCAAAGGGGCTCGAAGGCGGTTTGCCAGCTGTGCGGGTTGTCTAGCGCGAAGAACAGGTAGTTCACGGCCATGGCGCAGACGTCGTCGGCTGCGTCGCCTGCGGAGCCGCGGCTTGCGTCGAGCACGCGCAGCTCCGAGCGTTCGTCGAAGAGCACGTTGAAGGGATGAAAGTCACCGTGGATGCGCACGAGGCGCGGGTAGCGATGTTTGAGGCGCGCGCGCCAACCGACGCACAACGCTTCGATCGCGTCGAGCTGTTCACGCGAGGTGCCTTCGAGGTGCGGCGGATAGCCGTCGACGATGCCGAAGATGCCTTCACCGCTGCCCACCAGGTCGCGAATCGAGCGCGTGTACAGACTCGCGTCCGGAAGTTTGATCGAGTGGGTGCTGACCAAGTAGCGCACGAGCGCGTCGAGGCGCATCCAATCTTCGTGGTGGAGCTCACCGGATTCGGCAATTTTGCGCAGGTCATGGGCGTAGGGGCGACCCTCTGCGTATTCGGTGAGCAAGTAGAACTCGCCGGTCCCGCGTAGGGACACGAAGTCTTCGCCGCGAAATGCACCGACGTCGAAGACTCGCGTGTGGCGCGGCACGAGCGCAAAGGTGTCCGCGGCGATCAGCATTTCTTCGGCGCGGTTGGCGCGAAACTCGTGGCCGAAGGGGTTGGGCGTCGCGCTGTGAAGGACTAGCGATTTGTGCTGTCCTTGATGCCGAACATCGATGCGCAGCGGGGCGCCGTAGCCCGTGTCTTTGGCCGTCACGCCCGCCTCAACCGTGTCGGACGTGAGTGACGTGATCTTCAGAATTTCGGCGCCATCCAGCGCCGACGCAACCAAGCGGTCGAGCCGCGGATCACGCCACTCGACCGGTCGCTGCCCATGGTTCGAATGAGGCTTGCTCATGCTCGATCTCCTTGACGATGTTCCTTCAAGAAGCGTGCCTGTGCTCGATTTCGAGCAAAACGCGCCGAGGCGCGCCGCACACGCAAAGCTTGCGCGAGCGTGAGATGGCAGCAATTGCTGCGAGTTTGCGTGTGTGCCCTCCACGCACCGAGACAAGAGCCTATCCCAATAGGCCGCCCGAGGAGGCGGCCGAGACCGAGGTGGATGTCGAGCCAGATCGACGTCCGGCGCGCGGAGGCCTAGCAGGGCTAGGCCGAGCACGACGGGCGGCGAGGTGGCCGACAGACACGAGAGATCGGCTGCCGACGACCAGGCCTATTGGGATAGGCTCTTAGCGAACCGGCTCGACGAGCAGCCGATCATCGACGCTGCGGATCCCGCGGGTGCCCCTGGCGGCTCCGACCACCGACTCGCGCAGCGCCCACGAGCGTACCACCCCGGACAGGATGGCTTTGCCGTCGTGAACGTCGAGGTTGATGCGCCGCGCTTCACGAGCGGCGCGGCGTTCGATGGCGGCTTCCAGCGACTGCTGAACTTGGAGGTCTTCACCCGCCACCGGCGTGACCGAGATTCGGTTGAGCACGCGCCGGAGTCCGCGGATGTTGCGCACGGCGCGCTCGGCGTCGTCTCGTTGAGCGCAAACGTCCACCAGTCCTTCCAAGGTGAGCTGACCGTCCGTCACGGTGGAGCTGATTTTACCCTTGGGGATGAAGACGTTCCAGTCGAGCGCGCATCGCACTGCTTGGGCGAGCTCTGCGTCCGAGCGGCGAGCTTCACGCGGCAGCTCGACCTCGATACGGTTGCTCACCTCGCGCACCCCGTCGACTCGGTGCGTAGCCTCTTGTGCCGCCAGACGCTCCGCCCAGCTCCCAGTGGTCCCGAGCAGCACGACCGCTCCGTGCTCCACGTGCGCTTCGATCGTGTTCGCTCCGATTCGCGTATCCCATTCGAGTTCGTGGCTGATGGCTTCAGCGATCTCCGCGTCAGTCTTGGTCATATTCACCGTCCGTCGCTGTTTCGACAGAGCAAACTCCGAGCCATGCCGGTGAAGCCGAGGGCAGCGCGAGGTGCGCCGAGTCGAGACGCGGAATCTTCGCGAGTGAGCGCAGATATTTCGCGAGCGATCGCCAAACCAGGTGAATTTCCAGGTCGCTTCGCTGCTCACGATGAATCCTTCGCGTGGCCCGCCTCTTGCTGGTGACGGGGAGAAGGGCGCGAGGAGAGATCGACGATGAAGGCTGAATATGAGTCTGTTCTACACTTTATGAGCACACCCGTGGTCGCGTTGGACCCAAAGGCGGACGTTGCCGAACTCTTGCGGCTCTCGCAGCGCCTGAGTATCCACCACTTCCCACTGGTCGACGAATCCGGTCTCGTCGGGCTCGTTTGCACGTGTGACCTAGAAGAAGCGCAGCCCGAGCATCGCGTGTCGCACTATGCACGCCGCGCGGCCGTCAGTATTCGCCCTGAGGCGATGGCACGCGAAGCAGCCGCGCACATGTTGCTGCAGGGCGTCGGCTCGGTCGTCGTGGCGGACGAAGAAGGAGTGTGGGGGATCTTGACTCGCGATGATTTGGCCGACGTCGTGCCCGACTTACTGCAGGAACAGCGCTGTATTCACTGCTCGAGCCGGCAGCACCTGCGTCGCGCCGCGAATCACACCTTGATTTGCCAAGCATGTGACGCGCGAGCACAGCGCTGCTGCTGCCGCTGAAGCTAAGGGCCCGCGGGCCCTAGCGGCCGCGGGGGACCACCACGCCGTACTCGTGCAGGCGATATTGAATGGTGCGAACGCTGATGTCCAAGATCTCGGCGGCGCGCGTGGTCGAACCTTCTGCCGCCTCGAGCGTCTTGAGAATCGCGTATTTTTCGATTTCGGCCATGCTCGCGCCCGGAATGCGTAGCCCCTCGGCCACGTCGGGGACGGCTTCGAACGGCAATGCCTCCGGCTCGACCCACTGCCCCTCGGTGAACACGACAGCGCGTTCCATGGCGTTTTCGAGCTCTCGCACGTTACCCGGCCAGCGGTGAGCGAGCAGCTTGGCGCGCGCAGGCGCGCTCAGACCGTCGATCTGACGGTGATTCTCGCGCGCGAACTTGCGCAAGAAGTGGTCCGCCAGAGTCGCCACGTCTTGGCCACGCAAGCGCAGCGGCGGCATCTGCAGGTGCACCACGTTCAAGCGGTAGTAGAGATCCTCTCGAAAGCGACGCTCGCGCACCTCGCTCGCCAAGTCTTTGTTGGTGGCGGCCACGAGGCGTACATCGACCTTGATCGAGTCGTTGCCGCCCACACGCTCGAACGTCTTGTCTTGCAGCACACGCAGCAACTTCACCTGAGTGGCGGCCGGAATTTCGCCGATTTCATCGAGGAACAGCGTACCGCCGTCGGCTTGCTCGAAGCGACCGATTCGGCGTTTGTCGGCGCCGGTGAAGGCTCCGCGCTCATGACCGAACAGTTCACTCTCGAGCAAGCTCTCCGCCAACGCGGCGCAGTGCAAGGTGACGAACGGCGCGCTAGCGCGTGGGCTCAGCTGATGCAGCGCGCGAGCGAGCTCTCCTTTGCCCGTGCCACTTTCACCCGAGATCAGCACCGTAGCGCGGGAAGTCGCCACCTGCTTCGCCATCCGGTAGATGCGCTGCATCGGCGCGCTCGCGCCGATCAGTCCCTCGAGTCCCACCTGATCCCGCGCGCGCAGCTGGCGGTGCAGGTTCTCGGCCTCGGCCGCCACTTCACGGCGCTGAAGCGTGCGCTCCACGGACAGCAGCAGCGCGTCGAAGTCGATGGGTTTGGTCAGGTAGTCTTCAGCGCCGGCGCGCATGGCTTGCACCGCCACCGAGACCTCTCCGAAGGCGGTCGTCACGATCGCCGGAATTTCCAAGTTCTGCTCGCGCAGTTTGGCGAGCAGACCCATGCCGTCGAGATTGGGCATCTTCAGGTCGGTGATGATCAGCGCAGGCGTGTTCTCGGCAATGGCCTCGAGCGCCAAGAGCCCGTCGGCCGCGGTGTCGACGGTATAACCTTCTTGCGCGAGCAACTTCGATAGCCCGCTGCGGGCCGAGCCCTCGTCGTCGACGACCAAGATCCTTGCTTTGTTCATGGCGTTTTTTCTGCTGTTTCGGCGAGCGGTAGAGTAACGCGAAAGGTCGTCTTCCCAGTCTTGCTGGTCACGTCGATGCTCCCACCGTGATCGGTCACGATGCGATGAGTGATGGCGAGGCCGAGGCCGGTGCCCCCCTCTTTCGTCGAAAAGAAAGCGTCGAAAATCGGTGCTTCGAGCGACGGCAGCCCCGGGCCGTCATCCTCGACGTCGAGCAGCACGTGGCGCGGGCCCCTGCGAGCCCGCAGTACGACACTGCCACCGCCGCCAGACCCGGTCGATTCGACGGCGTTCTGCAGCAGGTTGAGCAGCACCTGGGTGAGTTTGGCTTGGTCCGCCTCGAACTCGAGATCGGCGCTGGGCAGATCGCAGATCACCTCCACGCCGGTGCTTTTCGCCTGAGTGAGCACCATGGAGCGCGCGTGCTCACACAGCCTGAACAGGCTGAGCGGCTTGAGCTGCAGCGGCTTGGGGCGCGCGAAGTCCAGGAATTCGGTGACCAAGTTCGCCAAGCGCGTGATCTCGTCCGCGACGACGCGCGTCGCTTCCAACATGTCCGGCTCGCTCGCCTTCTTTTTGATCGAGCGCTCCAAGAATGAGAGATGAAGCTGCGCTCCGTTGAGCGGGTTGCGAATTTCATGCGCCAAACCGGCCGCTAGCGTGCCAATCGCCGCGAGCTTCTCGGCTTGGCGCGTGCGCTCTTCCATGGCTCGGGTCTCTGTCAAATCGCGCCCGACGGCAAACAGCACGATCTCGTCGTGTTGCTGGGCTCCCGCGTAGCCGAAGTTCCACAACACGTCGCGCAACTTGCCCGCGCGAGTTCGCAACAGGCCCTCGCTGACTTCGGGTTGAGCGCGCCCGGCGAGCGCGTCCTCCAAGCGCTGTGCGCGGAGGCCATCGGGATCTTCCGGCCCGAGCACCTCGAGAAATGGCTGACCCAAGACCTCGTCGCGCGCAAAGCCCGTAACGCGCTCGGCTTCGCGGTTGAAGAGCAAGATCGAACCCGAGCGATCCAAGCCGATGATGATCACGCTGGCGAGCTCGACCGCGTTCACGTACCGACGCTCGGCGCGCTCCAACGCGGACCCCAAATCAAGCCGTTCTTGATGTTCCACGGCACGGATACGTTCGACGAACGAGTCCTTGTACGTCTCGAGCATCACCGCGAGCTCCAGATCCAAGATCCGAATCAATGCTTCGCGTGTAGGCGCGACATCGGCACCCAAACCGCGATCTGCGATGCGCAGGAGCGAGACGCGAATCAGCGCCATGGCCGTGAGCATGTAGCGCTGGGGCAGCCCGATCTTGACGTGTACGCGGCCAATTTGCGCGGTCTGCTCGTGGTACGCCTCATCGTACGTGCCGCCGCAGACTCGCGACAACCACGCCACGAGCGAGCGCTGTAAGCGCAAGATCTGCTCTTCACCGGTAAACACCGCGTGCGCGTCCGCGTGCTCGCGAATGCGATCGTAGAACTCCAACGCGATGCGAGGAAATTCAGGTGCGGCGAGCTCGCGAAACCGAGCCAGCAGCTCAGCATCACGAGCGTCGAAGCGCACGTACCGCTTGAGCTCCTGAAAGCGCGTTTCTTCTGGCATTGTCGGCGGGTGATTCTAGCTCAGGGCGGGCGGACAAGTCTCCGTCAGGGCCGTTCGCAGGCTGGTTCGCGCTGGGCGCTTCGAGCGCGTCACGCAGGGCCGACCTCAAGGCCGTATAGTCGACCGGCTTGGTAAACAGCGTTGCAGGCGGTCCGCCGGCAAACGCTTCGGCGCGAAAGAGGTTCGGGTAGCCGGTGAGCACCAACACCGGGATCCCCGGTCGTTGCGTGCGCGCAAAGCGCCCGACCGCCAGGCCGTCGGCGTGAGCGGTGGTCAGTTCGGTCACCAATGCATCCGGCACGGGTGAGCGCGAGAGCCGCGCCACTGCCGCGGCTCCGTCGCGGGCAATCTCGACGGCAAAGCCATCCTCCCGCAGCATCTGAGCCATACGACGGGTCGTACGCAGATCGTCGTCCACCAATAGGACGACATGCAGGTGCTCGGCTTGAGCTTCGAACATCGACTCTGACAATGCAATTCGTCGGCCAAGCCCTCGAGTGACGACCGCGCTCAGCGGGCACCCGAGAAAATTCGCGCTTGGCTCGGTGAATAAGCGTCGCCCACACCGGCTCTGGGAGCTCGAGGCGCGAATTCTGCGCTTCGACGCAGATCTTGCGCGTGCCCCAGCTATTCCCGCGTGGTTCCCCGGAAAAACCCGGAAGGCACGGCTCTTGCGATGCGCGGCTCACGAATGTCCACCCACACCGAGAAATTCAACTACGACGACGGCACCGTCCGCAAGTTCGTGTTCGCAACTGCGTTTTGGGGTGTCGTCGCGACTCTGGTCGGCTTGTGGCTGGCCGTGATGTTGGTCGCGCCCACGCTGAACTTCGGCTTGCCGCAACTCAGCTTCGGTCGCCTGCGCCCCTTACACACCAACGCCGCGATCTTTGCCTTCGCAGGCAACGGCATTTTCGCGGCCATTTACTACTCCAGCCAACGGCTACTGAAGGCGCGCATGTTCAGCGACAAGCTGAGCAGTTTTCACTTCTGGGGGTGGCAAGCCATCATCGTCTCGGCAGCGCTCACGCTGCCCTTCGGCATCACGCAATCGAAAGAATACGCAGAGCTCGAATGGCCAATCGATTTGGCGATCGCTGCGGTCTGGGTGGCATTCGCGGTCAACTTCTTTGGCACGATCGCCAAGCGTCGTGAACGGCACATCTACGTTGCGATCTGGTTCTACGTAGCCACGATCATCACCGTCGCGATCCTGCACATCTTCAACAACCTGGCGCTGCCCGTCTCGCTCACCAAGAGCTATAGCGTGTACGGCGGCGTTCAGGATGCGTTCATGCAGTGGTGGTACGGGCACAACGCAGTCGCGTTCTTCCTGACCACGCCGTTTCTCGGGCTGATGTATTACTTCTTGCCGAAGGCCGCGAATCGCCCGGTATTTTCCTATCGTTTGTCGATTCTGCACTTCTGGTCGCTGGTCTTCATCTACATCTGGGCGGGTCCGCACCACTTGCACTACACAGCGCTGCCGGAGTGGGCGTCGACGCTCGGCATGTTGTTCAGCGTGATGCTGTGGATGCCGTCTTGGGGCGGCATGATCAACGGGCTGATGACCTTGCGCGGCGCGTGGAACCGCGTGTCCGAAGATCCGGTGCTCAAGTTCTTCGTGGTCGGCATCACGTTCTACGGCATGGCCACGTTCGAAGGGCCGCTGCTCTCGATCAAGAGCGTCAATGCACTCTCGCACTACACGGACTGGACGATCGCCCACGTGCACAGCGGCGCCCTCGGCTGGAACGGCTTCATGACGTTCGGCATGCTGTACTACCTCGCGCCGCGCATCTTTCAGACCAAGCTCTGGTCCAAGAAGCTCGCCGAGCTGCACTTCTGGGTCGGCACCATCGGTATCTTGTTGTATGTCGTGGCGATCTACGCGGCGGGCGTGACACAAGGCTTGATGTGGCGTGCCTTCGACACCACGGGTCGCCTCGCTTATCCCGATTTCGTCGAGACCGTCGTGCGCATTCTGCCGATGTATTGGGTGCGCGTGCTCGGCGGCTCGCTCTTCGTCGCCGGCGTGGTGATGGCGTTCGTCAACATCTTGATGACCTGGCGTGGTCGTCCAGCCACGTACCAAGAATCCAGCGATCAGGCGCTACCGCTGCGCGCGACCGAAGAATCCGACCCGGGACTCGTCATTCCCCAGCACAGCACAATCTCGAACACCGGCCACGCCGTGATCTACTTCGTGCAGGCGAAGTGGCACCGGGTCTGGGAGCGCAAGCCGCTCAAGTTCAGCATCTGGGTAGCCGTCGCAGTGCTGGTCGCTTCGGCGTTCGAAGTGGTGCCGACGTTCTTGATCAAGTCGAACATCCCGACCATCGCCTCGGTCACGCCGTACACCCCCCTCGAACTGGTCGGACGCGACATCTACGTGGGTGAAGGTTGTTACAACTGTCACTCACAGATGATTCGACCGATTCGCTCGGAAACCGAGCGCTACGGCGAGTACTCGAAGCCGGGCGAGTTCGTGTACGACCACCCGTTCCAGTGGGGTTCACGCCGGATTGGCCCAGATTTGCAGCGCATTGGCGGCAAATATCCGTACCTGTGGCACGTGCGGCACATGGAGGATCCGCGTTCCACGACGCCGCAGTCGATCATGCCCGCGTACGGCTGGTTGTTCGCGGATGACCTCGACTACGGTGGAATTCAGCCGCGCGTCGACGCCATGGCCATGCTCGGCGTCCCCTACGGCAAAGCAGTGCTGCAAGCCGAAAGCATGGCGCGCGCGCAGGCTGCGCAAATCAGCACCGACATCAAGGCTCAGGGCGGCCCCGCAGGTTTGGAGCAAAAGAAGATCATCGCCTTGATCGCGTACCTGCAACGCCTCGGCACCGACATCAAGAAGCTGCCGCCGAGCGCGCCCCCCGGCGACCTACGCGCGGTCGGTGGCAAAGCTCAGCCCAACATTCCCAGCAACGTGACCCCTGCAAAGACCAGCCCGGAGGGGCTCTGATCATGAAACTCAGTGATGTCGTATCCGCCATGCACGTTTCGATTTTCGCTCAGGTGCCGTTGTTGATCTTTTTCGGCATCTTCATCGGGGTCGTGCTGCACGTGATGCAAGGCAAGAGCGCGTTCGAACAGGTGCGCCAGCTCCCGCTCGAAGGCGATGCGCCGGACGGAGACAGCGAACGATGAGCACCCCCTCTGACCACCCTGTCCCGGCCGTGCTCTCCACGCCGCCGACCGCGCTCAAGAGCGCACCGCCCGAAGCGCCCGTGCTGGAGCACGAATACGACGGCATTCGTGAATACGACAATCCCTTGCCCCGCTGGTGGGTTTGGATGTGGGCCGGGAGCTTCTTCTTCTCGGTTGGCTACTTCTTTCACTATCACGTCTCGCACAACGGAACGTCCGTGTCGGACGACTACACCGCAGAGATGGCCGAAGCTCGCGAAGCAGAAGCCAAACAGTCGCTCGCCGAGCCCGTAAACGAAGAGTCCCTGGGCAAGCTGATGCAAAACCCCGCGCTAATGGCAGACGCCAAAGCGCTGTTCGGCTTGCGCTGCGCTCCCTGCCACGGCGCGAATGCCCAGGGCCTGATCGGGCCGAACCTCACGGACAATTCTTGGCTGCACGGCGCCGGCAAACTCACCGACATCTACGGTGTCGTCGACGGCGGTGTCGCCGCGAAGGGCATGCCGGCTTGGGGACGACAGTTGTCACCGATCGAGCTGCGCAAAGTCGTGGCATTCGTCGGCACGCTGCGCGGCAGCAATGTCCCGGGCAAAGCAGCTGAAGGGAACGCCGTCCCGTAACGGGAACTCGCCATGCATCCGTTGATTGCCCCTGAGCGCGTGCTGCCCACTCTGAATGCAGACGGCACGCGCAACCGCATCCGCCCACGCCTCTATCCGGGTCCGCTTCAACGCAAACGGCGCGTGGTGGCGTGGCTGCTCGTGGTGCTGTTCGTTGCCTTGCCCTGGCTCGAAATTGGCGGAAAACCAGCCATTTTCTTGGACGTCGTGAACCGCGAGTTCTCGCTCTTCGGGCACACGTTCTTGGCCACGGATGGCGTGCTGTTGATGCTGCTCATGCTCGTCATCTTTGCGGCGGTGTTTTGGACCACTGCGTTGGTGGGGCGAGCTTGGTGCGGCTGGGGCTGTCCGCAGACCGTGTACATGGAGTTTCTGTTCCGGCCGATCGAACGCTTGTTCGAAGGCAAACGTGAAGCACAACTCGAGCTCGACAAGCGCGGCATGAGTGCGCGGCGCGCTCTGAAGAATTTGGTCTTTCTTCTTCTGTCCTTCGTGCTGGCCAATGTGTTCCTTTCGTATTTCGTGGGCACGCACGCGCTGCGTGCTTGGGTGACCGAGCCTCCGTCCAAGCACCTCGCTGGGTTCTTGGTGGTCGCGGTCACCACCGGGCTGGTGTTCTTCGACTTTGCTTACTTCCGTGAGCAGATGTGCACGGTGATTTGCCCCTATGCACGCCTGCAATCGGTGCTGCTCGATCGCAGCTCCTTGGTCATCGGCTATGACGTCAAGCGCGGGGAACCGCGCAGCAAAGGCAAGCAAAAGCCGGGAAATGGCGATTGTATCGATTGTCAGGCCTGCGTCGTGGCTTGCCCGACGGGCATCGACATTCGCCAGGGCCTGCAGCTCGAGTGCATTGCCTGCGCTCAGTGCGTGGACGCCTGTGATTCGATCATGACGCGCATCCACAAGCCGCTCGGCCTCATCCGCTACGCGGCGCAGGACACGCTCGAATCGGGCAAGAAAGCGACGCTGCTTCGTCCGCGCGTGATCGTCTATTCGGTGCTCCTGCTGGGCTTGCTCGTTACGCTCACCAGCGCACTGCTCATCAAGCCGGGCGCAGAGGTGACCATCCTGCGCGGCATCGGCGCACCGTTCAGTGAAAGCGGCGCGCAGATCGTCAACCAAATCCGAATCAAGGTGCGCAACCGCTCGAGTGCGCTCGAGCGCTACCACGTCGAGCTCACCGATCTTGCCGGCGCGCAACTGATTGCACCCGAGGATCCAATGCCGATTGCAGCCGGTGAGCAACGCACCACCAGCGTGTTCGTGATGGCCCCGAAGAACGCGTTCACCCACGGCAGCCGCGCGGTCCACTTCCGCGTCACGAACGACCACGGATACCGCGCCGATTTTCCGTATGAATTGCTCGGCCCGGAGGGCCCGTGATCATGAAAGCAGATGCCTCGCTTCCGAATCGTCGTGCACGCTTGCCTTGGGCCCTGGTTCCCGTCGCGCTGCTCCTGAGTAGCGCGCTGGGTGTGGGTTCGATGGCAGTCATTGCAGCGCGCGATCCTCATTTCGCGACAGAGGCCGACTACTACAAGAAGGCGATCAGCTGGGATCAAGCCCAAGCGCAGGCCGCCAGCAACCAGCGCCTGGGCTACGTGGTCGAGCTGCCAGCGATCGTGCGATTCGATGCCCACGGACGCGCCACGGTCGATTTGACGGTGCGCGATCGGCTCGGGCAACCCGTGACCGGCGCGCAACTGAGCGCGAGCGCCTTCGCCAATGCCTACTCCGGCAGTCTGATCCGCGCGGAATTCGCGGAGCAATCCGGCGGCCACTACCGTGCCGAGCTGACCGTCAGCCACCCTGGTCAGTGGGTGTTCGCGATCGTCGGCAACGTTGGCGGCCAGCGTTTTACCGCGGATCTCAGGGCTGATTTGCTCCCGGGAGGCGCGGCGTGAACTTTTCGCTGCTGGTTCCCGTGGCCGCCGCGAGCCTGCTGGGCAGCGTGCATTGCGCCGGTATGTGCGGCGGATTCGTGGCCATCGCGGGCGACGGGGTCAGCGGCAAAGCGCGCACCTTGTCCCAGCTCAGTTACAACGGCGGACGGCTCCTGAGCTACGCGGCGCTCGGAGCCACTGCAGGCTCGCTCGGCCAAGCAGTGGACCTCGCCGGGAGCGCGGCCGGAATCGGTCGAGTTGCGGCGCTGATTTCTGGCTCGATCATGATCCTGTGGGGCATGGGGGCGCTGCTCGAGACGCAGGGCGTGCGAATCTTTCGCGGCCGCCTCACTCTACCCAAACGGGTGACTGCGGCGCTCGCGTCGGTGCGCCGTCTGCCGGCTACTTGGCGCGGTCTGGTCCTCGGTTTGTCGACCACGTTGCTGCCCTGTGGTTGGTTGTACGCCTTCGCCGTGACGGCCGCAGGCACCGCGAGCCCAGTGCAGGGCGCGCTGCTGATGGCGGCATTTTGGACCGGAAATCTGCCGGTGTTGCTCGGTTTGGGCGTCGCACTGAGCGCGCTGGTCGGACGTGTGCGACGAGTCGTGCCCATCCTCAGCGCGGCCGTGATCTTCGGCGTCGGGCTGTTCACGGTGACCGCGCGCGCCAATTTGCCAGCCTTTGCTGCAGCGGTCACCCATTGCAATCTCTCGCGCGCGGCGAGCCTACCCACGCCCGCCGATTGTCCGTGTCACCGAAAGGCGGTCAGCAAGTGAGCGCAGCGGTCCAGATCGGTACACCCGCACCCGTGCGCGTGTGCCCACCGCCCGAGCCGAACTGCGCGCACTGTGGGCTGCCCGTGCCCGCTGCGAGGATCGAGCCGAAGAGCGAAGCTCAGTTCTGCTGTGATGGCTGTGAGTCGGTGTTCGCGATTCTGCGCGGTGCGGGTCTGACGGAGTACTACGCACAGCGCGATCCGAGCGACGCGCGCAGCGCGACACCGCAACGGAGCAAGCGCAAGTTCGAGGAACTCGACGAGCCAGCGTTCCGCCAAAGTCATTGCCAGCCTCAGGTCGGCGGCGCGCTGCGCTGCGAATTCTTCGTGGAGGGCGTGCACTGTTCGGCGTGCGTTTGGCTGCTCGAGCGCCTGCCGCGCGTCACTCCCGCGGTGTTCGAAGCACGCTACGACCTGACGCGCTCGGTGCTGCAAATCGTCTGGGATCCGAGCCTGGCCCCGCTCAGTGAGGTGGCTCGCGCGCTCGATTCACTGGGCTACACGCCGCATCCGACGTACTCGACGACGCTCGCTGCCGAACAGCGCAAGGGCGACCGCGCGTTGCTGCTCCGACTCGGAATCGCGGGCGCGGCCGCGGGCAACGTCATGCTGATGGCGCTCGCACTCTACTCGGGTGAGTACGCCGGCATGGCCGCCGAGTACGCCACGTTTTTTCGCTGGGGCAGCCTGGCGATCGCGACTCCGGCCGTGTTCTGGGGCGGAAATCTATTCTTCCGCGGCGGGTTCGCGTCACTGCGCACTCGTACGCCGCACATGGATCTGCCCGTGAGTCTCGGCTTGCTCGCCGGCTACCTCGGCAGCGCCGTGAATACGCTCCGCGGCCAAGGAGAGGTGTACTTCGACTCGCTGTGCACGCTGATCTTCCTGCTGTTAGTGGGCCGCTACCTGCAGCGGACCCATCAGCGGCGCTCCGCGAAAGCGAGTGAATTGCTCAACGCCCTGGCGCCGACCACGGCTCGCCTAATCGAGGGAGAGGCGCTCCGCGAAGTCCCCGCGAGCGCGCTGAAGGTCGGCGACGTCGTCGAAGTTCGTGAGGGTGAGCGCGTCACCGTGGACGGCGTGATCTGCGAAGGCAGCTCCGCGCTCGACACCTCGCTGCTCACCGGGGAGTCGTTCCCAGAAGAAGTGAGCGTCGGCGATCGAGTGCACGCTGGAACGAGCAACCTTTCAGCGCCCTTCCGCGTTCGCGTCGAGAGTGTCGGCAGCGACACTCGGCTGGGCCGCCTGATGCACAGCGTCGAGACCACGCAGCGCGAGCGTGCCCCGATCGTGCGCTTCGCCGATCGTGTCGCGGGTTATTTCGTGCAGGTGATCGTCGCGCTCGCCGCGTTCACCTTGCTCGTCTGGTCACGGTTGGACGCAAGCCACGCCATCGACCACACGGTCGCCTTGTTGGTGGTGACTTGTCCGTGCGCGCTGGGCATGGCCACGCCGCTGGCGGTGAGTGCCGCGCTGCGCGCCGCTGCTCGATGCGGCGTATTGTTCAAGGGCGGAGAATTCATCGAAGAACTCGCGCGGCCGGGTATCATCGTATTCGATAAGACCGGCACGCTCACCGAAGGGCGGCTGGCCTTGGTCTCCTGGTCCGGCGATGAAGCCCTCAAGCCCTTGGTTCGCGCAGCCGAGGCAGCGAGTGGACACCCGATCGCCCGTGCGTTCCAACGCAGCATCTCCGGGAACGCTCTGCGTTGCGAAGCTCGTGAAGAGTATCCCGGTGGGGTTCGCGCACGAATTGCCGAACCTGGAGAGGACGCACGAGACGTATTGGTCGGCTCGATATCCTTCGTACGCGCGACCCTCGGTTCGCTCCCGATCTGGGCCCTCAACCTGGCTCAAGCGCATGCGGCCGCAGGACGCACTCCAGTTTTGATCGCCATCGACGGTGAAGTGTCGGCGATTGCCGCATTCGCCGACACGATTCGTGCGGACGCTGCAACTAGCCTAAAAAGGCTGGCGGAGCTCGGCTTTCAGTTCGAAGTGTTGTCGGGCGACGACCAGCGCGTGGTGGATGCCGTCGTTGCCGAGCTCGGCGTCCCGCTACTGAACGCAACCGGCGGAGCCAGCCCGGAGGCGAAGCTTGCGACCATCTCGGCCTTGCGTGCCGAAGGCCAGCGCGTATTCATGGTCGGCGACGGCGTGAACGACGCTGCCGCCATGGCCGCAGCCAACGTGGGCGTCGCGGTTCACGGCGGCGCGGAGGCCTGCCTCTCTGCGGCGGACGTATTCACCACTCGTCCGGGTCTGGAAACGGTCGCCCTGGCCGCGGAAGGGTCGAAGCGCACCATGCGCGTGATTCGCATCGGCATCGCTCTTTCGCTCGCTTACAACGCGCTCGGCGTCGCATTGGCGGTCACTGGTCGACTCGACCCGCTGTGGGCCGCGGTGTTGATGCCACTGAGTTCGATCAGCGTCGTGACAGCCGCGCTCCGCGCGCGCACCTTCACCCAGGGCAGCACCCCATGAGCATCATCTTCCTGATTCTGCCAGTCACTCTGCTCCTCTCCGCGGGCGCGGTCGCCGCGTTTGCTTGGGCGACGCGCTCGGGCCAGTTCGACGATCTCGAGACGCCCGGAATTCGCCTCCTGCATGACGAGTCCAGCGGCAAGGAGCGAGCGACAGAGCGAGAGAGCGATCGAAAAGCCGACTAGCGGCTTCGTGCGCCATTCTGTCTTCATTGAACTTTTGGGCCAGCACTGAGGCCGCCACCGGCGAAACGCGGAGCGTGTTATTCTCTGCTGTTCCCTCGAGAGCAATGGTGCGCGGCAGGGGGACGCGTCGTTCTTCCTAACTTTCTTCGACTCAGTGCTCAGCTTTTCTTCACGGCCGCAATCGACCTCGTTGCGCGCGAGCCTCGGCTTTCGTCTTTGGCTCTTTGTGCTGTGCGGCTCGAGCGCGTGCGGGTTCCCCGATTACGGCCTCGCACCCAGCTCGGGTGACGCCGCGTCTTGCGCGAACCGTTTGCGCGATCACGACGAGAGCGACGTCGACTGCGGCGGCCGCACGTGCACGCTTTGCGAGACGGGGCAGCTGTGTGTCGTTCCCAAAGACTGCGCCTCGGGCGTTTGCCAAGCAGGCCACTGTGCAGCACCGAGCTGCGACGACGGCGTAAAGAATGGCCGCGAGTCCGCGACGGACTGCGGTGAAAGCTGTACGGGCCAACAATGCCCGACCGACGAAACCTGCCGTCACGACGAAGATTGCCAGAGCAATGTTTGCAACGCCGAACACTGTGACGTAGCCACGTGCAAGGACGGGCGGAAAAACCAAGACGAGACCGACGAAGACTGTGGCGGATCACAGTGTGACCCGTGCAAGGACAAGGACTCGTGCAGCAAAGCCGGTGATTGCCTGAGCGGCATTTGTCGCGAGCAGCGCTGTGTGCAGGCGTCGTGTACGGACGACCAGCTCAGTCCGGAGGAAACCGCCAAAGACTGCGGTGGGCCAAACTGTAACCCGTGCCCCGACGGTTTGCGTTGCGTGGATGACCGGGACTGCCTCAGCGACAGCTGTGTCGACTGCCTCAGCAGCGGCTGTACCGATAAGAAGCAGTGCGCGCCCGCCACTTGCGTGGACGAACGCAAGAACCAAGACGAGACCGACACAGACTGCGGCGGCATGCATTGCAAGGGCTGCGCGGCGACTCAAATCTGCGCAGCCAACAGCGATTGTAGCAGCCTCGTTTGCCAACAGAAGACCTGCGCTGAGCCGAGCTGTGAAGACTTCATCACCAATGGCAACGAGACCGGCGTGGACTGCGGCGGCGGTTGCCCAAAGCGCTGCGCCGATGGCATCGCATGCAAGATCGGCGATGACTGCACGAGCGGGGTATGTACGAACGCCGTGTGTCAGCCGCCACGCTGTGATGACAACGTGAAGAACGGCAGCGAGAGCGACCGCGACTGCGGCAAGGGCTGCAAGGGTTGCGCGGTCAATCTCACGTGTACTTCAGACGAGGATTGCGCGAGCAAAGCCTGCGCGGGAACTTGCACGAGTCCCTTGCACGTCGATCTCCTTTGCACCGACCGCAGCAGCACCACCAGCGAAGCGCACCCCTTTTTCAAGATAATCAACAACGGCAAGGTCCCCTTCCCGCTCACTTCGCTTTCGCTGCGCTACTACTACACCAAGGATCAAGCCGGCACGGATCTGTACAGAAGTTACTCGGTAAATCCCGGGGGCTTAACCTGGCTCGCGCCCGCTGTGTTCGGCACCCCCAACCCCAAAACCAGCACCGCCGATCACTACCTGGAGCTGCACTACACCGCCGCAGCGGGTTCACTCGCACCCAATACGAACAGTGAGATCCAAGGCGCGTTGTCTGTCCAGGGGCAACAGCTCAATCAAAACAACGACTATTCTTTTTCGAACGCGACCATGTACCAAACATCGCCGCTCGTTACTCTATACGCCGATGGCGTGTTGATTTGGGGTACGGAACCGAAACCGTAACCGTCGCGCGACCTCACTCGATCCGAATCTGAAATCGCCCGCCGACGAACGGTCCGCCGTCTGCGGGAATGCTGTTGTCCTCGAAGTAGGCCGAGGTGAACTCGAGGGTCAGCGGTTGCGGCGCGTCGACCAGGTGCTGCCAATCGACGGCTTCCGGCGTGAACGAGGTCTGCGAGGTGAACACTTGCAGGATCTGCTTCGAATCCTTGTCGGTGATCACGAGGTAGTACGCTGTGCCGTTGAACGGAACGCCGTGCGCGTGCGCAACGCGCTCGGGCGCGAGGAACTGCAAGACTTCGTGGACGCCGCGTTGCCACTTGGACCGTGCGTTCGCGGGCGTGGAGCCCGGTGCGCGCGCGGTCTCACTAGCCAAATGAAACTGCAGGGTGGCCGGGCTGTCCTTGGGCACCGGAACGCTCAAATCCGGCGAATCGACAATCACCGCTTGGCGCGGATCGGCCTTGGGCGCGACATCCAACAGGCGAACGAGCGCTTCGTCGGTAGGGCCGACGTAGATCACGTTGCTGATGTCTTGCTGCCCACTGGGACCACTTGGATTCGTCGGAGCGTCCGAGTTGCTCGAGCAAGCCGAGATGAGCAGGGCCAATAAGCAAGCAGCGCCGGGTCGGTGCCAATTCATCTGGCTAGGTTTCGCTGTTTTCGAGCCGCGTGCAACTTTCACGCGTCGTAAACGCCGGGCGCCAACGCCGGCCAGAACACCGGATTTCGAGGCAGAACTTTGCGATTCGAGTGGATCGCCTATGACAAATCGATCGTGTGCGACAAATGGCCGCGCAAGGGTCTGTGATCCAATGTGTGAGCGCTTGTCGGAGTCCGAAGGTTGAGGGATAACATCTGCGCTTGAGCCTACGCAGCTTCGAAACATTGCTGTCCGTGATCGCGACGACGCTGGCGGTCGGTTGTTCCAGTCCAACCAGTAACGAGGGCGACTCCGCGAACGCGTTTCCGAATCATCGAGCGACCTTCTCGAGCGAGGGTCGGCGACTCGGCTATGTTCCGAATCGCCATTCCGACACGGTGAGCGTGCTCGATCTCGACGCGATGGAACTCCTCGCGAACGTTCCGGTCGGACGCGACCCAGTCGACATCGACGGGCCGCGACATCTGGCGCTCGATCGCGCAAGCGGCCTCGCCTATGTCGTGCTTTCGTATCCGCTTTCGATCACCAGCGAACACGCGATCGCCCAAGGGGCGACCCAGCGCTCCGGCTACGTCCAAGCCTTGAACCTCTCGGATCTGAGCATCGCGGGCGATTTGCGCGTCGATCCGAAAGCCGCTGACTTGGCGGTTTCGCCCGCGAGCGGTCGCCTAGCCGTCGCTCACGCGGACGACTCTCGCTCGTTGCAGGCCGATCCCGAAGCGCGGCGCGCAAACTTGGTGCTCGTGGATCCGGCAAGCTCGATTGCAAAAGGCAATGCCGTGCCCGCTCGGCTGCCCGTGTGCGCGGTGCCTTCCGCGGTTGCTTTCGACAGCGACGGCGCACGGGCATTCGTCGCGTGCAAGGGTGAAGATTCTCTCGTGGTCGTCGATGCAGCGACTCAAACCGTGCTTTCGCGCGGCCCTTCGGGTCCCACCGTCCCCGACAATCCCGCGGCTTCCTTCAACCAGCCCTACGCGCTTGTGCTGGACACCGCGCGTGAGCGCCTATTGGTTTCGAACTTGGTCTCACGCACCGTGGCCATGTTCGATCTGAGCGACACCCCGAACCTGCTCTCTTCGTATCACAGCGTCGGAACACCGGATGCGCCGGACTACGCCGTGCCGAGATTTTCCGCGCTGATCTCGGATTCGAAGCTCGCGGTGCCCTATCAGTCGCCGAACGGAGCTGCGCTGTTCGACGTCGCCACCGGCGAACTGCTACTCAGGGTTCAATACTCGGACGATGAGTGTTCGAATCCCGCTGAGTTCACGGTCACCAGTGATTCGCGCCTATTTCTGGTGTGTGAAGGGGACCACTATCATCCCGGCGATGTCGTCGAGCTCAATCCCGACACGCTGGAGATCATTGCGAGCATCCCGGTCGAACTCTACCCCGAGCGCATGACGATCCTGGAGCCATGAACCGCCGCTACCTCACTCGCTTCGCGAGCAAGCTCCTCGGAAGCACGGCCGTGTTCGGCTGTGCGTTGCTCAGCGCCTGTAGCTCACCACCAGAAGCAAGCGCGGTCGAGCAGGGGCGTAAGCTGTTCGAGTCCAAAGCATTGTCGCAATCGCATTTGAACGACTACACCTGCGCGACTTGCCATGACACGGTGGCGAGCGATCCCCCGTCCAAGAAAACGGGCAGCGCATTGGCCGGCGTTACGCTGCGGCCTTCATTTTGGGGCGACCAAGTCGGGGATCTTCTGGGCGCGGTCAACGCTTGCCGCTCGAACTTCATGGGCGACACTCAGCTGCTGTCTCCGAATGACGCGCAGGCTCGTTCCCTCTACGCTTACCTGGTCAGCCTCGAACCGGGCGTCAGTGATGCGATTCCGTTCACCGTCGTGAACACCATCGAGGCATTGCCGCGCGCGGAAACCGCAGAAGGCAACGCGGATGCCGCAAACCACGGGCAGCTGCTCTATGCGCAAGCGTGCGCCTCGTGTCATGGCAGCATGCACGAGGGGACGGGCAGACTGAGCTCCCGGGTGCCGATCTTACCCGAGCAAACGATCGCCGAACACGCGCAGTACTCGCATCGCGTGCAGCGCCTGATCTTCACCGAAAAGATCCGACACGGCCTATTCCTCGGCTACGGCGGAAACATGCCGCCCTTCTCCACCGAGCTGTTGTCGGATCAAGATGTCTCGGACGTGCTCGAGGCATTCGGCGTACTCGGCGCCGTGCTCGATGACGACGCGCAGTAAACGCTGCGCGTCGTCATCCTTCGCTCACGTCACTTCGGTGCGACAGCGCCGTCGTTGATCCACTTCTTTAGCGCGTCTTGCTCGGCCTGGGTGAGCGTGATGCCACCGCCGCGAGGCATGGAGTCCGTCGAACACGCGCCGCCACTGGTCGCTGTGCAGCTGACGGTCGCCGCTTTGCCGGTCACCTTCAGGTACAGCCAGCTCTTGTCGGCGTTACCCGGCTCGACCAACTTGTACTGACCGCCACCGATCGATGCTTTGGTCAGCGCCGCAACGATGTCCGACGACTTGACGCAGTCGCTTCCGCCCAAGGTCAGACCGGCCTCGGCACCGGTCGGCCCGTGACAACCGGTGCACTTGTTGGTGTTGCTCTCGAAGATCGGGCGAATCGTGTCCACGAACACGCCGGACTGTTTCGGCGCTGGCGTGCAGGTCGTGGTGCCGAGGCTCGGCTTCACGATGATCGCGAGTTGGTCCATCTGGCGGCACTGAGCGAGGACCGCGGTCTTGATGTCGTTATCCGTGGGCTTCATGTTCTTGGCCGCGCGGTAACGGTCCCAGACCTTGTCGATCCAGCCGTGCATCTTCCAGAACATGTAGTTGTCGATGTTCGCGTATTGGTTGCCCAAGCCGTGTTCGCTGTTGTTCGTGCGCACCCACTTGAAGTGCAGCGCGCCGTGCAAACCGCTGGTGCTCTGAATCCACTGGCCGAACGCGCCTTCGCTCTCGAAACCGGCTTCGCTCATGTGGCTCGCCGGGTCATCGGCCTTGGCACCGGCGGTCGCGACGTTCGCCATCCACGCGCTCCAATCCGCTTGCCATTGCTTCGGCACGTCCGAAGCCTTGGTCGGGAAGTGATCCCAACCTTCGAACTGCTCGGTGTGCTTCGGCCACAACTGCTTGAGGCTTTGGATCATGTGGCGATGCATGGCCAGGAACTCCAGGCCGTCACCGGGCCCTTGGTTCTCTTGGTTCATCGGGATCAATTCAGGGTTGGTCTTGCAAGGATTCACACCGCCGCCTTGTTGATCGGCAGTGGCCGCGCCGGACTTGCAGCGGCGGATGTTGTGCCACTGAAAGTGCGCTTGCTCCCAAACGCGCGCCTTGAACCAATCAAGCACGGCGGGCTGCACGGTGAGGTCGACCTGATTCGACTTCGTGAACTCGACCGGACCGTCCACCATGGTGGCGTCGCTCGGATCGGGATCGTACCCGTCAACGCAATGGTCACGCGTGTGGGCGGCGCCGCCTTGGGCGCTGCCGCCGCTGGCGGGACCAGCCCCGCCTTGCGGCCCGCTGCCACCCGTGGGCTGGCCAGCCGAGCCAAGGGGGCCCGTACCGCCGCTGCCACCAGTGCCCGGGAGGACCGCGCCTTGCCCGCCTGTACCGACCGCGGATGTCCCCCCCGCGGGGGGGACAGAATTGCCCCCTGCGGTACCGTTACCATGACCGGCAGTTGCGGAGTTGTTGCCGCCCGCGCCGGCCGGCGAATCCGACGCACTACACCCGAGCAGGCCAAGTGCCGTGAAGCACGTAAACGCTGCCACGGCGCTGAACGTCGGGACACCAATGGGGCGATTCTTCGAAACGAGCAACATACAAACCTCCGAGGGGACCAAGACCGTGGCCGAGAACAAAACTCAAAACTGGCCGTCAAAGCGCGGGGGGAACGCGCACCGGTCCAGTCGTGTGCGTGGACTATAACTAGTGTACCGATTCGAGGCCAGTCGAGTCATGAAATCTAGCGCGACGACCGATGAGAAAATCTTCGCGTGGCATTAGGCCCCGCGCCGTGCAGTACGCGAAGTCGCAGGGCGAGTTTCGTCGGTGCGAGCTGAGCCAGAGAGAGCGCGATTCGGGTCAAAAAAGATGCGCTTTTCTGGCCTGTAGCTGCGCTCGAAATTGCCTGTCTCGTGCGAATCGCAGCGACAATTCAGTCTTTTGAAATGTTGCCTGGTGATTCTCTCGAATGGCAACCACAATGGCGCGTAGTCCGTGCGCGCTAACCGTACACGCGCAAAGGCGAACTAATTTTTTCTGAGTGTCAGCGATCGAGCATCGAAGGAGTAGAGAAGTATGGCCACTGAGCGTGAATCAAAGGTTGAAACAACTCGCGCGAAGGCCGTGAGCCGTCGACAGATGCTCGAGGGACTCGGCGCGCTCGCAGCGGTCAGCGCTTGCGGCTCAAACGTAGACACGACTCCGGGTGGCGGCTCCGGCGCCGCAGGTCATCCCGGTATTGCGGGAATGCCGGGCGTCGGCGGCTCGGGTCCTGCTGCTGTTACTGGTGGCTCGAGTCCTGCGGGTGGCTCGGGTCCTGCGGGTGGATCAGGCCCTGCTGGTGGATCGGGTCCTGCGGGTGGATCAGGTCCCGCCGGTGGATCGGGTCCTGCGGGTGGATCAGGTCCCGCCGGTGGATCGGGTCCAGTCGGAACCGGAGGTAGCTCGAGCACGGGCGGCACGCTCGTCTCGCCGCCGTGGACCAGCGTGCCCGTTCAAGATTCGACCAATGCGGATGCGCCGAAGCCGCTCTCTTGCAACGTGGTGACGAAGACCGATGGCGCCGGCCAAGGTCCGTTCTTCATTCACGAGCTCGAGAAGACGGACGACATTTCGCTCATCCGCCAAGACATTCGCGGGCAGTACAACGCGTCCGCGCCCAAGGGCGTGGACATGGAGCTCTATGTCCGCCTGATCGACAAGACCAAGAGCGACATGGCGTGCATGATGCTCGTGCCCGTGCCCGACATCGAAGTCTACATCTGGCACACGGACGGGCAGGGCTTCTACAGCGGCTTCGGCACGCGCGGCACGTCTGACGAGCAGAAGCCGGACACGCCGTACAACGGCAAGCCGAGCTCGATGAACCTCGAGAAC
>Ga0164309_10000448_pt1 | contig 22641 bp, 23 predicted proteins | sample Whisoiple_247_MG_FD_109984 | JGI IMG/M metagenome (GOLD analysis project Ga0164309, IMG submission 109984) | Soil microbial communities amended with fresh organic matter from upstate New York, USA - Whitman soil sample_247_MG | ecosystem: Environmental > Terrestrial > Soil > Unclassified >...
CCTTGACCTTTTTTATTCCATTTAACATAATTCCAGCTGGTGTATTATTATAAAAAGCCATAAAAGAATGGTCGACAGATAGCTGATCGAAACCAAATCTACAAGTGAATTGATCTAGTGACATCTCAACCGGAATGTAATAATCTTCAAAACCTTTATTGAATGCTTGTAATGCATCAGAAAAAGAACACTGACTTAGAGGCTTAATTATAATCACGGGACATTCCTTCCTTTTTTAAAAAGATAATAATAAATAATTAAAGTAAAAAAAGAAAACTGCTTCCAAAGCAGTTTTCTTTTTAACTTAAGGCAATTTACATTGTATTCGATGAAAAACGTAAAATTCCTTGTTTATAAAATCAATTTCTATTTAGCTGAATTAATTTGATCTTCACTCATTAGTTTTTTTACTTTTTCACGTTTGTTTACACCACTATAAAAATAGTATCCTACATAGATAAAACATGCCGTCGGAACTAAAAAAGCGAGTTGAAGCGACCCTGTTAAGTCTGATACAAGTCCTTGAACGGCGGGAATAACAGCTCCTCCTACAATAGCCATAACTAGAATAGCTCCCGCGACTTCCGTATGCTGTTTTTCTTCTACTATTTCTAACGTTTCACTATAGATTGTTGCCCAACATGGACCAAAAAGCATGCTTACAGCAACAGCTGCATATACAGCCATCGTACTGGATGCAAACGACGTATACGCAAGTAAAAGCGTACCAATAATTGAATAGATAACTAACACTTTTTTGGCTGAAAAACGTGTCATCAATAGATTAGCTACAAATTTCCCAACAAAAAAAGCAATAAAACTATAGATCATGAAATTTGATGCGCTTCGCTCATTAATTTCAGAATTAAGATCTAAGGCCAATCTGATGGTAAATGACCATACAGCTACCTGCATCCCTACGTATAGAAATTGAGCTATGATACCTTTACGAAAACGCGAATTCCCCCCTAAATACTTTAGCGTTTTTATTAATTCGCTTTTTTTCCCTACCTCGGTCTTCTCTATTTGAGCTTTACATGAAGGATATTTCGTTATAAGAAAAAGTACCAGTACGGCAATAAGAACTAAAATCATATATTTATAAGGCTGCAGCGTATGCTGTAACATTTTAAGGCCAAAGATATGTGCTTCTTCCGAGCTCATTTTAGCAAGCTGATTATCAAGGCTTTCCCCTTCTTGAAAGATTAAATACTTACCAAGTACAATTCCTAAAAGAGATCCGATAGGTGTAAACGTCTGACTGATATTAAGGCGTAGCACTGCGGATTCCCTAGGTCCCATCATGGAGCTATACGTATTAGCTGATGTTTCAAGAAAACCTAAACCAATGGCGATTGCAAAAATTGCGCATAAAAACATAAAATAGGTAGCCATATGAGAAGCAGGAAAAAACAGTGAACAACCTATAATATAGAAGATTAGTCCTGTAATAACAGCAAGCTTATAATTTGTTTTTTTAATAATTAACGAAGCTGGAATAGCAATTAAAAAATATCCCCCGTAGAAAGCACTTTGCACAAAAGCCGTTGCAAAGTCGCTAAGAGTAAACACACTTTTAAACTGAGCAATTAAAATATCATTTAAACTCGCGGCTGCTCCCCAAAGTGGGAAAAGAATAGAAAGTAAAATAAATTGAAAGATAGGCGTTCGATTAAGATACCCATTAGGCATTTGAACTAAATTTTTATGTTTCATTGTAAAGCCTCCCTATTATCATTCATCATTTCTTTACAAATCCACTTGCTTCTGTGTTCACCTATGCTGTTAAAATACTCCTTGACATCTAAAGTAACGAGGCTGCTTCTTTGTCTACAATAACTGTGACGTTAGGATGTAACTGAAGAAGAGAAGAGGGACATCTTGTTGTAATATGTCCATGTAACGTTTGATAAACAGCCTCTGCTTTTTCATGACCACTGGCGATAAAGATAATGTGTCTTGCTTTTAAAATGTCTCCTACTCCCATTGCTATTGCTTTTTCAGGGACATCTTCTATATTTGAAAAAAACCTAGCGTTGTCTCGTATCGTTTCTTTGGTTAACTTAGCAATATGTGTAGACCCATGCAAGTAATCTTGAGGCTCGTTGAAACCTATGTGACCATTCCTTCCAACTCCCAATATCTGTACGTCAATTCCGTTGGCTTTCATTAATTTCTCATTGTATTCTTTCACTGCTTGATCTTCGTTCTCAAATATACCTAAAGGAATATGCACCTGCTCTGCTTTGATATTTACGTACTTTAAAAAATTTTCCCATGTATAGTACGTGTAACTTTGGAAATGCTCTGGCTCCAAACCGATGTATTCATCTAAATTGAATGTTGTTACATTTGAAAAATCTACTTTTCCTTCCTCGTATAACTGAATTAAATTTTTATACGTGCCTAGAGGCGTTCCTCCGGTGGAAAGGCCCAATACTAACTCTGGATTTTCCTTTATACATTTAGCCGCTTCAACAGCTGCCATGTAACTCATTTCCTCATAATTTTCTGTGCTTATAATCTTCATAAGAGGCACATCCTTCACCTTTTGTAGTCTTTTTTGTTAACGCTTTCATTTTTTAGTTATCTCTGTTTTATGTAAGTGAAGAGGAGAAACATTTCCTCCTCACTCCCTTATTTCCCACTTACTTTTGATTGATTAAACTCACTTGAAATTCTTTCAATTTCAGTAAATTGCTCATTGCTTAGTTGAATGTGGAACACTTCTGATATTACCTGAGTCCATCCATGTATGAAATAAATCCATCCGTCTTCAACATATAATGACTGCGTATCTTTTTGCGACAGCGCTTGATGCATAAACAACAAATCCCCTCGATAATTCAGTTCCCACACAAGACTATTGTGAGGAAATAGCGCCTCGTTGCTTAGCGGAGAGCCTGGTCGATCTTTTCCAAGCCCTGTTGCATTAATGACTAGAGAATAGGGCTTCAGTTTAGATAACACTTTATCATTTTTAGATGGCTCGTCTACTGTAAGATACTGAATAGGTACATCCGTAGACATTTCCGAGATAATTTTCTGCATTGAATCTAACCTCGGTTGACTTCGGTTTGTCACATAGATAGCAGACGGCATGCCATTACGTTTTGCATCGTGGATCAGGTTTGAAGCAATGGCAATGGCACTTCCGCCAGCTCCCATAATAAGGACATCCCCCTTATGTTTGTTCCAATAATCTTTTGGAAGAAAACCCTCCATGGCTAACCCGCTAGAGATATGATCCTTAGCATGTCCAATCAGCATTCCGTCTCTTTTGGAAATACTTGATAACTCTCCAAATAACAGCGCATAAGGATCAAGCTCATCGAACAAGTCTTTTGCCGCATGATATAGATCAATTTTGTGTGTTGTAACCAATGCCCCCAGCGACAGAGGATCATTCTTTAAAAAAGTTACCACTTCACGGTACACTTCACGGTTTGCATGAATATCAATATCAATCCCTTTAATCTCCGCATCGATACAAAGAGATTTAGCCCATAAAGGAAATAGCTTCATGATAGAGGATTGTCCTGTTGTAACGCCAATAAAATAAAAGGTTGGTTTGGTTGCATTTACTAGATTTAACATAGTGTCCTCCTTGCTTTTTCTAAACGCTTAAAGCTGCGAGCGGATTATCCAGAACTAAGGTACTAATGGTTTTATCTGAAATCCCACTTACTTTCAACTTTGGAATAAAGGTTTTAGTTAAGTAATCAATTCCTATTTCTCCCCCATATGCTTGCAGCCTCGCTCTGGTTGTATCCAGGCTAATTAAAAGCGATTCTTGAAAGCCACTATTCAACATGTGGTGAATTAACTCAATTTCTTTATCGTCGCTGTGATATTTAAACCGTCCAATCGTATCGTACTCAAGGTAGACACCCGTTGCCGCTACTTCTTTATGCAACCCGTAGTCATGATGAGTACGATCGAGATGACAAAGAATTATTTTTTTGGCTGCTACCTGTTTATCCGTCAAAAATTGAATAATTTCAAACGGATCGGATTCTTTTTCAATATGAACCATAATAGGGACGTTTGTTAAAAGCGACGCTTCGGCAGCTGCCTCAAACTTCATTTGATAATAGGGAGTTAACCCCTTTTTATCGACGGCTGTTTTAATTAGCCCTGCCTTTGCATCAACTTTTTTAGTGGGCCTCTCTATTCCATTACCTACATACATTCCTTTTTGAATTTCAGAAACAAAAAGCGCTGTAAGGATCTCTGCTGATTCATTATGGATCCAATGATCTCGCCAATAGAACATGGATTTATGGAACCCTGTTGAAGCAACAATATGAACACCTGTTCGCTTCGAGACTCGTATCAGATCCATTGCCATGCGCCCCGCGCCGATCGGCTGTGCGTCCACTACAAGAGAGCGCGCAGGCAGTTTCTTTACTTCACTTACTGTAACATCGACATTATCGATGCATAAATCTGAATTAGTACTCGCTGCATGACCTTTTTCAAGCATAAGGTGCTCATGTGGCTGAACATGTACGATTTCATTTGAATCCACAAAGCCTAAAACAGTTTGTATACGACGTGAATTTTTCATTATCTAATACCGCTAAGCGTCAATTTAGCCTGCTGCGCTTTACGCACCAACAAAGAGGCATATTCACGAATTTTTTTGGAGTCAAGCGAATCCCCACCTGCTTTTGTTAAATTAGAGCCTACCCCTACAGCGATTGCTCCCGCTTGAATCCAGTGCTCAATATTTGTTTCATTAACGCCTCCAGTAGGCATAATATTAGCTTGAGGCAAAGGCCCTTTTACATTTTTAATATGAGCCGTTCCTGCTAAGTCTGCTGGGAATAATTTAAGAATTTCGCACCCTGCTTTAAGCGCAGTAACCATTTCTGTCATTGTAAAAGTTCCGGGCATAACAAGAGCTTGATATTGATGGCTTACCGCAATAATGTCCATGTCCAAGTGAGGAGTCACAACAAAATCTGCTCCTGCTTGAAGGGTACTAACCGCCGAATGAACGTCCATGACGGTGCCCATTCCTATGTAAACGGACTGAGAGGCACATTCACTTTTTAATTGACGTAATACGTCAATTGCATTTGGAACCGTCATCGTTAGTTCGATTGCCTGTATTCCGCCATCAATTGCAGCTCTAGCTGTCGTTAACACTTCCGCTTCTGTACCTCGTAAAACTGCCACAACACTACTTTTACAAATACCATTCATAACTTCACGTTTGCGTGACATGCTGGTTCCCTCCTTGCCCTTTTGAAATTTCTTGCTGAAAAAATTTAATGACGCTATGCGTTGACTGCAATGTCATACGCTCGATTGCCTCTTTACTGGCCGCTGCATTATGAGGGGTTAAAACAGCATTATCTAACTCTAGCAAAGGAGAATCTGTAGGAGGCTCAAGGGAAAATACATCAATGCCCGCTCCTAGTATTTTCTCTTCTTTTAAAATATGAAAAAGATCGGTTTCATTTATGATTCCGCCTCTCGCGGTATTAATGAGAATTGCCTCTTTCTTCATCTTCTTCATCATTTGATAGTTTAGAAGGTTTGTTGTTTCAGGCACAAGAGGCATATGAACAGATACAACATCGCTTTTTGTTAACAATTCATTTATGTGGACGTAGGTTGCACCGTATTCAGCAGCTGCCTGCTCATCTTGAAAAACGTCATAAACGAGTATGTTCATTTGAAATCCTTTAGCACGGCGGGCAACAGCTTTTCCTATTGCACCGAACCCTAGAATACCTAGCGTTTTCCCATAAAGTTCAACCCCTACGTTTTTTGTCCACTGTCCTTTTCTGAGCCTTTGAGAAGATAGTGAAATTTGTCTGGCTACAGACAGCATTAAACCAAACGCGTAGTCTGCAACAGCTTCATGATTCACACCGGGAGTATTCACGACCACAATTCCTTTTTGCGTTGCATATTCTTTAGGAATATTATCAGTACCTGCTCCATATTTTGCTATAATTTTAAGCTCCGAAGCATGGTTTAAAACTTCTTTGCTAAGATGGTCAGTTCCTATGATTAAGGCTTGTACATCTTGTATGAGCTCTATAAACCTGGACTCAGAAATAGGGCCGACCTCTCTTATCACCTCAAACCCCTCTTCGCGCCATTTCTTCATAATGTCTTCTGTAAACATCCCATATGACCGAGGGGTAATTAATACTTTAAACATGTGGTTTTCTCCTTTTTTGTTATTTTACCGCTTGTATATAGCGAGGGTTTTGAATATATGTTGGCTTGTCGTTTTGTTCAACTAACGCTTTTACAAATCCTTCTGTTTCAATACCTCCGTAATCATGGCCTGCATCTCCGGGGTAAGCTGCAAAAAACACAAAAGGTTCTTCCCCCGTGTTAACAGTGCGGTGAGCCCATTCTGGTGCCACATATGCCACTGTTCCCGGCACCATTTCTAGGCTAGAAAACTCTCCGTCTTTTGTTTGCATTAGCAGCTCACCTTTTCCTTTAAGGCAAAAATAAATTTCAGCTCTATCTAATACTTCATGATAATGTCCCTTGGTCATAAAATACTCTTTTCCTACTTTTCCTGGATGCAAAATAGTTACGCAATGCTGAATGTGAGGCATTGTCTCTGGCACTACTACATTATAAACCTCGTAAATAAGCGGGTTTTTCTTAAGTTGATTTTCAAATTCTCCCTCGTCTAAGTACATGCCTTTCATATCCGATAAATGTCGAATAATGACTTTTCCTTCTGGGTTTAATTTACCTGTTTCAAAATCTAATTGTGTAGCAAAAGGTTGAAATAATGTACTCATTTATCATGCATCTCCTCTATTTTTAATTAAAAACTTTTAGCTTTTGGTAAACTGGTTTTAGCTGTTCATACGTTTCATTAAATATGGAAAAAAACTCTTGATACTGTTCTTGAATATTTGGCTGCGGATGGTGAATACCTACTCTCTTCACCCATTTTTTAGCCTCTTTAAAATTATCTAAGATTCCTACTCCAACGGCTCCAGCCATCGCTGCCCCCATGGATGTTGCTTCATCTAAATAGCTAGGTACATACACATCAAGCCCGTAGATATCAGCTAGAATTTGACGCCATAAGGTACTTTTTGCTCCCCCGCCTAATACCCACATCCGGTCAATTGGTGCTCCTTCTTTTTGAAAAGTATCAAGTACAATTTTCAAGTTATATGCCACTCCTTCCATGACGGAACGGGCAATGTCTCCTCTCGTGTGAGTAATGGACAAACCAGCAAAAGCTCCCCTAGCATCCGGATTCCATCTCGGTGAGCGTTCTCCCATTAAGTAAGGTAAATAAATTAGCCCTTTTGACGTAGGGGGCGATTGCTCGGCTTCACTATTCATAAGTTCATAGCTTTTGTTAGAATTTTGATAAAGTAACTCTGTAATCCATTGCATAGATCCCCCACCGCACTGCATTGTTCCATTAGGGGAATATTTAGTAGAATCAAGGTGAACCCATGTATACGTTTTCATTTCAGGATCGAAAATAGGCTTGTTTGATGCCGTTGCAATCCATGAAGAAGAGCCAATGTAATTAAAAGCTTCTCCTTCATCCATAACGCCCACGCCGGCAGCTGCACACACTCCATCGCCTCCCCCTATTACAACAGGAGTTCCTTGAAGTAAGCCTGTTTCGTCTGCTGCCTTAGCTGTTACTGACCCTACTACATCAGTAGAAGCATACAAATCTGGAAAAAGCTCCGGCTCAATTCTCCATGTATTTAAAATGTCACGAGACCATACTTTATTTACTAAATCAAAACAGTTAGTTCCGCATGCATCTGAATAATCGGTTGCAAATATACCTGTTAGTTTATAAACAAGGTAATCTTTCGCTTGTAAGATTTTATATGCTTTTTTAAAGCGTTCCGGCTCATTTTCCTTGACCCATTTAATCTTTGCTCCAGAATATGATGAGCTAATGCGGTGTCCTGTGATTTCATAAACATTTTTCATACCTATTTCATTCTCAAACCGCCGAGCCTGATCGGCCGCCCGCATATCTGCCCATATAATGGAATTACCAAGAGGGGTTCCCTCACGATCTACAAGCAAGCAGCCGAGCATTTGCCCGCTGAAACTCACAGTAGAAATTTCTTCGCGTTTCACTCCACTTTGCTCAAGCAAAATTTTTGTTGTTTCACAAACGGCTTCCCACCAGTCTGATGGATTTTGTTCAGCCCATCCAGCTTTAGGATAGAAGGTTTTATATTTATAGAGCGTACTATTAACCAACGTTCCGTCAGCCTTGTATAAAGTTGCTTTATTTCCCGTTGTTCCGATATCATGAGCAATAATATACCCATTACTCATACCCATCCCTCCTTCAATCGCTCATAGACTAAATCTATCATCTTATAATGATGTAATTACCAGTCAGTGCAGAGAAATGAACAAGTTAAAAAACTCGTTCAGCTTTCTTATATTCTTTCGTATTTTACCTCTACTGTAAACTTGTTTAAATCTCCACGGTAACGCCCTATAGAATACTCAAAAGGCTGAGAATCTTTTTGAAAAGCCGTTGTTTTTGTAATTTGAACAGCAGACATCGGAGGAATATTTAAAGCGCCAGCGTCCTCACTCGTAGCATTAACAGCCTCTATTACACGCTTAGCATGACTGATATGAAATCCATATTTTAATTCAAGCGTCTTGTACAAAGACTGAACCTCTAAATCTTCATCAAGCAGACCCGATGCAAGAGATGCTGGAATATAGGTCGTTACAAGGACGTATGGATCTTCCTCAATATACCTTAGTCGATCAATTCGGTAAAAAAACTGATATTTATCTCCAAAAATCTCTTGAAGAGTGGACGTTTTTTCAACAATCTCTTTATTTAACACTTTTGTTTCAAAGGAAAGTCCTTTACGCTCCATTTCATCTCCAAAACTACTCAAACTTTCCAAAAACATTTGGTCAATCTTCTTTGGTGCAACGAAGGTTCCTCTACCGTGCTCTCTTCTCAAAAAACCTTCAGCCACCAATTCATTTAAAGCCTGCCTTACAGGTGTTCTACTTATCCCATAAGTATCAATTAGTTCTCGTTCAGAAGGAATTAATTCATCCGGCTTATAAATTCCTTTTTCAATTTTTTCTTTAAGTACTTCTTTCAGCTGAAAGTATAGAGGCAAAGGTCTATTTTTTTCTACCACTATTTTATTTGTATTGTCTATCACAATGCACCTCTTCTAAAATTTATTTCTTTTCTCCATTGTAAGACAAATGAATTAAAAAATAAATTTTATTTACACTCACAACTCATAATGATGTAATTACCAGTTGAATAATCTTATTAAATCACTATAAGGAAATGCTGTCAATAAAATTCTGAATTTTTCATAACATTTCATTAAAAAAAGAAAGAGACATACCGTTTAAACACCCTGTCTCTTCCTTTCTTTTAACACTCTATTCTATTGTCTTTTAACCTCTACATCCGACGCTTTCACAAACGCATAGCGGTGATTAAAATAAATTTGATAATATTCGTCTTTTCCAACAATCATTTTGTGATCGTTTGGATTTGTTGTAAAAGTGGGTGCATAGTAATAGTCACTCCTTACTTTTTCTACCGCCACGTACACCTGCTCTGGAGAAATTTTATACTGAAGTGGCACCATAGCTTTAACTGGTATACCAGAAGGATAGGCTGAAGCTTCCGGAAAAGCTCCTCCGTATACTTGAATGCTTTCTTTTCCTGGTTTTGGCGTTAATAATATGCCTGTACCTTTACTTGTATTTTTATTATGCGGATTATAAAACCACGCTTTTTGCCCTCCGTACCAAATCGCTGTCCATTCTCCTTTTGTCTCAGCTACTGCATACGTTTGGCCAGTTACAGCTTTGCTTCCCCAGTCTAACGTTTGTTTCGTTCCCGGTCCTGAAGCTGCAGGCTCGTTCAGTAGCGGTGAATCATTGCTGGGAGCTTGATGCAAATACACAAAGTTGGCCGGCTGCTTTGGTGCATCTGATACCTCCGGCTGATTGTTTTGAAAGACTGGATTAATCGTAACGGCTAGTTTGTTTGTGTGCTGGCGTTCAACCGGGCTTCCTACCAAATCCATATAGTGTCCCCAATCCCAAAACGGCCCGGGATCTGAATGCATACCTGATTGAGCCTTAGGAGACAAACCTGGCACCTCGTCATGACCAATAATGTGAGCTCGGTCTAACGGAATATTATATTCTTTGGCAAGGTGGCGTACGAGTCTTGCCGAAGAACGGTACATTTCTTCTGTAAACCACGTGGATCCTTCAAGCGCAAACCCTTCATGCTCGATTCCAATACTGTGCGTATTAAAATACCAGTTTCCTGCATGCCATGCTACGTCTTTGTTATGAATCATCTGTGCGATGTGACCATCACTTGAACGGATTACATAGTTTGCAGCTGCTCTATTTGGGTTAGCAAACAAATCAATCGTTCCATCATAACTTACTTCTGTATCATGAATAACAATATAGCGAACATCTGATTTTTGGCGATTCGCAATATCATAGTTTCCGTAATCTGAAGGACTTTCGCTGAATTTCCCGTAAAATGCAGGGATGTATTCACATTTTAAAGATGCGGGACAATCTGCTTTATTCGTATTGGAATTTTCAGAGCGAGGAATCGATATATCTATGTTTTGAGGAGAAATTTTAAGATGCTGTCCATCTGAAGTTGTAAGCTCTGCTCCTTTTTCCAATGTTTCATATACATCATCGGCAAATACTTGAGCGTTTTCTTTATCCTGAGAAGCACTGTAAGCGGCGACTGCATCGTACCATTTCTGATCAGTGGACGGTATGTTTCCATTTTTGTCTTTTGCGATAAAAGCTAGCACAGCAGCGCCACCGCGAATATTTTGCACAGGATCTTTTTTTAATCTTTCTTTATCTGAGTTAAGCAGCTTAGCAGCTAAGGAGAGCGTTTGCTGTTTGTCATATGCTGGTTTTGAAGATGCAGCTCCGTTTCCTTTTCCATCTTCTAAAGAAGGGATGTCTGTTAAATGCATAAGACCGTATCCCCCGGCCGCACTAGGTTTTCCATTATGATTTTCCCAGCGCGACTTGTTGTAGGAAATTGCTTTTAAAAGCGAAGCTGGCACACCAAATTCTTTAGATGCTTGTGCAAATGCTAGCTCCAAAGAATCTGACTGATCCTCTGCAGCCAAAGCGACTACAGGCGCTTGTAGCGTATGAATAGACGTATAAGCTGTACACATAACCCCGGCTGCAAGCATGGCTACCCCTATCTTATTTAATTTTAATCGTTTCTTTAGTTTCAAACGTATTCCTCCCCCGTAAAGTATGTAAATGAAGTCAATAAAGACATAATATGACTTTACCTCGTTCTCAACCATTTCGTCTTCTTTCTTTCTATTCCCTTGAGACAATAGTCTAGAAGATTCGACAGAGTTACTAGGAGGAAAGATGTGGTACGAGGAAAAAATCATAAAAATCATCCCTCTTCTTTAAAGCTGCGCTCTCAAAAATGGTTGAGTACAAAGGCGGTCCATTCATCCCTTTTGCTGCCTTTTTAATAAAGCAGCAATATTGTAGATAATGACATTCCTTCTATAATTCAACTATTACTAAACCAAATTTCTTAATTTACCAGTTTTTTAACAGACTGTACGTTCGACATTTTAGTAACTTTTCACCATAGTTAACCATGGAAAAGGTTGCTATTATTAAAGACAAGAGAATGTTTACATATGATTGAACGCAGCAAGAACTGCTCTTGAAAGGAGATACCTTATGAGAGGACACAGCATTCCAGCAATTAAGTTGAATGAAGAAGAAAAAGAAAAATTAGAGGAACTTATTGAACACTATAATTTAAAACGAACGTCTCTCATTCGAAAATTTATTATGGATGGAAAAGTTAAGCCTCCTTTAATCGGCAAAGAAGCAGGTGTGGAACTATTGGTTAACCTCCGAAAGATTGAGTCTGAACTAAGCCGGCTAAGCAATAATATGCATCAAATTGCAAAGTACTTACATAAACCAAAAGATAAGCAAAACCATTCACAGAATCTTGAAGAAATACTATTAGAAATGATGAAAAAACAAAAACATGTACAAGAAGATGTAGAGACTATTTCAGAGCAGCTTAGCGATCATTTATACGTTAAATAGAGAAAAAACGCTCTTTTCATTTCAGAAAAGAGCGTTTTTTATAAAGAAGTAGGGATTTAAATGCTTTTTTTCATCCCGCACTTTGCGCATGTACGGATAAAAATAAAGTCTTTTACTAAGCTTTTAAATTTCACATGTCCACAGTTATCGCATCTGCCTGCAACTTTATCCGGAAACTCCTCATATACATATACTTTTGTTAAATCAATCGCTTCTTGTTGCTCTTCCATTTCCATCACACCTTTATGCATCTTTACGATTCAGCTCTTTATATTCTATCAAAAATAAGTAAAATTACTAGGGTGAAAGCTTCAAAAAACAAGCAGGTTTTTTCACTATTTTTTTATCCGTTCAGCTTTGTACCACCATTTTTCTCTATCTAAAAATGCTTTTACATTCAGTATTTTTTTATCCCGAAGTGTAATGATGGCTACTGCAGCTCCTTCTTTGGAAAAGGTTACCGCTGTTTCTAACTTTTCTTTCGTCACAAATACTTTTAATGTTTCCATATTCTCTTTTGTTAATTCCGCAGTTGTGATGGTTTCTCCTTCAATGATTGTATCTTTTTTTTCAATAAAATGTTGTCCATCAATCACCCAGGCTGCACGCGTTTCACCATAAACTTGAAAGAGGGTATTCTTTTTTAAATAACCTGTTCTCTCTGACATATTTGCATCCTTATACGTCTCCGTATCCTCAGTTGTTTTGATCCATAAAGGTTTATATAAAAAAGTAGGCTTTGGACAACCTTCCTCGTCAGAATCTCCCAAAGGATTTGTAGATTTAGGCTCCAAGTTTAAAAACTGTGCAACCCCTTTTGCATATGCCACCCCCATATCTTTTAGAAATTGAGGATTTTTTAAGAGCTTTGCATCATGTTCTGTATCAATAAATCCAATTTCAGTTAGTACAGACGGCATATATGAACGCCTTAACACACTATGATTAGCCAATTTCCTGCCTCGGTTAGAGTGATTGTATTTAGTGAGAACAAATTTCACATGATCGTGAATATCGTTTCGTAACACAATGGTTTGGTTATTTATATTTTTGCTATAAATAAAATCTTCATATCCCGTTTCGCCGCCTGAATTTATATGAATAGATAAGTATACATCAGCACCCCACGCATTGGCTTTGTTGACCCGTTCATTTAATGACAAAAACACATCGGTTGTACGCGTTGTACAAAGAGAAAATCCTTGATAGTGAGTAGAAAGAAAAGAGATGATGTACTGTTGAACAGCTAACACTAAGTCTTTTTCATATAGCCCGCTGGCGACAGCCCCTAGATCTGCCCCTCCGTGACCTGCATCTAAATAAATTTTTTTCATATAACCTGTCTCCTCCTTATCCGTAGCATATGCATGAATAAGCGAAGACGTTTGTTATACAAAACTACTTTTATGTATAAAGCTTTTTGCTATGACTCATTTAGAAGTCTTTACAACTGATTTACCATAGCTGGTAACATCAAAATATGTATTTGATCCATCGTCTTCATTGATCACAACATCTAAGTCATGAAAATAACGATGAAGTTCTTTTAACAGTGCTTGATCTTTCGTCTGCTCTAGCTGTCCAGCGAGCTTCTCCATATGCTGAAAGTCTTTCTTTAAAACAGAATCTTTTACTTCAATCGTGCCAATCGTATTTTTAATGGCTGTCGCTTCTTCTTGTACGGCAGGCCAGTCTGGGTGCTCAATGGCACTCCACCCCGTCAAATCATTTAGTACGTCATGATGTTCAGCTATAAAATCTTTTGCCTGCTGATCACTGCTTTCCAGCTTATCAACTTTTTGTTGATTCACTTTAATGGCACTTGCCTTTATACTTTGCTGTGATAAAAAAGGAATTTTTCCGTTTTGGTACAATATCCATCCTGTCGCTCCTCCCCCGACTAAAAGAACGGATAAAGATATCGAAATGATCATACGCTTTTTCTTACTTTTATGTCTTTTTTCCATTTGACTCCTTTCCGGGTATTCAAAACCCTTTAGGCCTTATGAACTGAAACGAATAACCTACAAAAAGAATTTTACCATATTTTTAATATTAAAAATATTAAAAAAGAGACTCCTTCGAGTCTCTTTGAATCCACTTCAATTAACTTTCACCTGTGTGTAGCGATTCTTAGGAACATTCAACTGCAAGTTACTTCTTAACGTACTCCCTTCGTATTCTGTACGATACAGGCCTCTTTCTTGCAGTATCGGTACAACGTGTTCAACAAAGTCATCTAAGCCATGGGGAACGCTTGAATGAATAATAAAGCCGTCAGCTCCTTTTTCTTCAAACCACTGTTCCATCAAATTAGCGATATGCTCTGGCGTCCCAATAAATTGTGTTTTAGGTGTAGCAATTCGCAGCGCTGCTTCTCGCAGTGTCCACTTATATTTTTTAGCATTTTCTTTAATTTTGTCTGTTGTACTGCGGAAACTATTACTTCCTATATCTCCTAAGTCAGGAAATGCCTCATCTAATGGAAACTGTGAAAAATCAAAATGATCGAAAAAGCGTCCTAAGTAGTTTAGCGCATGTTCAATTGTCACCAATTGAGAAAGTTCTTCATATTTTCTTTCGGCTTCTTCGTTTGTACTACCAATTATAGGACCAATTCCCGGGAAAATTAAAAGTTCGTTTTCATTGCGCCCTTGCGCTGCGGCTCTTGATTTTACGTCTTGGTAAAAAGCTTTTGCTTCTTCTAAATTGTCTTGTCCCGTAAACACTGCGTCAGCCGTTTTCGCTGCTAGATCTTTGCCGCTTTCAGAAGAGCCTGCTTGAAACACTACGGGCTGCCCCTGAACTGAGCGGCCAATGTTTAACGGGCCTTCTACAGAAAAAAATTCGCCTTTGTGATGCAATCGGTGCAGCTTTTTCTCCTCAAAAAATTGTCCGGTTTCTTTATTTCGAATAAAAGCATCATCTTCCCAAGAATCCCATAATCCCTTTGTTACTTCTAGAAACTCTTCAGCTATTCTATAGCGTTTGTCATGAGTGGGGTGCTCTTTTCCATAGTTAAGCGCAGATCCTTCTAATGGAGATGTGACAACATTCCATCCCGCTCGGCCGCTGCTAATATGATCAAGTGAAGCAAATTGTCTAGCCACCGTAAACGGTTCGCTATACGAAGTCGATAGAGTGCCGACTAAACCAATATGAGAAGTGACAGAAGCAAGTGCTGATAGAATAGTAAGAGGTTCAAAACGATTCAAAAAATGCGGAAGCGATTTTTCATTAATATATAACCCATCGGCAATGAACACTAAATCAAATTTTCCTTCTTCCGCTTTTTGAGCCTGCTGCTTGTAAAAATCGAAATTAACGCTGGCATCTGACAAAATTTCAGGGTGTCTCCACGCCCCCATATTTCCTCCGACTCCATGAATAATAGCCCCTAGCTTTAATTGTCTTTGATGTGTCATATTACCATTCTCCTTTTTCATATCCATTCATAAATTCTCGTAATTGATTAGTTAAACCGCCTGCTCCAAAGCGAAGGACTCCTTCTTTTTCTGTCTTTCTTTCATTTCCTTCTTGTGCAAATTGTAAAAAAGCGATAACGTGAACTCTTCTAGGGTGAATATTTTCAATTCCTTCGTCATAAAACCATTGATCAATTGTATTGTAAATCCCTTTATTGACTTTGAATTGACTGTGGCACCAATTAAAAAACTGGAGATCAGGCAGATTTAAATATCTCGCTTGCCCTAGCTTGGAAGCTGTAGCTTCACTAGATACATAGCCCATATGTTGAAATCTTTGCTTAGCTTGTAGCGTATCAGCTTTAATTTGATGCTTTAAAAACTCAATAGAAGGGAACTTTTTCTCTCCTCGCACCCGAAAGATTACGTCGCATTGAACTGTCTCTCCATAAATAACGTCGTTAAAATCCAAAATATGAACCTCAAATGTTTTAGATAGTTCCGATCCAAATGTCGGCTTAACCCCTACATTCATAACTCCTATATGTTCAAGTCCCCGCAGATGAACGAGGACACCATACACGCCATTTTTTAATTCCTCATGCTGAGTATCTATATTAGCTGTTGGAAACCCTAAGTATCTTCCTTGCTGCCTTCCAGGTACAACCTGGCCTTTTATAATAAGTTTTTTGCTTGTTTTAGCTTTTAATGCTCCTCTATTCACTACGTTCACCCTTCTTCCCTTAAGTCTAGTAAAAAATAAAAGGTTCTTTGCACAATGTCACACATTGTGCAAAGAACCTCTAGTGATCTAGTCGGTTTGTTTAATTTGATGATTTTATCATATACTTATTATTCCTATGAGTCAAGTTGGTTTTTAATTAAAATATTAGATTGTTTTTTCATAAATATAAGAGTAAGGAGAATGCGTTGGGTTAATACGCTTGAAAAATTGCTTTGTTCGATCTTCTTTTGGGTTTAAAAATATGTCTTCAGGATGACCTTGTTCGACAATCTTTCCTCCGTCCATAAACACCACGTGATTAGAAACTTCACGGGCAAAACTCATTTCGTGCGTCACAATGATCATCGTAATTCCTTCTTCAGCAATTTTACGAATAACAGACAGTACTTCACCCACCAGTTCAGGGTCCAAAGCAGACGTCGGCTCATCAAATAAAATGACTTCAGGATTTAAAGCAAGCGCTCTAGCAATGCCCACTCGCTGCTGTTGACCTCCTGATAACTGACTTGGATAAGCATTTGCTTTTTCAGCAAGCCCAACTTTTTCAAGGACGTCTAAACTGCGTTGTTTCGCTTCTTCCTTTGGCAGCTTTTGAACAATAACTAGCCCCTCCATAATATTTTCAATAACGGTTTTGTGTTTGAACAAGTTGTATTGCTGAAAAACCATCGTTGTTTTTTGTCGAAGAGTTAAAATGTCTTTGCGATTTGGCTTTTGGCACTGAACCGTAAATTGATCAATCGAAACTTCTCCTTCATCTGCTTTTTCTAAGAAATTAATGCAGCGTAAAAACGTAGTCTTTCCAGAACCACTCGGTCCTAAAATGGTCACAACGTCGCCTTTTTTAACAAGTAAATCAATACCGTCCAATACTGTATTATGACCAAATGTTTTTTTTATATTTGTTAGTGTAATCATACAACCCCTCCTCGATTATAAACAGTTAATTTACGTTCAAGCAGCGCTGTTATTCCTTCTATTAACATCGTCAGCATCCAATAAATAAGAGCAGCAGCAATATAGGCTTCTAAAAACTTGAGATTATTCGAAGCTACGATATTAGCAGCACCGTTTAGCTCTTTTTGCGATACGATGAATGCGATAGAAGACGTATGCAAAAAGCCGATGAAGATATTACATAAATTCGGTAAAGACAAAGCAAACGCCTGTGGAAAAACAATTCGTTTCATCGATTGAAAACGATTCATCCCAATAGCATACGCAGCCTCAATTTGTCCTTTTTCTACAGCTAACAAACCAGAGCGAATAATCTCTGACATATAAGCTCCCGCTGTAAAAGACAAAGCGATTAATACAAATACGACAATAGGAATGCTGTTTGCATTGAAGCCCCATCCATAGTAACTCGATAGTTTATTAATAAATAGCGGGAACCCTAGGTAAATAACCATAATATGAAGAATAGCAGGCGTTCCTCGGAAAAATGATACGTATACGTTGGCAATTGGCGTTATTAATTTCACTGAATTGATTCTCACAGCCGCAACAGCAATACCAATAAGCAACCCGCCTAGTAACGGACCGATGGTAATAAGGAGCGTTAAAGGTAATGCCTTTAAAATTTCTACAAATGCTGTCCATATAAACGGTACGTCAATAATCATGTTTACACCTCTTTTAGTAAGCTCGTTTTATACATGAACAGGCTGATCATGTTTTTGCAGCTTCTGTTCTGATTTCACAAAAAATTTCTCTAATATAATCGCCACAAAATAATAAATAATGGCAAGTGCGATATATACCTCCACTGCATGAGCCGTTGCAGCGATAATGGTATCTCCTCTTCCCATCATATCCATCACACCAATGGTAAAGGCTAAAGACGTATCTTTTAAGGACCCAATCACAAGATTTCCAAAGTTAGGAAAGGCTACAACGAGAGCTTGCGGCAGCACAATTCGAGTGAACGTTTGTTTTCCGGTCATTCCTATACTATAAGCTGCTTCAGTTTGCCCTTTATCTACACTATTAATGGCACCGCGCATCATTTCAGAAAAAGACGCCGCCGTGCTCAGTGAATACGTGATAATAACAAATACGAGCGGAGCCATTCTTGAAACGTCAATATGAATCAATTGTAAAAGGGCAGGTATCCCGTAAAAAACTAAAAATAATTGAATTAAAATAGGCGTTCCCCTCATAAAAGAAATATAAACTGCTGCTATTTGACTTAACACCGGTACTTTATAAATACGAGGCAGGGCAATAAACAATCCCAAGGTACTGCCAATCACAAGTGAAGCAATCAAAATCCAAATTGTAATATGCAAATAAGATAATAATTGAGGAATAGAGGTGAAAATCAGCTCTATATCAAATGCTTTTCCCATCTTTTTCTCTCCTTTGTTTCCCTCTACAGGTAGCGAAAGGACCCAAGTTCAAGGCTTGGGTCACAGTAAGTGCTTTAGTTATTTCCAGCTGCTTTTGTATAATCTTCTCCCAGCCATTTTTTACTTAATTTTGTCAATGTTCCGTCTTCTTTTATTTCTTTTAACGCTTTATCAACATCTTTTTGTAAACCTGTTTCATTTTTGCGAAGCATAAAATATACTTTTGAATTTGAAATAGCAGGCCCTACAACTTTTTGCTCTGCGTCCGCTTGTTTATTGACAAAGTCAACTGCAAACGGCGTACTAATCGTGGCATCCGCACGCCCTGTTTTCAGCTGCGTTTTTGTATCATCAGATCCTTGGCCTGAATAGACGATATTAATTTCATTTCCATGTTCTTTGTTATACTTATCGATTAAGTTAGCAGAATTACTCGTTGCTCCTACAATTACCTTTTTACCGTTCAAATCTTTAATTGATTTAATAGACGTATTTTTTTCGTTTACAACTACATGTAGCGGAAAGATATTATAAGGTTCTTTATTAAAAAGGAACTTTTGTTTTCTCTCTTCATTCACTTCCATCTGATGGGCTACTAAATCAATTTTGTTCGATTCTAAGCTCAAAAGTAAATTAGAAAAATCCATTGTCTTAAATTCGAACTTATAGTTTGGAAGACGTTTGTCTATTTCTTTAACAAGTTCTACGTCATACCCTGTTAGATTTCCTTTATCGTCAAGAAAGCAAATGTTCGGAAATTGCGTACCCGTTCCTACAATAATTTTTTGTACTTTGTCTTTGCTTGCGTTAGCCGCTGTTTCTTTATTTGGTGTTCCGCAAGCGGCTAGTAATAAAAGAAGTGATAAAAAGATAGCTGTCAGCTGTAGTTTTTTCATGTGTTTTGTCCCTCACTATGTCTCAAAATAATTTATTGTTTTAATGAATTAATAAAATACATGTTCCAGCTATTTAACGATTGGTGAATAGTCTTCAATCAATTTTTCTATTTGTTCATAATCTTTTTCAATTACTCCTTTAAACTGCCCCTCGTCTCCAATTTCAACGACCGGTACATGGCGAATACCGTATTTAAATTCAAGTAAATCCCGCAAATAATCTTTTCCTTCTACATCGATACTTTCATATTGATATCCTTTCTCATGAAAATATGCTTTTAGTTCCTCGCAATGATGACAACCTTTTCGATTCCATAATAAAATCTTTACTGACATTTTGTCTCCTCTTTTCTTTTTAATTATTAATTAGCTTTTTGCAACTCTTTGTGTTTTTCTAACTCGTATCTTTCAGGATGTAAGATTTTCCTTAAGAATACGCCTTTTCCTTCTTCTCCTTGATCGACTTCAAAAAAACGTTCGTACCCTTTCCTTTCATACATAGGAATCAACCACGGATGTCGATCAGAAGTAGCCAATGTAACGGCAGGTTCCCCCAATTGATCCCGAATAATTGTTTCTTCAACCCATGTTAAGAGTTTAGAACCTACTCCTTTCTTTTTAACCAAAGGATCTACCGCAAACCACCATAAGAAAGGCCAGTTCGTTATTTCTTTATACGTTCTTGCTGTAATCGTAGCTACGATTTTTTTATCACTTTCCAGCACGTAGCAACGGCTGTTTTGAATGTTTTCTTTTACAAGTTCAATCGTTGCCGTTGCGGCTGGAAACTTAATTCCTAGCTCTCGAATCGGCTCGTATGCTCGAAGTGTTAAATTCAACAGTTCTTCAGCATCTTCTACGGTTGCTAATCGAAATAATTCACTCATTTTCTCCACCTCATTTTATAAATGATTGAAGAGATAGACCTGCTTTATAAATCAGCTCATCCACCGCTTCCTTTAAACGACTTTTAGCATTCATATTGTTGATGCCTGCAAAAGACACGTATTCATGCAGCAGAAAAAGACTGCTGAGCCAATAAGGTCTACCTAAAAAAGACGCTAAAAGTTTTAAATCATATTTAGCTTTTAGTAAAGAATTCACATTTTCCCCAACAAGAATCGGCAGAAGTATTTTTTTATGCAATAAATCTTCCGGCAATACTTTTGTTAGTTGTTCAAAAGACTGTACGTATGTTTCATTTACTCCAGATAACAGAACGACAATACTTTTAGCTTGGTTCACTTTTGAAATGAATACCTTTACTTCTTTCTGAGCTTCCTCCGTTAAAGCGTGTACATCATGATACAAAATAGCTTCTGCGTGCACTCCTTTTGAGGTTAAGCAAGCTTCTAGCTCATCTTTTACTGAAGCTATTTGTTGATAATTATGAAAGCTTCCGTTATATAAAATACATACATCGCTCACTTTCTTCCCCTCCTTTTTATAGCAAAAAGGCTCCTGGAGTTTACTCAGGAGCCTTTGGTAGACCAATCAGCTTTAACTGTTTGTTTGATAAAACTGGAGAATGAAGTGAAGTGTCTTTGAAACATACTCACTTAATTCTTATTTATCCAAGTTGTTTTATCGGCTTTTCTGTTTGATGATTCAACTATATAGCCTCAAAATGGCAAAGTCAACTTATTTTTTTAAAAATATTTTTCTTTTAAAAAACTCTTTTCATTTGGAAAATCCTTTGCTAAAATAAATCCCAATTATTCTTACCTTTTTTATCAACTTTAAGGAGTGTTTTCAGTGAAATTAAGTATTTTAGATCAAAGCCCACGTTATGAGGGTGAGCGTGCTGAAGATGCATTTCAGCATACCATTCAATTAGCTCAGCTAGCAGAAGAACTTGGTTACCATCGCTTTTGGGTAGCCGAGCATCACGACTCTGAACATGTTGTAGGATCATCACCTGAAGTGTTAATTTCTCACCTGCTCGCTAAAACGCATCATATCCGTATTGGTTCAGGGGGCGTTATGCTTCAGCATTACAGCCCTTATAAAGTAGCAGAAAATTTTAATGTTTTAGCCTCATTATCTCCAAATCGCATCGATCTTGGAATCGGTAGAGCACCAGGAGGACTACCTCATTCTACTCAAGCCTTACAACAAAACTCTCAGCCCACTAAGTCCTTAACAGACAAACTGATAGAACTTAAACAATACCTAAACGATACGCTGCCGGAAGATCACCCTCTTTACGGTTTAAAAGCCTATCCAAGGCCGGAAAAAGCAGCAGATATGTTTTTACTGGGAGCAAGTGCTTCAAGCGCAGAGCTTGCGGGTTCATTAAACCTTCCTTATGTATTTGCTCAATTCATTAATGGTGATCAAAAAGTGCTAGAAGAAGCGATTTCTGTCTATAATCAGCACGTTTCATCTCGCGCACGCTCGCTTGTCGTTGCCCTTTCCGTCATCGTAGCGGATACCGTAGAAGAAGCAAAAGCATTAGCATCCAGCACAAAAATATTTAAAGTATACTTACAAAATGGTAAGTCCGCTACATTAGGCTCCAAAGAAAAAGCGGAAGAATTTGGTCAGCAGTCCAAAGAAAGCTATCAAATTGAAGAAAAAGAAGCCAACGTCATATACGGTACAAAAGAAACCGTTCGTCAAAAGCTTAAAGCTTTGAAGCAGTCATTTTCTATTGATGAATTTATTATTCTTACTGCTATTCAAGATTTTGAACAAAAAAAGCGGTCTTATACGCTCTTAAAAGAAGCTTTCAGTGAAGGAGATGCTCAGAAAACTAATCACACTTTAGCTGCTTACTAATCTAGAAGCTGGGACAAATAAATTTTAGTTGAAGTAAAACACGAACTAATAATCAAAATTTCCGATTATTAGTTCGTGTTTTTTTATCATTAAAATGGACGTAGCTTTCATGTGTTTAGTTGCTTCTAGCTGGTGGTTGGAGGACAAGACAGAGACTCCAGCAGGAAAAGCGGAAGGGATGAGACCCCGCAGGAGCGTATGCGACGAGGAGGCTCATCCCCCGCGGAAAGCGAAGTCTTGCACGGAAATCAACAGCGGTGTAACAAGTCATCCATACTAGATCATTTATCTCATTTGTTCGTCTATAGATC
>Ga0164309_10000449_pt1 | contig 22616 bp, 18 predicted proteins | sample Whisoiple_247_MG_FD_109984 | JGI IMG/M metagenome (GOLD analysis project Ga0164309, IMG submission 109984) | Soil microbial communities amended with fresh organic matter from upstate New York, USA - Whitman soil sample_247_MG | ecosystem: Environmental > Terrestrial > Soil > Unclassified >...
GCTCACCTTGAACGCCACACAACTTGATTGCGCTGTTCAATGTGTATATGCCTCTGGCCATTTGCCAGATGAGCAATTAGATATAATCGAAAGCCACTTCAAACGGAAGAAACCGCCAGCTTGTGAAATGAATGATTCTGCGTGGACGCTGAAACTCCAAAGATTGCCGCCAGCTCACTATTTTTCTTTCATGCGTCTCAGTCCGCCGCTTCTCTGATTTTTGAACCCCAGTAGATCGTTTTGGCAGTGCAAAAGTCGGCTGATGCTTGACGGTTTGGAACCCGTCGAACTTGAAAAATGTGTTCTCGATGCTGTACAATCTCACCGCGTACACACAAATTACGAATCAAAAACAATCAGGGAAAGAGTATGACAGGTAAAATAAACGGTCGTTTTTACTTCAAGAAGACAAGCAACGGAAATCTCGTCGGCGAGTGGTCAAACAGCCTTGAAACGCAGACATTTTCAGAAAGTGCTGATTTAGTGGAGCCGGGCGCCGGTACGTATCTCGGGGATTACGCCTCCACTTGGCAGGAAAATAAAAACCCGATTTTTGCGACGTTAACAATCAGGAGGAAGAGGCTCGGCCCGCTATTTACACTGGAATGGCGCGGCACGTCAAATTTTGACGGTGAAGGGATGCTTTGTGACGATATTCTTATCGGTGATTACCATTCTTTGCCTTAGTGACGATGCGGTTATTTTGACTTTTGTGTCTTGGTCCACAGCTTGGCCTGCCGCGCCGCCTCACCGAACGGGTGGTGCGGTTGACGTGATGCTTGGCAACGCCAACGGGGAGCCGTTGGCAATGGGGGCAGGTTACGATGAAATGACGCCACTAGCCCGCACCGCCGCTTTCGAGGAATCAGATCACGGTTTACCGTCAACTGACGTGTCAACCTTTCGGCTGCGTCGAAGAATCCTGATGCACATCATGTCCAGTGCCTGTTTTAGCAATTACCCAGAGGAATTCTGGCATTACGATTTTGGGAATTCATTTTGGCGCTTCTATTCAAAAATCTCCGGTCATGGGCGTTTCGGTATCACAGATTAAGATGTTCTTACACTTCAAATAGAACCATTGCTTCGAAACGACCTACATCCATGGTATGTAGGGGCAGTCGCCCATCACTTCACCACCTCCACGGCTTAACCGCCGCACTACGAGCTCCCCAACGTGTCGTCGGCTACCGCCCGACTAGATTCATTCTCCTGCGGCTAGCCGGGATAAAGGACACTAGCCGTTGTCCTTTACCAGAATGAATCTAGTCGGCCGGTATCTTTCCCTATCGGAAAAGGCCGACACGTTGGGGACGGGTATTAGGATGAGGCGCACATGCGCCGACTGCGGGTGCGCTACCGCGACCGTTCACGCTGGAGGCGTGGAATACTACCGGCCTTCAACGATTGCCGCAATTGCGGCACAAAGACAGCCGCGCGCAGCGCGCCAATGGGTGAGAAATTTGACAACTTCCCGAAACTGTCGCCTGCTATCACCCCATCTTGGCACCCCGATTGACCGTACGTTAGGATGGCAATGTTCCCCTTCGTTTCTCCCGATTAATCACTAATTTTTCAATCCGATGATGTACACGAATAATTTGAACCCAAACGTCAGATTCCTGACGCGTAAGGAAGCCATTGACGAAGGTGCGGCATTCGACCTGAAAGAGATTGAAGCCGCCAAAGGTCTGCCTGAAGAACTGGAGCTCAACATTCCGCTGGCCATCACCTATGCGGCATCGTGCGAACCCTTCGACTACCGGCAAATGCTTCTAGCTCTCAAAGAAGTGAAGCGATTTGCGCTTTATCAAGGTGAGACGATTTTCAAAGTGCCTACTAGGAAGTCCGGCTTGGAATTTATTTGGCTGAAGGCGCTTCGGGAAATTGAAGACAACCATCCCGTTCTGACCATCATGATGCTCGACGAGGGGCGTTCCCACTTAATTGGCATACGGCAATGAGAAAAATCTATCTGCGGATACCAACGGGCTGGTCAAAGCCGGTTAAGAACAAAGGCCCATACACTTGCGACATTGACGGGGCAAAGCTTTGGATCAGCCCGGGCAGCGACATCTATTGCGACTTACAGCATGATCCTAAAACCGTCAGAGCCGTAACCCGAAGAAAACGCAAATAGTCAGCACTGCGATTAAGAATCTTCCGCCGCCTTGAGGCGGCTTTGTTTTTTGCTACCACCAGACTCGTCAAGACGCTGACATTTTTTCCATCCATGGCGATCTGCCAGCCTTCCGGAGCAGGGCTTATCGCATTTTACGGTCCTAATTCATCTCGGGATGATACGATGCAACTCCCGACTTCTTTCAGATTCCAAAACCAGCCTCCATTACCCTGTCGGCTGCCCCACAGCATTCTGCTGACGGTCGCCTCGTGAACATCCGATGACACGGGGATGTTCCGCGTGGCCCGGAGTGGAGGCTGGTCTTGGCACCATGAATGACCAACCCCCAATCACCATCGGCGAGCGGCACGGCTGGGGCGAGTCCCGGCGCTTTGGCATATCTGCCGTGGACGCCCGGCAGCATATCTACGTGATTGGAAAAACCGGTTCTGGTAAAACGACATCGCTCCGCAACCTCATCTTGCAGCACATCGCCCTTGGTCACGGCGTCGGGCTCATTGATCCGCACGGAGACCTAGCTGAGGAGCTATTGCATCACATTCCCCCATATCGAGCCGACCACCTAGTGTACTTCAATCCAAGCGACATCGATTATCCCATCGGGCTCAATCTACTCGCCAATGTTCCGCCGGATGACCGGCACCTAGTGGCCTCCGGCATCGTGAGCGCCTTCAAGGGTATCTGGCGCGACTCATGGGGGCCACGGCTCGAATACATCCTTTATAACGCAGTATCCGCACTCTTGGACTGCCGGAATGCCACCTTGCTCGGTGTCAACCGGATGCTCACCGATGACGCCTACCGGGCCAAAGTCATCCGGCAAATCAAAGACCCGTTCATCCGGTCCTTCTGGGCCGAGGAATATGCAGGCTATGACGAGCGCTTTCGACGTGAAGCCATCGCGCCGATCCAGAATAAATTGGGACAGTTCCTCCTCAATCCCGTCGTCCGCAATATCCTTGGCCAGGTCAAAGCGAAGGTGAATATCCCCTTCACGATGGACAACGAGCGCATCTTCATCGCGAATCTGTCGAAAGGCAGGCTCGGACACGACAAGGCGAACCTGCTCGGCTCGCTGCTGACGACCCAGTTCCAGCTTGGCGCCATGGCACGGGCAAATCAGCCCGAAGAAGATCGTCGCGACTTCTACCTGTTCATTGACGAGTTCCAGAATTTTACCACTGACGCATTTGCTTCCATTCTTTCCGAGGCCCGCAAGTATCGATTGTGCCTGACGCTATCGCATCAATACATTGCTCAATTGTCCGATCCCGTCCGCGAAGCAGTCTTTGGTAACGTGGGCACACTCATTTCGTTCCGGATCGGGAACACGGATGCTGAAGTAATGGAAAAGGAGTTTGGAAAAACGATCCCCGCGAGCGCACTGGCCGACTTGGAACGGTATGAAGCGGTCGTGAAATTATTGGAGGCTGGAACAAATCGGGAACCGTTCCGGGCCCAGATGTTGCCGCCCATCGAGAACCGGGTGGGCCGAAAAGACAAACTCATCGCGCGATCACGGGAACGATTTGCTATGGCGCGGCAGAAGATAGCTGGCAAACTGAAACGCTGGATGATTTGATAATTGGATTAGCGATCACTTGGTGAATGTCGCTCGATTTAGTAGCATCGATGGTACAATTTGCGCGCAGCATGAGTGAGAGTTTTACATTAATGCTACATGATTGCAGAAGTTGAAGGCGGCTGAAATGATATCTATGGCAAGGACAGCATAGGCGTGTCGGTGCTGATATTTATCAGATGAACGATCAAGTGCTGATCGTCGTTGTTATCACGCTGGTGGCATAAGCGGTCAAGCCCCAGTTGAAATTCCAGTCGAATGTTTAGCAAATTCAGAGATTATGAACTCATTTCCAGACCTCCATCACTTGCTTCGACTTAGGAATGATTTGTGGAAAACACCTAGTTATGGCCAGGCAGCAGTTATGGTTGGCTCTGGTTTTAGCCTGAATGCGGAGCCAGTAGCCGGTGAAAATCGGCCATTCCCCCTGTGGCGTGACTTGGCGATTGGGATGTTCGACAAGTTGTACCCCGCAAATGCAAACGATAGCCGTCATGCGGAAAAGCGCGTTCAAGCTATTGCTGGTAGCGGCGGCATCACACTGGCGAGCGAGTATGAAGCCGCATTTGGGCGGCAAGCGTTTGATCAGATGTTAATTGCAAGCATTCCCAATGATCGGTACATGCCCGGCGAATTGCATCGACTTCTTCTCGAACTGCCGTGGGCTGATGTATTCACGACAAATTATGACACCCTGTTGGAGCGAACCTCTATCAACGATAGATACTATCAATTGGTTTTAACCGCAGAAGATTTGCCGGGCAGTGCCCATCCACGAATCATCAAACTTCACGGCAGCTTCCCGTCCCAGAGACCGTTCATTATGACGGCCGAGGACTACCGCACTTATCCACGAAAGTTTGCGCCCTTCGTAAACACAGTTCAGCAATCGCTCATGGAAAACACCTTGGTCCTGATTGGTTTTTCTGGTGATGATCCAAACTTCCTATACTGGTCAGGGTGGGTGCGCGATGAACTGGGTGTGAACGCGCCCCGCATGTATCTCTGCGGTGTTCTTAATCTGACCGATCCACAGAAAAGATTACTCGAACAGCGGGGCGTAGTCCCAATTGACCTCACTCCCGTCATTGCGAATACAACGCCTACATCAACCAAGTCCAAGCATGCATTGGCTTTGGAGTGGTTACTTCTCTCGCTAAAGAACGGGCAGCCGAGCAATCCGCTGAATTGGCCAACTGCGGGTCAAAAGTCGCCAGATCAACCAACCTATCTCCCACCACTGCTTTCGCCCGCTCATCACCAATATCAACAAGCGCTGGATTATTTGCAGCCAAACGTTGCATTTAAGGATTATGTTTCAACGCTTCTAAAAGCATGGCGTAGGGAACGTGAGCTTTATCCCGGCTGGTTGATTGCGCCGCACGAAAATCGCCGTGACATATGGCAGCACACTCATCACTGGCTCGGCCCGGTTTTTCACCAGAGCGAACAACTTGACCCAAAGCTAAAGTTGGCAATCTATCACGAAATCAATTGGCGGCTAGAAAGGGCGCTTTGCCCACTGTTTCTAGATTGGGTCAAGGTGATCGAGGAAACGCTGGTAAATACAGCACCTGATCAGATCAAGGACTCTTCAGACCATGTGTATCTCGAAGAGGCATGGGTAAGCCTCGCATTCGCGGTGACTCGGGAGGCTCGCGAAGATTTTGATGCCGCGCGGCATGACCGTTGGATGGACCGCCTTGGACCGCTCGTCCGCCAACGTCCCGAATGGCAGGCAAGATGGCATTATGCGCATTGCCTTCATTCGTTGTGGCGACTGGACCAGCGGGAAACTCGAAAACGCGTAGAGGCATGGAGGCCAAGTTCCGATCTTTTGGTCTGGCAGACCAGACGGGCGGCTATACTGGCTGAAATCGGCGACCTTTCCGAATCTGAGCGAATCGCGTCGGATACTTTGCGGCGAGTTCGTGATGGTTTGCGTGGGCGACTACAACAAATTGAGTTGTTATCGCTTGAAGGCTGGTTGATGCGGCTCATTGGCGCTGTAAAGCAAGGTTTTCTAAATATGCGGGACGCCGGTGAATGGACTCGTTTCCAAGACCGCTGGCTACAACTCGCCCCCTCGCGTTGCGATCCCTGGCAAGAAACTGATGCTTTGGCGTTGTCTCTCCAGTTTCCGAGTCCGCCATTTACACCTCCGATTGAGGAAAAAACAGATTTTGACTATCGTGTTATCCGGACCCGCCATTCGGGTGATAGTTTAACGCCCATACTCCCTGCTTTTGCTCTCCTTCGGATGTATGAAGAGGCTGGGTTGCCAATGCAGGCTGGGATTGTGAATCTTGTGAGTAGCGGTCTTGAGAACGCCTGTCGTTGGATCATGTCCAGTGCGCCGCTCTGGGCCTCAGCGACTCTTATTCGTGCTCACAAAAAGGGACCTCTTCATGACACGTTTGACCGGGTTCGCGTCGCGACACTGAATTAGACCGAAGTTGAGGTAATGTGGGATTGGTTGATGACGGCGATCCGAACTACTGTGGACCTGTTTCCGCTCCAGCCAACAGCGCACGGACACAGCTTTTCAGAACGCGTGCTAGAAGAATTGGTTGATCTGCTATCGCGGCTCTGCATGAGGTTATCCCCTCAGCAATTGGAACAGGTTTTTCGACTCGCCTTACAATTGCATATACATCCAGGCGTTCAATCTCATGTGGCACATCACGATGTTTGCCGCCCATTTTTTCGAAGAATTTTTGATGCGGCAAACAGTGAGCTGCTCGTTTCTTGGCTCCCCGAACTGCTTGCTTTGCCAACCTTGCCCATATCCACAAAACGATTTGCATGGGAAGACCGACAGTGGCCCGATCCATTTTACGAACTGGATGCGGATAAACTGAAGCATGCGCACGCAATTGTTGCCAGTGAAATCGTAAAGCGACGGATTGATGAGCTTATTTTTGAAGTTGAACATCAAACGAATGAAGCGCGCAAACGCGCAATCAATCGATTTTGGATATTATCGGAAGCTAAGCTGTTGAGTTCTAATCAGAACGCGGCTTTCGGGAGAGCACTCTGGAAACAGAAAAACGCCGAAACAGGTTTGCCGGATTATACCGATTTCTATGCGCACGCCTTTCTCAACTTGCCTGCTCCAAATCGATCAACAGCCATAGCAGCAGTCCGTCATTGGTTGCTCACTCGGCCAATCTTGCACAGATACGTAGAGACAGAACAACCAGGAGGTCAGAAGGGCTGGCAGATAAAGAATCACCTTAGTAAAAACCCGACCTTTTATGATGTAGTGGCAGCTACTCGTGCCATCGGAAATCCATCAGAAGGGCGTAACCTTATTGATTGGTCCCTCGATGAAATAACTCTATTGCTCAAAAAGGCAGCCGAGTGGTGGGATGGGGACAAACGCGGATTAACAATCCGAAACCCTTTTCATGATGACGACGGGTTGCGTCGTACCGCGAAAGAACTGGTACATTTGCTCCGGTCAGTGTTAATTCCTCGTTTGCCGCGGGCGGCCACAAACGAATGGAAAACAATTGAGCGAGTTCTGCAGGAACTGGAAGACAACAAAATCAGTGTAATCGAATGTCTGCCGACCATCTTGATCGCATGGCCTGAGCGTAGGGATGAAATAGCAAGCAGCATTCGAACAGCACTAACAAAAGGAGACAAAGAAGGTGTGATTGGTGCCTTAGCAGCTATTGAATGGTGGGGGCTTTTTTCCCTAAACCGGAGAGTCCAGAAATTACCGCGCGATTTAATGGATGAGTTCTGCCATCGCATAAGTGTTCGCGAACAACCAGCTCTCGATGAAGCTTTAAGATGTGCAGCTCGCGTTGTGCGGCAGTCATCAAAGGTTCTCTCGACAGATCAAATTGGCGCCCTTTGTTTAGGCCTCGGGTATTTACTTGAAGAAACCCACTTGCCAATCCAGAAAGAACGAATGGCATCAAGTTCAAGTGTGGTTCGAATTCTTTTCGGTGAACGACCTTTGTATCGAGCGCTTAGTGCCAGGCTGGCTTTTGAGCTATACAGGTTTTGTCAAAATCAGAAACGCGCAGTACCGCTTACTATAGAACAATGGAAGCTGGCTTGCGAAAAAGATCCTCTGCCAGAAGTCCGTCGACAATGGCAGGTGTAACCAGAAAGGAATTTACAGCCATTGCTTGTCATGGACGGCAAAGCTTGATGCCTACTTACCCTTGCTCCGGATTGCCATACTGAGGGAGATGTCATCCCGCCTTCCCCGCTTCAATCGCGTTTCCCCCGCCACTCCGCTTGAACTTACGGAGCGTGATCGGACCCTCATCCGACTGGTGCACCGGCACCGGTTTCTCTATTCTTCTCAAATCATCAAGCTCATCAGCGGCAGCTCACAGCAGATACTGCGCAGACTGAAGCTCCTCTACCATCACGGCTACCTTGAACGCCCTCGCTGCCAGATTGATTCGTATCACAAACCGGGCTCGCGTCACATCGTGTACGGGTTAGGAAACAAAGGCGGCTCATTCTTGAAACGTGAACTTGGCTCGGCCTTTCGGCCCGTCTGTTGGGGTGAGAAGAATCGGGCTGTGGGTCGCATCTACCTTGAGCATGCCCTCTTGGTCGCCGCAGTAATGACAGCCATCGAGCTTGCCTGTCGCAGCGCCAATCTCAGATTACTCACCGAGCAGGATTTGGTCGCTCCCGGCCAGAAACCTGCCTTCCGGTGGAAGGCGGAGGTGTATAACCGGGTGCAGATCGGAGTGGTGCCAGATCGCGTGTTTGCCTTGGAGTATCGAAATCAAGTCGGGGAAACCACCCGCTCATACTTCTTCCTCGAAGCCGATCGGGGAACCATGCCGGTGACTCGCCGCAATCTCTCCCAGACTTCCTTCTATCGCAAACTGCTCGCCTACGAAGCCACTTGGTCACAGTCGCTGCACAAAACCAAGTTTGGCTTCCATCGCTTCCGCGTTGTCACGGCAACTCAAAGCGCGGCCCGAGTGAAGTCGTTGCTTGATGCCTGTTCAGAACTGAAGCGTGGGCATGGACTGTTTCTCTTCGCCGACAAAAGTATTCTGACTGCCCCGGACAGCATACTGCTTCCGATGTGGAAATCCGGTCGGAACGGTGAAGCGAGCGGCTTGCTCGACTAGGTTTTCGGTTGCGGTATTTATACCAAGGTATATTGTTACTCTGACCGTTAACCGATTCGAACTATAGAACTATACTCTGTCACATGATTGAATTGACCTCTAAACAGTTACGCCGCGCTGCCAACCTCCAGGACAAGATCGAAAGCCTGCAAAAGGAACTCAGCAGATTGTTGGGTGGAAGCGCAAAGGTTGCCAGTGGTAGTCCGGCTTCAAGTCCCGCCCCCAAGAAACGCACCATGAGCGCCAGCGCCCGGAAGAAAATCGCAGCCGCGCAGAAGGCGCGCTGGGCCAAGGTAAAAGCGGGTAAGAAGTAGTCTCCGGCTTCATTCTCTCGACCCCTTCGATTTATCATCGAAGGGGTTTTCGCTTTCTTGCCGCCAACGACAAATCTGCCCGCCTGGGAGATTTTAGTCAGAACGATAGAATGCTCTGTGGAAGCGGTTCACTTCTCGAATCGCAGTTAGTTCCTTAACAATCAAACCATAGGAGTATTCCCATGCCCAAATCACAGTTTGTTGACTTCAAGGCCGTCAAAACGGCCCTCACCATGGAGCAAATTCTGGAACACTATCAGTTGCTTCATCAGTTCAAACGCAGCGGCGACAGCCTGAACGGCCCCTGTCCCATCCACAAGGGCAGCAGTCCCACGCAGTTCCGGATCAGTATCAGCAAAAACATCTGGCACTGCTTCTCGGAATGTAAGCATGGCGGCAACACGCTCGACTTCATCGCCAAGATGGAGAATATCAGCATTCATGCGGCAGCACTCAAGGCCATCGAGTGGTTTCAACTCGATCCTGAAACTATGGCCGCGACTTCGCAGAAAGCCCAGGAAGCTTCGAGTGAAGCCGATGAAAGCGATTCGGCTCCTGTAGCGAAACCAGCGGCAAAGAAGACCGCTGTCGCTCAGGAGAAGAACACCACGCCGAATCCGCCGCTCAAGTTTCGGTTGGACAAACTGGAGCGTAGTCATCCGTATCTTGCCGAGCGTGGACTGACTCAGGAAACCATCATGGACTTTGGCATCGGTTACTGCGCCAAGGGTATGATGGCCGAACGCATTGCCATCCCCATTCACAATGTCGATGGTAAGGTGGTCGCATATGCTGGGCGTTTCCCCGGCACGCCAACTGATGACGCACCCAAGTACAAATTGCCCCAGGGATTCAAAAAGTCTTTGGAGCTATTCAACATTGACCGCGCCATCAAGGAGCCGGCAGACCAACCGCTCGTCATCGTTGAGGGATTCTTCGATGCCATGAAGCTCCGTCAGCACGGCTGTCGCAAGGTGATCGCGCTTATGGGCAGCACTATGTCCGCCGCGCAAGAGGAGTTGATTCGGACGCACACCAACTCGCAGAGCCAGATCATCATCGTGTTGGACGAAGACGAAGCGGGCCGGGCCGGGCGCGAAGACATCGCTGTTCGTCTCTCCCAAATCACCTTCGTCAAAGTCCACGTGTTCGGGAAGGAAGGCGAGCAGCCGGACAACTTGACGCCAGAACAAATCGGGCAACTAAAAGAAGGTGTCCTGTGAAGTTCACGGTAAAGCGGTATTGGGAAGTCTGCGATTCGGTGGATGTAGAGGCGGATTCCGCATCCGAAGCCGTCGCAATCGCACACGAGATGCCCTTGGCCAATGCCAAGGCGGAATACGTGCCCGACTCGCTTAACAGCGATCTGGACTGCGACGTGCAGCAGGTCGAACCCGACGCCCAAGGAGGAATCCATGGACGTTAGATGCTCCACCTGTGGCGAGCCGTGGGACACATATCACCTCTGGCATGACGCCATCTTCGAGACGGGCCTCAGTCACGAGGAAGCCGAGGCTTGGCAATCGTTGCCGCGCTCCAAAAAGCTCAGCGACCGCTACCGGGAGGAATTCCAAGCGGCAGGCTGGCAATTCGGGCAGGGCGTCATCAATGTCATTCGCTGTCCCGCCTGTCCCAAGGACGCCAAGCCAAATCCCGAGCGGCTGAAAACCAAGGCTGCTCTGGAGCAATTGCTTGGTGACGACGAAGACGGACTGGCCGCGACCTTCGAGGATTATCGGCTATGAATGCAGCCAATATTCCAATGGGGCTCTTTCAGTTGGGTATCCTCGTTGCTACTACCAATGCCATGCGCACGCTCACACACGAGGAAATGATTGCCGCACTGCGCCGGCATCATTCTGGTGATTGGGGTGATCTTACCGACGCAGACAAGGCGGCAAACAACACTGCGTTGGTCGATGGGAGTCGGATCCTGTCAATCTACCACACCGCCAACGGAACATCGTTCTGGATCATCACCGAGGCCGATCGTTCCGTAACCACGGTGCTACTTCCCGAAGATTACTGATTCAACAACCTCTCTCATCGTGAGGGAGGTTGCCTTTTTCACGGTCACTGCGACCGCACTTCTCTCTGAAGTGCCGTCCGCGCTTCCAGTCGAGAACAACCAAACCAGAAGCAACCCGTTACAACACGGGTGGACGGCAGATAGAGAGTCACATGAAAAATGACGTGTATCAAATCGTAACGGACAGAATTGTCCAGTTACTCGAATCAGGAACCGTTCCCTGGCATCAGCCGTGGAAGGGTGGAAAACAATGGCCGCAGAACTTCATCACGCGGAAAGTATATCGCGGCATCAACTTGTTTTTGTTGAACGCCGCGAGCTATCCATCGCCATACTGGCTGACATTCAAGCAGGTTCAGGTGCTTGGCGGACGGATCAAGAAGGGCGAGCAGTCATTCCCAGTCGTGTTCTGGAAAATGTTCAAGGAGGAAGACGGGGGTGAAGAGAAGCGTATTCCCTTCCTCCGCTATCATCGCGTCTTCAATGTCGCACAATGCGAAGGCATCAATGTGCCCAACACTGAAGCGAGTGAACCGATTCTGAAATTCCAGCCGATTGAAAAATGTGAGCAGATCGTCTCAGCCATGCCAAAGCGACCGGAAATCAATCACAGTGGCGTGCGCGCCTGTTATTCGCCGTCACTGGATGTCGTCACCATGCCCGAAGCGCGGCTATTCGATTCGAGCGAGGGGTATTACAGCACATTGTTCCACGAACTGACCCACGCCACGGGACATGTGTCGCGATTGAACCGCAAGGAGATCACCAATCCAATCCGGTTCGGGAGCGATCCATACAGCCGGGAGGAATTGGTCGCCGAAATGGGCGCAGCCTTCTTGTGCGGTCACTGTGGAATCGAAAACCAAACGATTGATCAATCGGCCAGCTACATCCAGTCATGGCTCGCGAAACTGAAGGAAGACCGGAAGCTGGTAGTTCATGCGGCAGCACAGGCGCAGAAAGCCTGTGATTTCATCCGCAACATCGCCCCAGCCGAGGAATCGGAGCCCACAGAACCACAGGCCAAGGAATACAAAGTGGTTGCGTTGCGAGATTGTCCGCTGCCGGATGCCATGCAACTATGCGATAGTCCCGACCAGGTTGCGGATTATTGGCGGCTCAATATCGCCACGCACCCCTACTTCAATCCGGATTGTGAATGCCTCGTCGTGTTGCTCCTAAACACGCGCAAACGAGTGAGAGGACATCATCTGGTAACCATCGGCACGATGGATACTCTGCTCGTCCATGCGCGTGAGATATTCAGCGTAGCGGTATCCTTGAAAGCAGCTTCCCTCGTGTTGATCCACAATCATCCCTCGGGTGATCCGACCCCGAGCGAGGCCGATATCAAGGTGACCCGGGATTTAATCCGGGCTGGACTGCTACTGAAGATTGAGGTGATGGATCACGTCATTATCGGCCACCCGAATTATTCCAGCCTTCGAAGTCTTGGTTATTTTGCGGCGTTCTGAATAGGTCTGCGAACAGCAACGCAAGACCTCTGAGGTCCAGCACCATCCGGTCAATTCATTTGGCCGGATTTTTTATATCCACTTTATCAGTGGATGAGAATTTTTGGCCTTAAGAGGGATTACCCAAATAGTCGGCACTGTAAAATTCGTTGAAAATATTGTTAAAGAAACTTACGGGACGAAACGGCAAACCATAATTCAGATATGTTCCATACAGCTAGCCATTAGCGATCAGTTATGTCCCCCCATATGACTTTGCCGGATTCGAAATCGTGCTTGGTTTCACTTTGCACTGCGAGTGGATGGTCACAACCTCGAAATCGCAACCATCGCGTATGCAAGACATTATCCGATTTACTCCCAATTCTTCATCCAAATTACTGAGCGTGACAAACTACAGACTTTTTTGCGGAATGCTCAGTGGGCATTCAAAATTCGGCAAATGCTTTTAACGAGGGCCAAATCTATTTGTTAGCCATTTCCAATATCATACCCTTTAGTCCAAAAACTACAGTGGTGAACCCACCAAAATCAATGTCGGTCATATTAATGAAAGAATCGCTCAACTCATGATATCGCGCGCTCCAGTAAAAGGCCGTGTCGGTAACAGTGAACTCCGGGTATCCGTTTCACAAAGACTTGGCCTCGTTATTGAACCGAGCCTGTAAGGGGTGGTTCTTCTGGAGGGCGATTCAAGAATCGCAGACCATCTTTTTCGAACCCAGAGCGGCGCCGATCCGCCTTGATCCCGATTTTTGCCAGGTCAACCAGTCGCTGAACTACATTACGCGGAAGAGCAAGATCCGCGCTTAAACTAGGACTTTTCAGAACATCCAAAATCGATTCGTTTTCGTTTATTGCGATGGATTCTTGGAGATAACGGAGCAGACGCTGCCAAGAAGCGCCATCGCTTTGCGAATTTTCTTTTGGAAGGTTAACCCTTTTCAAACGTCTCAACTGCCCTGCCGCAGGACTAAGCGCATCGAAATCAAACATGCCAAGAAGCTGCATGGTTTCATCTAATGCCGGATCACCATGTTGCATGGAAGTGGGTTTGTGATCAGTGAGAGGACGCCAGGTAGTCCAAGTTCCACTGTGAACGACAAACGGGGCCACTGTTTCAGCAACGCTTCCCAAAGTAATCGCATCTTGACCGTTCGCATCTGCTGCCAGCAATCCTTGAAAAGAAGCAGCCAACATGGGTGGCCAAGAAACACTAGGAGAGTTTACCTCCAGCAACTTGGATGCTACTGCCATTTTTTGTAGAGAGATTACATCCGGGTGCCCGGGCACGAGGAGCGCAAGGTTATTCAAGACTTCCTTCAAAAATTGCGGGTTTGGATGTTGCTCAAGAAGCATCGTATGGGCACCGATGATACCAAGCATCGGATTCAGAAATTTGCCGTGCAACAACTGCCGTAATGTGGAAGAAGGAAGAACGTTACGACGTTCTCGAAGGGCAATGAGTGCTAATTCGGACATCCGGATCACTTCCTGAGTCTCAGATTCAAACCCTTGCCAGCCCTCACCACATCGTGACATTTGCACTGATGCCTTTTCAGGCAACACGCCGGCGCTGGAGTTTGGGATAAAGAGTCCCGTGATCCAGTTGTCATTGAGCCAAACACTTTGACGGAAAACATCGCTCCCTCGCAAAGTTTCAAGAATATAACCACCAGCAGGAAGACTGACGGAAAAGCCCATCCACTCCTCTGCCCCGTGGATTGGCAGGACCTCATGAAATTGGATGGCGTTCGTCGCATCCTCCCGAAGAAGTTTCCAACCCCGCATCGTATCAGGATGCACCCTAAGGGGAACACCAGAACTGCTCTCGCTCATGCTACGCACAAAAAGCATGAATTGACTATTAGCGTCAGGAAATCGAATGGGATTTTGGCTAAGCGTCTGAACTGCTTGTCGAAAACTTTCTCTGGAGGTCGAGGTACCCTCAACAGGCATGGGGGTCGCGAAAGGCAGATCAATCGCATGATTTTCGAAAATCTCCCCCGAACGTAGCGCAACCAAACTATGTTCCATTCGATTTCCGGCTCGATATTGGATTTGGTAGATTCCGGGATCAATATCAACGTTAAGCGATCCCAAACCACTGGCGACAACATCCAGATCCGAATTCTGCAGAAGAATTTCGACTGCTTTGGTTGGAGCTGAAAGATTTACTTTACATTTGGACATCACGGTCGACTCCTAATATTCGAAATAATCCTCCACCGCGGAACAAGATGACACCGGGGGCATTCAATGAACGGACCTCGTACAAACCATCTTCAAGTAATAAGGGCCAGTTGCCATGATCGGCATTGTGAGTGCCAAGTTGTTGTAACTTTGCATCAAAAAGGGCGACTTGACCTTTAAAATCGAGTGGAAACAAAATGGTAACGTTTCGCTTTGGAATCGCCTCTAGCTTTATGTTTCCAAAAACAATCGGTTGTGCCGGATCAATTAACATCTTAGGCACTTGAGGATAGCGCTTCTTGTTTGTGAGTACTTTGACGCGTTCCGTAGTGTATTTCGCCAGGGTCAAAGTATTAATCTCGCCGCTCGTCCGATCTGCCGCCGCTCCGTTAAGCCCTTCGAGCAATGCTTGTGTGAAAAAACTGCGCGCCTCATCAGGACTTACGCCTTCAGATGGTTCATAAGCCGCATCTCCCAATTGAGTGGCGAACCCAAGAAATGTATCTACTCGCCCCATTATGCTTTGTGTATCAAACGTTGGACTCGAAAATTCAGCAGCCTGACGCAATCGGCAACAATCCGCAAACACGACTACTTCACGGAAATACTGGCACTTCTCATAGCGGCGTAGATAAGCTGCACAAGGAATATTTTCACCCCACGCATCCGGTCCGGCATTCGCCATGAGCAATGCGGCTTCAGCACCATCTGGGGCGATGCCGTGACCAGAGACATAGATATACAAACGGGTTGCCTGCCAATCCAAGGGTCGGGGTTTAATAGCCGCTTTGACGGCTGCATTAATTTTGCGCAACGCGGAATTAACTTCATCACGGGAGGGCCGTGCGTCGTAAATTGTGGGAAAAGTTAAATTAGCCGGAATTTGAATGCGCTGCACATTTGTTGTAGGCACTCCTCCAGCCCCAATTAACCAGTCATAGAATGCGTCAGCATCGCGTAATGATGAATTGAGATCGGAAATGCCTGGGTAGCGATTGATCCCGACAACCAGCGCATAGTGGAGGGGATTACTCACAACGATTCAGCTGGTCTTAATGATGTGACGGATACTGTCCAGCGTGAACACATCGTTGTCAAAATCACTATGGCTGAGAGAGGCAGTACCAAGACCGGGAGGCCATGGCGCCGTGGTCGGAGACCAGACAACACCAGAGGTTATCCCAGCAACGAAGTCTCGCCCTGCCACTACTTCTGGAAATGAGTAAACCGCTGGCCGATTATGATATCGCTGCATGCCTACAATGGGTTTATCAAAATCGACGCCACCCTTCGCGTCAGGCTCCAGAACTCCGGAAATGAAATAAAGCAGCGACCGGGTGTAAATATACGGCACGAGAGAATCATCACTCTCTGCTTTGTCAGTCATTGTAAACATCCGGAAACTATCAAAGAGATTTCGGTTCGCCTTTACCGTTGGCTGGAAGTGCTCAAACGTACAGGCTGGAGCAAGGAAAATGATATTCCTGAATTTAAAATCCGCTGGGATAGGTTTGTCCCCGCCCGCTTGCATTTTCCGGATGTGGGTGAGCAGGTTATTGATAAAAACGGATCCAGCACTATGGCCTACTAGGGTGATTTGAGGGCGATAACCGCCGGCTAGGAGTTCACTGAGCTTGCGGGTGAAGTAATCACCTCCTCGTGTCGTGCCACCAGTTTGGAAAGTATCAGCAGTTTCTTGCTTCATGGCACCCCAAATTTTCGTGCCAATGTTTGCGACGTAAAACTCGCGCAATATCTCCTCCACTACCGTTGGATACAGTCCGTGGTCACGCTTCTGGACAAACCGGCGCACCACTCGAATTAAGATTACCGCGGCTTTTTTGATCAAGGCAGCAGTCGAAAATATGCCCTTGGCCTGTCCGCCAGACTTGGCATTGTCAACGTCACTCTTAAGCTGCTCCACCACTTCAGGGGACATCAAAGTGCGCATCGAATGTCGTGTGCGAATTACAATTCCCTTGGCGCCCGAAGTCTGTTCTTCGGGCACTATGGCGTTAACAATGGCTTGAACAGTTTCCTGAAAATCGGCATCGCGACCCATTTCCGCCTCGAAGGCGTCTTGTTCGGCTTCGCTGATTTCGGATATCCCCGCATCCACTTCAAAGTCTGAAAACGGCTCTTTCCCTGCGTCGAGCTTTACCAACTCTTTGTAAATCTCAATGTCGGGAGGGACAGCCAAAAGCGGACTCTTGGCCCCTCCAGCTTCCAGCTTGGCGCTGGCGTATTTAAGAAGCCATTTAAGTAGAATTTTGAAAATATCTTCTCCAAAGATCTCCCTTAAATTGTGCCGCACAACCTCGAGTAAGCCGCTTTCCCAGACAAAGAAAACCGGATGTGCACCAGACCCGTCGTAGCATTCTGTTTTTAGTCTTTCTGCCCCCGCCATGCCGGCTGCTCGCGAAACCAGTCCCCCATGGAAGTGAAGCACCACTTTACTTTGCGCCTTTAACGCATCAAACATCGCATCGATGTCCTGCTCGGTCGTACCATCCAGCATGCCGTCTCTGCCAGTGTTGATGTAGTTGATTTTGGGTAGTGACATATTTGGCTCCGATTATTGGTAGTGAAGTACTCTCTAAATGCCCCAATTCATGGAAAACATGGCTTTCACGTCTTCTTGATTTTGGTTGATTATCCGCTTTCAATGCTATGTAGCAATGCTTTTTATTTTCTTCAGAGTTTTCTACTTCCTTCCTAGTAATACTTACTTTGACGATCTAAGACTTGTTAATTCGCTCCGAAGCATTTCAAACGAAGTTATTCTCCAATCATATAGTTTAGTCACCTTTCATTCCTGTCGGTCGTCAGTTTTATTTTAATGAGGCCTTTTTATACCTTCTCAATTGCACGCGCTTTGAATTCTATCCTTCACGAGCTTTATCCCTTCCCTCATACGCCCTTGAAACTTCTCTGCCTTCTTCTGTTCTACCTGCGGGTCTTGGCTAGTAATTGTGACCGAGGCTGTGGACGTCAAGAATCCATTGAGCAAGCTGACGTCTGGTTGATTTTCATACTCGAACACTTTGTAATAGATTTGCAATTCTTGGTCTTTAACCTGGCCTCCGACAATCAGGCATTCGCGATAACCGACGCCGATTCGTTGTCGGGCCTGAATAGTGAAAGTGTCCGTTTGTGGCCACTCGTATTTTACGATTTCAAAGCCTGGTTGTCCGCCGACAAAGGCACTTTTAATCGCTGTCGCGGTGCTATTCGCAGCATTGGTTGCCATCAAATCCTGTCGCAAGAACGACTCGTTGTTTTTATACTTTCGGTTTAGCTCATAAAATATAGTGCCAAGGCGATTGAGGTTTTGCTGCCTACGCTTGGTGGCCAGCTCCGCTTCCTCTTGCTTTCTCTTTTGCTCCGCCAACTCTGCTTGGCGTTTTTTTTCGGCTTCGATCCGTTCCTGCTCGCGCTTGGTCAAGTCAGCCAGCAGAGTTTTTGCATAAGCACTTTCATCGAGCGATTCAATCGCTGCATTCGCTGCTTTGATTGCGCCGGCAAAATCGCCTTGCCTGCCCAGTCTTTCGGCCCGCGTCAATTGAGCATGCCCTGTGGCATCCCGGCGGAGCTGCTTTGCCACCTTATCCTCTGCTTTGTATGTGAGCGCCTCCGCCGCTGCTTCCGCAGACAAGTCAAAGCTCTTTTCTGCATAGAGTCGGTTTGCACGCTCTATGGCTTCAGTATAAAAGCGGCTGACTAGATTTGTGCGAAAGCCGTTGGTTTGATTGGCGATAATCGCAAGCGAACTGGTGACCGCTTCATAATCGTTCAGCCGCAACGTGAACTCAAATTTTCCGGGCTCTAATTCCGGGAGCGCCAATGGGGTGATACCAAGTTGACTCGTGCCAACATAAACCCCCGCCCCCGAAGGCACGGATTCCAGCACTGCCGCGCCATAGACAAAATCAACCTTTGCGGTATTCGTCACACCGGTTTTGACACTAACCGACATGGTTCGGCGGTCTGATTTCCGCGTATAGATGAGCCGATAATTCCCCTCGGGCAATTCGTTGATCGTGGTCGGCAGTCTTCCTGCATCGATCCAACTTTCCTTGTCGGTGAAGAGTTGATACGCGATATCCGCATGACTGGCTTCAATGCGAAGTGACGCTAGTTTCAGCGCATAATCTCGCGTGGTATTTGCATCGGCACGCACCACCACTTCTTCTTGTCGCCGCCAATACTTGGAGCTGGCTTCGATGACATACGCGTCCGTCGGCACGGAGGAGGTAATTCCGGCAGAGTTTGTGAGCACGACCGAAAATTCCGGGCCGCGAATTACAATCCGCTGGGCGGCGGGGGTTGCCGAAACAACCAATGTTCCTTGGGCTCGCTCCAACTCAATCTGACCTAATTCATTTTCTCCATACCAAACAAAGAAGTCTTTCGAGAAGTATCTTGTTTTCGGATGAGTAATTTTTAGCGTGTGCCAACCAATGGGGATTTGCCGGCCGCTCAGACACGGTTTGCCATCAAGTGTCGCATCTGCTGTAAATCCGAGATTCTGCCCTGCGAGAATCGCTTCAAATCGCAGATAGGTCTTGGCACTTAATCGTTGGTGCGTCCGATAGGCGAACATCACGAGCACCATGATGCTCCACCAGATTAAAGGACGGATGGCGCGTCGCCAGTGGGTAGGCTTTCCGGGTGTAGGTTCGGTCATGGGTGCTGCCGTTTGATCGTTGTCGATTGGCGTTGACCTTCAAACGGCATCACCGCCATGCTTCCAGCGCAACTTTACCCACATCCCTATGCTTGGCTTCAAGTCTAAAAGCGACGAAGTTTTAAATCATTGGATCGCGTTCGCCGACAACCTCCAGTTCTCCGGGCAGGAATTTTACGAAAAAATCCAAGCCGAACTCACCACCCGAAAAGTTCCCGGACTGGAAATCAGCCAGGTCGAATACGCCGAAGGCGGCCTATTCTCCGAGCAACGAATCTATCTCCGCTTCATCCGCGAGCGGTTGGCCTTTGATACCTGCGCTGCGCCATTTGGGACGGGATATTTCTTTTCCTGTCGCACGGTGCATAGTCCGGTCGTGGTGCAGTTGTGGCAGGTGCTAGTGGTCTTGGGAGCTCTAACGGGGTTGTATTTCCTGTTCGCCTATTACCTCGGGATGATCTTCGCAGCGATTGCGGTTGCCGGACTGGTTTTGGCCGTGGCCCAGGTATTCCGCAACACCTTGGCGATGAAACTCGCGGACTTGGACGCCACGCTCATCAAAACACCCGTCCTCGGCCCGATCTACGAGAAGTATTTCCGCGTGGACAGCTACTATCGGCAAGACACCCGGTTAGTGTATCTCGACATCGTGCCCAAGCTCGTGCAAACCATCGCCGAGGAAATGACTGCGGCGAAAGGCGTCAAACTCGTGCGCCAATATTCGCGTGCGCCGGTGTTGGGCGAACTCTACAAACCGCAACCACCATTGACCAAGCCAGACGAAAAGTGACCGCATGGGCAGCCTCCACGAACAACTGTCCGAGCAGTTTTATCAGTGGGAGCAACGCGGGCGCGGTTGGCAGGTTTTCCCTCAACCCGTAACCCCCGAGCCACCATTTCGCTCCTTCAACGGTTATCGCCAGTCCACCCCACCGGTGGATGACACCCGCCGCTCTTCGGCGTTTAGTTCAATCCTGCAAAAACTCAGTCGCAGCCTTAGCACCGAGGCTGCAGTGCCGTCTGCCGTTCCCGAATCAATCGAAGAACCTGAACCCGAAATTTTGATCCGCGATTCACTGGTTGAGTTGCAGACCTCCCTTCCGGCCAAGCTCGACATTTCCAAAGACACCTTCGAGCACTTCCTTTTCACGCTTTCCCATTGCCGCGAACCGATTGCTTTTGAGCTGGTTGGAACGGCGGGTCGCGTCACGGCACAATTCGCAACCGCAGCAGACGACGCTCCTTTGGTGCGACGGCAGCTCCAAGCGCATTTCCCTGAAGTTAATTTTCTCGTGACCGAGAATACTTTGGAGGACGCCTGGGATGAATGTCCCGGTGATGAAGCCCTCGCGATTGAATTCGGCTTGGAGCGGGAGTTTTTCTTCCCCCTCGCGAGCGGCAAACTTGATCCATTCGTCGGCATCATCGGCGCGCTTTCTGAATTGCAGCCCGGCGAACTTGGCCTGTTCCAAGTCCTGCTTCAACCGGTCCGTAACGATTGGGCGGAGAGTATCGAAGCTTCCGTAACCCACGCTGACGGCAAGCCACTGTTCGTCAATGCGCCCGAACTTGCCGACGCGGCGAAGAACAAAATCAATCGCCCCCTCATTGCGGCGGTGGTGCGGATCGCTCTGCGCACCGAGGATGAGGCGCGCACGCTGCGATTGGTTCGTGATTTGGCTGGCTCGCTGCGCGTGTTCGCGCATCCGCACGGCAACGCGCTCATCCCACTTCACAACGAAGACTATCCGTTTGAGGATCACATCGAAGATGTGCTGCGGCGGCAATCACGTCGCCCCGGGATGTTGCTCAATAGCGACGAACTGATTGGATTCGTGCATTTGCCGTCGAGTGCCGTGCGCTCCCCGGTTTTACACCGGGACGCAGGCAAGACCCGCAGCGCTCCGGCTATCGTGCAGCAAGATCAAGGCGTGTTGCTCGGAAACAATGTCCATGCGGGAGAAACAATTCCTGTCCGGCTCAATCCGGAACAACTCACCCAACACGTCCATCTCATCGGAAAGCAAGGCACTGGCAAGTCCACCTTGCTTTTGAACATCATCCGGCAGTTGATTGAACGCGGCGACGGCGTTGCCGTGCTCGACCCGCACGGCGATCTCATCCAGAAAATCCTCGGTCTGATTCCACCGGAGCGGATTGACGACGTGGTGTTGGTTGACCCAGCGGATGCGGAGTATTCCGTCGGTTTTAACATCCTGTCTGCTCATTCCGAACTCGAAAAGAACCTGCTCGCGTCCGATCTCGTTTCGATGTTCCAGCGCCTTTCCACCAGTTGGGGTGACCAGATGGATAGCGTGTTCCGCAATGCTGTGCTCGCTTTTCTCGAAAGTGACCGACCCGGCACACTCCACGATCTGCGCCGTTTCTTGATCGAACCCGCGTTCCGTGCCGACTTCCTGACCTCTGTCCGCGACACCAACGTCATTGATTATTGGCACAAAGTTTTTCCACAGCTTGGGAGCAACAAGTCCATTGGCCCGATCGCCACCCGCTTGAACGAGTTTTTGATGCCCAAGCCCATCAGTCACATGCTTGCCCAGCCGGAGAACCGGCTCGACTTCGGCCACATCATGGACACGGGCAAAATATTTCTGGCGAAGTTGTCCAAGGGGTTGATGGGTGAAAAGGATTCGTATCTGTTGGGCACCCTCATCGTTTCCAAGTTCCAGCAGTTGGCGATGGCGCGGCAGGCACAGGCCGCGAGCTCGCGTCGAGATTACACCTTAGTCATTGATGAGTTCGCGGACTTCATCACGCCGACGATGTCACAGATATTGACCGGCGCACGGAAGTATCGACTTGGATTGGTATTGGGACATCAGGAATTACGGCAGTTGCAACGGAACGAGGAAGTGGCAAGCGCTGTCATGGGCAGCCCATTCACGCGAATCAGTTTTCGGGTCGGCGATGAAGACGCGCGCAAGCTAGCCGACGGCTTCTCACATTTCGAGGCGCGCGATTTGCAGAATCTCGGCAAAGGTGAAGCGATCATGCGGGTCGAACGCAGTGATTACGATTTCAACATCGCTATCCCGTTGCTCGACGAACCGGATGA
>Ga0164309_10000450_pt1 | contig 22596 bp, 22 predicted proteins | sample Whisoiple_247_MG_FD_109984 | JGI IMG/M metagenome (GOLD analysis project Ga0164309, IMG submission 109984) | Soil microbial communities amended with fresh organic matter from upstate New York, USA - Whitman soil sample_247_MG | ecosystem: Environmental > Terrestrial > Soil > Unclassified >...
TAAATATCGACGATTTTGCCTTTACCCTCGTCGCCCCATTGAGCACCGACAATGACCACAGAAGACATATTTTCTCGCACGGTTGTTACAGCGGCAGGGGCCGCGAGACTACGCCGACCCCAGTGGGAGTTGGCCCAAACTACTCACTAGAGCTTCTGGCTCCAGGAGAACGGATTTTTTTTGTTCGTCGACGACGCTGATTAGACAGCCGCCAGCTGGCTCGACTTTCAGCACGTGACTGAAACGCCAAGCGCGAGCATACGCCAGCACGTCGGCGGCGACAGTCAGCTGTGACTCGGCGCACACGACTCCCAGCCGACGCAGATCGGTCAGCAATGCCGGGCTTGCGCCGACGGCCAGCACGCGCAGCTCGCTCTGCTCTTCACGGCCAATGCTCTCGAGCGCCCAGGCCAAATGATCCAAACTGAGCGCAAAACCTGCGGCTGCACGCGGTGTCCCGAAGCGCCCGAGCAAGCTGTCGTAGCGACCGCCAGCGCCGATGGGACTGCCCGGCCCGTCCGCATGGATCTGGAACATGAGCCCGGTGTAGTAGGCGAAATTCCGCGTTTCCGACAGATCGACGAGCAATTTGGGCGCGAGCTCCGCGGCGCTCACGGCATCCCAGATCTGGCGCAGTTCACGCAACGCGGACTCAGCCGCCGTGCCCACGAGCAGTCGCTCGGCGCGCGGCCAAATCTCGTTGCCACCATGGAGCTCGCACAGCTCCGAAATCGCGCTGAGGGTGCGGCCGGTGTAGCCGGCGGCGACGGCGCGACGGGAAACCTCGGGCTGATCTTTGATCGCCAATGCGTCCACGAGTTCGGCGGTGCGGGCTTCGGGCAGCGTCTCCAGGAGAGCGGCGGCGATGCGCGCGTGACCGAGATCGAACACGAACGACGAAAGCCCGGCGGCTCGCACGCCGGCTGAAGCGAGGCGCAAAATCTCGAGATCGCCCGCGGGGCCCTCCAGCCCGAGCAGCTCGACGCCCGCTTGAAAAATCTGACGGTGACGACGCGCGCGCTCGCGCGGTCGCCGCATCACCGAACCATGGTAACAGAGCCGCGCTGGGCTCGGCAGATCCGCCAAGCGCGTGGCCAAGATGCGCGCGATCTGCGGCGTCATGTCCGGGCGCAACGCGACCACTTCCCCACTCTCCGGCTCGACGAAGCGCAGCACCTCGTCCGATTCGAGCGCGCCGAGGCCGCGCTCGAGCACCTCCGCGTATTCGAAGACGGGCAGGGTCACGATCTCGTAACCGTGCAATTCGAAGCAACGCGTGATTCGCCGTGCGAGCTCGCCTTGTCGTCGGGCAACGGGCGGCAGCAGGTCCCTCATCCCAGCCGGGAGCGGGTGTTCGAGTGTGGTGGGCGCCAAAGCCGGCGGAGTTTATCAGAGATCGGTCGAATGCAAGCACGATCGCCGCGGATTTTGTTAGCATTCGATGCATGGGCGAAAACGCAGCTACAGATCGGGTCGAGGTCTCGGAACGAGGCGCTCCGCGCGACGGAATTCCACAAACAATGGACCGCCGGCTGTTCATGCAGCTCACGGTGTTCGAGTCCGACAAATCGCTCGCCCCGGCGGACGCACTGAAGAGCCTGGGCTCCGCGCTCAAGCGACGCAACGTCCAGAGCGTCATCTATGAAGACGTGAACAATCCCTACGGCCTCGGCGTGCTCAGCTGGAGCGAAGATCCGCTCGACTTCGCGACCAAGTTGCGCCCCGTGTTCGGCGATCCGGAAGCTGCGAGCCTGCACTTGCTGCGCGAGTACACGATGCTCGGCCGCACCTACTCGACCGGCTACGAAGCGGACCTCGAGTATTGGCTGCTGCGCCGTCCGCGCGAGACGGTCCTGAACGAGGCCTGGCCCTGGGCGGTGTGGTACCCGCTCCGCCGATCCGGCGAGTTCGAGCGCCTCGAACCACGCGAAAAGGGCCTCATCCTGCGCGAGCACGGGACGATCGGCAAAGCGTACGGCGCGCAAGATCTCGCGCACGACGTGCGCCTCGCCTGCCATGGGCTAGACGCCAAGGACAATGAGTTCGTAATTGGCCTGATCGGCAAAGATCTCCATCCGCTCTCACACGTCGTCCAAGCCATGCGCGCGACCCGACAGACGTCGGAGTATATCAACCAAATGGGGCCATTTTTCGTGGGCCGCGCTGCGTTTCGGCACGCCGGATGAGCCAGCCGGGCCGCGATCCTGGAGGGCCTGCGCGCTTGGGCATCCCGATTCGCCTGGGCGTCGTATTCGATCTCGACGGCACTCTGATCGACTCGCGCTTGGACATCGCGAGCTCGGCCAATCATGCGCTACGCGCGCACGGCTTTGCCGAACTCTCGGTCAGCGAGCTTTCGACGTACGTGGGTGACGGCGCGCGCTGGCTCTTGGCGCGCGCAGCGCGTCTCGATCACGACTCGCCCTCGCTCGACCCGTTGCTCGCGACGTTCGTCGAGTACTACGCAGAACATCCGACCGATCACACGCTGCTCCTGCCCGGCGCGCGCGAGGTCCTCACGGATCTGGCGCATTTGCCGCTCGCTCTGTGCACCAACAAGCCGCGCCCGATCACCGATCGCGTGCTCGAGAATTTACGCTTGCACGGCGCGTTCAGCGTCGTGGTCGGTGGCGGCGACCTGCCCAAAAACAAGCCTGATCCGCTGCCCCTCCAGCACATTGCCGAGCGCCTCGGGCTCACTCCGCCCGAGCTCGTGATGGTGGGCGACGGCGCGCAGGACATCAACTGCGCCAAAGCGGCCGGTGCGCACAGCGTCGGGGTCGAAGGCGGAATGCAGGGCAGCGAACTCCTGCTGGCGAGCGGGCCCGAAGTGTTGCTCGAGTCCTTGTTTGGATTGCCCGCGGCGCTCGCGCCGTGGCTCAACCCATCAGCAAGTGATAAGCCGCGCTGAGCTGCGCGAATCGTGACAAGAGCTGTGCCTTCTCGGCCGCGGTCGCGTTCGGGAAGCGATCCGGGTGTTGCTCCGCCGCCAATTTGCGAAACGCGCGCTGCACCTCGCGGGGAGATGCGACCACCGAAAGGCCGAGCACGCGGTAAGCTGCCTGTTTTCGGCTATCGATCCCGCGCGCCGGCTCGGGCCGCGCACCGTAGCGCCCGCTGAAGCGCTCCGCGACGCGCGCCGAGAAGTCAGCGCGAGCACGCGGACGCCCGTGCAAGAACTCGCGCGGGGTCAGCGGGGTTTGGCGAAGGCCAACGCGCGGGCGCGGCACGTGGAAACGAATCAGCGCTTCACTCAGTCCGTACAAGGCTTCCAAGCGGCTGGCGCGCTGGCGGCGCAGAGCGCCCGCCACCAAGTCGACGCTACCAAACCCCTCTTCGACCAAAATTTCTCCCACGCGCTTGCCCGGCTGCTCGGTCACTCGCCGTGCCACGCGAGCGAGCGCCGCCATGCTGAGCAAGCCCTCTCGCGCCAGAATCTCGCCCAACCGCGGGTAGTGGAGCGAGGTATCGACGTCTTCGATTAAACCCGCATCGAAGAACACGCGGTGACTGCGCCCGGCCCGGGCACCTTCGACTTCCACCAGTTCGAGGGTCCCGCTCGCGCAGGCGCGATGAAGCGAGCCGAGCAGGTCGCCTAGCGTCGTGAGTCGCAATCGGCCGGGAAGCTGCATGCCCTCGTGACTAACAGCTGCCGCAAATTCGGGGCAAATTCGCGGGCAGTCCGGGCTCAGGGAAGGCTCGAGTTCGGCTGCGCCACGCGGATATCGACGGACACCGGAGCTCGAACCGGCTCGCACCACTCGCCTGCCGGCCCCTCGCGACAGATCACACCTCGCGCCAATAGCTCGAGTTTGCCCGCGCCGGCTTCGGACGCCACCAGCGCGAGCTTGGCCCAGGCGCCGCCAGGCGCTGCTGCCGTCCCCAATTGCGCGACGAAGCGCGACCTGAGCGGCTTGGCGAACGCGGGCGCGCGGACCACGATCGCGTCACTCCAAACCAACTTTCCCTCCGTCGCGCGCGCCGTGAGTTCACACACGACGCGCCCCGGCCCCTCGATCGGTCGACAACTCAAAGCAGCCAGGAATGGCGATTCTTCTGCGCCCACGGTCGAGACCCAACACAGCCCCGTCAGCAGCGCGAGAGCAGACAACCTGTGATGAGCCATCATGCAACGGTTGGCGGCGCGTAGAAATCGACCAAACGGATCGGCGTCGGCGACAAATGAATGTCGAGTTTCGCACGCTTGCCGCGCGGATCTCCACCGATTTGGAAGTCCGTCGGCGGATCGAGCTCGATGCTCATGGACTCCACGAGATAGTCGAACAAAGTGCCCGGATTATCATACTCCCCGCGCCAGATCTCGTTGAAGTGGCGCACGAACTCGAGCGGCGAGAGCGTCGCCACGCGCAGGTGCATGCGATCGGGACGCTCGTCGGCGTAGGGAAACATGCGGAAGCCGTAGCCGTAGTACGGAATGGTCGACAGCGCGCACAGCCGCATCGGCCCCTCGTAGATCACGGCGCCGCGCGCGATTGGTTGGCCGAGCAGCGCGCCCTTGGCTCCCACGCGAAACGCCTCGCCCCCTTGATTGACGATCCGGCAGTGCGGCATGCGCTTCAGTAGGTAGCTCGGAATCGAGCGCGTCACCGCGGCGACGCCGTAGCTGAGTAGGCCGGGCGCGACCCGTCTGAGCGGAGTCTTTTGCAGACTTCCCTTCACCTTCGCATAGTCGGCCAGCACGTCCGCATCCGCGCCGAAGCCGCAGAAAGGCGCGATGAAGTTCTCCACCTCGATCAAGCGCATGGCGCGGCTGCCCGCGTCTTGCGTCAGCCGTTCGATGTCCGCCGCCAGCTCGCCGCTCTTGGGGTCGCGCGCGCCGACCACCCAAGCCAGTGCATTGCCCGTGCCCAGCTTGAGCAGGCCAAAGCGAGGATGAGGCCGATTCTGTTTGCGCCCTTCGCGAACTACTTCCGTAACCATCACGGTAAAGGTCCCATCCCCACCGCCGGTGAGCACCGTCCCGTAACCGCGGCTGACGATCGTCCTGGCAATGTGCCGCGCATCATCCAAACTGCGGGACACGAACAGATCGCCGCCGAGCAAGATCTGGTGCAACGTGGAGATCACCTCCTCGGTCACGCTCTTGGCGTTCCCGTTGACCACCACCGCGATCCGCGGATCTTGCGGGAAAAGATTGGCATTCAGCGGGCTCGAGCCGGGCGCGGGGCGCTCACTGCTGGTACGGCTGGGCGGATCGGATTCGGGTTTTTGCATAGCGGGCAGGCGTCATACTAAACTGGAAGCAAAGGCTTAGGGGGCATCCCGATCATTCGGATGCGCCACGTGATGGGTAGTCGTTAGATGAAATCCCGAGCAAAAACTGACGCGCTTCGCGATCCCCGAAGGGGGCCACAATCTGGCCGTGCTGCCGAAAGGGCACCCAAATCCATTCGTCCGTCCGCGCCGGCGCGCAAGTCGGTCGCGCCCGCGGCGCGCGAGTCCATACCTCCCCCGGCGTCGCGCAAATCGGTCGCGCCCGCGGCGCGCAAATCGGTCGCGCCGCAAGCCCGGAAATCCATGCCGCCACCGGCCGCCAGCAGCAAGAAGCGGGCAAGCAAGGCCGAGGCAGCCGATGCACCGGGCAAGCGCCGGTTGGGCATGCGCGGCGCCGCGCCCTGGGCTGCTCGTCACGCCGCCAAGCACGCGGAAGAAGCCGCCGCGCGCAACCAATCTCCACCCAAGCCAGGCAGCGCGCGCGGCACCCTCCGTTCACCGGACAACGCCGACGGCATCAAGCAACACCTGAGCGAACTTTTGAACGTGCTCGTGCGCATCCGCGGCCTGCGCAAAAATTTGGACGACACCTTCTTCCAAATCGCGATCGAGCTCAAACACATCCAAGACGAAAAGCTGTACGAGGCCAAAGGCTTCTCTTCGTTCGAAGGCTTCGCCGAACGTGAGCTGGACCTGGGCAAAGCCACCGCCGCCAAACTCGCCCGCGTGCCGAGTATTTTTCTAGAAGCCGCCGCGCGGCATCACGGTCTCACCGGCGTGCTCGCCGCCATCGACGCCCTCGACGAACACCAAAACACCGCGACGCAAAAGAAGGCGTCCGGCGGCCGCGCAAACCTACCCCTCAAACCGCCGAAGTAATTCTCCGAGATCTTGGGTTTGATGGTCACGCGACACGGCGCGGCCGTCACAGCCTTCGGCGTCGCGGACGAAGAGCACGGGAGCTTGCAGCTTCCCGCGGCTCGCTCGCGAGCCGGCGCGTGCGGCAGGGCAGGAGCCGGTTCGGTCGGCAACTGCGCGCGCACTCGAGGTGCGTCGCTGGACCGCGAGCGCCCCTCTCTAATCTCGACCGGAGTCGATCAGAGAAACAGGCGTTCGGAGAGCGCCTGCACGACTTCGTCCAGGCCTTGATGGGTCGCGGCGCTCACGAGTAAGAGCTCGATGCCGAGTTGCGCGAACTCGGCTCTGAGTTCGGGATATGCCTCTTGCACGTCCGGCAGATCCGCTTTCGTCAGTGCCACCACTTCGGGGCGCCGAGCGAGCTCGGGGCTATACGCCTTCAGCTCTTTTCGAATCGCGTGGTAGTCGGAGAGCGGCGAACGGCCTTCTTCACCGCTGACGGTGATCAGGTGCAGCAAGAGCCGTGTGCGGTCGAGGTGGCGCAAGAACTGAATGCCGAGCCCAGCACCTTCACTCGCCCCAGGAATCAAACCCGGAATATCCGCGACGATGAAGCTGCGGCCGAGTCCCTGCCGAAGATCACCAATCGTGACCACGCCCAAGTGCGGAACCAGCGTCGTGAACGGATAGTCCGCCACCTTCGGGCGCGCGCGACTGACCGCGCTGATGAACGTGCTCTTGCCCGCGTTCGGGAAACCGAGCAAGCCGACGTCGGCCATCACCTTGAGCTCGAGACGAAGCGAGCGCGCTTCACCGGGTTCGCCGGGTTCGGCGTGGCGCGGCGCTCGATCTTCCGGCGTGGCGAAATGACGATTGCCGCGCCCACCCTCGCCGCCTTTGGCGATCACCACGCGCTCTTGCGGGCGCGTCAGCTCGCAGATCTTTTCCTGCGTTTCGCTATCGAAGACGATCGTGCCCACCGGGACGCGCACTTCGACATCCTTCGCGGCGCGGCCGTAGCAATCTTTACCCATGCCGTTTTGACCGGCATCCGCGCGCACCATTCGATGATGGATCAGGTCGTACAGCGTGCCGAGCCCCGAATCCGCGACGAGCACGACGTCCCCTCCGCGCCCGCCGTCACCGCCGGCGGGGCCGCCAAATGGGATGTACTTCTCACGCCGAAACGCGACGCACCCTTTGCCGCCTGCACCGGCCTCTACTCGCAGCTCACACTCATCGACGAAACGCATCTGTCGGGCCCAGACCTAGCACTTTTTGGCGGAGCGCCAGCAGGGTTTCCTGGAAAATGAGCCTGATTTCAACCGTCCCCGCCGCCAAATCCGTCAAAATCATTGAAATTGTACTCTTCGGGGGCGAGGTTATCGAACCGCGTGTACTCGCCGGTGAACTTGGTCATCACCTTGCCCGTCGGGCCGTTACGCTGTTTGGCGATGATCAACTCGGCCATGCCTTTGTCCGGGCTTTCCGGCCCGAAATAGTATTCGTCGCGGTAGATGAACATGATCGCGTCGGCGTCCTGCTCGATGGCACCGGACTCGCGCAAGTCGGAGAGCTGCGGCCGCTTGTCCTTGCTGTTGCGCGTTTCGACGCTGCGGTTCAACTGGCTCAGCGCGATCACCGCGACCTTCATCTCTTTGGCCATCTGTTTGAGACCGCGGGACAGCTCGCTGATTTCTTGTTCGCGACTGCCGGCATCCTTGCGGCCTTGCATCAGCTGCAAGTAGTCGATCGCGACCAAACCGAGGCCCTTGGCATTGCCGGCGTTGTCGCCGCGCTTGAGCTCCGCCTGAAGACGGCGAATCTTCGCGCGCAAATCCAGCAAGGTGAGCGCGGGGGTGTCGTCGAGCCAGAGCGGCAAGCGGCCTAGGCGCGAAGCGGATTCGGTGAGCTTGTTCCAGTCATCGCGCTGCAACTTGCCGGAGCGGAGACGCGACATGTCGACACGTGCTTCAGACGCGAGCATACGTGAGGCCAACTGCTCACGCGGCATTTCCAAGGAGCAGAACAACACTCCGTAGCCCGGCTCTTCCACCGCGGCGTCGAAGTACGCCTCGTTTTCGGCGTTGACCTCGACGCGCTTCGGCCGCGCGACGTTGGTCGCCAAATTCAGCACGAATGACGTCTTGCCCATGCCGGGGCGAGCTGCGACGATCAGCAAATCACCCGGGTGCAGACCGGCAGTTAGCTTGTCGAGCTCGGTGTAGCCGGTCTCGATGCCGGTGATGCCGCCGCCGCGACGCGCGGCCTCACCCAGGATCTCGAACGCGCCCTTGATCGCATCGCGTACAGAGACCACGTTCGACGCTTGCGTGACGCGCGCGATGTCGAACACGGACTGCTCGGCCATGTCGATGAAGCCCTGAACCTCACCGCAATCGCCATAGCCCTCGGCGGCGAATTTTTGACACGTCGAGATCAGCTGCCGCAGGCGCCACTTTTCACGAATGACCAGGGCGTGCGCGGCGACGTGCGCGACCGCGGGCGTCGCGTCCGCGAGCAGCGCGAGGTACGGCGAGCCGCCGATTTGCTCCAAGCGCCCTTTGTCGCGCAGCCAGCCGCTGACGGACACGATGTCGACCGGCCTCGAGGCGCTCTGTAAATCGAGGATCGCCTCGTAGATGCGCCGGTTGGCGTCCGCATAGAAATGCAGCGGCTGCAGAATCTCCTGCACGGTGTCGAACGCATCACTGTCGAGCAACATCGCGCTGAGCACGGCAGCTTCAGCATCCAGATCGCTCGGCGGCACGCGGCCTGGCGCCGGCTCGAGGCGCGGCGGTTCGGCAGGGGCGCGAGAAAAACGCTCGGCAAAAGGCATGGCGATAGCTCGACCTCTCTACGGTTCGGGGTCATCGTCCGCAAGCGCCCGCGGACAGACAATGTCAGTGCCTCAATCCTCAAACACTCCCGGGGTTTTCCACTGCTGAAACCAGAGGTTATCCACAGGGGCCCAAATGCACGACGCCCCGGACGGTCGAAACCTGCCGGGGCGCTACACGAGCCACGAGCCGTGCATTCGCAGGGCTCGCCACTTCTTTCTCTACGAAGCGCGCCCGCCTGTCAACGAATCACTTCGTTCACCAGGCGGGCACATCACTCGCTGCTCGACAGGCGATCCCGCGAGCGGCGAGCAACTTACTTCTTGACGACCTCAACCTTGAGGTTGATCGACACCGTGCTGTGGAGCTTGACCGGAACATCGAACGTTCCGAGCGTCTTGATCGGCTCGGGCAAGTGGATGTTCTTGCGGTCGAAGGTCAAGCCGCTCTTCTCGAACGCCTCGGCGATGTCCTTGCTCGTTACGGAGCCGTACATCTTGCCTTCGTCACCGAAGGAGCGAGCGATCTTCACGCTGGAGCCTTCGAGCTTCTTGCCGAGCTCTTGCGCGGCCGCGATTTCTTGGCTCTTGCGAGCCGCAGCGGCCTTCTTCAGCTCCTCGACGCGAGCGAGATTGCTCGTCGTCGCGGGCACGGCGAGTCCGCGCGGCAACAAGTAATTGCGCGCGAAGCCCGGGCGAACTTTGACGACCTCGCCACCGGTGCCGAGGTTGTCGACGTCCGCCTGAAGCAAAACATGCATGTTGGTAGCCATGGCTCTGTCCTCAGTCGTTGGTGGTGAAGGGCAAGAGCGCGATCGTGCGAGCGCGCTTGATCGCCAATTGCACGGAGCGCTGGTGTTTGGCGCACACGCCGGAGATGCGGCGCGGCACGATCTTGCCGCGCTCGGTCACGAAGTAGCGCAGGCCCTGCGGGTCTTTGTAGTCGATCGGCTCGGCGTCATCCGAGCAGAAGGAGCAACCACGACGCCGACCGCGGGAGCGGAACCCGACGTTGTCTTTGTCGCCCATGCGGTCGAGTCCACGGTCATCGCCGCGGCCGCCGCGATCCAGATCACGAGCTTGCTCTCTCATTGTGCATCATCCTCGTCCGAAACCGGGCCATCCACATCGCCGAACTCATCGTCTGGATCGCGCGCGTCGCGGTGACGATCACGGTCCGGGGAATCCACCAAACCGAGCTGACGCTCGATCGACTCTTCCGGCTCGTCTTCAGCCGGGGGCTCCACGGCTTCGAACTTGAGGTTCTCGGTATTCACTTCCAGGGCGCCCAAGTCGACGTCCTTGCGCACGAGCACCGTCTGGTACTTGAGCACGTCGTCGAGCAGGCCTAGGTTGCGCTCGAACTCACTGACCAGCGCGCCGCCGCCCACGTATTTCACGTAGACGTACACGCCGCGGCGATGCTTGGCCACGGGATACGCGAGCTGGCGACGACCCCAGTTGTCGACCTGAGTCAGCTTGCCGTTTCCACGACCCACGACCTCTTCGAGGCGGGACGCGATTTTTTCTTGAGTCTCCCGGGTGACGGTCGGCTTCAAGACGTAGATGGTTTCGTATTCTCGAGCCTTGTGCGGGCTCGTAGTCGCTGAGCTTGCTTCTGCCACTTAGTTCTCCTTGTGGGCGAAAGGCCCCCGAGCAATGGCTCGCAAACATTGCGAGCAGAGTCGGGAGCAAGGAGCCATCAGCGCACGATGCGCTGGTTGGTTCGGTTCATCGTTCGCTCGAGGCCGTCAGTGATGACGGATTCGAGTGCCTCGCAGGTCCTCACGAGCACGTGATCGAGCTCGCTGCGTTCCTCGAGGGCGAAGGCTTGTAGCACGAAATCGGCCACGTCACCCTGAAAGTGGGCGGGCGGGCGACCGATTCCGACTCGCAGCCGTCCGTAGTTGGGATCGGCCAATTCAGCGGTGATCGAACGCAGTCCGCGGTGTCCTCCGTCACCCCCGCCCGATTTGAGCCGCAGCTCACCGAAGGCGATGTCGAGCTCGTCGTGAACGACCAGCACCGACGCAGGTTCCAGCCCAAAAAACGACGCGGCTGCGCGCACGCTGCGCCCGGAGGCGTTCATGTACGTCTCGGGCTTGAGCACGAAAACCGGCGTGCCGCCGTGCGTGAGCTCGGCGAACTGGCCTTCGAAGCGCGTCCGAAACGACACGACGCGTCCTGCCTCGCGAGTGCAGAACGCGTCGACCGCCATGAACCCGACATTGTGCCGAGTTTGGGCGTATTGCGGCCCCGGATTGCCGAGGCCGACGAGCAGAATCACTTCTTCGCGGGAGCCTTGGCAGCAGCGGCCGGAGCAGCGCCCTTGGCGGCAGCAGGCGCAGCGCCCTTGGCAGCAGCGGCCGGAGCAGCAGCGGCCGCACCCGGAGCAGCAGCGGCCGCACCCGGAGCAGCAGCCGTCTCGTCGTCGCCACGCATGATTTCGTGGACGATCGAGGCCACCGTTTGTTCGGCCGGCAAACGCACCGACACGCCTTCGGGCAACGCGAGGTCCTTCGCCGCCACGTGACCATCGGTGCCGAGCGCGGTCACGTCGTGCGTGAGTTTGACGGGGATCAAGTTCGGCAAGCAACGGATGGGCAGCTTGCGGAACACCTGGCGCAACGTACCGCCAGCGACCACGCCGGCAGCCTTGCCGGTGAGCTCGAGCGGCACTTCCACGTTGACCGGCTGATCCAAGTGGATCTGCACGAAGTCGGCGTGAAGCAGCGCGCGCGTCAGCGGGTGGTACTGAAAATCAGAGAGCAAGACGGTCAGCCCTTCTTTGCCATCGACGTTCAGGTTCACGACGGTGTTGCGACCCCACGCGCTGGCGAGCACGCTCTTGATTGCGTCCGGCGGCACAGCGAGTTGCTGCGTCGGCAGTTCCTTACCGTAAGCGACAGCGGGGATGCTCCCCTCGTTGCGCAAACGGCGCGCGGCGCCTTTGCCATTTCCATCGCGTCGGCTGGCAGTAACCTTGATTGCTTCCATCTCTCACATCTCCCAAAATTGCTGCCGCTACACGAACAGCGAGCTCACCGAGTCACTATTATGAATGCGTCGAATGGCTTCGCCGAGCAGGCGACCAATCGACAGGAACTTGATCTTCTTGGAGGCTCGCGCCTCTTCCGAAGCGAGCACCGAATTGGTCACCACGACCTCTTCGAGCGGTGATTCTTCGATCCGTTGCACCGCCGGACCGCTGAGGACCCCATGCGTAGCACAGGCCACGACGCTGCGCGCGCCGCCATCGATGATTGCGCGGGCGGCATTGCACAGCGTGCCCGCGGTGTCGATCATGTCGTCGACGATGATGCAATCCTTACCGGCGACGTCGCCGATGATGTGCATCACCTCGCTCACGTTCGCGCGCTCGCGGCGCTTGTCGATGATGGCCAACGACGCGCCCAGGCGCTTCGAATAAGCGCGCGTGCGCTCCACACCGCCGGCGTCCGGAGCGACGAACACCGAATCCTTGTTGAAGCGCGCCTTGAGGTAGTCGTCGAGGAACACCGGCAGCGCGTACAAGTTGTCGAGCGGGATGTTGAAGAAACCCTGAATTTGCCCGGCGTGCAGATCGACCGAGAGCACGCGCGAAACACCCGCGGACACCAACAAATCGGCGACCAGCTTGGACGTGATCGGCGTGCGAGGAGCGACCTTGCGATCTTGGCGAGCGTAGCCGTAGTACGGCATCACCGCGGTGATGGAGTTTGCCGAAGCGCGGCGCAGGGCGTCGCACATGATCAACAGCTCCATCAAATTATCGTTCACCGGCGAGCACGTCGGCTGAATCACGTAGGTGTCCAAGCCACGCACGTTTTCCCGAATTTCGCAGAACGTCTCGCCATCACTGAAGCGCGACACGCGTGCTTCACCGAGCGGGGTGTCGAGCACCTTCGCGATCTCGGACGCCAATGCTGGATTGGCGTTGCCGGTGAATAAGCTGAATCTCTTGGCGGCCACGGGGTTCTTTGGCGGAGCGCTGGTTCATCCGGACAACCTCGCGAAAACACAGCGGTTGTACCCAGGGACCAGTGGGGCGCGGGAGAACTAGCAGCCCCCCCTGCCCCTGTCAACGCCCGGCAACGGACAAGCACTGCCCAGACGGTCAGCGCCCGCCGGGTCTAACGGTAGGGGTTGCTGAGGTTTACGTCGTCGTCGCCCTTTTTCTTGGACTTCTTTGGGTCAGCAGCGGGGACGGCTCGGGGGCGCCAAACCGCGGCCGGCGGCTTCGGCGCCGGCGCAACTTCGGACGTCGCGGCGCTGGGGGCGGTGGCAAGCGGCGCTTCCGGGGGCGGCGCCGAGGTGACCGCGACCGGCGCCACGCTGGGCGGTGGAGCTGCCGCCACTGGCGGCGCGGTGCCGGTCACCGGCAAGCGATTGTCTGGGCTGGTCTGGCGCGCAAACAGGAAGCTGCCTCCGCCGACGAGCAAGAGCAACAGGGTGACGAGAGCGAACAGCCGAGCTGGGCTGCGTCCCTTGGGCGCCGTGTTCTGCGTGAGCAGCGCCTGTGACGGGTCGTGACCCGGTAGGCTCATCGCGGCCGCCGACACGCTGGTCGACGGTGAGACGCTGGGTTTGTCTGCGCCGATCTGACTCGGCTCACTGCGCGCAATCCACGCGCGCACGGCCTCACGTTGGGCGATGACTTCATCACCCATGACTTCACTCACGTACGCGGCGAGCTCGCGCGGCGTCGCGATGCTCTCCACACCGGTCGCGGCAGCCTCGAGCGCGTCGGCGAATTGTGCGCAGCTCGCGAAGCGTTGATCGGGATTGCGCTCGAGCGCGCGCAGGACGACGTTGGAGAGCGCCGTGCTCAGGGTGGGCACGATACTCGTGAGCGGCGCGATCACCTCGGTCATCACTCGAGAAAGCGTGGCGGCTTCGTTTTCGGCCTTGAATAGGCGCTTGGCCGCGAGCTCCTCCCAAACCACGATGCCCGCTGCAAACACGTCGGCTCGGCGATCGATGAGCTCTTCACCCGCGGCCTGCTCGGGCGCCATGTAGGCGATCTTGCCCTTCAGCTGGCCGACGCGCGTGGCCGTCAAACGGCTGGCCGCGCGTGCCACGCCGAAATCGGTGATGCGCGAGATGCCGTCGACGCCGACCAGCACGTTTTGAGGCGAGACGTCGCGATGCACCAGATGCACCGCTTCACCCATGTCGTCGCGGAGCTCGTGAGCTGCGTGCAGACCGGCGAGCATGTCGAGCGCGATGCGCAGTGCGATGCCGACCGGCAAACGCTTACCGCGGGTGGCAGCGCGGGCCAAAAGGCGCGCCAGCGTATCACCCTCGATGTACTCCATCACCAGGTAGTAGCCGACTGCACTGGCCCCGACCTCGAGGATGGGCACCACGTTCGGGTGATGAATGCGAGCCGCGATGCGCGCCTCGTCCAAGAACATCTCGACGAACTCTTTCTCGTTCGCGAGGTGCGGATGAAGACGTTTGATCGCGACGAAGCGCTGGAAGCCGCCGACCCCGGTCAGGCGCGCGAGATACACGGTGGCCATGCCACCGGACGCGATCTCGCCCACCAGCTCGTAGCGATCCACGCGCTGTCGCCCAGCGCTGGGGTCGAACAGTTTAGCCACTCGCTAGAACCTTCCGAGCGCCCCGACGCTCGCCCCCGATCCGATCGCGACCCACGGCTGCATGCTGAAGCCCTGGGGCCGCGCCTTCTTCGCCTCTTCGGCAGCAGGCTTCTTCGACCCGCCCCAATCGGTGAAAAAAGCGCCGACCACGGCGGTTGCAACGCCGACGCCGGCAGTCACCCCGAGCAAAATGTTGGTGCGGTGCTGTTTGTCGAGCCCGTCATTGTACAGCTGATCGCACTCTGCGCTGTGCGTCCCACTGGCGTCGATGGGCTTGCAGGCTTCGCGCACGCGATCGGGGCCCGGGTTGTTTTGCGTGTCGATACCACTCCAAAGGGTGATGCCTCCGAGCACCCCCGTGGTCACTGCCCCGATCCAGAACACCGTGGGCGGCAGCTTGCCCGACGACGTCTGTGCGCCCTCGTCCGCCGGCTTCTCGCTGGGCGGTGGGGTCACGGGCGCCACCACTGGCGCGGGTGGCGGCGTCACCGCTGGGGCGCTGAATTCGAGTGCTCCGGTCTCGCCACGATTGCCATCGACCGCCTTCGAAGCGGAGCGATCCTCGGACCAACCGGCGCGCACGTTGTAGTGCCCGGGCGCCAAAAACACGGTGCGATCAGTGGCACGGCGACCGGGAGTGATTTTGCCGCCCACGGTCACGTCACACGCTTCATCACACTTGATGTCGAGCTCGAACAATTCAGCCTTGGCGCGCTCGACGATCGCGGGCGCAATTTTCTGAATGTTCGGGTCGTCCGGATGGCGTGCGAGTGCGAGTGCAGCCAACGTCGCTGCGCGGTCGAGTTGACCGGCCTTGTCGCGCGCGCGAATGGCGAGTTCTAGCGCGGCTGCACTGGGGGCGTTGGCATCGGCGCTCTCGAACTGCTCCGCCGCCTCAACGTAGTCTTCGGTCTTGTACGCTTCACGGCCGCGATCGAACGCTTCGGCGGCGGAACGCACTTGAGCCGGAGTTGGTTCAGATCCCTCCTCAACCGCGTGAGCGAAACCTGCGCCATGTAGGACAAGCGCAAACGCGGCAACACTGACCAGACCCTTCATCGCACTCGAAGACTCCAAAGATTCACGATTTACCGACAACAGGCTACACCTTTACAGTCGATCCGGCGAGCGAGCGGATCACCGTAATTGAATAGCGTGAACCGCTCGAAAAGTCGAAGCGCGCCGCCCACCGAAGCGCACTTGCGCGCGCCGCGCCCGCTGCTCGAATGCAACGGAGTGCCAGCCTCATTGTGCGGGCATGTAGGAGCTTGTCGGCGCGACCCGCGCCCTTCCGTTGGCCCAGGTCGCGCGCCGAGCAGGCCTCAGCCCATTTCGACGATCAGGCGGTCGGGCTCGTGCAGGTAAGAAATGATCTCCTGCGCGAAGTTTGCACCGACGTCGCCATCGATGATGCGGTGGTCGAAGGAGAAGCTCAGGTTCATCACCTCGCCGATCACGATTTGGTCGCCCCGCACCACCGGCTTCTTCTTGATCGCGTGGACGCCCATGATGCCCACCTCGGGATAGTTGATGATCGGCGGCGCAATCAGCCCGCCTAGTTTGCCCAACGAGGTGATGGTGAACGAAGAGCCGCCCAGGTCTTCCTTCTGGCTCTTGCCCTCGCGCGCCGCGCGCGCCACGCGATCGATCTCGCTGGCGATCTCGAGGATGCTCAGGCGGTCGCAACCACGCACGACTGGCACCATCAACCCAGCTTCGGTCGCGGTCGCGATACCGATGTCGTACGTCTTGCGCAGCACGAGTTCCATCGCCGCTTCGTCGAGGTTCGAGTTGAGGCGCGGGTGGCGCTTGAGGGCCGCTACCACCGCTTTGACCAGGAAGGGCAAGAACGTGAGCTTCACCCCGGCCTTGTCGGCGAACGGCTTCGAGCGGTCCTTGAGCGTCGTGATCGCGCCGACGTCGACCTCGTCGACGTAGTGGAAGTGCGCTGCCGTGTGCTTGGAGCGCGCCATGTTCTCGAAGATGCGCTTGCGCAGCCCGCGGATTGGAATGCGCTCGTCCGTGGCTTGCTTCGCAACCGGGGCCGGCGGCGCCGCGGGCGCTTTCACCGCCGGCGCTTCGGCGGCAGCGGCGTGCGCGCCGGGGGCGGCCGCGCCGTTCACGCTGCGTTCGACGTCTTCACGGGTGACGCGGCCCGCGGAGCCACTCGGCTCGACGCGACGCAAATCAACCCCGAGTTCGCGCGCGAGCTTACGTGTCGCTGGCGCTGCGAGCGGCCGCTCTGCGTAGTAATCGTTCCCACCGCTCTTCGCAGCGGGTGCTGCCATCCCCGGCAGAGATTCGCGAATATCACCCACGGCGCTGGCGACGGGACCCTCTGATTTCGCCGGCGCAGCGGGCGCGGGCGCAGCAGCGGCAGGCGCAGCGGCAGCAGGCGCAGCAGCAGGCGCAGCAGCGGCACCTTCACCGCCGGTCTCGAACACCACGAGCACCTGACCGACCGGAACCGTGTCGCCGACCTTGAAGCGGAGCTCGCTGACCTTGCCAGCTTTGGGCGCACCGATGGTGACGGTCGCCTTGTCCGTCATCACCTCGACCATTTCTTGATTCTCGGTGACGTCGTCGCCGGCCTGGACCAGCCAATTGACGATTTCACCCTCAGCAACGCCTTCGCCGATATCCGGCAATTTGAACTCGAACTTCGCCATGGGCCGCTTTTCTCGCTGGGATCGGGATATAGGTCAAGAGTTCTGTCCGCGAATTGCTGTGGCACCCGTAAACGTGCCCGTGCCTGCGCCCGTACCCGATCGCCCATTCTTCCGACGCAAACAACGCGCCCCACGAGGTGCGCTGCTGGATCGCGATCGCCCCCTCTTCCTTCCCTCGAATGGGCTGCGCCTCAGCAGCCCGCGTGCACCAGTGCGTGACGGCGCGCGCTGCCGTGGCTCGGCTTTTCCGGCATGGGCACGGGGTTTAGGAGCGCACCGAGTCCAGCAGAGCCGGTAAAATGCGGTGCGAGAGCGGCATGTACTCCATCTCGAGTGTATACGGGAACGGCGTGTCGAAGCCGGTCACTCGCACGGGCGGCGCTTCCAGATGATAGAAGCAGCGCTCCACGATCAAGGAGACGAGCTCCGCCCCGAAACCACAGGTCCTGGCCGCCTCGTGGACGACCACGACCCGCCCCGTGTGTTTCACGCTCGTGACGATCGTCGCAATGTCGACCGGCCAGAGCGTGCGCAGATCGATGACCTCGGCCTCGACGCCCTTTTCGGCGGCCTTGGCGGCGGCGTCGAGCGCTTCGTACAGCATGGCGCCGTAGGCCAAGACGGTCACGTGGCGGCCAGGGCGCACGATCTTCGCGCTTTCGAGCGGCACGAGGTAGTCGTTGTCCGGAACCTCGCCCTTGGCCGCGCGGTACACGCGCTTGGGTTCGAAGAACAGCACCGGATCCGGATCCTGAATCGACGCCAGCAAGAGGCCTTTGGCGTCGTACGGATTGGAAGGACAGACCACCTTCAACCCCGGAACGTGGATGAACGCGGCTTCCGGGTGCTGCGAGTGATAGTGGCCGCCTTTGATGCCGCCGCCGACGGGCGTGCGGATCACCACCTTGGCGGGGTATTCGCCGCCCGAGCGATAGCGGAACTTTGCCAGCTCGTTCACGATTTGGTCGTAGGCGGGCCAAATGAAATCGGCGAACTGGATCTCGACCACGGGGACCATGCCGTACAAGGCCATGCCCACGGCGCAGCCGACGATGCCATTTTCGCTGAGCGGCGTGTCAATCACGCGCTCCTCGCCGAATTCTTCTTGCAGCCCGGCGGTCACGCGAAACACGCCGCCCACCTTGCCCACGTCTTCACCCATCACGATGACGCGCTTGTCGCGGCGCATCGCCGAGCGAAGCGCCTCGTTGACGGCCATCACCATATTCATCTGCGGCATCGCTATCGCTCCGGGGCTATGCGCCCGGCAAAGGTCGAACAGAAAATCCGAGCATCGAGCTCAATGAGAGGATGGCGCGCGTGGGCCGCGCAAGAGCTCGGCGCGCTGCTCTTGCAAGTGCCACGGCGGCTTTTGGTACACGTCGTCGAAGATCGATTCGAGCGGCGGGGCCGGCGTCTTCTCGGCGATACTGACCGCCGTGCGGAAGCGCTGATCGATGTCCGCGATCAACGCCTGCTCGGCGCGATCGTCCCAGGCTTTGCGGCGCTCGAGGTACTGGCGCAGACGCGCGAGCGGATCACGCTCCGCCCAGGGTTTCAAATCATCCGTCGCGCGGTAGCGATTGGGGTCGTCGCTCGTGGAGTGACCGCCCATGCGATAGGTGACCGCCTCGATCAACGTCGGACCGAGGCCCTGTTCACCGCGGCGCACGGCCTCACGCACCACGCTGACCACCGCGAAAATGTCGTTGCCGTCGACGCGCACGCCGGGAATCCCATAACCGGCTGCTTTCTCGGCGAAGGTACGGGTAGCCGTCTGCCGCTCGGCAGGCACGCTGATCGCCCAACCGTTGTTGCGACAGAAGAACACCACCGGCACCTTGAACACGCCGGCAAAGTTCATCCCGGAGTGAAAATCCGTGGAGCTCGTGGCGCCGTCACCGAAGTACACCAAGCTGGCCACGTCTTTGCCGTCGATCTTGGCGCCCCACGAAAAGCCGACGGCTTGCGTGATCTGCGTGCCCACGGGCGAGCTCACCGAGGTGAAGCCGGTCTCGCGCGACGTGATGTGATTCGGCATTTGCCGCCCCTGCACCGTGTCGTTGGCGTTGCCGAACATGTTGTCGATGAACTTTTGCAAGTCGAGGCCGCGCATCAGCGCCGCGCCGAACTCGCGGTAGCAAGGGAACAGCCAGTCAGTCTTTCTAATGGCGAAGGCCGAGCCGATGATGGCCGCCTCCTCGCCCAGCGAACCGACGTGAAAGCCGATACGTCCTTGGCGTTGCAGCGCCACCAAGCGTTCGTCCAGCTGGCGCGTGGTCACCATCCAACGGTAGATTTCGAGCACGTCGCTCTCGCTCAGGCGAGGATCGTGACGGGGATCGAGCGTGCCGTCGTCGGACAACACGCGAATGACTTTCGCCGGCTGTTCCGGCCGGAAAGTCGCAGGCATTTCGGGCATCATATCCATTCAGAATTTCGAGGCCTCTGGCGAAGTGGCAAGCCAGTTAGAAGATTCGGCTGGGGTTCCCGCTCGGTGCGGCAACACCCGAGCCCAGCGCTCTATTCGGTCAGCGCGTGGGCGGCCTCTTCGATGGCTTGTTCGACCGCTGCACCCTTTAGTTTGAATTTAGCGGCGAGCTTGTCCAGCACTTCACGTTCGACCGAACTTACTCCACCCGACACGTGCGCCAGAAGTGAAGAAACCCGGAGCACCTCACGGGCATGATCCTCACGCGTAATGGCCTGCGCGACCATCTCGATCCGCTTCTGCAGGCCGTCTTCGTCGAGCTGATCTTGCAGGTCGGCGAGCAGCTCCGACACTTGACGCTCCGCGACACGACCGCCGCAGGCGCTCACGACCACGTGCTGAAAAGCAGCCTGCTCGGTGTCGTCGAAATCCCCATCCGCGTTGGCGACCAAAAAAGCGCCTTCGACCATGGCTTCGAACAAGCGCGCGGCTTCCGGATCGAAGCCGGTCGGCTGAGTGAGCTCGTCGTTATCGGCCTTCCAGCCGTAGGAACTAGCCGCCAAGCTCAACAGTGATCCACGCGCGCGATCGACCGCGTACGCGGGAGCTTGGGTCAGCTGGCGAGCGACCTTACCGATCAGACTGGAGTCCGGGGCGGGCATCAGTGTTCCCTTCGATTAGGGCGAAGCCACGCTAACCGAAGACGGGCGCCGAGTCATTGCCCGTCAGCGTCGAACCAGGGACTCCGGCCGGATCAGCGGCGCACGGTCCAGCTCGGATCGCTCGAGTAGCGATAATTCTGCTGCTGCAAGCTTGCCTTCATTCGCGGCGGAGTGTGAGTCGCTCGCACCGCTCGCCTCTGGCGGACGGAGGCGAGCTTCCACGAAGCCCTCTGCGGCGTGATAGCTCGAACGCACGAGCGGACCCGAAGCCACGAATGCGAAGCCCATTTCGCGCCCCTCACGTGCGTAATCTTCGAAGCGCTCCGGCGTCACGTAGCGCTCGACCGGGGCGTGCTTTGCGGTCGGACGCAGGTATTGGCCGAGCGTCACGATGTCTACGCCCGCTTTGCGCAGATCGTGCATCGTTTCGAAGACTTCGTCGTCGGTCTCGCCGACGCCGACCATGATCGAGCTCTTGACGAAGCGATCCGGATGCCGTGCCTTGGCGTGGGCCAAAACACCCAGCGAGAGATCGTAATCGCAGCGCTGATCACGAATTTTGGGCGTCATACGCCGCGACACTTCGATGTTGTGCGCGAACACGTCGGGCGCCGAGTCGACCATCGAGTTCACGTCGCGCATGCGGCCGCCGAAGTCGCCGACCAAAGTCTCCACGAGCAGCCCGGGGCTATGCTCGCGCAGCGCCACGACCGCGCGCGCCATGTGTGAAGCGCCGCCGTCGAGCAGATCGTCGCGATCGACCATGGTGAGCACCACGTAGCGGAGCTTCAGCTTGGAGATCGCGCGCGCCACGTGCTCCGGCTCGCGCGGGTCGACCGCGCCCCGCGGATTGCCGGTGGTTACCGCACAAAAGCGACAACCGCGCGTGCACGTGTGACCGAGCAGCATCACCGTAGCCGTGCCCGACGCCCAGCACTCGGCGACGTTCGGACAGCGTGCTTCCTCACACACCGTGTACAGATCCAGCTCGCGCAGAGTCTGCTTCAGGCGCGTGTAGTTTTCGCCGCCGGGCGCACGCACCTTGAGCCAGGGTGGCTTCGGGTCGTAAATCTTCAGACTGCGCGTCGCCGTCATGTGCCGCCTCCCAGCAGTTTCTCGAACAAGGCGCTGACCAACTTGGGATCGGCGGAACCGCCGGTCTCCTTCATGGCTTGACCCATGAAGAAGCCGAGCAGGCCCTTCTTCCCTGCCCTGACCGACGCGGCCTGGCTCGGGAACTTTTCGATCAGCTGCAGACACAACTTCTCGAGCGACGCGCTGTCGGAGACCACGCGCAAGCCGCGCTCTTCGACGATCGCCCGCGCGCTCTTGTTCGTGCCCTCCAGCGCAGCGAACACTTCCTTCGCCTGCTTGCCGCTGATTTCACCGGCCTCGACCAGCGTGAGCAACTCGGCGATCTGCGCCGGAGTGACGGTGAACGTGGCTTCCAGACCGTGTGATTTCGCGCCGCGCAGCACTTCATTGGCCACGAAATTGGCGACCTTCACCGGCTGATCGAACACCTTGCACACCTCTTCGAAGAAGGTCACGTACTGCGGATGCCCGCTCAGAGTCTGAGCGGTCGCCGCGGTGAGACCGAGCTGTTCCACCCAGCGCTTGCGCACCGCCACGGGCAACTCGCGCAAGCCTGCGCGCTGTGCCGCGATGAACGCGGGCTCGACGCGCAACGGCGGCAGATCCGGCTCCGGGAAGTAGCGATAATCATGCGCGTCGTCCTTGGCGCGGAGGGTCTGCGTGAGGCCCGTGTCCGGATCGAAGCTACGAGTTTCTTGTTTGACGGTGCCGCCCGCGTCCAAAATCGCGGTTTGACGGATGATCTCGGCGTCGATCGCGCGCTGCACGAACTTGAACGAGTTGATGTTCTTCAATTCGCAACGCGTGCCGAACTTCTCGGTTCCCACCGGTCGAATCGAGACGTTTGCGTCGCAGCGAAAGCTGCCCTCTTCCAAGTTACCGTCGTTGACGCCGATGAACACCAGCAGATCGCGCAGCGCGCGCAGGTACGCCGCGGCCTCGGCGCTCGAACGCAAATCCGGCGCGCCCACGATTTCACACAGCGGCGTGCCCGCGCGGTTCAAATCCACCAGCGAGTCACCCGCGACGCCGTGCACGTTCTTGCCTGCGTCTTCTTCCATGTGCGCGCGGGTGATGCCCACGCGCCGCGCCACCCCGTCCACCTCGATGTCGAGGTGTCCGTCGGTCGCGATGGGCTCCTCGAACTGACTGATCTGGTAGCCCTTGGGCAAATCCGGATAGAAGTAGTTCTTGCGCGCGA
>Ga0164309_10000451_pt1 | contig 22588 bp, 44 predicted proteins | sample Whisoiple_247_MG_FD_109984 | JGI IMG/M metagenome (GOLD analysis project Ga0164309, IMG submission 109984) | Soil microbial communities amended with fresh organic matter from upstate New York, USA - Whitman soil sample_247_MG | ecosystem: Environmental > Terrestrial > Soil > Unclassified >...
TTCAAAATTGTATTAAAAGAAAATCCCCCTTGGTTGATTTCGGCCCGCGTGCCTGCGTTCCTACTCTCACCCAAGGGGGATCGTGTATAATTAACGCCAGGCACTGCGCAATTGTTTCTATTTCAAATGTCGTTTTTACCCCTCAAACCTCCAACAAAGAGGGGAGTTTTATTTTTAACGTAAATGTTTTGGCTTTTTTATGCCGTTCAATTGGTAGTGATCCATCGTTCTGAAATCAAACGTAGGCCCATCCTGACCCAGCAAATGGATGTATCCGCTACCGGTCGCATTTAGCTTTATTCTGATCTCACAGTCCATATAGGGCGGATTATCGTGCCCAAATACTGAACTATCTTGAGGATACGCAATCCTCAATCCTTCGATAAACTTGTGAATAGCGTCGGTGAAATCTGCAAATGGCTTTTCCATAGTTTTTTATTTATATACCTGGAAGTGTGACTTTTTCATACCAATTCCGGTTCAGTCATTCCATCTTTAAAAACTCACCATTGATTACAATTCCAACCTCAGCCCAGGCCTGCTTTTTGAAGGGGTCACTTTCTAATCGGATCTGGCCTTTTATGAAATCCAACACTCTGCCGACGTTTAACCGGCTGTGGGAACGGTAGCGCTTATACACATCGATCATGCCGACGATGTCTTTGTCGTACTCCTGGGGCCTCTTCTCGAAGGCGTAGGAGAATCTAATATTTTCCTCCACGTTGCTTGTATTTTCGTTTGCGATCTATCCCTGTGGTCTTGTTGGCGAACATCCAGTCAGAAATTTCATCAGAGAAAACAAAGTTGTATGAGCATTTGTACTTCTGTGTTGCTGGCGAGATTCCGTCTTTGCTGATCTTTCGGCGCTTTAATACTGATGTGCTCATAGATTTATCTTTTTAGTCCAAAACTCTTCTGTTGGTCGTCCGCATTCGTTGCAACACATGATTGATGTTTCACCATGCTTTATTTTTTCAGGGCATCGACACTGTGGCGGAAGCTCCAAATTTTCGATAAGCACTCTGCGGAGCCATCCGATAAGCTCTATCTTTTTGAACTTCATCATTTCCTTTTCCCACTCAGGGCCGAATAATTCGTAATCGTCTTTCATGTGTGAAACCATTTTATAAGGTAGTAACTCGCTATAGTGACCGCGATCAGCTTAAAGAGAAAGTAAATCCAGCGCTCGGTGTATGTAAGACTATCGAGCCACGAATAATATCTGTCAATCCAGTGCATGTCCAATGATGATCGCCGCTGCGGTAACAATGGCCACGCCAACGCACAAACCGATGAAAATGCACCACCCATAACGATGGATCAAGTTAGGGCAAATCTCTTTCGGATAATCCTCGACGTCGCTGTCTTCGTAAATTTCGTGTTTCATATATAAATTTCGTTTATCCTTCGTTCGTAGTCGGATTGGGCGAGTTGCTTGCCGTGGTCGACGTCAGTGCAGTCTAAGAAAATAGGACCTGGCAATACGACTCTATTGAGAGATTCCCTGACTCTGTATTCACCGACTGCCGTACTAGCACGCCAAACGTCAAATGCTTTATCAAATTCCCACGGCATTGGTTTCAACTTCGGCTGCTGGTCGCGGGCCCATTTTCCGCATTCAATAAATCCCTCTCGTTTACCCCACGAGTACTCATGATTTATGTTCATGTCTGGGAAACGCCTGATAGCTTCTTTTTCAATTTCTTCGTCGGTCGGGTGTTTCATAATTCTCTATTTAGGCAAAGTTCTAAAGTCTCCGTCTGCATCCAGATGGGCAGGAGGCCATCCTTTCAAAAGGACCATCACCATTCTAAATAATCTACCAAATATTTGAATGGCACCGTTGATGGTGAAGTAAAAAAGTCCGTTCCAAAGTAGTGCTCCGCCAATGAATTCCCAGAATCCTGATAGAGTGAAATCGAGTAGTTTTGAAAATAGGCTTATCATTTTGAAAGGGTTTGGATAAGTGCAAGTTTCTCCTTCACGGCTTTAGTTTATTAAGGAATTCGCGACACTCTTCGACGCGGGTATGAATGCCATCGATCTTCTTTTGGTCCCGGGGAATGATGAATTCAATGTACCGATCCTCTAAAGGAATGTCATCGAACTTCATTGCCGTTTCCAGGTATTCGCAGGCTTGTTTAAAGACTTCATTGTTCTCCGGATCAGCGACACCCATTTTCCATTTTAGCTTGTTCATTTCGTCCAGGATCAAAGGGTCCGGAGTACTCACCAGGCAGTAAACCAATCGTGCTTCAGGTGCGCCGGATAGGTCCATATAGCCTTGCAATTGGTAGTCATAGTCCGAGTTCAGCGCCTTTACCAAATTAGCAAAGAAGGTGTAAATATCCCAGGACGATTTGAGATCGATAATTAGTGACGCGGTCCGGATGCTGTCACCTTGATAAAGGTCCGGCAGCCCAGTTATGTAATCGTTGTTTAAACGCTCTTCATTCTTTTTGTAGAATATCTTTTTGGCGCGTGAATATAGGGTGATTGAATCCTCTTCAACTTGCAGGCCCTTCTTCAGGTATCGGTTGATGATCTCCTTTTCCCGGCCGTACTTTTCTTTGATCCAGCATTCAAGTAGGTGGGCCTTGCATGTTTCCCCCAGCGGTTCCTTAGTGCGGCTGCTTGTCATTATCCTTCCAAGGGAAGAGCATCGGAATTTGTATTCTCCCCAATTCATTGCTGTGCTGCTTTAAGTTCGTCCAACTTCACAGTGTACAAATCCAAATGCTCGTCCTTTAGATGGGGCTCCACGGCTTTAAGGTCTTCCAGCGTCTTCGCGTCGCTGATCATCAAAACTACGCGTTCGCTTTCTTTGTCAATTATTTCGGGTTCATTGTCGACGTATGTCACGTCTGTTGTTTCAACATCGTTTACTATCGCCTGGTCAAAGATGACGGCCTTTTGCATCTCTATGGATAGCGGGGCATCGCCCTTGGAAAGATTCAGCTTTGTGACTGTCTTGAGGCACATGGATTCGAAGTCATCCACCCATAGGCCCTTTCCTTTCTTGTAGGTCTGGCTGTATTTCTTCGCGTGCCGTTCGATTTTATTAACGGTCATATACAGGGAGTGGGTATATCCGTTCAACAGTTCGAAGTAGCTGAGGTAACCGACTACCTTTTTTGAATCCCTAACCTCTTCGTCCTCTATCCAGGCAAAAGTGATTTCGCCCGTCATCCGGTTGACAGCCTTTATTTCGCCTTCCCTGACGTCTGTAGCGTTCATTATCTTGAACTGACCAGAACGTAGGGCAAGTTGTTTAAAGCCCTTAAAACCTAGCTGGAATTGCGCCACCTGCTTTGTTTGCCATACTCCTTTATCATCCTTGTAATTTTGATTGTATGGGACGATGAAAGCGAACCCCAATTGGTTGTTTAGCGGAAGGTCCAAAGTAGCGGCCACGGCGGCGGAATGATAAACGCTGTGAGGATCGGCTTTTGCTAGCAAAGCGTTTGATGCCACGATTTGAAGGACTGAAGTAATAAAAGATGGTGCGCGCTTCCCGAGCATTTCCTGAAACTTATTGCGCACCTCGTCCCTTCCGAAAAGGTTCTTAACTGTTAACTGTGTGTCTGGTTTTTGTTCGTTGTTCATGATCAGAAGTTTAATGGTCTTGTTTTCTCCTACTTTATTGCGTCCTGAAGAAATTTTTGCAACTCAATCAGCACATCAATCCGGCCCCACTGATAGTCATTGTTGCCCATTCCCGTTTGATGGTTTTCGGTGAACTGTTCATGACATTGCCTTATCATACCGGGAAGCTCTTGCAGAATATGGTCAACCGCTTGTTTACTTCTGGCCATTGAATTTCCGGCTCCTATTGAATAAGTGAGTGGTTTGATTTTCATTTTAGTTCTATTTGCGTTTCGAAAATAATTGTATAGTCGGTGTTTAGCTCTTCTCGGATGGCTTCTTTCAAAACCCAAAGCCAATCTGATTCATCCATGACCGGGAACCATGCTCCTTTTTTGGTCTGCGAAAGCTTCAATTCAACGAATCTCACTTGTCGATCAAATTCGTAGTAGTTCCCAGTGAACTTGTATTTGCAGAAGTCCTCCAGGTCATCTTCTATCTCGCCGATGAAATCCAGTGTTTTGTATTTCGGTTGGGGTGATTCTTTTTGAGCCGGGGGCCAGTTGCCTTCGAGTTGCTTAACGTCTAATGACATAGTATTTTTGGTTTAATGGTTATCTGCTATTCCGCCTGACCAGGCCCGTTCGTCGCCACCATCTTTCAGGTGATGCTTTGACCATTGGATATAGGCCTCTGCGGTTACTTTCGTTGGGTAGCTGCGGTCAAATTCATCATTGAAGTTTCTCACAGCCTGGATCAGGCGCACCATTCTTTCGGGATGGCCCTCTCCATAATCGAAGTCCTCAAGGTATTCGTTGACTGTCATACAGAAGCCGGTTCATCCACAACCACAGTGATAAGTGTACGGGCGTTCCAGGTCTTCCTAAAACCATTGATGCCCAGGTCTACTTTGCCCGATGGAGTATTGAGTCCGCGACTAGGAGCATGCGTAACGATCTCACCGGTTGCCAACTTCTGGCCTTTAGATAAGAATTGAGCTTGAACTTCTTTGCGTGTCATAATCTATATTTTTGACTGTGTGATAATAACAAAAAGGAGAGAGCCGAAAGCCGGGAGCATCAGGGCTAAGTCGATCAATTCAAATTTATTTTTCATGGGTGGTTTCTTGTTTCTGAATGTCTTCGACAAAGTAAGAAAGAAGATTTGACTTGCGCAACATTTTATGCAAGAAATATTTTAAATATTTTATGCAAGAAAGTTTTGCAGATCGGAATTTATTTCTACTTTTGAATCAGTTATGATGACGATCGCAGATTACGCAAGTAAAATAGGCGTTAGCGCCGCAACTGTTTATTCCTGGATTTACCGGGGGCAGGCAGAAAAGAATGGATTTCGTGTTCACCAAATTGGGAAAATAAAATTGGTGGAGGAGCTTAAGAAAATAAAGGTAAAATGAAATTTCAAACCGGCATATACTTTCTTATTAAAGGGTCTGATATAATTTACATCGGAAAAACAACCAGATACCCTTTGAGACTGAAATATCATAACCAGCAAAAAATGGATTATGATACGGTCAAATTCATTGAGTGTGAAAAATCGAAGCTTGGATTATACGAACGACGATGGATAGTAAAATTTGAGCCCAAACACAATGGCACGTTCCTTCAAAAGATTGATGCCAAGAAAATAAAGATCCATCCACGAACTATAAAAATCAGAATGAAATTCAGGAAGCTAACAGAGAAATCGATGATTGGATTCGGCTCTTATCGTGACTGGACCGTTGAGGCATTGCTAAAGCACGGCAAGCATGTTGATCTTTGCCAAATGTATTTCAACATGTCGCACATTACCTTTTTTGATAACATTCTGGATTTACTAAAGATCACAGAGGCCTGGAGGATTCAAAAGCCAGGGAGCGATAGGGATAAAGGTCGTGACTTTACTCACTTCAATTATCCGGATGAAATGGAATTACGGACGGCAAATGCCAAAAGACATGAATATAAAAAAAGCAAAGAATACCTGAAGTCGGCAGGAATGCACAATAGAGACAAGGGTTATCATCAAGCTTTCAACCATGGAAAAAGATGATCAAAACGCGCCCACAGAAGACAAAGACAACCAGCCAGCTTATAAAGGAGTTGGATGACATTTTCTCTTTGTATGTCCGTCTTAATGAAGCAGACGCATATGGCACGGTCACATGCTTTGTAACTGGCGAAAGAGTTTATTATAGGGATGCAGATGCAGCTCACTTCATCGATAGAGCGCACATGGCCACGCGTTGGGACACTGAAAACGTACACGCCTGCACTCAGGAGACAAACAGATATGACCCTGACCATAAGAAAAAATACAGGCTTGCGATGGTTCGTAAATATGGCGCCGGTACGGTGGAGAGTCTTGAGGTACATTCAAGATCACTCATGAAGCGGACGGCTCACGAACTGACCGAGACGATCGAAACATTTAAGGAAGAAGTAAAGAAGCTTCGCGCTTTGAAGAAGATATGAAACCATTAATTGCATTCAATTTGCCCAGCGCCCGATTGTCTACATTGTTTGCGGCGATTTACGCAGCCAGTAAGAACATGAATATCAATCGCGCTAGGTCAAAATATTTCTCATTTGAATCGAAAAGGGCCTTATATGTTTTTCATTACTGGCTGATATTCGAATTCTTTTGAAAGACACGTCCGGAGTCGCCGGACAGTTTAAAAAGTAGCCGGGTAATGTTGCCCGGCAAATCAGGTGGCGGAATTAGACGCCGACGAGGTGGGAGTAAACATAGACCCATCGATGGCGGGTAGCGGCTCCGCAAGACCAGTAATAGGACCCGACATGGGGCCGCGTGCAGGTATAGAATCCTGCCCTGATTATTTAAATTGAGTCCAGCAAGGCAACGCCCATACTTTCCCAAGTGGCATAATCTGGACAGGGAGATTAATTGGTGAGGTGGTTTTTAGCCGGGCATCGGAAAGATGTCGTCAACGCGGGCCCGCAAGGCAGGCGATACTGGAGAGGTAACAGCTCCGGATATGAGGTTCGAATCCCGCATTTTGATGGTGTCCGGCTTAATTTGAAAGACTATGAAGACAAAAGAGGAAATATTTGGTCCTGGGTGGCCTTACATATTTGATGCCAGCAAAAATTTTTACACGAAAGAACACACTTTTCAAAAGGCGGACGAATACGCCGAAGAGTACGCGAAGGCGTTCCTGATCTGGACTAGGAACAATAAAACCTATCCAATGGACGCCCAAACGTGTTTAGAAGCTTTCAAAGAATCCCTAAAGAAATAGCCCAACAGCTTTTTAAAACGAAACCAAATTCAAAAATATGAAATTAAGCCAGACACAAGCGAAAGCGATAGCAGAAACAGCAATTCAAAGGATCAATTCTGATGCTGACAAGCGAAAAAAAGATGCCGTAAAAAAGATTGAATCAGATCCAGAATATAAAAAACTGAGGGTCTTATCGTCAAAGGCAAAGCTGGCATATGATGAATTGAGTAATTTGGAACATAAAATTGAATCCAGATACGACATCAGTATAAGCACGTCTTACGGTAAGGTGTCCCACAGTCCGAACCGACGCCATCACGACCCATACGGCGATTTCGCAAAACAGATACGACGTGAGGTAACGTTGCTCACAATTGAATCGGATAAATTCAAAACCAGCGAAGACATAATTAATCACATGGTTAAAAAATATTCGGTATGAAGCGCCTTTGGACCCTATTCATCAATCCCTGGTTCTTCATGCCTGTAGGCCTTGGATTCGCCCTTCTTACCTGGTTGGACTTCGCCATGAGGCATTGCAATCAGGTTATCGAGATGTGGCCGTGTCTCAGTTTTATGGGGAAAACCTTCTTCGTTATCACTGCTGTCTCGTTCGGGGGAAACGTCGCTGTCAGGATTCTATACGTTACCCTGTGGCCAGTACTTAAATGGATCGCTAACCTTGTAAAACTATGATCGAAATATACAGAGAGGATGAAAAATGCAAGGTGAAGATAATTTCTAACCAGGTGCCTTTTCATTTCATGTTCACCCACAATGCTGAGCATGCCGCCTATGCCGCGTTACTTGAAAGTAGTCTCCAAAAGCAATTATGGGATTTCATGGAGCGGGCCAGAAGAGATGCATACAACCTTGGATGGAAAGACGCCAAGCAACACCATCGTAAAAGGGAAGATTTCAACTGCACGCCTCAAATAGTTAAAACTGATGACATAGCATGGTAGCCCAATTACTTCAAATCCTAGCAAATTTTTGGCCCTCTTTAGCCCTGCTTTGCCTTTCGGCTATACCGGCAGCGTACATGCATTGCCATGATCATGGTAAGCTAAAACCAATCGGCAAGTCAATGGGATTCTTTGGCACAACTCAATGGATGCGAAAATACAAGTATGTGAACAATGTCAGGATGCCTGCCTTTTTGGGGTCGACAACGATATTTGTGGCCTACACCGATGCGTATCACGCCTCCCAGGCCCTCATGAGGATATTAATGAGCCTTTCCGTTACACTGGCTATTGGTGCGCCTTGGTGGGCTATAATCGCTATTTGGTGGACGTACGCCGGAGTTCACGCAGCTTTTTATAAAATATTAAGCCGATGACATACGAAGAAAAAGTCTTTCAACACACAGGATTAATTATGAATACCTCCGGAAATCCCACAAAGACAGCGAAAGACAAGGAAGAAGCCTGGAATATCCAGAAACTGCCGGAAGACGGTCAGCCTCACGGTTGGATTCAGTGGAAAGGAACTGACGTTTGCATGGACATACATTGCGAGTGCGGCGAGCTAACCCATGTAGACGGCGATTTTTGCTACCATGTTAAATGCGGTAGCTGCGGCGCGGTGTACTTTTGCAATGGCCACATCGAATTGATTAAGCTAGAAACAGAACCTGATAGTTGCATACTTGAATCAGAATAAAAAATACCCTATGAAAAAGCTAACCTACCTCCTCCTTTTCGGTCTCCTGGCATGCGCCGGTACAGACCCTGAACCCGTAAAACAACCCATCAAAGAGCGAGTGACCTGCTTTTTTGATACTTGGTACATAGTCCACAACGCCCCAGGCGGAGCCATTCCATACGGCACCCACATTACCTACAATATCACCCCGAACGTGATCACCGCCAACCATTCTGTTTTGCAGTACACCATGAAAGTAAAGAACCTGGGCCCGCAGACAGTAAAAGTCATGGGAACGATCACCAACATGAACGCTATCCTGGCTACTAACCAATTCACCACAAAAACGCTATTCACCACGGATTGTCTTTTGGGTGCGACAAACGATTTCCTGGAGGTATATAAAGTAGGATCCGGAACGAATGGGGCTAACGTAGTTGTGACTTTGACCGCGGTAAACGCTTCACACTTGCTAGGTTCCCCTGTTTCAAACTCAATGGTGTTCCAATGAAAAAGCTTATTTTTATACTCGCCACCGCACTATTTTGTGCATCATGCGCCCCGAAGGCTTATCGCGACACTTACACCTATCTGGATCATAAACCGAACCTGAAATGAGATTCAGCCAAAGGATTCAGGTTGGGCGAACCGACCGACGCTACACTGAATTTGAAAAAATGGTCGCTGACTGGCCTAAAGAACGCCTGGAATTGGAGGTTTCACTGATACAAAACAAGCGAAGCACACTAACCAGGAGCCAAAGAGACCGTGTTTTAGATCTTCACAATAAACTAAAATCAAAATGACAATCCTCATCTCAACGATTATCGCCATCGTGGTCATATCTGTCGCTGGCATTTTAATAGGAAAGTGGATCCGTAAAATGGAGGAGAAAGACGTATTTTGTGAGAGGGACGAAGAAGCATGAACGTAGCTAACACAGCATTTTTCGCAGCCACCCGATTAACCGGGCGAGGGGGTTCGGGAGCCTATAATGGAAGCCCTGAAGAGCCTAAAAAGAGTTGGGTGGCCATTTGGTGGTATCCGCTCGCCACATTATCCGCAATAATCACTCTGTTAATGGTAGGGTATGTATTTTACCATCAGCAGCCATACTGCGGCACGATCACTTACACGGCCAAAACGACCCATCACCACAAAAACAATACTTACGATGACCCTTTATGGGTTATTCAGTTCGAAGTCGGCCAAAAGCATTCATTCAGGCCTTCATGGGTTGACTTTTCATCCTACGATGTCGGTAGTAAGGTTTGCGTTCCGATGAAAAAGAGGCAAATGGAGGGTCACAATCATGATGAAACTATTTTCACGACCCTAGCGCTGATCACCATTTCGATGATTGTATTTATGATCCCATGGCTATTTGAGAACGCGGACAAGATTTAGGATTTGCGAATAATCAACTAAAGACGTAGTTTTAAAATATGGCAGCAGGTAGACCAACGAAGTATTCTGAGGACATTTTAAAGCTCACCGATCAATATATCACCGGGTGTGAGGATGAAGAGCAAACAATCGTATCAGGGGAAAGCGAAAAATTCACATCCTATAAAGTCAGGGTAAAGGTAAAGATGCCAACCATTGAAGGATTGTCGCTTTATTTGAATGTTCATAAGGACACAATTTTCGAATGGGACAAGCAACACAAAGAATTTTCCGACTTGCTTAGTGTGTTGCGCGCAAAACAATGCGATAGATTGATAAATAAAGGCCTTTCTGGCGATTATAACCCATTTATTGCCAAATTGATACTATCCAAACACGGATACGCAGAGAAGCAGGAGATAGAACATTCAACCCCTGAGGATCAGGTTTTCACCATTGGAGGCCAAACCATCAAATTCTAGGGTTCTTTTCGAGCCTTATCCCAAACAGCAGGAGTTCATAGAGGCCATTTTTTCATGGCTTTACACGTTTCTAACCTATGGCGGCGCTATGGGTGGAGGCAAGACTATTGTTTGCTTTGGTGCCCTAATTACACTTTCAAAATTATTCCCAGGCTCAAAATGGTGTGTTATTCGCGATTCAATACCCACTTTAAAACGGACCAGCCTTGAATCGTTCAAGAAAATAGTCCCCACCAACTTCATAAAGACCTTCAATCAGAACGATTTCATTTACACGTTCAAGAATGGCAGCCAGATCATGTTCATGGCCGAGAATTTCGAGCAAGACAAGGAATTTAACCGGTTTAAGGGACTTGAAGTGAATGGGTTTTTACTCGAGCAGATTGAAGAGCTCCAAGAGGAACTACTGAACATCTGCTTTATCCGGGCTGGCCGGAATAAGATCGATAAGATGCCACCTCGCCCATTGATCCTGGCAAATGTCAATCCTACCCTTTTATGGCCTAAAAAACGAGTCTATGAACCGTGGAGCAAAGGAAAATTGCCTCCCGATTGGTTCTATCTGCCGGCAAAGATCTATGATAACAAGACTTTGGCTGAGGACGAACACTACATGCACAATGTCACGGCCCATTTGGATGACATAAGCCGCCGACAAAAGATCGATGGGGATTGGGATGCGTTTGCCATCGATAAACCTTATTTGTACAAATTCGACATTAAAAAGCATGTAATTGAGTCATACAAGCCCAATATTCATCTCCCCATCCTGATCAGTTTTGACTTCAATGTCGAACCAATGACGGCCATTGTAGGCCAGCAAATTGATAATTTAACCGCTTATATTTTCGATGAATTTGAGATCGAAACAGGATCCACTGAGGAGATGTGCGAGCTCATAAAGGCTAAATACAAGGATTGGCGCATGAATATGGACGTGACTGGGGACGCCACGGGCCGCAATCGCACCTCAGTAACACGCGGCAATCTTAATCACTACCGGGTAATAAAGGATGAATTAGAGCTTTCGGATAACGAAATAAGGGTCCCATCCGTGAATATGGCCCATAAAGACTCACGGGTTCTTTGCAACTCAATACTTCAGCACGCCGATGTGTTCATAACAGCCAATTGCGAGAAGGTAATCCGAGATTGCACCTATGCCCAGGTCGATGAATTCGGGGAGTTGATCAAGACAAAGGACGAGGGGAGACATTTTTTTGACGAAACCCGCTATTTCTGGCATACGATTTTCCCTGATTTCATTAAGGCACCCGAAAAATATCGGCGCGAGGAGTAGGAAATAAGTTATATTTTGCACTACATTCGTGCATGGCAAAACCAAAACACACCAGATCGGTATATTTCAAAGAGCCTTATCTTTGGGAAAAGATCGCTCAGGCTGCCTTAGATCAGAATCGATCGGTGAACAACTATCTGGAAACACTCATTTCGGCTCATTTACTTAACGAGGCAATAAAGAAACCATAGCCATGCAGGTAATCATCGAAGAATCGGAATACAAAAGGCTTCTAGCAGTTGAGGCTCACCTAAAGGAGGTATTTGCGACCATCGCAGAAGAGGCCAAGAAATCCGAATTCGCCGTAAGTTTGAATGATGCCTATACCGGTATGGGTGGCTATCGTGAATACCCTGTTTCGTTCATAATCTGCAATCCAAGTGAAATAACTAAGGAATTAGTTAAAAGAAACGCGGAGGAAGACAAAGAGATCGTTAAGCTACTTGGACACCTGCGTGTTATGGCTACGGAAGTTGCCCCTATGTTAAATTTCAAAAAGAAGACCATGGGCGAAATCATAAAGGAGCGTCACGGATACTATGCTTTACCTTACGAATTCAAAGTATGAAGCCGCAATTTATATTCAGGAACAATTCATGGTATTGCGTCATCAAACTGGATGATAACGGCGCGCGCCAATGGAATCTTTTTGAGCAAGGAGCTTGGGTGCCAAAGTTCATAACCTGTCCAAAAGTATGACTTACAGCGTAATAGGATGCGGCAGCTCGGGAGAACATTGGGACGGCCACGGCCTAGCCATAGGCGTAAACGACTGCTTCAAATTCGGCAAGCGCACACCCATTCTTTTGATCGCTAACCACTTTTCGAAGTTCCCGGCGGAGAGAGTTGAAACAATAAAGCAGCACAACCCTACAAAGTTTTACACGGACAATAACTCATGGAGACATATTTTCCCGAACTATATCCAGGTGCATTTGAGGAGCTGGGACGGGATATTGAGAAAGGAACCGGACAGACTTCAGCATGCCAACTCTTCCCCATTTATTGCGATGTCTCTAGCTTATAATTTAGGCGCGTCTAAAATTGTTCTTTACGGGGTTGAGTTTAATGATCACCCGCATTTCAGGAATGGGATGGAGAAAATGGAGGTCAGGCAGTACAAACAGTTCATCGATCGCCTTCGTGAGAAAGGCGTTAAGGTTGTACTCGGCGCACCTGGGTCTTTGTTGGAGGAGTTTTTAACGTTTGAAAAACAGATCGCATGAGGAGTGCATTTATCGATAAGATTCTAGCCCAGGAATACATAAATAGACTCCACAGGCATCATATCGCTAGCATTGGCCATAGGTTTAGTATTGGCGCGTTTAAAAATGATATTTTGGTTGGTGTTGCTATGGTTGGAAATCCTGTGGCTAGAATGTTAAATGACGGCAAGACTATTGAAGTTAACCGGCTATGCACTGACGGAACGCGTAACGCATGTAGTTTCTTATATGCAGCATCAGCCCGTGAGGCCAAAAAAAGAGGATATCAAAGAATTGTTACATATATACTTGAATCTGAATCGGGTGCTTCCCTAAGAGGCGCAGGATGGATTAAAACGAGATTCGTCAAAGGCCAGTCGTGGCATAGAGAAGATAGACCAAGAATTGATAAACATCCAATTTCAAACAAATGGAGGTATGACAAGATTCTGTAAACGCGGGAAAAGGGTTAACAATCGTTTACCTAAAAAGTATGATGAAAAGGATCTAAGAAAGGCTTTCGAGGCCGGCAGATCGGATAATGCAGAATGGGGATTTTGTCAGCACGAATTTACCACATTTGAACACTGGAAAGAATTTCTTAAACATGGCAAGAAAATAGGAGGATTCTTTAAAGTATGACACACATCCACTCCTTCAAAAAGTCTCACTTCATCTATCCTAACGGCCTCCTTTGGGTTTGCTCGTGTGGAGAAAAACGGTACGCGTCATGAAGTATTGCACCATCATACCAGACAGAGGCGATCGCGACGAGTTAACGCGTTTCAGGCTTCGTCAAATTCGTGACAAATGGCAAATGCCTAATCTTTATGATTGGCCAGCAGGCGACACGCTTCTAATGGATGAATCTCCAAAGTCAGATAAAATGGATCTCATTCAACGTGTCAAAGATGGAATATCGGACGCAAAGACGTTGAGATATGATTTCGCGTTCATCATCGAAAACGACGACTACTACCCGGCCGACTACATCAAAAATCTACTGCCTTTGCTCGGCGGTTTGGACTTCATCGGCTGGCAAAACACCTTCTACTACAACATCAAAACCCGAAGATATTCCCGTCTCGAACATGAAACACATAGCTCACTTTTCTGCACCGGCTTTAGATTGTCTGCTTTGGATTATTTTGAATGGCCACCGGATGATTATCCCTTTCTCGATATAGCTTTGTGGAAGCATGCAAAGCAGTCTGGGAAGAACTGGAAGCTGCTTAGGACGGACAATCCTTGCGTGGGCATAAAAGGACACGGCATGGGGAAAATGGGCGGAAAAGGGCATAGAATGGAGCTAAACCGGGCCGATCCTGAAATGAAGTGGTTCCGGGAGAAATTGAACGATGAGGAGGCTTTTAAATTTTACCAGTCGATAGTATGATAACGAACATTATTGGAATCACATTTTCCGCTCTCGGTGTTGTATACTGCATATACCGGTATGGCAAAGGGAACAAGGAAGCTATTAACACCGCCATAGCTTTATTTGGCCAGGTGATATTGTGGATTGTAATTATGCTTGTAGAGAAATGAGCAAAATTTCACTCATACATCCGAGTCGTTCCAGATCTTCAAAAGCCATCGAAGTTGCAAAGAGGTGGATTGCTCAGGCCGGAGAACAAGTGGAGTATATTTTGTCCATAGATTCAGACGACCCTGAAAAAGCCCTTTATTATCATTTGTTCTTGGGGCGCCGAATTATCTGCAAAGACAACCGATCTGCCATTGATGCCATCAACAACGCCGCTAAAGAGGCAACAGGAGACATTTTTGTAGTAGTGTCTGATGACTTCGATTGCCCTTCACAATGGGCAACATCATTGCTTCGATGCGTTGAAGGCCGAACTGATTGGATTGCAAAGACAAACGATGGAATCCAGCGTTGGATCATCACATTGCCAATAATGGACCGGGCTTATTATGATCGGTTCGGATACATTTATCATCCTGACTATATGCACATGTTTTGCGACACACACATGACAGCAGTAGCCGACTTAATCGGCAGGAAGATAAATCTGGAATTGAGGTTCCCCCACAACCACTATTCAGTAGGCAAATCAGATCGCGATGACATCAACATCCGCGCCGACAAAACATGGGGACAAGGCGAATACACTTTCATGAAACACTATCGAAATAACTTCGGGCTTGTTGATCCTCCTGGTAGAATAACGGATCAGAATTTTCTAAACTGGGTAAATCAAAAGCGATGAAAAGGATTTGGGTGTACATATTCTATGCATTTTTCGCGTCGTCGTTTGTGATTTATGCATATCTATTCTTTGCCAATGATGGATTTAACCATGTATGGACTCCGTGGCAAAAGATGCAGATATTTTGGCCGTCCACAATTCCGGCACTAATTTCTTTGATCGTGTTTTTAATCGCCAGAAATAAATGAAGAAAGACGAAATTTTACTATCGATTTTGATTTGTACGATTCCATCACGGAAGCATTTCCTTGTACGTCTAAAAAACATCCTGAATGAACAAGTTATTCCATGGTTTGAGCATGTCGAAATACTTGTTGATGGTCGCGAAGGAATCAGTATAGGTGAGAAAAGAAATTCACTACTCGATAGAGCTAAAGGTCGCTTCGTCGAATTTTGCGATGACGATGATCGTCCTGGGGATACATACATTTCAAGCACGATGATTGGCATCGAAAAAGATGCAGACTGTTGCAGCCTTAAAGGAATAATGACAACCAACGGGAAGGATAGGCGAACATTCATTCATTCTATCAAATACAAAGAATACCGTGAGTTCAACGGAATTTTTGAGAGATTTCCAAACCACTTGAATTGCATCCGAGCCTCAATCGCCAAGCAATTCAAGTTCCCCGAAACAAACCACGGAGAAGACACAGATTGGGCGACTCAGATTTTCAAGTCAGGGCTTATAAAAACGGAATTTTGGATTGATGATGTCATTTATTTTTACGAGTACATCAGTCCGGAGGTGAGGAAACAATTGAACTACCATTAAAATGGCGAAACCAGAAACAATAAAAGGCGCAATCTCATTTAGTCTATTCGGCTATGGTCGGGTGACGCCGGCAAACACGTTCGAATTCGATACCTACTGCCGTGGCTTTTTCATAAACATGCGCATCAACCGCGTGCTTTATCCTGGCTGGACAACGATCCTCAACATCGACCACGAAACCTATAACTCTCCTTACAAAGAGCTTTTTGAGTACATGGTTGGCCAGCGCTGGATCAAAGTGCATAAGTCACCAGATAACGAACCGCTTTGCAAGGCCATGCTTTGGAGGCTCAAGCCTGTCTACTTCTATACGCATCCTGAATGGGATTACACGCACGTTTTGTTTCGAGACACTGACTCTATCGGAACTTATCGCGAGGCCCAGGCGGTCACGCAATGGATCGAGGAGGACAAAACTATTCATTGCATCACAGATTCAATCTCACACAACATTCCTTTCATGGGCGGTATGACCGGCGTTCGGCCCGGATATTTTAATGAAAGAATGGGAGTTGGAACATGGGATGAACTTTTGGAACTGTCTAAGGGCATTGACTTTTCACACAAGGGAAGCGACCAGACGTTTTTGAATCGATTCGTTTATCCGCGTTGCGCTGATTCGAGTAGCGAACACTTTTGCCTTGGCATGGTTCATAATCTTCCCGAAGGAAACGGGCGACATTACTCCATTCCGGATATTGAAGTGCCTGGCGTAGACGTGAATCATAAATCGCTCAACGATTGTGCCGGCCACATCGGATCCAGTGGTTATTATGAACCTCCAATGCTGCGATGGTTGAAGAACGTTGATCCGAATCGCGAAGAGTACAAAGAAATTGAAAGCAAGTACCCGCGCTTGTTTTTCTGGAGTTAAATCGTAAATTGTATTCGCAACCCAATATGAAAACATCAAAGATATGCCTCGTGATTTTGTGCCTCTTGCCAGTTCTGGCGGTTGGGTTGCCGCAATCTCATGGGGCTATTTCTTTTATGAAAGAAATACAGCTCACTAGAAATCAAGTGGCAATTGTTGACGATGATATTTTTGAATATCTAAATCAATGGAAATGGCGCGCAATGCCTGCCAGAAAGCAACACTATGCGGCTAGGGTAATTTATCCATCAAAGCAAAATTTATTGATGCATCGATTTATTATGGATGTGATTGATAAGCCAGATATATTCGTAGATCACAGAGATAGAAACCCGTTAAATAATCAAAAATCAAATCTAAGACTCTGCAACCGAAAACAGAATACCTATAATCAAGCTCCAAAACCAGGATGCACGTCCAAATATAAAGGTGTTTGTCTATATAAAGGCAAGTGGAGATCATCCATGAAGCATGATGGTATAACTATAAACATAGGCGATTTCGAATCTGAAATAGACGCCGCGCTTGCATACAATGCAAAGGCGTTAGAATTGCAAGGTGAGTTTGCGTACCTAAATCAAGTATCATGAAATACATAATTTTGTCTGTAAACGAATCGCCAGAATATTTTTTCTATGTCCCCCTGACCTGCTGGGCCTGGCGTCGCATAGGCTGGACCCCGATCCTTTTCTATCACCGCGAGAACGAAAGCGACTCACTTACGCCAGTGGAGGAACTTGTCGCCAAATATTCCAGTGTTGAAACTCATTTCTTGAAGTCTATTCCTGGTTATCGTAGCGACACTATCACGCAGACATCCCGTCTTTATGGAACGTGCGTTAAGGATGGCTTCATCATGACAGGGGATATAGATATGATCCCATTGTCCGATTACTGGCAGCATGAAGTTGACGACGACACTATCACGGTTTACGGACATGACCTTACCGGGTACACGCAATACCCGATCTGTTACATAGCGATGAACTCAGCCAACTGGGCCAACGTGATGAACATTTCCGGAAAGGATTACAATGCCTTCCTTGAAAGGGACCTCAAGACAATGCCACAGGCCCTCAGCAAGGACTTCAATCATTATTGGGGATGTGATCAGGACTTAATCACAGAGCGCCTACAGGGAAAGCAAATCAAAATTATCAACCGTGGGCAATACTCCAACGGATATGCCAAAGGCCGCATTGATCGCGGAGCCTGGTCAGTGGATCACGAACAACTGATCGACTGTCACGATCACCGCGACTTGTTCAAGCATTTCTACACCAAAGAAATACCAGAGGATCAAAAAATGCTATACGCCCGAAAGTGGTTTGAGCATCTTCAAATGCTTGCCCGGGTTTGGCCTAATGAAGATTTCAATTGGTACTTCGATTTCATGGAACAATATGCTAAACTTGTACAATGAATAAGCGTTGTATCGTAAACGTGGCCACGGGCGAGTTCTATTGCAAACAGCAGTTAGCATTAAGAAATTCAGCCAGATACTATGTGAATCAGACTATAATAATTCAATCCGATCGGCCTAACGTCATGTTCAGAGACGATCCGTCAAACTCTGGAATAGATTTAATTTTATGGCATGATTTATTTCCTGCTGGAAAGACTCACGAAGAATCGCCATATGGGTTTAAGCTTAGGGCCATTAAAGCAGCCTATAAGGAAGGCAGAAGCTCTATTTTGTGGGTCGACAGCCCTGCATCCCTAATAAATGGCCTTGATCCAATCTTCGAAAAGATCGAAAAACACGGATACTACGCCATGTCCCACCACGACCCGCTAGAAAACTGGGTAGGAGACACGGCCCTAAAACGCTTTGGAATGACGCGTGAGCAACTCAAAGGCTTTCACCTGCCCTCCGGTTCATGCTACGGTTTTGATCTGTCTCAGGCCTGGGTACGCCGTCTATTCGACATGTTTTGCCAGTACGAAGAAGAGGGGCTTTTCAAATCAGAGGTGATCGGTACGGATAAGTGGCACCGACACGACGAGGCTATTTTGGCTTTGCTGCTCATTCAGCATAGTTTACCGGTTTTTTTCAACGACCCGCTTTTTCAAAGTGACTCACCGGAATGCGTGATCCGATCCGGCGCTAATTGGACTCAGGACGCTAAAGTTTATGGAGGATGAAAGATCTTCGATGCATCGATGAACACACGTTTGATAGGGGTTTGCTTTCCGGCAAGTTAGCTATAGATGCCGGTTGTCGTGGCTGGCTATTTAGCATGGCCATGCGTGATTTTGGATGTGAAACACTTGCTTTGGACATTGAAAACTTCTATCCTAACATTCCTGAGGGAATCCACTATCAAAATGCAGCCTTATGGGATAAGGGTGAATTTATTGACGCTTATTTCTTCGGAAACGGAACGGCAAATTTCATAAAAGGTGTAAACGAGACGCCTTATAATGGTCCTGATAGACCATGTGAGACTAAAATGGTTAGAGCATTCCCATTGAATCATATCATAAAATGGTGCAAGTGTCAAGAGATTGACATTCTAAAGACAGACATAGAAGGAAGTGAATACGGCGTTCTAATGAACATAACCAAAGACCTATTGCCGCGTCAAATAAGCTGCGAATTTCATCCACACTGCCACACGGAGTTACATAACAGATGGTTTGATACAGTATTGGCGCATCTTTCTCTATGGTATGATGTTTCATTTCATTCGAACTATACACAATATCCTTCACTCGACACTCTTTTCATTCGGAGGGACTTGCTATGAAAATATTCGCCTTCTGCTACTCCTGCAAACGTGACGAGGACCTATCTGAACTGATGGTCGATACACTCATAGCCAATGCTATCCCAATGATCGAGCAAATCAGAATTAAAAACACTGACGACACGCTCTACGGAAATGGTTCCGGATGGGAAGCATCGATGATGAAACTACAAGGCCTGCGCGACATGCTTTCAGACTATAACATAGGCGATGGCGATTTCATCCTATCAGTAGATAGCGATGTAGTCTTTACTTCACCGGAAGTATTTCAATGCCTGGACCAACGCTACGGCATCATAGGAACTGTCAGCGATCAACCATGGGTAACACGCCACGGAGTTTGGGGCCATTGCTCAGGAGCTTTAATGTTCATCCGTGGAGACATCGCCAAAAAGATGGCAGCCCTCGAAAAGCATCGCCTCGACAAAATAAGAATCGAAGACTTCAAAGCATACGACATCACCGAAAACGAGGATGTTGTTTTAAGCTATCTAGCGATGATTTGTGGGGCCGAGGCAATGAACTTGCCCAGTAGATTGAGTAGTGGTAATTTTGAGTTTGACGTTACGCATGACGCGTTGAAGTCATTTTACCACCTCAATTACTGTCCTACGGAGTTCATGGGGGAAAAAGTTTCGGGAAAATGGCAAATCCCGGCAGTTTTGAGACGTAAAGGAATAGAATTATGACGCGCGAACAATTCATTCACAACTATGAAAACTGGGATTCCTACAAACCGCTTCTTTGGGAGGCCCTGGAGCGAACCGCTGGCGACATAATTGAAATGGGCACTGGCAAAGGATCAACCGCATTGCTTCACGAGTATTCATCGGAAACAGGCCGTAAGTTGTGGAGCTATGAGGCCGATTATGATTGGTGGAAAACGGCATTAATCCATGAATCACTGAATCATAAAGTAATATGGACCGGAAGTGAGCCGAACGAGTGGAATATAGTTTATCTACATCATGGTAACAGGGTTCGAAACATTGGAGTAGTCTTCATTGATCATGCACCTGGCGAGCGAAGGAAAGTCGATATTAATATCCTGCGAGACGTGGATATAATCGTAGCTCACGACACAGAGCCATCGGCCGACCACGGCTACCAGATGCGAGACGAAATAAAGAAGTTCAAGTATTGGAGAGACTTTGAGACGCCGGGTGCCTGGGCCTCGATTATGAGTAATTTCGTAGATGTAACCAAACCACTATGAAGCTGGCCGCTATTTTCAATGTTTGGATGGATAGCATTGAATTGCTCGGCAGGGCTATAGAATGCATGCCCGCTGAAGAGATAATAATAGTTTGGTCCGAATATTCCAATAGAGGTGAACGTGCCACGCCATACCTTTATATGTATGGTCAAAAGGTGCACTTTGTTCAGTGTGAACCAAAATCATACAATAATCCGGCGGATAGTGAAACCAGAAAGCGAAATGCAGGATTACATAAGGCAAAAGAGCTCGGGTGCACGCACTTCATAATGTGCGATTCTGATGAATTCTACATTAGGGAAGAATTTGAAGAAACCAAAAAATTATTTGATAGTACTTGCATTTACGGAGTTGTTCACCCCGTAAGAGTTTATGTGGGGAGACCTACTTTGTGGTGCGATGATCACACTTTAGTGCCTGGTATTCAAAGGCTTTTTGATGATTCTGAGGTTGGCTTTTTTCAGCGATACCCTTTCGCGTATGATCGTGAAGGAAATGCTCATATTGACCCCACTCGGCGGCCTAACACTGACATCGGAATTGATAAAAGTCCTTTCTTCATGCATCACATGAGCTATGTAAGACAAAATATAGACCTGAAGATCAGAAACAGCTCGGCCAACTTACGCCGTTCAGAAGCCGCCATAAAGCGCGACATCGCCAACGCCGCGCCGGGTTACATGAGCGAACTTTACCACCGTGAGTTAAAGGAATCAGAGAACTTATTCGGAATAACAATATGACAGACTTTTTATTATGGATAGAGATTTCATGTTTTTGGATATGGGGTATTCACTTCTGCTTCAGAGAGAATCAGATATTTGGTAAAGTGGGCGATTGGCTCTATGGCAGGCTCCCAAAATGGTTGTGCAAGCCTCTGTTCAAATGCCCTATGTGCATGGCCTCAATCCACGGTACGGTCCTTTATTTGGCCTCTCCTATGCATTATCTTTGGTACATGCACCTGCTTTTCGTGGTAGCTTTATGCGGATTAAACGACATCATCGACGGTTTAACGGCAGATTATGATTAAGAAACTCAAAGCTTTATTCACCAGCAAAGAACCGGCCTTCAATCTCCATCACCCGGACCTGGCCAACAAAATCGTTTTTGCCTTCGAGTGCGGCGGCAAGAAATACTACCGCTTTGGCGATGCTGAAAACTCCAATGAAATAGCTATGCCCACCGGGCGGTACAAGTTTTACCTTGCCTTTCTACAGGAGGTTGAATTGCGCATGACATTGCCTACGCTTCAAAAGTATTTGGCCGAGCTCAGAAAGGCATTAGAAGGCGGCCAGGGACAAGTAAAGTTAGGGCGAGCCTGGGAGCTGATCATTTCAATGGAGGGACGCACAAAGCTTGCCTTTGAGCCTGCGACCGTCCGCCGGCTAGCTTCCGTCACTTACTTCGACGAACACGAGGATCTAAGCGACTATGACCGGGCTTATTGCGACAAAAAACTGGCCCATTGGGATAAATATGATGGCTTAGGTTTTTTTTTGAGGACGCCGATCAAGGAATTATGCGGGCTCAGCGGTATATCACTCAACGATTTGACAGAATATATGAATCAGATGGACGCCGTAATAAGAGATTTGACTCCCGACACCCAGATTCAATCCTCGACGAGTTCATAACCGGCATGGACTACCAGATTAAATTGGTGGCTGATTTCAATAGTTCGGAGGAAGAAAGATGGCGACGGGCCTCCTGGTATGACTTCAATCACCATATTGATTCACTCAGGAAGCGCAAAGAGGCCATAGAACAGCGAGAAAATTAGTTATATTAGCGTTAAAATGGCCGTCAGGCGAAACCCACATCACATGAAGACATCAATTTCATGGCCGATCGGACGGTTAACATCAACATCAATTATAAGGTAAA
>Ga0164309_10000452_pt1 | contig 22540 bp, 18 predicted proteins | sample Whisoiple_247_MG_FD_109984 | JGI IMG/M metagenome (GOLD analysis project Ga0164309, IMG submission 109984) | Soil microbial communities amended with fresh organic matter from upstate New York, USA - Whitman soil sample_247_MG | ecosystem: Environmental > Terrestrial > Soil > Unclassified >...
CTCGTCGTCGAGGGTGATGAGCTGTTCGCGTTCCAGAAAGAATGCCAGGCTTTGCTCAGTGACGTCGGCTCGCTCGCTTTAGAGTTGCAGGTCGACGTCGAGGCCCTGAGATTTCGCCTTTCGAACATCGCTCGCGCAATTGACCGCGCCCTCTCGATCGGCGGTGTCGTGTGGATTTCCTGATCCAACGTGATTGCGGCGCGCGTTACTGACTGAGCAGGTAGATGAATTGCTGGAGTGAGACTTCGACGAAGAGCGACGACGGAAATAGCACAATGGCACTGATCACGAGCAAAACGGCGGATTCCAACGTCGAAAGGTGATTCAGGCGATCCCAGCTGCGTCGATAACGATACGGAACGAGCCCTTCGACGATGCGACTGCCGTCGAGGGGAGGGATCGGGAGCAGATTGAACAGAAACAGCAGCACGTTCGTCTGCAGCAAGATGAAGAGTAGCTGCCGTGCGCCCGCATGTCTGTCGAGCAAATGCGCGCGTGAAAGCAGGCCCGTGACGATCGCGCAGACTAACGCGAGCACGAGGTTCGACGCGGGACCGGCTGCTGCGCTGAGCATCACGCCCGTACCCATGGTGACGTCGCGTCGAAAGCGCGTGGGGTTGATCGGCACCGGGCGAGCCCAGCCGAACGGAATGCCGACCAGCGGGAAGAGGAACGTGCCGAACGGATCTACGTGCACGAACGGATTCAGCGTCATCCGCCCTTCGAGCGCCGCGGTGTCGTCGCCGAGCCGAAATGCGGCGTAGGCATGGGCCCATTCGTGCACGCTGAGCGATAGCCAAAGTGGTACGAGTCGCATCAGCGCCCCGAGCAAAAAGCCGTTTTCGAACACGCACGAGAGCATACTCCGGGAGTGTGACCGTGGTTTGACGTTTCGAGGTGGAACCACGCCCCCGTGGGGGTTGTAATTTCAGGGGCGCCGTAGCGCGCGGCGCAGATCCGCGTCAATCGGCAAGTCCGGCGCGAGCAGCTCGATTCGATCAGGTCCGATCGCGTCCAGCGCATAGCCCAGCCCGACGAGCTCGGCGTTCAAGGCATAGGGATCGTTCGTTACTTCGTTCGGCGCCGGCGCGCGAGGTCTGGAGTCGACCAGATCGACGACCAGATTTCGCATCGCCGACACGAACGATGCGCACTGCGGATCGCTTGGCACGACGTCCGACGGGCGGCGCAGCCAACCGAGCAGCTCGGAACGGCTGGCGATGCGCCAAAGAATGGGCTGCTTTTCCGCAAAGCCGAGCGTCGCTGCGATTCGTCGCGCGAGCGACTCTGCGGTGAGCACTCCGGGCGGATCGCTGCACCACGCCACCACACCGGTAAGCGTGGACGGATGGCGCGTGATCGGCGGTGCAGGGCCGACGTGCCGCGTCGACAGCGTGGGCAGCTTGGTAAAGAATCGGTCTGGGGTGGTCGTAATTGGTTCGGGGGCGAAGCGCGCCCAAGCCGTGAGCGCTCGAGCCAATTTCGTGGGCGACGCGCTGCCGGGCGCGCGCGCCGCGTGGGCGAGCAAAGCGCCAACCTGATCACTCTGCGCGCTGACTCGCTCCGCCTCCGTTTCGTCGTAGCCGAGGATGATCGCGGCACACTCGGCCAAGCGCGGCCTGTGTGGCGCGAGCGCCGAGCGGGTGAGCCGATCCCAAAGTTCGGGGCTCCAGCCGAACGCCACGGGATCCGCGAGGCGAGCTCCGACGAGCGGGAGCAGATCGCGACTCAGATCATCCTGCCGCCAATAGGCGCCGTGCGTCGCGAGGTGAAGCAAGAGCTCTGGATCTTCGACCGCGACCCGATGCCAAGAGTCGAAGCGCCGCGTTTCGCAGATCGATGTTGCCCAGCGCCCGGTCTCTCGATCACGGCCCGTGAAGAAGACACGCTGATAGCCGTCGCCGGAATACGGCGCATGCGCGTAAACCAGCGTGCCCGGCGCAAAACGCGTCGTCCCTCGCTGTTCGCGACCACGGCGCGTGAACACGAGGTCCCTCACTCGGGCTCCCAGCGCGAGGTGTGGCGCCAATCCTAGTTCGAGCAACGCATTTACCTGTCGTCGATTCGCCTACTTCATGCGCGCTTCGAGTCGAATCGAGCGCGCCACCGTGATCGCCGTCATGTGCACGATCGCGTCCACGTTCGCGCCCTGTTGCAGCACGTTGACTGGCTTTTTCATACCCAGCACGATTGGCCCAATCACGTCGCCGTCGCCGAGTCCGCCGAGCAATTTGTAGGCCGCGTTGCCCGCGTCCAGATTCGGGAAGATGAGCACGTTCGCTGCGCCCTTCAAGCGACTGAACGGGTAGGGGGCGCGCGCTTCTTCGTCGAGTGCGACGTTCGCCTGCATTTCACCTTCGATCATCAGGTCTGGGCGGCGCGCTTTGACCAACGCGGTGGCGGCGGCGACCTTTATGGATTGAGGGTGCGGCGCGTCGCCAAAATTCGAAAACGAGAGCATGGCGACGCGCGGTTCAAGACCGAGGTCAATCACCGCTTCGGCGGCGAGGATCGCGATTTCTGCGAGGGTGTCGGCGTCGGGCTCGATGTTGATCGTGGTGTCTGCCAGGAAGCGGACTCCGCTTTTCGCCACGACCATGTACATGCCCGCGGCGCGCCGGACTCCCTCGCGCGTGCCGATGATCTGCAGTGCAGGGCGAATGGTGGCTGGATAGTCCTGTCGCACACCCGCGACGAGACCGTCTGCGTCACCAAGCTCCAGCATCATCAGGCCGAATGCGGTGCGAGAACGACGGATCTCTTTGTAGGCCGCATGGCGCGTCACGCCTTTGCGCTCGCGCTTGTGCCAATAGGCGTCCACGTAAGCTTCGAGGTGCTCACTCTGGCGCGGATCGACGATCGTCACCTGCTCCAGGTGCAAGCCGAGTTTGCGCGCCTGCTCGTGAATTCGCTCGGGAACGCCGAGCAGAATCGGCTGTGCGATGCCCTCTTCGACGACGCGCTGTGCGGCGCGCAGAATATTGTCGCTTTCAGACTCCGGAAACACGATCCGCCGCGGATCGCTCTTGGCGCTCTCGGTGATGTTCCAGAGCACGCGCCGGGTCGGCGATATCGTGCGGTACAGGCGCTCCTTGTACTCTTCGACGTCAATCGCGTCGCGCGCCACGCCGCTTGTCATGGCGGCTTGGGCGACGGCAGGCGCCACCCAATACAGCACGCGATTGTCGAATGGTTTTGGAATGATGTAGTCGCGCCCGAAGCGCATGCGTTGCCGACCGTAAGCGCGCAGCACCTGATCGGGGACGTCCTCGCGAGCGAGTCGCGCGATCGCTTCGGCCGCGGCGACCTTCATCTCTTCACTCACCGTGGAGGCGCGTACGTCGAGCGCGCCGCGGAAGATGTACGGGAACCCGAGCACGTTGTTGACCTGATTCGGAAAATCACTGCGACCAGTGGCGACGATCGCGTCGGGACGCGCAGCGAGCGCCTCCATGTAGCCGATCTCCGGATCCGGGTTGGCGAGTGCGAAGATGATGGGACGGCTGGCCATGGTCTTCAACATGGCCGCGTTGACCACGCCCGCAGCGGATAGGCCGCACATCACGTCGGCGTCGACCATGGCTTCGGCCAAGGTGCGTCGACCATCGCTCTTAGGGCGCGCGAAAGCGGCCCGAAATTCGTCGATATCGCCGCGGTCTTGGTACAAAACGCCGTTCACGTCGACGAGCGTGATGTGCTCGCGTCGGACGCCCATGCGCACCCACATCTCCATGCAACTGGTGGCCGCAGCGCCGGCCCCAACACAAGTCACGCGCAGCGTGTCGATCGGCTTGTCTTGAAGCTCTGCCGCGTTGCGTACGGCGGCCGCGGTGATGATGGCCGTTCCGTGTTGGTCGTCATGGAAGACCGGAATCGTCATCTGCTTGCGTAGCGCGCGCTCGATCACGAAGCAGTCGGGCGCTCGGATGTCTTCCAAATTGATCGCGCCGAAGGTTGGTTCCAACGCGCGCACGATGGCCACGAACTTCTCGGGGTCGGTCTCGGCAACCTCGATGTCGAACACATCGATATCGGCGAAGCGCTTGAAGAGCACGCCCTTGCCCTCCATCACGGGCTTGGCGGCACGCGGGCCGATGTTACCGAGGCCGAGCACTGCTGTGCCGTTGGTCACCACACCCACGAGGTTGCGGCGCGCGGTGTACAAATCGACCGCATCCGGATCCTTGGCGATTTCCAAACACGGTGCTGCGACACCCGGCGAATACGCGAGCGACAGATCCAACTGCGACGCGACCGGCTTGGTCCAAACGACTTCGATTTTCCCGGGACGCCCTTCTCGGTGGTAGCGCAGGGCATCTTCGTAGCGGCTCATCGCCGCGATGCTAGCAAAAAGCCCGCCCCATGACACACTCGGGGCCGCCCATGGAACCCGCCACCGAAAGACTCAGCGCTGAACTCGAGCGTGCGGCGCTGCACGCTATTATCCGGACTTGGGATGATTTGAATGGCGCATTGTTTCGGTTTCGTCTCACGCGCCCGGCGCTCGAGCTCGTCGATTCGAGTTCGCGCTTGGGGCGCTGGCACGGCGGGCTACGAGTGATCGAAATCTCTCGTACTCTGTTGAGCGAGCATGGCTGGGGAGTGCTGGTCGAGGTGCTGAAGCACGAGATGGCGCATCAGTACGTCGATGAAGTGCTGGGCCAGCCGGACGACGCCATGCATGGGGCCGCGTTTCGTCAGGTCTGTGAAGAGCGCGGCATCGACCCGAGCGCCGCTGGCGTACCTGGTATCGACAAGCACGCCGCGGTCGATCAGCACTTACTCGAGCGCATCGCCAAGCTTTTGGCGTTGGCGGAGAGCTCGAACGAACACGAGGCGCAAGCCGCGATGAGCGCGGCGCAGCGCCTGATGCTCAAGTACAACATCGATCTCGCAGTCAGCGGCCTGCAGCCGGCCTACGGCTTTCGTCATCTCGGCCAGCCGAGTGGCCGCGTGCACGAAGCACAGCGCATTCTGGCCGGGATTTTGGCCGACCACTTTTTCGTGCAGGCGATTTGGGTGCCCGTTTGGCGCGCTCAAGAGGGTCAGCGGGGCAGCGTGCTCGAGATCTGCGGCTCTGAGGCAAATTTGGAGCTCGCCGAATACGTGCACGCGTTTCTAAATGTGACTGCCGAACGTCTGTTTCGCGAGTACCGTCGCTCGGCGTCCGGCCGGGGCGCAAAGCGGCTCCGATTCATCGCCGGGGTGATGTCGGGCTTTCGTGAGCGCTTGGAGCGCGAACGCAAGAAGTCGAAAGCCGAGGGGCTGGTGTGGGTGGGCGACGCAGCCCTTGATGGCTTCTTTCGCAAGCGGCACCCGCGCATCCGCTGGACTCGCTATGCGGTGGGCCACGGTTCCGAGGCGTATGCGCGCGGTCGCGAGGCCGGTGAAAAAATTGTCCTACATCGAGGAATTGCCGCAAATTCGAGTGGCGGTGCGCCGCGCCTCTTAGGGGCCGGTAAGCGCTAGCCGTAGTCCTAGACTCTCGGTGCAAAGCTTTCCACAATACGAGCCCGTGAGCCCGCGCGACGACGAACAGTCTGCTGAGCGCGATGCTCTGCTCGGAACCTTGCTTGCCGGTCGCTATCGAATCGATGCGCTGATCGGCAGCGGCGGCATGGGCGCGGTCTATCGCGCCAAGCACATGCACATGCGCAAGGCCGTCGCGGTCAAGGTCCTGCACAAGGAGATGACGGCCTTCCCCGAAGTGGTCGCGCGCTTCGAGCGCGAGGCGGTCGCGGCGGGGCGCATCGAACACTCGCACGTGGTCTCGGCGAGTGACTTCGGCAAGCTGGAGGACGGCTCGTTCTACCTCGTGCTGGAGTTCATCGAGGGCCAGAGCCTCGCAAAGCTCGTGGGCAAGGTCGGGGCACTGTCGCCACTGCGCGCGCTGCGCATCACCCGTCAAATCGTGGAAGCGCTGCAAGCAGCACACGCCGTGGGCATCGTGCATCGGGATTTGAAGCCCGATAACGTGATGCTGGTCGACAAGGACGACGACCCGGACTTCGTCAAGGTGCTCGACTTCGGCATCGCCAAGGTGAAAGTCGAAGAGACCGTCGAACAACCCGCGCTGACCCAAATCGGCACCGTGTTCGGAACGCCGGAGTACATGTCGCCCGAGCAAGCGCGCGGCGAACTCGTCGACGCGCGCGCGGATTTGTATACCGTGGGAGTGATCTTGTTCGAGATGCTCTCCGGTAACTCGCCGTTCAAAGACGATGATCTGGTGGTCGTGCTCACGCGTCATTTGACCGCCGATCCACCGCCGCTACCGAGCAACATCGACCCGATGATTCGGGACTTGGTCCTGCAGTTGCTCAAGAAGAATCGCGAAGAGCGCGTGCAGAGCGCTGCCGAGCTGATCGAGCGCATCGACGTGATCTTGGGAGCGTCCGCTGCCAACGGCGTTCCGATCTCGGGCGTGATGCGCAGTGGCCAGGGGCTGCGTTCGAGCGCTGACTTGGCGGCCACCGCTCGCGATCCCAATGAGGCGTTTTCACCGACACTTTTGGGCGAGACCACGCCGCATGGGCTTTCGCTGAACGCCTTCGCGGAGTCGTTGCTCAAGCGCCAAATCACGCTCGGCAAACGCACGGTCCCGTTGTGGCTCTTTGGGGCAGGCGCGCTGCTCTCGGTGCTGGGCGTGGCAACCGTGATCGTGCTCGCGTCGCTGCTCTTCGGTGGCAAGCACGAGGCCGCCACGGTCAAGGACGATGCCTCGAATAGCTTCGTGGCCAAAGACTCGCAGCTTTCACAACTGATCACGCGCGCGCAAGGCGGCGATCAAACGGCCCTCGCCGAACTCAGCGCTCGACCCGAGGCGCTGCGCGGCGGTAACGAATGGCTGGCGCTCGGGCGCGGCTACGCAAAGCTCGAGCACCTCTCGGCGAGTCTGGCCGCGTATCAAAAAGGCGTCGCGGCAAAGCCTGAATTGAGTCGCGACCCGGGCTTGCTCGCGGACGTTCGACGCGCCGCGCTCGAGCCGACGACCTCTGAAACCGCGCTCAAGTTCACCTCGACCGCCCTGGGCGCCGGGGGCGTGGACTTGCTGTACGACGTTTGGGACTCGTCCAAAGCCGTCCCGAGCCGCGCTGCCACGACCAAGCTGGCTCGCACCTACCTCGACGATGACACGGTGCGCGCCAAGGCCTCCCCGGCGCTGAAGCTCTTGCTCGAGCTCGGAAAGGCGCAAAAAGAGGGCTGCGCGAGCGTGAAGCGCTGGCTCGGGCGCGCAGCCGCCGAGGGTGACGCGCGCGTCGTTCCCGCGCTCAAGCGCTTCGATGACCGCCGCGGCTGCGGCTTCCTCGGTTTGAGTGATTGCTACTATTGCCTGCGAGCGGGCAAAGATCTCGGTGCAGCGGCCAACGGCGCCGCAGCACGCCCCGCGCCGAGCTTCGATTGACGCACGCGCAGTGACGCGCGCCGCTATTTGCAGGATGCCGGCGCAGGGAGCTGCTAACTTCAGCGCGCCATGAAGCTAGTGCGCGTCGCCGCCGCGACCTTGAACCAGACCCCGCTCGACTGGGACGGAAATCGCGCAAACATCATCGCGGCCATCGAAGCGGCGCGCGCCGAGGGCGTGAGCGTGCTTTGCCTTCCGGAACTGTGCATCTCCGGTTACGGCTGTGAAGACGCTTTTCTCGCGCTCGGCACGCAGGCCATGGCATTGCAGTTGCTGGAGGAGATCCTGCCTCACGCGCGCGGGCTCGTGGTCAGCGTGGGCTTGCCGCTGTTCCACAACAAGGCGATCTACAACGCGTGTGCGCTGATCGCCGATGGCAAGCTCGTGGGCCTCGTCGCCAAGCGCTTCCTCGCTGGCGATGGCATTCACTATGAGCCCCGTTGGTTCAAGTCTTGGCCAGCCGGCACGCGCACGACGATCTCCTTGTTCGGTCAGGAGGTGCCACTCGGGGATATCTTCTTCGACTGCTCAGGCGTGCGCATTGGCTTCGAAATTTGCGAGGACGCCTGGGTCGCGCAGCGTCGCGGCGCCGAACTTTCGCTGATCGGTGTCGACTTGATTTTGAACCCGAGCGCGAGCCATTTCGCCTTCGGCAAACACGAAGTCCGGCGTCGCCTCGTGCTCGAAGGATCGCGCGCCTTCGGCGTGAGCTACATCTACGCGAACCTGCTCGGCAACGAAGCCGGCCGCGCGATCTACGACGGTGACGCGCTGATCGCCACGGCAGGCAAGGTGATCGCCCAGGCGCAACGCTTCAGCTTCGAAAGCCACGCCTTGATCAGCGCCGTGATCGACGTGGATTTGACGCGCGTGCAGCACGCCTCACTGAACAGCTCCCAACCGCGCGTCGTCAATGCGCAGGGAGAGTGCGTGCGTTGCGATTTCGATTTTCCGCGAGTGGAGGGCTTCGCCCAAGACACGGCAATCGCCGAGTGGGAACGCTCGCCTGCGCTCAAAGAAGAGGAGTTTGCGCGCGCGATAGCGCTCGGCTTGTTCGACTATTGCCGCAAGACTCGCTCGCGTGGCTTCGTGGTGTCACTGAGCGGTGGCGCGGACTCGGCGGCGGTCGCGTGTTTGGTCGCACTGATGGTTCGCTTTGCAGTGCGAGCTCTCGGGCTCGACGGCTTCGCGCAGAAGTTCGAACACGTCGAAGGCTTGGCGCGGCTGATCTCCGAGCGCGAGCTGATCCGCGCATTGCTCACGACTGCGTATCAAGCGACCAAAAATAGCTCGAACGTGACGCGTGACGCGGCTTCCGGCGTGGCTCGCGCGCTGGGTGCCTTGCACCTCGAGTTCGACGTCGAAGCACTAGTTGCTGGCTACGTCTCATCCATCGAAAGCGCGCTCGGCCGCAAGCTCGAGTGGCAGCGCGATGACTTGGCGCTGCAAAACATTCAAGCGCGCGTGCGTGCACCTTCGGTCTGGCTCTTGGCGAACCTGAACTCCGCGCTGCTGCTGTCGACTAGCAATCGCTCCGAAGCCGCCGTTGGCTACGCCACGATGGATGGAGACACCGCAGGTGGTCTGAGTCCGATCGCCGGCATCGACAAAGCCTTCTTACGACGATTCCTGGTTTGGCTAGAAAAGGCCGGTCCGCACGAGCTCAGCCCGATCCCAGAACTCAGAGCCGTGAACGTACAAGCCCCCACCGCGGAACTGCGCCCGCCCTCCGCCACCCAAACGGACGAAGCCGATCTGATGCCGTACGAAGTGCTGGACGCGATCGAGCGCGCCGCCATCCGCGACAAGCGCAGCCCGCGTGAAGTACTGACCCTGATCACCGCCGAGTTTAAGCAGCATTCGAAGGACGACCTGTGGCTCTGGCTCGATCGCTTCTTCCGCTTGTGGAGTCGCAATCAATGGAAGCGCGAACGCTACGCCCCCAGCTTCCACGTCGACGACGAAAGCCTAGACCCCAAAACCTGGTGCCGCTTCCCCATCCTCTCAGGCGGCTTCACCAGAGAGCTACGCGAATTGCGCGAAGAGATCAGCAAAGGAAAAACGTAACAAGCGGAGCGCGTTTGGGGATGGACCGCCAAGTCGCCAAGCCGCCAAGAAGAAGGAGAGATTGGGGTTTCGTGGTTTATGGCGCGCGGAGTCATAGGACAGCCGTGCCCCGTCGAAAACGCGACTCTGCGCGATATGTTTCGCGACCCCAGATTCATCGTGAGCTCCGGTGGATGCCGTGGGTTCTGGGGCGTAGAGAGGAGTTGGCGGCTTGGCGGCTTGGCGGTGAATTCTCCTCCTCGCCACCGGACTCCTTCTGACGTGCGCAAGTTTGAAAGTCGGTGTTTGGTCAGCGATGCACGACGACGAGGGTCGAGGGCCCCAGCCATGGCAGCCAGCGCACGCCGTGCCAACCGGGGGGCAACGCGGGTTCGGTGAATTCGAACAGCGAGCGGCCGTCGAGGGGGGAGACGTTGACGCAGCCGCCGCTTTTGAATTCGCCCCAAGCGTCGTGCCAGTACGCGGTGTGGAGCGCGTGGGGACCGCTGAAGTTTTGCGTCCAGGGCACGTCGGAGTGAATCAGCTCGCCGGGTGCTTCCATGGTAGCGGTCGCAAACTTGCCGGATACCGGGAACGTGCCGGTCGGCGTGAGAGCGCGCTCGATCGGATCCTCACCCGGTTTGGCGAAGCCACCGCGGCCGGGTGAAATCAGCGTTGCGAACACGGGCTTCGTGCCTTCGTAGGCGATCAGGTAGCCGGCCATCACGGCTACTTCCAACCAAGTGGCCCGCCCAGCGGGTGCGTGGCCCGTCGTGTCTGATGCGCCGACATCTGCGCCCCACGGTGTTTTGGGCTGTGGAATGGGTAGCACGGCGTCGCTCTCCTTGAGCCAGAGTTCGCCGCGTTTGGTGCGCAGAAAGCGATCTTTGCCGACGAGCTCACGCTCACCGGTCAGCTCGACGAAGCTCAAGCGCGCGAATGCTTCGCTGCTCGCGACGAACTCGCCGTTGGCGGTGCGCGAATAGGCAGGTCGATCCTTGGACCTGAAGAACGCGAGCGGCAGCTGCGCGTCTTGACCAAGCTTGAGGCCTTGAAACTTCACGACCGGATAAGGCGTGACGCTCGCCTTCGGCAGCCATTGATAGTCGGCGCTGAGCAAGAAGTCGTGACCGTTGACGCTCACTTCGCGGCTGAAGGCCACGGTGGAGCGCCGATGCAGTTGGTTGCGCGGTTCGTGAATCGCGTTGGGCAGTGGCGGAAAGCTCAGCGGCGAACCGGGCAGCTGTGTCTCGCTGGTGAGCCCGAGTGATTCTCCATACTGATGCGGCCATGCCGAACTCAGGTTCGGTGCGTACGGCAACACCGCGCGATACACGGGATCGTTTTCGTCGAGCGTGGCGCGAGTTCCGTCCACGCAGACGTAGCCACGCGGTTCGATCGCGTACCAATTGAGGCAGCCCGGCCCGTACACCGGCTTAGTGCTCTTCAGCGCGACCGAACCGCCGGTCCACAGATAGCCAATCCATTCCTTTGCGCCGTCCGGTTCTGGCCGGATCCACACGTAGCGCGTGCGCGCGTATACACGGGCACTGGTCGTCGATGCCGGCGCGGGCGACGGACTCTCGAGCACGAGCGGCGCTCCACTCGCCGACGCCAGCGGTGCAGAGGAGGGCAAAGCAATCGGCGCTGAACTCGTTGCGACGGGTACCGCCGCCACACTCACTACTTGCGGAACCTGACGTTGGGCAGTGTCGGGTTTCGATGTTGCGCACTGTGTGCTGCAAAGTAGGCAAAGCAACGCAGCCGCAAAACAATGCTGCACTTTTGTATGGGTGCGCGTCACGCACGAAAGGTAGCGCATTTGCCGCGCGGTTCTGCCCTTTTTACATGGACTTGGAAACAGTGGGGGTGATCTGGTAGCGGTGGTTTTGTTCGAGGGAGTTTCCGAGGGTGTTCTTGAAGTGGTGAAAGCTTCGAAGGGTGTCAAGAAATGTCTAAGCCGCTAACTAGTTGGGTTGTCTGGGGCTTCAGTCTTACGGTTGCGGGCAGCGCGTTCGCCCAATCCGCTGACACCTCCGGTTCGGTGTCGCTATCCAGCAGTGGCGCCACGACTGATGCGTCCGCGAGCGCAACGCCGCCTGCGAGCGAGCCTGCGCCCGCGGCGGCTGACGCTGCGCCACCGAAAACCGAAGCCGCACCTGAGAAGTTCGAGCCGTACGAGCCGGGACTTCCGCCCGAGGGCAACGTGCTCGAGTTGGGTGTGTTCGGCGGCGTGCTCTTCCCGAGCTCCGATCACAACTTGCGTTACGAAGCGTATCCGCAAAAGCCCTACAGCACGGGTGGTGAGGTCGGTGCACGCCTCGGTTACTACCCAGTTTCGTTCCTAGGGCTCGAGGCGGAAGCCATGGCTGCGGCGAGCAAGGTCAAGGACACCGAGACCAGCGCGGCGCTCTATGCCATGCGCGGGCAACTCGTCGTGCAAGCGCCGTTGCCGTACGTTGCGCCATTCCTCTTGGCCGGTGCTGGTCGCTTGGGCGCGATCAGCCGCGCCATGGCCAATGATAGTGATCCGGCGTGGCACTTCGGCATCGGCGCGAAGGTGCCACTCACCCCCGTGTTGGGTCTGCGCCTCGACTTGCGCGATACGCTCACCAAGAACACGCAACAGGACGGACAAGCGCAAACCTTCGAGATTCAGCTCGGCTTGTTCAGCACGGTTGCCCGCAGTCGCAAGGAGCCGCCGCCTCCGCCGCCAGATTCGGATCACGACGGCTACATCAACAGCGAGGACCAATGTCCGCAAGAGCAGGGTGTCGCCCCGCGTGGTTGCCCGGCCGACACCGATTCCGACGGCGTGCTCGACAAGGACGATTTCTGCCCGCGTGAAGCCGGTCCCGCGCCGAATGGCTGCCCGGATCCGGATCCGGATCATGATGGCGTGCCGCTACCGTGTGACCAGTGCCCGAAGGAAGTCGGCGTGAAGCCCACCGGTTGCCCGATCCGCGACACGGACGGCGACGGCATCTTCGACGACAAGGACAAGTGCGTCGACAAGCCGGAGACCAAGAACGGCTTCGAGGACGACGACGGCTGCCCGGACCAGATCCCCGACGCAGTCAAGAAGTTCTCGGGCGTGATCCAAGGCATCTCGTTCGACAAGAACAAGGCCACCATTCGCCCGCAATCGAAGGCAACCTTGGGCAACGCTGCGACGGTGATGAAGAACTTCCCGAGCATCAGCTTCGAGATCTCGGGGCACACCTCGAGCGAGGGTGACGCTGCGGTCAACCAGCGCCTGTCGCAAGAACGGGCGGACGCGGTGAAGCAGTGGTTGGTGGATAACGGTGTGTCGGCTGACCACATCAAGACTCGCGGCGCGGGCGCCGATGAACCGATCGCGGACAACAAGACCGCGGCCGGCCGTGAAAAGAATCGGCGCATCGAATTCAAGGTCTTGCAGTAGGCCTTTGCCGCCAAGCACACGCCCCCGCCCCATCGTCGGCTTATTGCTCGACGCGCTGTACAACGAGTACGCGAGCATGGTGGTGGGGGCATTCGATGCCGAGTGCGCTCGACGCGGCTTGGACTTGATCTGCTTCGCCGGCGGATCGCTCCAATCCGCTGCGGGCTACGAAAGACAGCGCAATCGCTGCTTCGATCTCGCGGGACCCGAGTCGGTTGATGGCTTGGTCGCGCTGAACTTGAACACCTCCGCCGCGGTGATGAAGGAGTTCCTCGACTCCTTCAATGGTGTGCCGGTCTGCTCGGTGGGCATCGAGGTTCCGGGTTATTCCGTGGTGCAAGCCGACAACGCGTCGGGCATGCGTGACGCGGTGTTGCATCTGATCACCGTGCACAACCGCCGGAGGATCGCGTTCTTGTGCGGTCCACCGGACTACCCCGAAGCCGAGGTTCGCTTCGAGGCCTACCGTGAAGCGCTCTCGCAGTTCGGTATTCCGTTCTTGCTCGAGCGCGTCGCAAACGGGAATTTCAACGAGAATCAGGGCTATCAGGCGATGCTCGAGTTGCTCGATCGCGGGATTGCGATCGACGCCGTGGTGGGCGCCAATGATCGCTCCGCGCTGGGGGCGATGCGGGCCCTGAAAGAGCGCGGCCTGCGCGTCCCAGACGACGTAGCGATCGTCGGCTTCGACGACAGCGAAGATGCGCGGAGTGCCTCGCCCAGTCTCGCCACGGTGCGCCAGCCGTATTGGGAAATCGCCGAGTGCGCGCTCGAGTTCATCGTCGAATCGCTGGCCGGCCAGCTCGCTTTTGGGAGTCGGCTCTTGGCGTCGCACTTCGTCAAGCGACGTTCCTGCGGTTGCCTGTCCGAAGGTGCCCCTTCGGAAGCGCAATACATGCTCGACGCCGATCCCTTGCCGTTCGACGAGGCATTTGCACGGCGGCGGCAGGAGCTGTCCGCGGAGCTCGCCCGCGCTGAGCGCGTCTCACGCGTGGTGGGTCCCGAAGGCTGGATCGAAAAGACGTTGGACGCGGTTCGCCAAGCGACGCTCGGCGCGCCGGATCACGAACTTTTGTTTTTGCTCGACGAAATGCTGGCCAGAACCGCAGCCGCGGAAGGCGACGTGGGTGCTTGGCAGCATGCGGTGTCGGTGATTCGGCGGCGCGTGTTGCCGTGCGTGATGAATGACCCGCGCCGCTGGATGCGCTTCGAAGACGTTTGGCAGCGCGTTCGCGTGATGATTGCCGATGCCGTCGAGCGCGAGCAGCGCGCGCTCCGCGGGCAGGCCGAGCGCGCCGCCGGCATCTTGACCGATACCAGCGAGTCGTTGATCACGTCTTTCGACGTCGAGTCATTACCGCGCGCGTTGGCGGATCGCTTACCGGCGCTCGACATTGGTTCGGCGTACGTGGCGCTGTACGAAGGGCAGGGGACACCCCCGGTCGAGTCACGCATGATCGTGGCCTACGAAGATCGGCGATTGGTCGATCTCTCCACGACCTCGCAGTACTTCGAGACGGCGCGGATCGTGCCGAGCAAGTTTCGCGGCGTGCGCCGAAAGTCGCTCGTGATCGAGCCGCTGTTCTTCGACGGACGACAACTCGGCTTTGCCGCGCTCGAGCTCGGGCCGAAGCGACGCGTGGTGTACGAGCTGCTGCGCGAGCTGATTAGCGCTGCGCTGCGTGGCGCGGAGCTGGTGCGCCGCGTGGCCGAAGAGGCCAGCAACCGCGAAAAGGCCGAAAAGGAGCGCCTCGAGCAAGAACTCGAGATCGCGACGCGCATTCAGACCTCGATTTTGCCGCGCGATCTGCGGGTCGAGAACTTGGAGATCGCGGCCACGATGGTGCCAGCCACCGAGGTGGGTGGCGACTATTACGACGTGCTTCCGGGCAGTGGCGGTTGTTGGCTCGCGATTGGTGACGTGGCAGGGCATGGGCTCAGGCCCGGTCTAGTGATGATGATGCTGCAGAGCATCGTGGCCGCGCTCGGGCGAGAGAACTTTTCTGCGGCTCCTCGCGAGATGGTGAACATCGTCAACGCCGTGCTTTACGACAACGTGCGCAATCGGCTGCGCCAAGACGAGCACGCCACCTTGACCTTGATTCACTACTTTGAAAATGGCGAGCTCGTGTTTGCTGGCGCCCATGAGGATCTCGTGATCCTGCGCGCCGCGACTGGTAGGTGCGAGCGCATCGAGACGCTCGGTACCTGGGTGGGCGCAACGCAAGACATTGCGGACGTAACCGAAGATCAGCGAGCGCGTCTCGAAGACGGCGATGTGCTCTTGCTATTCACCGACGGCGTGATCGAAGCGGCGAACGCGGCCGGCGAGCAATACGGTATCGAGCGGCTATGTGCCGAGCTCGAAGCCGCACGCGGCCGAACCGTGACCGAAATCCGAGATCGACTGCTCGGCGCGGTGCAAGACTTTCTGGCCGTGCAGAACGACGACATCGCGCTGCTCGTGGCTCGCCACACGCGACCGACCGTGTAATACCCCGGCCGTGGCCCCCGAAACCGAAGCCGAGCTGCTCGCGCGCGCCCGCGCGCTCTCCGGTTCGACGATCGCCGAGGTCGCCGCGCGTTTTTCGCTCAGTGCGCCGGCAGATCTGCGGCGGCACAAAGGCTTCGTCGGCGGCCTGATCGAGCGCGCTTTGGGGGCTACCGCCGGCTCGCGCGCCGCGCCGGACTTCGAGGTGCTCGGCATCGAGCTCAAGACCTTGCCCGTCGACTCCCGCGGCCGCGCGCTCGAATCGACCTTCGTGTGCACGATCCCGCTCACCGAAATCGGCGAGGTCGAGTGGCTTTCCTCGCGCGTGCGCCGGAAACTAAGCCGCGTGCTCTGGGTGCCCGTACAGGGCGAACGACAAATCGCCGTCCCCGAACGCCGGATCGGCGAGCCACTCCTGTGGTCCCTCGACGCCGCTTCCGAAGCCGCGCTGCGCTTCGATTGGGAAGAACTCGCCGGTATCATCGGCCGCGGTGACGTCGAGACCATCACCGGCCACATCGGCCGCTGCCTACAAATCCGCCCCAAAGCCCGCGACTCCCACGCGCGCCGCCGAGGCGTGGACGTAGATGGTGCCCGCTTCGCCGCTCTACCGCGTGGCTTCTACTTACGCGCGACGTTCACGAGCGAGATATTGCGCCAAAACTATGCGCTGTAGCGGCATTGAGGTTGACGCGCGGCGCCTTCGGCGCGCGGCGGGAGACTCCCGCTTTCGCACGCTCGGACGATGGCGCTTGGCCGCCCGCGCTGAAGCTGAGGGAAAGCAGGCGCCTGTTCGGTCAGCTCTTTGTAGGTCTCCATCTCATTGGCTGATCGTGATCTGGTCTTCCAAGACTTATCGCTCGTTTTGGTTCCGGGAATGCGGCTGTTGATGCTTCCCGCGCGCCCGGCGCGAGCGTGCGACGCCTTCGGCGTGCACCCGAGTTTGTGGGCAGCGTCGTGTTGCTCCGCTCATCGCGTTGCGCGCGGGAGTTGTTACTCAACCTCGTCCGGTAGCGGCGACACCCCTACATGCACGTGGTCGTGGTGGTCGGCGTTGTCGTCGGGCGTCAAATACTCGTGAAATAAACCGCTATTGTGAAAGCGCGACGCGATTGCGTTCACAACTGGAGCGTCCGCATCGAGCGCGGTACCGAGGCCCTTGTGGAAGTCGCGTTTGACTTCGTAGTGCACGCCGTTGCGGGTGAAGCCGTGCATGTCGATGGCGAGACCGTATGCGTGGAGGCTGACTCGGTGCTTGGCACTTAGGCGATACACGTAGGCGCCGGAAAAGCGCACATCGGTTACGCCGTAGGCGGTGAGTTCGGCTCCGACTAGTGCCAGCGCCAATGCTAGCCGACAATCGGTGATCAGTGGCCCGTTGCCGCCGGTGTAGTAACGCACACCGGCGATTGGTCCGTCGATGACGATGGGGGTGTGCACGCCCAGCTCGTGATCGAGTGTGCGAAAGTGAACGTTGCGCGCCGCGAGCCGCGCCAGGCAATCGACGCTGCCCGGCAATACCGAGCGCAACTCGTTGCGCGTTCGGGGCCGCGGCACGTCCCCGAGAGTTTTGGCGAACACCGATGTGGGTGTGCTGTGAGCGTTCTTGACGGGTTGCATGGACAACCCCTGCACCCGCGGCGTCTCGCGCGTTTGGACCCCAGCAGCGTTTTGAGTCACGGACGTGGGGGGCCAAGCGTAGCCGGCCGGGACGACCCAGCCGGCGCTGGCCGCATACGGTGACGCGGCTCGCGGGGCTTCCCGCGCGCAGCCGCCAAGCCCGAGGCTGAGGGCACTGAGCAGCAACAAAACGAGGGCCCGGGGGTTCACGCGCGAAATTGTGGCAGGGGGTTGGGGGCCGGGGCCAAGATTTGAGCGCGCCGAGGGGTCGAAAATCGGTGGGCGCTCAGAAAATGCTAGGTCTTTTAGGCATGCTTCCGGAGCTTGAGCCCTCTGAGCCGCGCTTTCGCGATCGCTTTCCTCGGCCGAGCTTCATGACATTGACCGTGGCGCTGGCGCTTCTGGTCACGCCCGGTGTTGGGCTGCTCGCGGCCGAAATGCGCGATCCCGCCGCGGAACGAGCGCGTTTGGTGCAGGAGGCGGATCTCACGCTGCGCGCGGATTTGATCAACCAGGGGCTAACGCCGGTCGAGGACAAAACGGCCGACGTGCTTGGCCTGAGCGCGCTTGGAATCGAGGTGTTCACACCCGAACGCCCGTTCCGCATGGAATCTGGCGGGGCCATGCTCACGGGGACGCCGGTATCGGCCCAAGACCGAGATCGCGTGCTCGTCACGTTGGCGAATGAGCTTGCACGCTATCCCGCAGATTTTCTCGCGCGCGCTCGGCTACGTCGCTTGGTGCTGTGCGCGAATTTTCGCGAAGGCAGCGAGTCGATCCCGTCTTTGCCGAATTATCACGGCGCGCTGTTGATAGACGTCGATGCAGAAGCGCCGTACCTGCGCCGGCTCTTGCATCACGAGATCTTCCACTTCGCTGACTACGCCGATGATGATCAGCTGTCGCACGACCCGGCGTGGCTCGCGCTCAATGACCGCTACTTCGTATACGGCTCGGGTGGGCGCTTCGCGCGCGAACCCGGCGCGGGCCGTTTTACCGCTGAAATCCCCGGTTTCGTCTCACGCTACGCGACCTCCGCCCTCGAAGAGGACAAAGCCGAGACCTTCGCCATGCGCATGTCCGCACCGCAGCAATTCGCGGAACTCACCGCGGCTGATCCGATCTTGCGCGCAAAATCCGCCGCGCTCGAGGTGCAGCTGCGCAAATTGAGCTCAGCGATGGATCCGCGATTCTTTGCGGCGATCGATCGGCGTTGACTCTCCGTCGCCGACTCAGACCTTTACGAGTGCACCTTTCGGATCGAGCCGAGCGAGATCTTCCAAATCACTGGTGAAGATCGGCCCTTGCGCGCTGCGTCCGACGATGACGACCGAAGCGTCGATCACGTCGCTGGTATCCGTCGCTGCGAGAAGCTCCCCGCATGCACGGGCCAACGCTCCGTCGAGTGGAACGACTTCGACTTCTGCACTGCGCGCGAAGCGCGCTAGCATCGCTTGACGTTTACCATCTCGCCAGGCCTGCCCCAGAGCGCCGACCGGAACATGAAACCGTCCGCCTTGTGCGACAACTTGGTCGAGCATGGCGATCATCCGCCGGTCCCCACGGTCGATTGCGATCAGAGCGCCGGCGTCGAGCGTCACTTCTGGCGGCTTCGCGACAGTGCGCGCTTTGCCCATGCGATTTCTCGTTTGTTGGGGGAGCCATGTTCGGATTTCAACTCGTCGATCAAGGCGCGCAACGATTCTCGTTGCTCTTTTTCTGCTAGTGCCCCAGCAATGTAGCCGGAGACAGAGCTTGCCTCTCCGCTTTTCACGGCGCGCTGGACCTTTGCCAACTGCTCGCGGGGCAAGGTAATGGCGATTTTCGCGGCTGTCATACCGCAATCATACTGCGCGTTTTGGTCGATGCAAAGCATCGCCTCAGGGCAGTACAGGAGAAGCGTGATTTCGACTCGCTGGCGTGGCTGCTGTTTCGGGAGTTCGTCGTTGCGGGTGGCCTTGCGGCGAACAACGGCGGCAAGCGCGCCCGTTCCAGCGGGCGCGCCCCAAAAATCAGCGGCTCAGCTCGGTGACGAGATTGGCGGCTTCGTCGCGATCGATTTCGAGGACTTGGGCGGTCTCCAGGATCAATTCGCGTTCGCTGGTGCGGATGATCCCGTCGGCGGCGGTGACTTGAATGGCGAGCGAGAGTGCGACGCGGCGCGAGCCTGGATCGGGCAAGCGGCTCTTCACGCTTTGCAGGCGCGCGGCGCGGCCTTCGCGCTCGAGCGCGTCGCTCGCTTCGGCGACGATTTGCGCGAGGCGGGCAGTGGCTAAGCGGCCCGTCGTGAGCGACTCCATCGATTTGAGAAAATGTGCGCGCTCCACCGTGCTGAACTCGCCGTCGGCCGATGCGGCCAGGTACATGGCCTCGATCAGCGCTTCCAGTTTCGATTCGCCCAACGCGTGCGCGTCATTGCCGCTCATGGCTCGGCACTATACCAAAAGCCCGAACCGGCGAGCGGATGTCGAGCAGCTTCTGTCAGGAATCACTGCCTCGGTCGGCTTCGTCGACCAAGAACGGTGAATGCGTGAATTGACGAATTACTTCGGTCGCATAACTGCCCGAAGGCAGGGAAAATTCGAGCTCGAGGCGCCCCACGCCGGCCCAGCGTAGTTCGAGATCGGTGATCGGAGCGATCAGGTCGCGGCGAGTTCCGGGGGCCAAGCGAGCGAGCTTTTCGCGCGCGTCGGGGTCCAGGCCGAGTTCTTCGAGTTGCGCCAGCTCCAACGCGGCGGCATCGCTGGAGGTTGGACGCGCTTTCGGTCCGAAGATCGGGCCAGTGAGGTGAATGTCGCCGCTGTGCAAGCGTGGTGTTTCGCGTGCCGTATCTTCGACTGAAAACATGGCGCCCGCGTTGTTCAAACGCACCACCTCGCCCATGATCAGCCGGTCGAGGCCGAGCGCTCGTCGCGCGGAAAAATAGCGATTGAATGCTTCGGCCTGGATCACGCTCGGGTAAAGCTTGCTCAAGAAACGCGGCACGCCGTGCAGCTTTGCGCCATCGCGCAGCCAGCTGAGCGCTTGCGACAAGCCCTCACCTCGGCGACCGAAGCGTTGGCCGCCGTAATAATTGAATAGGCCGCTCTTGCGCAGTCGTTCGGCGAGCGGCTGGGCTTTTTCGAGCGCCCCGAGATCGCTCGTGACGAGCGTGATGCGGAAACGGTTGCCGAGGAGGTGCCCAGTTCGGAGCTTGTTCGAGTGACGCGTGTGTTCGACCACGCTGAGGCCTTCGGGCAAATTCCACTCGCTCGGTGGGCGGGCTTTCGACGGCAGCGAGAGCCACTGGCGCGTGACGGCGTGCTTGTCTTTGAGCCCCGCGTAGCCCACGTCGCGCTCGTCCACGCCCGCGGCGCGCGTGACGGCGCGAACCATGGCCGGTGTGGTGAAGCCGCGCTTTTCGATGCGCGCGTACAGGTGTTCGCCTGCGCCGCTCTGAGGATAGAGCGGGATTTCGTCGACAACGAAGTCTTCGGGGGCGGGTCCGATCTGCGCGTCGATCGGCGGCGCATCGACGAACATGATCGGCGGCGTGTGTGGCGTGTGCTCCAGCGCGGGCGCGCTGTTTGGTTCGGTAGTCATTTGCGTGGTGTGGTGCCGATCAAATCGTCGAGCGCTTTGAACAAGCCGTCGCTCGCGCTCTCTTTGCCTTCGGCGAGGTCGAGGTCCTCGATGCCCAAGATCAAGAGCTCGGGATCGGAATGATCGGGATCGAGAGCGCCGGTCGTTCCCGGCGCTGGTGACGGCACGCTGTCGGCAGGGAGAGCGTGACGGTGACCGCCTTGGCACGTCAGGACCAAGGCCGCGATGTTGTCCGGCCCGCCTGCGGCGTTGGCCAGCGCGATCAAGCGCTCTGCGATTCGTAGTGGCGCGTCATCGCGTCCGAGCGCAACCGCGATTTCCGTCGCGGGAACCGGTCCGCTCAGGCCGTCACTGCACAAAAGGTAGCGATCGCCCTCCACGACCGCGTACGAGCGCACCGAAACGCGCACTTGTTCGTTCATGCCCAGCGCGCGCGTGACCACGTTCTTCGGTAAGCGCGCGAGCACTTCGTCGTCGAGCTCGGGGCGCTGTTCGATCACGTCCGTGAGCAGCGAATGGTCCTGCGTCAATAGTTCGAGGTGCCCGCCGCGGAGTCGATAGCAGCGACTGTCGCCCACGTGCGCCACGTGCATCAGCCCGGAGCGCGCCGAGAAACAAGTCGCGACCACGGTCGTGCCCATGCCGCGGTGCGCTTGCGAAGAGCGCGAGATCTCGACGATGTCCTTGTTCGCCTTGAGCACCGCGGCGGATAAGCGCCGCGCACCACTGGGAATGCCGAAGCGATTGAACTCGGGGCTTTGATGCGTGCTGCGGATGGTCGCGCCGAAGTAGTTCGCCATCGAGCGCGCGCACAGTGCGCTTGCCACTTCGCCAGCGTTGTGACCGCCGGCGCCATCGGCGACGAGGTACAGACTCAAGTCGTCGCGTACGAGTACGGCGTCTTCATTGTGCGTGCGCCGCTTGCCAACGTCGGTTGCGCCGCCTGCTTGGAGCACGAGCTGTGCCGTCATCTGCGAGCTCGAGATAGTGTCGCAGGATCGCGCACTTGCGGAAAGCTTGGGCCTTGGCGCTGCGCCATAAATCGCGGAAATTGCTGAAAATCCGGCCAGCCGCTCGAGTGCCTCGTCGGCGCGTGACGGAAATCGACTGCGTTTTCCTTGCGCCGGCCCCCGGTACACCCGAAAGTTGAAAAGTAGTGAGTAGTGATGCGGCGCGCGCGAAGGCCAAGACAGGGCTGGTGCTCTCCGGCGGCGGCATGCGCGGCGCCTACGAGGTGGGTGTAGTTGCCGGCATCATGGAGGTCCTGGATCCAGAGCCCGCAGCGGGCCCGGTGTTCCAGATCTTCGCCGGCACCTCGGTGGGCGCGATCAATGCCACGTACCTCGCGTCGAACGCGGCTCAGCCGGACCACGGCGTCGAGCGTTTGGCCGAGGTCTGGAATAGCCTGCGTCTAGAAGATCACGCGCGCGTGCGTCCGTTTGGTTTGGCGCGCTTGCCCGACGCGCTTTCGCGCTTCCGCGCGAAGCCCGGTGAGGCGCTGGGCAGTTCGCTGCTCGACTCGCGCGGCATCGAAGTCTTGGTTCGGCGCACGATCGATTGGACGAAGCTGCACGAAAACATCGATCAAGGCACGATCGACGCGGTGATGATCGCTGCGCTGCACGTGGTTTCTGGGCGCACCACGATGTTTACCGAGCGCTCGCCGAGCTGCCACATCGAGCCGACGCGCGACGAGCGGCGAGCGACCGCGTTCGAGCGCATCACCGCCGATCACGTGCTGGCTTCGGCCGCGATTCCACTGCTCTTTCCCACCCGCCGGATTGGTGAGCACTACTATTGCGATGGCGGTTTGCGCTTCAACACGCCGATCGCTCCAGCGATTCGCGCCGGCGCTGAGCGGCTGGTGATCGTGTCGGTTCGCCACGAGCGCTCGCAGCGCGAGCTCGCCGCAGTCGAGGCCGCAGACGCGGGTGGGGGCAGCGAGTTGAGCCCGGTGTTCCTCGTTGGAAAG
>Ga0164309_10000455_pt1 | contig 22517 bp, 25 predicted proteins | sample Whisoiple_247_MG_FD_109984 | JGI IMG/M metagenome (GOLD analysis project Ga0164309, IMG submission 109984) | Soil microbial communities amended with fresh organic matter from upstate New York, USA - Whitman soil sample_247_MG | ecosystem: Environmental > Terrestrial > Soil > Unclassified >...
GAGCCGGCCATCTGGAGGCCGAACTCGGCGCCCTTGTCGCCGGTCGGGCTGGTGTACAGCGCCAGGGCGACGGGCAGGGTGTACAGCGAGTCGCGCTGGGACACGATGAGCGGCCACAGGAAGCCGTTCCACGAGCCCATGAAGGTGAAGATCGCGAGCGTCGCCAGCGGCGCGCGGCACAGCGGCATGACGATCCGCGCGAAGATCCGGAACTCGCCGGCGCCGTCGATGCGCGCCGCGTCGAGCAGGGAGTCGGGGATCTCCAGCATGAACTGCCGCATGAGGAAGACGCCGAACGCGCCGACCATGCCGGGCAGGATCATGCCCCAGTAGGTGCCGACCATGTTGAGGTTCGCGACCAGCACGAACTGCGGGATCAGCGTGACGATGCCCGGCACGAACATGGTCCCCAGCACGACGGTGATGAGCACCTTCTTGCCCGGGAACTCCAGCTTGGCGAGCGCCCAGCCGACCATCGAGCAGAACAGCAGCGTGGTGGCGACCGAGACGACGGCCAGGAACACCGAGTTGACGAAGTACCGCGTCATGTCGAACTCGAAGAACCACGCGCGGAAGTTGTCGAGCGTCGGCGCCTGCGGCCACCAGGTGATGGGCCGGCGCATGATCTCGGCGTTGGTCTTGAACGCGCCGAGGATCATCCAGACGAACGGCAGCAGCGTCCCGGCGAGGCCGACCGACAGGACGGCGAGCAGGGCGATCCGGCCCGGCGTGGGGCGGCGGCGACGGCGCTGCCGCACGACGGGCGCGATCGGCACGGCGGTCGTCGCCGGCGCGAGGGGGGTCGAGGTGCTCATGGTCATGTCCTCTGCCGGAAGAACCGGAACTGGATGATGGCGAAGATGCTGATGATCGCGAACAGCACGTACGCGCCGGCCGCGCCCACGGAGTAGTTGCCCCACTGGAACTGGTTGAACACGTACAGCGCGATGGACGTCGTCGACTGCAGCGGACCGCCGTTGGTCATGACGAACGGCTCGTCGAAGAACTGCATGAAGCCGGTCGTGGTGAGGATCGCGTTGAGCAGGATCGTCGGCATCATCATCGGGATGGTGATGCGGAAGAACCGCTGGACCGTCGAGGCGCCGTCCATCATCGCCGCCTCCTTGACGTCGGAGGGGATGGCCTGCAGGCCCGCGAGGAAGATCACCATGCTCGAGCCGATGCTGCGCCACACGGCCATGAGCGTCAGGGCCGGCAGCGCGGTGCGGGTGTCGCCGAGCCAGTTCGGCCCGTCGATGCCGATGTCGGCGAGCAGCGAGTTGATGAGGCCGTTCGGCTGGTACATGATCCGCCACACCACCGCGACGGCGACGATCGTCGTCACCACGGGCGTGTAGTAGCCGACCCGGAAGAACGTCGCGGCGCGGCGGCCGAGCGCGTTCAGCATGACCGCGAGCACCAGGGCCGAGAACAGCGACAGCGGGACGCCGACGACCACGAAGCCGAGCGTGTTGCGCAGGGCCCGCAGGAACGTCGTGTCGGACAGCACCTCGGCGAAGTTCCCGAGCCCGACGAAGTCGACGGCGAACGGCGTGCGGATGTCGTTGACCCGCAGGTCGGTGAAGGCCATCCCGAACGAGCTGAGCAGCGGGACGAGCCCGAACACGCCGAACGACAGGACGAACGGCGCGGCGAACAGCCAGGCGACGACGGCGGTCCGGCGGCGCCGGGCGGCCAGGGACACGGACTTCCCCGGCCGCCGCGACGTCGCGGGCGGCGTGCGCCGCTCGATGGTGGTGCTGGTCACCAGCCGAAGCCGATCTGGTCGGCCTGGTCCTGGATGGCCTTCGCGGCCTCCTCCGACGTGACCTCGCCGTGCGCGACGCGCTCGGCGTAGATGCCGATCTGCTCGGCGATCTGCGACCACGAGGGGTAGCTCGGGGTCTCGACGGTGTTCGGCATCTGCTCCTTGAGCACCGACATCACCGGGCTGTCGTCGATCGGCGCGTAATCGGCCGACTCGACGCGGGACGGGAACGAGCCCGCGAGGTCGAACAGCGTCTTCTGCTGCGCGTCCTCGAGCAGCCACTGCAGGAACAGCCAGGAGGAGTCCTGGTTGTCGGACGACGCGAACACGCCGAGGTTGCCGCCGCCGATGTACGAGTCGTTGTTCGCGGAGCCCGCCGGCAGCGGGACGTAGCCGATCGAGTCCTCGGTGAAGCCCTCGGGCGCGGCGCCGGTGTCGATCAGGTCCTGGTACGTGCCGACCATCCACGGGCCCGAGATCAGCAGCGGGGAGCCGCCGTTCTCGAACGTGGCCTCGGTCTCGGAGAGCGGCGCCTCGCCGCGGTCGAAGAAGCCCTTGTAGAAGTCGAGCGCCTCGACGAACTCGGGGGTGTCGAACGTCCAGGAGTCGCCGTCGCTGACCGCGCCGCCGGCCTGCGACACGAACGGCACGATGACCTGCGCCGGGTTCTCGATCGGGCGGGGGAGGCTCAGCCCGAACTCGCCGCCGGGGCGGGCGGCGAGCGCGCCGCTGAGCTCCTCGAGCTCGTCCCAGGTGGCCGGGGCGTCGTAGCCGAGCTCGGCCGCCAGGTCCGCGCGGTAGAACAGGAACCGGGTCTCGACGTACCAGGGCACCGAGTACTGCGCGTCCTCGCCGGTCACCGAGGCGACTGCGGCGGGGTAGAAGTCGTCCTCGTCGTACACGCCCTCGGGGACCGGCGCGAGGCCGCCCATGGCGATGACCGAGGCGGTCTGGTCGGCGCCGGTCATCACGATGTCCGGGCCCGTGCCCGAGGCCACCGCCGTCTGGTTCATCGTGATGATCTCGCCCCAGGGCACCTCGGTGACCTTGATCGAGGCCTCCGGGTTGTCCTCGGTGAACTGCTCGCCGAGGGTGCGCAGCGCGTCGCCGTTGCCGGCCGCGGCCCAGATCTCGATCTCCCCGGTGGCCTCCTCGGCGACCGAGCCGGCCTCGGCGGAGCCGCCACCGGCGTCGTCCGACCGGCCGCAGGCCGCGACCGGCGCGAGCGCCAGGGTGGTGACGGTGGCGGCGACGAGGGCGCGCCGCACGGTACGTCGGGTCATGTGTTCCTCCTTGAACGGGCGTCTGCGCCCGCGCCACGGCGCGCGGGTCGGCCTGCGCCAGCGCTGGCTCGAATGCGTGTAATGCGCATTACAAGAACCGGAATCTAAGCGTGTAGACTGGCGCTGTCAACCCGGTCCTGGGCGCGGCTCACCCGCTCGCCGCCACTCGCCGTCGAGGAGTTCCCGCGTGGCCCGCCGACCCACCGTGTACGACGTCGCCGAGCGCGCCGGGGTGTCCATCACGACCGTCTCGTTCGCGTTCCGGCAGCCCGGGCGCGTCGCCGACGGCACCCGCCGGGCGGTCATGGACGCCGCCCGCGAGCTCGGCTACGTCCCGTCCGCCAGCGCCCGCGGCCTCGCCCACGGGGCCACCGGGGCGTTCGGCCTGTACTCGTTCGACATGATGCTGGCCGACGCCGACGGGGCCGCCGCGCCGGTGCCGCTCGAGGCCGCGGCGGTCCCCGAGGGCGACCCGCGGGTGTTCCCGCTCTACGTCGACGAGGTCGAGCGCGGCTTCGCGCTGGAGTGCCGGGAGAACGGGCGCGCCCTGCTGCTGGCCTCCGGCGCGCCCAGCGGCGCCGCGATGTACGACATCGCCGGGCGGGTGGACGGGCTCGCGATCTTCCCGGGCACCCACAGCCTGGACGCGGTGCACGCCATCGCGCAGTCGGTCCCGCTGGTCGCGTTCAACACGCCCGGCACGGACGCGTCGTTCAGCCACGTCGCGGTCGACAACCGCGCGGCGATGACCGGCCTGGTCGAGCACCTGGTGCGCGTGCACGGCGTGCGCGACCTGGCGTTCGTCGGCGAGGGGTCGATGTACGACTTCGCCGAGCGGCTCGCCGGGTTCCGGGACGCGGTCGCGGCGCTGCTGCCGGACCGTCCCGCCCCCGGCCCCGGGCACGAGGGGCTGGCGTCCACCGAGTGGCTCGCCGCGCTCACCGACCTGGCCGCCGCCGACCGGCTCCCGGAGGCGCTGGTCTGCCAGAGCGACCAGGCGGCGCTCGTGGTGCTCGACGTGCTCGCGGAGCACGGCGTCGACGTGCCGGGGCGGGTCCGGGTGACGGGGTTCGACGGCATCCTCGCCGGCCGGCTCACGACACCCGCGCTCACGACGGTGCGGCAGCCGTTCGAGCACATGGGGCGCACCGCCGTGCAGCTGCTGCAGGAGCGGGTCGCGGACCCCGGCGCCGCGTCGCAGTTCCGGACGCTGCCGACCCGGCTGATCCCGCGCGCCAGCTGCGGCTGCGCGGGCGGGGCGCCCGCCGCGGGCTGAGCGTCAGGTGCGCGGCGCCCGCAGCGCGCGGTCCAGCAGCTCCTCGAACGCCCCCGCGACCTCGCGCGCGCCTGCGCCCGGCCACGCGTGCACCGGCTGCGCCGCGCCCTGCGCCTGCTGCAGCGCCGCGCGCTCGGGCACGAAGGGCGTGAGCACCAGGGGGCCGTACAGCCCGCGCAGCTCGTCGAGCCGGAACGCCTGCTCGACCGACCGCGCCTTGACCCGGTTCACGACCACGCCCAGCGGCTGGAGCTGGCCCGCGGGACCGCGGCGGAGGTCGTCGATGGTCCTCATCGCGCGCCCGACCGCCGTGACCGAGAACAGCCCGGGCTCGGTCACGACGACCGCGCGGTCGCAGGCCGTCAGGCCGGTGCGGGTCAGGCCGCCGAGCGACGGCGGGCAGTCGACCAGAACCAGGTCGTAGTCGTGCACCCAGGCCAGGGCGAACCGCAGCCGGTCGACGTCCGCGTCCGCGCCGTCGTAGGCGTCGTGCCGCGAGGACGCGGCCGAGCCGACCAGCACGTCCAGGCCGGCCTCGGCCCAGGCGCTGGGCGCCGTGGCGGCGGCGATCGTCTCCGCGGTGGGGGAGTCGAGCACCCCGGCGACGTCGGCCTCGGCGGCGCCGGTCGCCAGCGCGAGCGTGCTGTCGCCCTGCGGGTCGAGGTCCACCACCAGCGTGCGCAGCCCGCGCTCCAGCGCGGCGGACGCCAGCCCGAGCGTCACCGAAGTCTTCCCCACGCCGCCCTTGAGCGAGCACACTCCCAGCACCAGCACGGGCACACGGTAACGGGCCGTCACCGGTTCGCGGAATCACGTCCGCCCCGCGGGGGCGCCCGGCTCGACGCCGCGCCCACCTGGGGTGATGCTGGCCCCATGACCGACAGCACCCCCGCCCGCGCCACCGAGATCACCCACTGGGGCCACGCCTGCGTCCGCCTGGAGCGCGACGGCCGGCGCCTGGTGCTCGACCCGGGCTCGTTCAGCGACCTGTCCGTCCTCGACGACGCCGACGCGGTCCTCGTCACCCACGACCACGTCGACCACGTGGACGTCGCGCGCCTCGCCGCCGCTCTGGGGGCGCGACCGGGCCTGCTCGTGCGGGCGCCCGCGGGCGTGGTCGCGCAGCTCACCGAGGCCGGCGCGCCCGCGGACCGGGTGCACGCCGCGGCCGACGGGGACGCGTTCGACGCCGCCGGGTTCGCCGTCCGCGCCGTCGGCGAGTGGCACGCCGTGATCCACCCGGACGTGCCCCGCGCGCACAACGTCGCGTACCTCGTCGACGGTGCGCTGCTGCACCCGGGCGACTCGTTCACGCCGCCGCCCGCCGGGACCGCGGTCGACCTGCTGCTGGTGCCGGTCGCCGGGCCGTGGCTCAAGCTCGCCGAGTCGATCGACTACGTCCGGGCCGTGCGGCCGCGGGTGGCCGCGCCGATCCACGACGCGATCCTGTCCGACCCGGGCCGCGCGCTGGCCGACCGCCTGGTCGGCGGCATGGGCGGCGCGGGGGAGTACGTGCGCATCGCCGCGGGCGCCCCGTACACCTGGACCCCGGGCGCCTGACCGGCGTCCGACCGGCGTCCGGGTCAGGCCGGCGGGGCGGTCGAGCCGCGGCGGACCAGGGACGTCGGCAGCCGCACGTGCGGGTCCGGCGCCTCGCCGCCGTCGAGCAGCGCGGTGAGCAGCGCGATCGCGGCCGCGCCCATGCGCTGGATCGGCTGGTGCACCGTCGTGAGCGGCGGGTCCGTCTGCGCGGACTCCGGGATGTCGTCGAACCCGATGACCGACAGGTCGCGCGGCACGGCCAGCCCGAGCTCGCGCGCGACCTCGATCGTCGCGATCGCCGAGAGGTCGTTGGCCGCGAACACCGCGGTCGGGCGGTCCGGGAGGCTGAGCAGCTCGCGCGCCGGCTCCCGCGTCGGCTCCTTGCGGTAGTCGCCCTCGCGGACCAGCACCTCGTCGACGGCCACCCCCGCGGCGGCCATCGCCCGCCGGAACCCCTGCTCGCGCAGGCGGGACGACTCCAGGTCGGGGCGGCCGCCGACGAACGCGATCCGCCGGTGCCCGAGGCCCAGCAGGTGCTCCGTCCCGAGCACCGCGCCGGCGAGGTTGTCCGAGTCGACGGTCGGCAGGCCGGTCGGGCCGGTGTGCGGGTCGATCGCGACGACCGGCACCCCGGCGTCGGCCTCCACCACGGTCGGGGTGACCAGCACGGCCCCGTCGATCAGGGTGCCGCTGAGCCGCGACAGGTAGCGCCGCTCCCAGCCGGCCCCGCGCCCGTGCAGGCCGCCGGTGTAGGCGAGCAGCTCGTAGCCGGAGTCGGAGTCCGCGAGCGCCGCCGCCGCGCCCTTGAGGATCTCGGCGGAGAACGGCTCGAACTCCGCGACCAGGATCCCGAGCACGTGCGTGCGGTGCGACCGGAGGCTGCGCGCGACCAGGCTCGACTCGTACCCGAGCCGGTCGATGACCTCCATGACCCGGGTCGAGGTCGCCTGCGCCACCCCGTACCGGCCGTTGATGACCTTCGACACCGTCGCGACGGAGACGCCCGCGTCCCGCGCCACGTCGGTGATGGTCACTCGCTGCCCCATGCCGGGGATCGTAGCCGCGCGCGGGGCCCGGCCAGGCGCGATCCGCGCCGCCGCCGGTGCGCCGGGGTCAGCGGCGGCGGTCGGCGCCGGTCGCGACGTGCGCCGCGGGGTCCATCGCGAGCCGCAGCGCGACGTCGAGCGGGAGGCGCGTGCGGACCCGGCTGCGCCGCGCGAGGATCGCGGCGCGCTGCCGGGCGCGGGCGTCGTCGAGGCGGTGCGGTCGGTCCTGGGCCATGCCCCCACTGTGCCCCGGCGCGCTGGCCTGCGGCATCGGCCCCGGGGTGGAGATCCGCGTACGCCGGTCGGTGGACCCGGGTCCCGGTCCCGGCGCCCACGGCGCGCCCGGTCGCGGCCCTGGTCGGCGCCCCGTACCGTCCCCGGCAGACGGACACCGGGAAGGGGTGGGGCGGGCACATGTGGTTCCGACGACGGAGGACGACGGCGCCGAGCGGCGGGGACGCCGTGCGCGCGGCGGAGGTCGCCCGCGACGACGCCGGACGCGGACCGGGCGCCGGCGCGCTGTGGGCGGACGGCTTCGGCCGGATCGGCACCCGCTCCGTGCAGGTCCTGGCGCTCCTGGCCCTGGTCACCGTCGCGGTGTTCGCGATCACCCGGCTGACGCTCGTCGTGGTGCCGGTGCTCATCGCGCTCGTGCTCGCCTCCGCGATCCACCCGCTGGTGTCCTGGCTCCGCCGGCACCGGCTGCCGTCGATCGCCGCCACCTGGATCGCGCTGGTGCTGATCGTCGGCGTGCTCGGCGGCGTCATCACCGCGGTCGTCTACTCGGTGATCCACCAGTGGGACGACCTCGCGGACCAGGCGGTCGCCGGCTTCGGGGAGCTGCAGGACTCGCTGACCGGGCTGCCGATCCAGATCACCGACGACCAGATCGCCGACGCGCGCACCGCGGTGACCGACTTCCTCACGTCGAGCAGCTTCGGCGCGGGCGCCATCGCCGGCGTGTCGGCGACGGCGAACTTCCTCACCGGGTTCGTGCTCATGGTCGTGGTGCTGTTCTTCTTCCTCAAGGACGGCCCGACCATCTGGGAGTTCCTGCTCCGCCCCTTCGAGGGCGAGCGCTACCGCCGCGGGAAGCGCGTCGGCGGGCGCGTCGTGTCGACGATGGGCGGCTACGTGCGCGGCACGGCGATCGTCGCCGCCGTCGACGCGATCGGCATCGGCGTCGGCCTGGTGATCATGGGCGTCCCGCTCGCGATCCCGCTGTCGGTGCTCGTGTTCCTGCTGGCGTTCATCCCGCTCGTGGGCGCGACCCTGGCCGGCGCGCTGGCGGCGCTCGTCACGCTGGTGGCGCTCGGGCCGGTCGAGGCGCTGATCGTGGTCGGCATCGTGATCCTCGTGAACCAGCTGGAGGGCAACTTCCTGCAGCCGGTCGTCATGGCCCGGTCGCTGGCGCTGCACCCGCTGGTCATCCTGGTCGCCCTGACCATCGGCACCGTGCTCGCGGGCATCACCGGCGCCGTGCTCGCCGTGCCGATCGCCGCGTCCATCTGGGGCGCGATCCAGGTGTGGAACGGCCCGCAGGAGCCGGCGCGCCCCGCGCAGCAGAAGCGCCGCGAGGTCACGGAGGGGCGCTGAGGCGGCGGGGCCCCGGGTCAGCCCGGGGTGCGCCAGACCGAGACGTGCGACGTGCTCTCCGCGGTGAACGGGGCCTCCGCGAAGTCCGCCCACCGCTCGGTGCGGCGCAGGCCCGCGATCCGGGCCATCAGGTCCAGCTCCGCCGGCCAGACGTACCGGTGCGGCGACCGCCCGGTGGTCACCGACCCGTCGGGCTCCACCGTGTAGTGGTGCGACACCAGCCGCTGCTCGGCCACGTCGTACCGGTCGAACCCGAGGTGCGCGTCGCTGACGTCGAACGGCAGCGCCGCCTCGCCCGGGGGGAGCCGGCGCAGCTGCGGCACGAACACCTCGCACACGAACGCCCCGCCGGGCTCCAGGTGCCGGGCGGCGTTCTCGAAGCACGCGACCTGGGCGTCCTGGGTCATCAGGTTCGTGATCCCGTTGAACACCAGGTACACGAGCCGGAACCGCCCTGGCGCCGTCGCCGTCGTCATGTCGCCGATCGTCACGGGCACCCGGTTCGCCCCGGGCTTGGCGGCGAGCCGGGCGGCCATCGGCTCGGACAGCTCGATGCCGGCGACCGGCACCCCGCGGTCGGCCAGCGCCAGCGCGACGCGCCCGGTGCCGACCGCGAGCTCGAGCGCACGCCCGCCGTCGGCGCGCGCCGCCAGGAAGTCCACCGTCGGCCCCAGCACGTCGGGGGCGAACATCGCGGCGCTCGACTCGTCGTAGCGCGCGGCGACCTGCTCGGTCCAGATGTCCTCGTCCGTCACGCCGTCGAGGCTCCCACCGCGGCGACGTGCCGGGCCAGGGAATAGCGGTCGGGCGCGCGGCCGTGTTGAGTAGGACGCGTCACCGACGACGACGCCGGGAGGAGCCCCGCATGGACGTGCACCAGCTCGCGCAGGAGCAGATCGACCTCGCCCACCAGGACCCGCACGGCCGGAGCGCCCAGATCGTGGTGCACGACGGACCGCTCCGGCAGACCGTCATCGCGCTGCGCACCGGCACCCGGCTCGCCGAGCACAACTCGCCGCCCGCGGGCAGCATCCTCGTGCTCCGCGGCACCGTCGCGGTGTCCAGCGCCGAGCGCGTCGACACGCTGCCGACCGGGTTCCTCGCGACGCTCACGCACGACCGGCACGGCGTCGAGGCGCTCAGCGACGCGGCGATCCTGCTCACCACCGTCACGGGGACGGGGGAGCCCTCGCACGGCTGACGCACGCGGTGCGCGGTCACCGGCGGAATACCGTCGCGCGACCCCGCCGCCCGTCCGTAGCGTGGCGGGCGTGCCCGACCCGATCTTCGCCGACCCGCGCCTCGCCCCGCTCTACGACGTCTTCGACGACGACCGCTCGGACCTCGACCTGTACCGTGCGGTCGCGCGCGAGATCGGCGCGCGCCGGGTGCTCGACGTCGGCTGCGGCACGGGCACGCTCGCCCTGCTGCTCGCGGGCGACGGCCTGGAGGTCGTCGGCGTCGACCCGGCCGGGGCGTCGCTCGACGTCGCGCGCGCCAAGCCCGGTGCCGACCGCGTGACCTGGCTGCACGGCGACGCCACGACGCTGCCACCGCTGGCCGTCGACCTCGCCACGATGACCGGGAACGTCGCCCAGGTGTTCCTGGTCGACGACGACTGGTCCGCCACCCTGCGCGGCATCCGCGACGCGCTCGTCCCGGGCGGCCACCTGGTCCTGGAGACCCGCCGGCCGGAGGCCCGCGCGTGGGAGACCTGGGCCGCGGACGACGGCGCCGGGCCGCGGGACGTGCCCGGCGTCGGGCGGGTCGTGGAGGAGTTCGCCGTGACCGAGGTCGCGTTGCCGCTCGTCTCGTTCCGGTCTGTGTTCCGGTTCCCCGACGGTCGCGAGGTGGCGTCGTCGTCGACGCTGCGGTTCCGGTCGCTGGACGAGGTGCGCGCGTCGTTGTCGGCGGCGGGCCTCGAGGTCGTCGACGTGCGGGACGCGCCCGACCGGCCGGGGCTGGAGCACGTCGTCCTGGCCTGGCGACCGGCCGGCTGAGGGATCCCGTCGCGCCCGGTGTCGATCCGCGGGTTCCCCGTTCGACTCCCGGGTGAGAGGGTCCGGACGAGGACCCGGCACCAGGGAGGCACGACCGTGAAGTACATGCTGATCATGCGCTCGTCGGGGGAGGCGGCGCCCGCCGGCGACGCGACCTCGTACGAGGACTCGATCGAGACGATGAGCCGGTACAACGAGGAGCTGGTCGCGGCCGGCGTGCTCGTCGCGATGGAGGGGCTGTCCGACGACCCGACCGAGAGCGTCGTGGTCGACTACGCGCAGACCCCGCCGGTCGCCACGGACGGCCCGTACGGCGAGGCGAAGGAGCTGTTCGGCGGCTACTGGATCCTCGACGTCGGTTCCCAGGCCGAGGCGGTCGAGTGGGCGAAGCGCGCCCCGCTGTCGTGGCCGGGGGTGAAGGTCGAGGTCCGGCGGATCGCGAGCATCGACGAGTTCCCCCAGGACAACCCGTGGATCCAGCGGGAGCGGGCGTGGCGCGAGGCGACGGGCCAGCTCTGAGCCCGCACCCGTCGGGCGGGGGCCGCGCCGCGGTCGAGGCGGTCTGGCGGACGAGCGCCGCCCGGATCGTCGCGACCCTGGCGCGGTCCACCGGCGACGTCGCCCTCGCCGAGGACGTGGCGCAGGAGGCGCTCGCCGAGGCCCTGGTCGCCTGGCCTCGGGACGGCGTCCCGGCGAACCCGGCGGGCTGGCTGGTGACGGCGGGGCGGCGGCGCGCCGTCGACGCGTTCCGGCGGCGGGCGACGCTCGACGACCGGTACGCGGCGCTCGCGCGCCAGGCGGGGGCGGGTGGCGGCCCGGAGCCGGACGCCGACCTGCTGCACGACCCGGACGCGGTCGGCGACGACGTCCTCGCCCTCATGCTCGTCGCCTGCCACCCGGTGCTGTCCCGCGAGGCGCAGGTGGCGCTGACCCTGCGGGTCGTCGGCGGGCTCACCAGCGAGGAGATCGCGCGGGCGTTCCTGGTCCCGACCACGACCGTGCAGGCCCGGATCACCCGCGCCAAGAAGACGCTCAGCGCCGCCCGGGTGCCGTTCGCCGTGCCGTCGGGCGCGGAGCGGCGCGACCGCCTGGCGTCGGTGCTCGCCGTGGTGTACCTCGTGTTCACCGAGGGGTCGACGGCCACCTCCGGGGACGACCTGCTGCGGCCCGACCTCGCGCGGGAGGGCGTCCGGCTGGCCCGGGTGCTCGCCCACCTCGCCCCGGACGAGCCGGAGGTGCTGGGCCTGCTCGCGCTCCTGGAGCTCACCGCCGCGCGGTTCCCCGCGCGCGTCGCCGACGACGGGTCGGCGGTGCTCCTCGAGGACCAGGACCGTGGCCGGTGGGACCGGGCGGCGATCCGCCGGGGGCGCGCCGCGCTGGCGGCGGCGGCGCGGGCGGGGAACGGGCTGGGCGCGTACGGGCTGCAGGCGGCGATCGCCGAGTGCCACGCCGTCGCGCCGTCGGTCGCGGCGACCGACTGGGAGCGCGTCGTGCTGCTGTACGACGCGCTCGGCCGGCTCGCGCCCTCGCCGGTCGTGGACCTGAACCGGGCCGTGGCCGTCGCGATGGCCCACGGACCGGCGGCGGGTCTGGTCGTCGTCGACCGGCTCGCCGCCACGGGCGCGCTCGCGGGGTCCCACCTGCTGCCGTCGGTGCGGGGCGAGCTGCTGCGGCGGCTCGGCCGCGACGCCGAGGCGCGGGACGACCTCGCTCGCGCGGCCGCGCTGTGCCCGAACCCGCGGGAGCGACGGGTGCTGCAGGGCAAGATCGCGACGCTGCCGGGTGGGTGAGCCCCGGGCGCCGACCCTGTACACGGGCGTCGCCGCGCTGGCAGGCTCGGAGCCGAGACCACCCGACCCGGACGGGGGAGCGATGTCCGACCACGACCCGACCGACACGAGGACGCTCGGCGAGCGGCCCGGCACGGACGACGCCCCGCTCGCCCCGGCGTTCCGCGACGGGCCGTCCCGCACGCCCCGGTCGGCGGGGGCGCTCGTGGCCGAGGCGGTCCCGTTCCTCCTGCTCGCCGCCGTGGTCGTGCTCGTGGTGGCCGGCCGGTGACGGGCCGGGAGCGGGTGCTCGGCATCGGGGGCTACTTCCTGCGGGCGCGGGACCCCGAGGCCCTGACCGCCTGGTACCGGGACCTGCTCGGGATCGACGACGACGCCCATGGCCTCTGGCACCAGGAGGCCGGCCCCACCGTGTTCGCGGCGTTCGACCCGGACACCGACTACTTCGGGTCGCCGCAGCAGACGACGATGCTCAACTTCCGGGTCCGCGACCTCGACGCGATGCTCGGGCAGCTCCGGGAGCGGGGCGCTGACGTGGCCGCGGAGACGCAGGACATGGAGGGGGTCGGGCGGTTCGGCTGGGTCACCGACCCGGAGGGCAACCGCGTCGAGCTGTGGCAGCCGGCGTGACGTCGCCCGCGCTCACCCGCTGACGCGCACCTCCGCCTGCGCGCCGCGCACGAGCAGGAGGAGCTCGGCGTCGTCCAGCCCCTCCGACCGGGCGCGCGCGACCAGCGCCCGCACGTCGGTCAGCAGGTCCGGGCCGCCGGCGCCGTCCGCGCCGTCAGCGTGCGGGTCGGGGCCCGAGCGCGACCGCGTCCCACGCCCGGCGGACTCCGCGACCACGGTGCCGGTCCGCCGGCGGGAGTGCACCACCCCGGCGGCCTCCAGCTCCCGGTATGCCCGCTGCGCCGTCCCGACCGCGACACCCAGGTCCCGCGCGAGGTCGCGCGACGCCGGCAGCCGCTCCCCGGGGCTGAGCGCGCCGACGGCGACGAGCGCGGCGAGCTGGGCGCGGATCTGCTCGTAGACCGGGGTCGCGGCCGTCAGGTCGACGCGGAGCTCGGTCACGCGACCACCCCGTCGGGCGAGGCGGGGCGTACGGCCGGGCGGCGCCTCCGCGGCCCCGGGACCGCCGTGCCGGCGACGACCATCGAGCCCAGCAGGGCGGTCGCGCCGACGAGCCCTGACAGCGCGGTACCGAGGAGGTGGTCGGTGCTGCGGAGCGCGAGGGCGGCGAACAGCATCGTCAGGCCGACGCCCGCCCCCGTCCAGAGCTGCGCGCCGGCGAGCAGCCGGGCGGCGGCGAGCCGGCGGACGCCGTCGTCGTGCTCGCGGGTGACGAGCGGGAGCGGACGGCGTCGGGTCACGACGCGCAGCGAGAGCAGGGCCGCGACCGCCACGGCGGCGAGTCCCAGGGCGATCGGCCCGCCGTAGTACCAGCCCGGGTAGGGGCCGGCCGACGCCCAGCCGACGACGTCGCCCCCGGCCACCACGGCGCGCGCGACCCGCTGCCCGTCCGGCGTCGCGGTGGCGCCGTACAGCAGGACCGCGAGCAGCCCGGTGGCGATGGTGGCCGCCAGGACCACCAGCCGCCACCCTCCCGTGCTCAGCACCGTGCGCCGGGTGAGCGGCGCGGTGCGCACGTCCCCGCGGGGACGGGGCCACGTCCGCTCGCCGACGGCCCGGACCAGGCAGAGCACCACGGCCCCGACGTACGGGGCGGTGGCGGCGCCGAGGGCGTACCCGGCGGTCCGGATGCCGCCCGCGGGGGAGAGCGGCAGGGACGGCAGCATGAGGAAGCCGACGGTCGCACCCGCCCCCGCGAGCGTCGCGACGGCCGAGACCAGCGCCTCGTGCCGGCGCGCGGCGCGGGCGACGGCCGGCGCGAGGGGCTCGGGGGCGCCGCGCAGCGAGGCCACCACGTGCACGACCAGCACCACCACGCCGGCGAGCAGGACGAGCGGGACGAGCAGCACGAGCAGGGCCACGGGGTCCTCCAATGAGTCATTGATGTGATGCATTGAAGCAGTGCCGGTTCGAGGCTGTCCAGGGCGCGCTGGCGCCCGGATCGCCGGGTGAACCACGGCTCGCACGGGGTGAAACCGCTGGTGCGGGCGGCGGCGGGCGCCGCGCGGCCCTGGCCGCCCCGTACCGTCGACCTCCCGGGCCGGCCGCCGCCGCCCCGCCGGTCCGTGTGCTGCGAGAGGAGGACCGTCATCGACGCCGAGCCGACGGCCCCTCCGGTCGACGACCCCCGCTGGCAGGACGCCCTCGGTCGCGCCCTCGACGACCCGGCCGCGCACGTGCTGCACGCGCAGCCGATCGTCGAGCTCACCACCGGCTTCGTCGCGGGCTACGAGCTGCTGTCCCGGTTCGACGGCCCGTGGCGCGCGACCCCGGACGTGTGGTTCGCCGCCGCCCAGCGCTGGGGCGCGAACCCGCGGCTCCAGGCCCGCGTGCTGGGCAAGGCCGTCGCGGCCCGCGCCGACCTGCCGCCGAACGCGTTCCTCACCGTCAACGTGGACCCGCACCTGCTGGCCGACGACGACGTCGCGTCCGTGCTGCTGGAGCAGGGCGACCTGTCCCGGGTCGTCCTGGAGCTCACCGAGCACACCCGGGTCGACGAGGGCGGCCGCGCGCTGGCGGTCCTCGACCGCGTCCGGTCCGCGGGTGCGCTCGTCGCGATGGACGACGCCGGCACCGGGTACGCGGGCCTCGAGCTGCTGCTCGCGCTGCGGCCGGACATCGTCAAGCTCGACCGGGCCCTCATCACGGGCATCGACGCGGACCCGGTGAAGCGGGCGCTCGTCGAGGTGTTCGGCGACCTCGTCGGCCGGATGGACGGGTGGATCCTCGCGGAGGGCGTCGAGACGCGCGGGGAGCTGGACGCGCTGATCGGGCTCGGCGTGCCCCTCGGGCAGGGGTGGGCGCTCGGCCGCCCGCAGGCCCGGATGCTCACGGCCCTGCCCGCCGAGGACGCGGCGCACATCCGGGCGACCGCCTCGCGGGTGTCCCTCACCGGCAACGTCGCGAGCCTCGTCCGCCCGGCGCACGCCGGGCGGGACCGCGCGACGGCGGAGGTGCTGCTCGCGGACAACGGGCAGGTCGCCGAGGTCCGCGACGGCTCCGGTCGCTGGGTGCCCGCGATGACCGTCGCCCCGAGCGCGTCGCTCGCCGAGGTGGCGCGCCGCGCCATGCTCCGGCCCGAGCCGCGCCGCTGGGACCCGCTGGTGTGCACCGACGCGAACGGGTCGGTCGTCGGGACCGTCGCCCTCGACACGCTGCTGCTCGCGCTCTGCGACTCATCCGGCACCTGAACGGCGCCGATAGACGAGGGACCCCGCCGGGGCCCGAGATCCAGGAAGAGGACACCACCATGAAGGCATTCCGCTGCGGCGACGTCGTCCCGGGCTGCGCCCGCGCGTTCACCGGCACCGAGGACGAGATCCTCGCCCAGGTGGCCCAGCACGCGCAGCACGACCACGGCCTCACCGAGATCCCGGCCGAGCTCGTGGTGCAGGTCCGCGGGGCGATGGTCCCGGCCTGACGGCGCGCGTCCGCCCGGGCGTCACCGCGGGCCGGGGCGGCGCGCGTCCGACGTGCGGCGGTGGCGCTCGTAGACCACGCGCGACCCGAACGTGCGGGTGTCCACGAGCTCCAGGTCGAGCGGCTCCGCGACGGGCGGCAGGAACGGCGTGCCGCCCCCGACGACGACCGGGTTCCGGAACGCCCGCACCTCGTCGAGCAGGCCGAGCGCGATCGCCTGCGCCGCGAGGTCGGCGCCGCCGACCGACACGTCCCGGTCCGTGCTCGCGAGCGCCGCGGCGACCTCCTCGGCCACCGAGCCCGTCGCGAGCCGGGCGTGGCCCTCGACCCGGTCGAGCGTGCGGCTGAACACCACCTTGGGCAGGGCGGCCCACACGTCGGCGAACGCGTCGCCCAGCGCCGTGCCCCGCATCAGCGGGTCCGTCTCCCAGGGCAGCATCGTCTCGTAGAGCCGCCGGCCGCACAGGTACGCGCCGAGCCCGCCGACCTGCTCCAGGCTGAACCGGAACTGGTCCTCGCTCGGCGCGCTCCACCCGAACCCGCCGGCGCGGTCGGTGATGAAGCCGTCCAGGGTCACGCTCATCGAGTAGATCAGCACGGTCCGAGCCTAGGCCGGGCCCGGTGGTCGCCCGCGTGCGGTCAGCGGTCCAGGTGACCGTGCGTGCGCCACGGGACCCCGAGCTCCCGAGCCGCGTGCTGGATCACCTCGGGGCAGTAGTAGTACCAGCGGACGACGGTGACCTGGCCGTCGCGCTCCTCGACGCGGAGCAGGTCGGCGAGCGGTCCGCGGGTGCCCGCTGCGTCCTCGTACAGCGCCAGCACCGGTCGACCGTCGACCCACGCCGGCTCCGCGCGGTAGCGGACCTGCTCGGCCTCGGTCACGAGCATGTGCGTCAGCGACCCCGCGCGGATCACCTCACGGCCGTGCTCGACGGCGGTGCCCACGATGTCGACGGTGGACCGCTCCGCGAACAGCTGGGCCACGACGTCGACGTCGTACGTCGCGAACGCGGCGGCGAGCCGTTCGAGCAGCGCGCCGGGGACGCCCCGGGTGGCCACGGGCCGGGGGGCGGCGATCCGGCGCCGGCCGCGGTGCAGCGCGGTCTTCACCGCGCCCGTCGTCGTCCCGAGGATGTCCGCGATCTCCGGCGCCGTGCACCCGAACGCCTCGCGGAGCACGACGACCGCGCTCTCCTGGGGCGGGAGCTGCGCCACCACGGCGAGCGCGTCGCGCAGCTCGCCCGGGTCGTGCTGCGGCGGGGCGGGGCGCTCCGGCACCTCGGCGACAGGGACCGCACGGTGCCGCCGCCACTGGTCCACCGCGAGGTTGTGCGCCACCCGCAGCAGCCAGCCGCGCGGGTTGTCGACCGTCTCGAAGGTCCCGGCGAGCGTCACCAGGGCGCGCGCGAGGGTCTCCTGGACGAGGTCCTCCGCGTCCCAGACGTCGTGGGTGAGCGCCCGGCAGAACGTGAAGAGCGCGGCCCGGTGCGGCTCGAGCGCGTGGACCAGCTCCGCCCGTACGGCGCGGGCGTGGCGCGCCAGGTCGTCGTCCAGGGGGCGGTCGGCTGCCGTGCTGGTGGTCGGGGTCGTCATCGTGTCCTCTCCTCGGGGGCCGTGTCTCGGCCTCCCCGACGATGACGGATGGGGGAGCCGGATGGATACGTCGGGGCGTCGACGCGCGGGGGGGCTTGCCCTGACGCCGGATCGCGGCGGACCCTGGAGCGGCGCACGCGGTCCTCGGGAGGTGGGCGCGATGAGCGCGCGGCTGTTCGCCTACGTCAGCTACCCCGACGCGCCCGCGGCGCTGGACTGGCTCGCCGCCGTGGGCTTCGTCGTCGTCCGCCGGCTGGACGACGACGCGGGCGCCGTGGTGCACGCCGAGGTCCGGCTGGGCGACGCGGTCGTGATGGTGGCGAGCGACGACGCCCCGTACCAGCGGCCGCCGCTCGTGGGCCGGTCGACGGGCGGCGGGGTCTACCTGCTGGTCGGGGAGCCGGCCGAGGTCGACGCCTTCGCGGAGCGGGCCGTGGCCGCCGGCGCCCGGGTGGTCGTCGAGCCCGAGGACACCGCCTGGGGGTCCCGCCGAGCCCGCGTGCTCGACCCGCAGGGGCGCGAGTGGACCGTCGGCACGTACGAGCCCGGCGTCGCGTGGTGACGGCAGCGGTCGCGGCGGGGTGTCAGCGGCGGTCGGCCGCGACGCGCCGGACGGGTCCGGCACCCGCAGCGCGGACCGGCTCCTCGCCGCCGCGGCACGGCGGCGCTCCCGACGGCGTCCACCCGCCGTCGGACGGGGTCGTGACCAGAGCCCTCGCGGGTCCGACCCCGGGAGGACGACGGGGTGCGACCGGGCGGGCAGGCTGCTCCGGTGCCCTTCACGCTCGCCCACCCCGCAGCCGTCCTCGCGCTCGCCCGGCGGCCGCTCGTCCCCGCGGCGCTGGTCGCCGGCGCGCTCGCCCCCGACGTGCCCTACTTCCTGCCCCTGCCGCGGTCGGCGGGGTCCTGGTACGAGCCGTTCGTGAACGCCACGACGACGCACGCCTGGCCCGGGGCGCTCACCGTGGCCGTCCCGACGGCGGCGGTGCTCCTCGGGCTGTGGTGGCTGGTGCGCGCGCCGCTGCGGGCGCTGGTCGCGGGGAGAACGGGGGAGGGGCCGGACGGGGCGGTGCAGCGAGCCACCGCGCGCGCCGCCGCCTGGTTGCTCGCGTCCCTGGTCCTCGGGGTGCTCACGCACGTGGTCTGGGACGCGTTCACCCACGGCGACGGGGCCCTCGTGCAGCGCGTGACCTGGTTGCGCGAGCCGCTCGTCTCCGGGGTGCCGGCCGCGCGGGTGCTGCAGCACCTCAGCACGGCCGCCGGGCTGTTCGTGCTCACGCTCTGGGCGGGGCGACGGGTCGTCGCGTGGCGGCGCGCCGGCGGCCGCCCGGTGCTCGGGCGCCCCCAGGTCGCTGCGGTCGGCGCCGTCGCCGTGGCGGGGATCGCGGGCGCCGTCGTCGGTGCCCTGGGTGCGACGGGGTCGGGCGTCGAGGCCGTCCTCTCCGCGGCGGCGAAGGACGGCGGCACGGCGTCCGCCCTGGCCGGGCTCGTGGCGGCCGCGGCGTGGTGGCTGGCCCGCCTCGTCCGGGCGCGGACGTCGGCGCGGCCGGTCGGCGCGCGCTAGCGTCGGCCGGAGACCCGCCGCCGACCCCGGAGAGCCGCCATGACGCTCACGCACGCCCCCCGGATCGCGGTCGTCGGCCCGGGGGCGATCGGGACGTCGGTCGCCGCCCTGCTCCACGAGGCGGGCCGGACCCCGGTGGTCGCCGGGCGTCGGGCACGCGCCGGGCTCCGGCTGCGGTCGGACCGCGGCAGGGTCGACGTCCCCGGTCCCGTCCTCACCGACCCCGGCGCCGTCGGGGAGCCGGTGGACGTCGTGCTCCTCGCGGTGAAGGCCACTCAGACCGAGGGGGCCGCGCCGTGGCTGGGGGCGCTGTGCGGGCCGGGCACCGTGGTGTGCGTGCTCCAGAACGGCGTCCAGCAGCGCGAGGACGTGGCGCCGCTCGTCCGGGGCGGCGAGGTCGTGCCGGCGGTCGTGTGGTTCCCGGCGGTCCACGAGGACGACGGGTCCGTCCGGCTCCTGGCGGACCCGCGCCTGACGATCCCCGACTGGCCCGGGTCCGCCGCGGTCGTCGAGGCCCTGCGGGGCACCCGCTGCGCGGTCGACGTCTCCGCGGACTTCACCACCGAGGCCTGGCGCAAGCTCCTGCAGAACGCGGCGGCGGGGCTCATGGCGCTGACGGGCCGGCGGTCCGGGGTGTTCCGGCGCGAGGACCTCGGGGCGCTGGCGCACGCCTACCTGACCGAGTGCCTCGCGGTCGCCCGGGCCGAGGGCGCGCACCTGCCGGACGACGAGCCCCGCCGGCTCCTCGACGCGTTCCGGGCGGCGCCCGTCGACCGGGGCACGTCGATCCTGGCCGATCGCGAGGCCGGGCGACCGCTCGAGTGGGACGTCCGCAACGACGTGGTCCGGCGGCTCGGCCGGGCCCACGGCGTCCCCACGCCGATCAGCGACGTCCTCGTGCCGCTGCTCGCGGCGACGAGCGACGGTCCGGGATGACTCGGCCCGGACGGCACGGCGGCGGGCCTACCCTGGCCGGGTGAACCAGGCGCTCGACTCCGGTCCGTTCTTCCACGGCACCAAGGCCGACCTCCGGGTGGGCGACCTCCTGACCGCGGGCTTCCGGTCGAACTACCGCCCCGAGGTCACGATGAACCACGTGTACTTCACGGCGCTCGTCGGCGGCGCCGGCCTGGCCGCGGAGCTGGCCGCGGGGGACGCCGAGCCCCGCGTGTACGAGGTCGAGCCGACCGGGCCGTACGAGGACGACCCCAACGTCACGGACAAGAAGTTCCCCGGCAACCCCACGCGCTCGTTCCGCAGCAGCGCGCCGCTCCGGGTGGTGCGCGAGGTCGCCGACTGGCCGCGCCTCAGCCCCGAGGACCTGGCGTCCTGGCGCGGGCGGATCGCCGCCCTGGCGGCCGACGAGCGGGGCGAGATCATCAACTGACGCCCACGGCCGAGCACGTGCGGGTGGCCGCGTAGGCGGGAGCGGCTCGTCCTGCGGTCGGCAGCGTGCTCGGGTGCGGCTCGTCCTGCGGGCGCCGAGTCCTCCACAGGCGCGTCGCCGTGCTCGGTCCCCAGGGAGCGGTCGCGGCACCAGGGTCGTGTCGGCGGGCCCCGGTAGTGTCGTTCCATGGCATCTGACCTGCAGGAACACCCGGACGGCGACCAGGTCGCCGACGTGGTGCTGCCGGTCTACGGGGCCGACGGGACGTGCCTGACCGACTTCGGTCCGGACCCGGTCGTGGCGGCCGGTGGGACACCGAGGACGGGTGAGCAGCGGCAGGTCGAGGCGATCCGTGCGTGTCCTCCCGGGCCCGAGCTGGACGCGTGGTTGCGGGGCCTGGACCTGAGCGTGCTGTCCTCGAGTGTCCTGGTCGAGGTGATCGCCGCACGGGCGCGGATGGAGTCCCACCAGCACGCGGCGATGCTCGACGCGATCGCGGTGCTCGCCTCGCGGGAGGAGATGCGCCCCGACTGGTCGCTCCTGGCCGGTGCGCCGCCGACGCAGGCGTGCGTGGCCGGGGACGAGCTGGCCATGCGACTGGGGTGGCCCCGGGTCACCGCGACCAGGACCGTGCAGCGGGCGCTGGTCCTCGACGGCCTGCTCGGCGCCACACGGGAGGCGCTGGAGACCGGGCACATCGACCCCGCCAAGGCCCAGGTCCTCGCAACCGCGCTGACCGACCTGCCGTTCCAGGTGGCGCACGCGGTGGAGGACGCCGTCCTGCCCGACGCCGACCGGTGCTCGGTCGCCCAGCTGCGGCAGCGGGTGGCGCGGGAGATCCTGCTGGTCGACCCCGACGGCGCGGCCGGTCGCCACGAGCGGGCCCGGTGCACCCGGAGGGTCTCCCACCCCCGCCCGCAGCCCGATGGCATGGCCTCGATGTGGCTGGTCCTGGACGCCGCCGACGCCATCCGCGTCGACGGAGTGCTGACCCACGCTGCGAAGACCGCCAAGGCGCTGGATGACCGGCGGACGCTGGACCAGCTGCGCGCGGACGGTCTGCGGGACCTGGTGGTGGGCGATGTGCCGGAGTCCGACGGGCCGGCGTTCGAGGTCCACCTGACCCCCGGCGTGCCGGTGCCACCGCAGTCCAAGCGGTCGTGGAACGGGGCGCTGTTCATGGACCGGGACGGTCTGGTGGGCGCGCGCCCGGTGAAGCCGATCCCGGTCGTCACGCTCGTCCCGCTCGCCGACGCTTCCGCAGGCCCCGCGCTCGGCGGCGACCACCGTGCCTCGCTACCCGGCGCGACCGGCGCACCGACAGGCACCGGTGCCGCAACCGACGCCCATACCGCGACAGGCACCGGCACCGGCACCGCAACCGACGCCCGCACCGCGACCGGCACCGGCACCGCGACCGAGGTCGAGACCGACGCCACGGTCGAGAACGACACCGGGACCAGGACCGGCACCGTCGCCACCGCACCCGGCGCTCCGACCCGACCCACCGCACCGACCCGAGCCACCCCACCCGCCGTTGGGCCCAGCACCGGACCCGCGCCCGCGCCCGCTCGTCGTGCCTGCCCGCGCTGCTCGGGCCGCCCCGGTGCCGAGGTCCGCGTCACCATCCCCGCCTCTACCCTGCTCGGCCTGGACGACCAACCCGCCCACCTCAACGGGCACGGACCCATCGACGCCGTGCAGGCCCGCGCCCTGGCGGCCGGCGGGGTCTGGCAGCGGGTGGTGACCGATCCGCTCACCGACCGGGTCCTGGACGTGGGCCGCGAACGCTACCGACCACCCACCGCCCTGGCCGACCTCGTCCGCACCCGCGACGGAACCTGTGCCGCACCGGGCTGCACGGTGCCGGCCCGCGGCTGCGACCTCGACCACACCCAGGAGTTCCACCCCCGACCGGGTGACGACCCCGACGCGCCCCTGGGGCGTACCGACGCGGACAACCTCGGACCCCTGTGCCGCCGGCACCACCGCCTCAAGACCGACGGCGGGTTCCGGCTGCGACAGACCGAACCCGGGCTCTTCGAGTGGATCACCCCCACCGGCCACCGCTACCTCACCCGACCCGGCACCGGGCAGTCCCACGACGCCACGGCCGACCCGTA